>ENA-OWPA01000365-OWPA01000365.1-bioreactor-metagenome-genome-assembly--contig:-NODE-365-length-67184-cov-8.954535_pt1 | contig 67184 bp, 61 predicted proteins | sample MGYA00238139_ERZ651803 | MGnify/ENA primary metagenome ERZ651803 (study PRJEB26909, sample SAMN07631231) | bioreactor metagenome | isolation source: Switchgrass digestor | place: USA: Dartmouth...
AATGGAGCGGGAAACGGGATTCGAACCCGCGACACCCGGCTTGGGAAGCCGGTGCTCTACCACTGAGCTACTCCCGCTCACTCTGTAGGTTTATTATAACGAATGGATTTTAGTTTGGCAAGGTCTTTAACAGCTCTGGTTTCTTTTTTTCCCAAACCTTTTTTCCAAAACCCATTTGACCCCCTGCCTACCCCCCTACATTCCCTCTGTATTCGAACTGTTCTAAATAGAGGATCTTGTTGCGAACGAAAAGCAGTCAACCTGTCCTTCCGATCGCGCGGGGGTTTGTCCCACTGATCGGTCTAATATCTACTCAGAGGGATGTTTTGGGCAGGTCTTCATAGTTGGCAGGGCTAGTGGTTGGCACAACCTGTCCCCATAATTGCCGCGGGGGTTCCAAAGGTCGGTCCAATTGGTCAAGTTGTCCCGGTGATCGACCCGATCGGTCTAGCTCTCCCTGATCGGTCTTTGTGCTAAGAGGTTGGTGCTAATCACGCTGTTTAATGATATAATTATACGAAAATTTAGAGGCAGGGGAGAACAGGATTTGTTAGGAACTATCGTCAATGTTGTTGCAATTATCTTAGGAGCTTTGTTGGGTAATCTTTTAAAAGGTGGGTTTCCTGAGAAATACAAATCGGTGATTATGCAGGGGGTTAGCCTCACCGTTATTCTGATCGGCCTTTCCATGGCACTGAAAACCGAGAGTATACTGGTGGTTACTTTAAGTATTGTGACTGGGGGAATACTTGGCGAGGCTTTAAGGCTCGAAGACCGGCTGGACAGCCTCGGCAGGAAGTTGGAGCAACGTTTTGCCGGCGGTGGTGAAAGCAGTCAGGGAAGCATTGCGGAGGACAGCGGTAATGTAGAGGGTGGCCTTGAATCGGGCTCGCCTCTCCAGGCAGTTGGGAGAAAATGCGGCAGTAATGCAGAGACTGGCCTTGGAGGCGCAAATGATGCCAGCCAAAATGCGGAGAGCGGCCTGGTGGAAAACGAAAACAGCAGTGGCAAAGGCAGCCTTTTCATCAAGGGCTTTGTGACCGCAAGCCTCGTGTTTTGTGTCGGAGCTATGGCCATTATGGGAGCTCTGGAGAGCGGACTGACCGGGCGCCATACAACCCTTTTCATCAAATCTATCCTTGACGGGGTGACAGCTACTGTTTTTGCTTCCACAATGGGGATCGGAGTTACTTTTTCCGCACTGCCGGTATTCATTTACCAGGGGGCAATTACCCTTGCTGCAGCCTATGTCAAACCTTTTCTCACCGATGCCATGATCACGGAAATGACCGCTGTAGGTGGACTGCTCATCTTCGGCATCGGCCTCAATCTGCTGACAGATAAATTGCACATCAAAGTAGGAAACCTCCTGCCCGCTATTTTCGTTGCTATCTTCTTTGTGATCATACTGGGTAAATTTTCGTTATAAAAACAGGGGGCAAGTTCAACCGAAGCTGATGTCACAAGCAGCAGGAATAAACACTGCTCGTAGCGCAGAGGGAATGTCCCGGTGTTCGGTCCGATCACCCAACCTGTCCCCCTGATCGGTCATTATTTCCATTTCGCTTCCATATCTCCCTTTTAAAGAATTATTGTTTATTTTTATAGAATACCGACGACAACACTATTATGGGGGTGTTGTCGTGTTTTCCAAAATAACAAAGGCTCTTTGAATTGTGGCACTGACCGACATCTCAGTACGAGGTTTTCTTCCTGCAAATATTCTGGGGTTTGCAGTTCCTTTCCAGCGAGCGCTGGTAATGGAGAAAAATGTGCCGGGTAGTTTCCTGGAACGAAAGGACTGGCTGGAGGTCCGGAAAAGGCTTGCACAACCACCCGGTGAATATTTTACATCAAATGCCTAAAGATAAGCGTGACAAGATTTTGAGGTATCTAAAATGCGAAAAGGGATTGATTGCGCGGCAGGACTGTCCCGCTGATCGGTCAATAAAGCAAAAAAGCAAGCCTAGCACCGAATACCTTTAGAGAGTGGTGGTAGCATTATTAAAAAATGGTTGTTAATCATTATTTTTCTTATAGGGTCAGCTATACTGACAGGGTACCTGCTGGCAAACGGATTTACTTGGCCATTCCCCAAGAAACATGCACAACAACAGCAGAATAATAACGCAGGAGAAGAACAACAAGAAAACCCTAATCCTATTAAAGAACAACTGGACAGCCTGACTTTAAAGGAAAAAATCGGCCAAATGGTAATGGTGGGCATTGAAGGCGATGTGCTCGGTGATGACGCAAAACAATTGATCCAACAGCATCATGTAGGCGGCATCATCCTTTTCAAGCGCAATATCGACAACCCAGTACAAACACTGTCTTTGATTAATGAATTGAAAAGGACCAATTCAGCCAATAAAATACCGCTGTTTTTGTCGGTAGATGAAGAAGGCGGACGGGTTTCGAGAATGCCCGATCAGTTGAAGAAGCTGCCCACCAGCGGAAGGATCGGAGAGATCAATGACAATGAGTTATCTTTTGAAATAGGCAGGCTGCTGGGGCAAGAATTGAAAGCCTTCGGCTTTAATATGGATTTTGCACCTGTCCTGGATATCAACAGTAACCCTAAAAACCCTGTGATCGGTGACCGCGCTTTTGGCACAACCCCGGATCTAGTCAGCAGATTGGGAATCCAAACAATGAAGGGGATCCAGTCACAGAATGTGATCTCTGTTGTGAAGCATTTTCCGGGGCACGGGGATACATCAGTGGATTCTCATATCGGGCTGCCCTCTTTTTACCATGATTACGAAAGGCTGAAAAACTTTGAATTAATACCCTTTGCCGATGCAATAAAAAACAAGGCCGATGCTGTAATGATAGCGCATATTTTACTGCCTAACATAGACCCCGAGCATCCGGCCTCACTTTCCCGTGCTGTCATTACTGATATTTTAAGGAAGGATTTAAACTTCCAGGGTGTTGTTATCACAGATGATCTGACAATGGGGGCTATCACACAGAATTATGATTTAGGGGAAGCTGCGGTGAAAGCAGTTAATGCAGGTAGTGATATAGTTTTGGTGTGTCATTCCATAGAAATGGAGATGCAAGTGATCAATGCCTTAACAAACGCTGTGGAAGCAGGCCAGATTTCCACAGAGAGAATAGATGGGAGTGTTTATAGAATATTGAAACTGAAACAAAAGTACCAGCTGGCCGATGAGCCAGTGGAAAGCATCGATATTGATCAGATCAACAGGGATATTGAACAGGTTCTGTTTCGGTATTCGGTAACCGGCGGCAATGCCGCTAACGACAGCTAAACGAAACTTGATGTTGAGATAGGCAACTATGTGCCACGGACGTCATAGAAGCCGAAGGGCTAGCGTCTGCGACGAACCGGCAAGTTAAAAGGAGGCTTATGTCGCAAGCGGCTGGGATAAACACTGCCCGGAGGTAACGCCTAACGGGTCACCAGTCGGCCAACCTGTCCCCCTGCTGTGTCCCTTTGTTCGCGCCGCGGCGGGACTGTCCCGCTGATCAGTCAATAAAGCAAAAAAGCAAGCCTGGCACCAAGTATGATGAACGCGCCTTGATAAGCCGCATAAAGCAATAAAGCAAGCCTAGCACCGAATGGCCTGGCACCAAGTATGACCGCAGATTAGGTGAGCAGGACAGGTTCTGGTTTGATATAATTTAATTGATACTAAATACTGTTTTAGGGGGATGTTCTTGAAAAACCAGTGGGTAAATGCTTTGCGGTCTGGGGATAATGTCTCCGATTATTTTGGTATTTTTGATCTGAATATAGGCACAACTAAAACTGGGGCCAAGTTTTTGAAGATCCGTCTGGGTGATAGAACTGGGACTGTTGAGGGACGGGTTTGGGATTCCGCTTTGGCAGAGGATCTCTACCAGACCCTTTCCCTTGGGGATATTGTCATTGTCGAGGGCACGGTAACCGAGTTCAACGGTATCCAGGTTAACCTGGATACCTGCATTAAAGTGGAAAAGGAACATGTTGAACTAAATGATTTTAGGCCATGTACAGAAAAAAATATTTCTGTTATGCTTAAAGATTTTAAGGCGCTTTTAGCAAAGGTTACAACTCCCCCGCTTAAAAGCCTTTTAGATATAATTTTTGATTCTGACTTTTTAACTGAATTCAGTACGGCATCCGCTGCCAAGACCATCCACCATGCCTATGGCGGGGGATTGCTTGAGCACACATTAGAAGTAATGCACTACTGTGATCAGGTCTGTGAAATCCAGGGTGAGGGGATTAACAGGGACCTGCTTCTCACTGGTGCAGCCCTGCATGATATCGGTAAACTATGGGAATACAACCAGGAAGGGCTTTGTTTCAACCGAACGGAAGAGGGAAAGCTGTTGGGCGGGCACGTTATTTTGGGTTATGATTTTGTGCAGAAAAAAATCGATTTGGTGAACGGTTTCCCTAAAAAATTGGCTCTGCACCTGTCCCACCTAATTTTATCCCACCACGGCCAGAAGGAATGGGGTGCAGTGGAGGAACCCCATACCATTGAAGCCGTAGCCCTGCATTATGCAGATCTGTTGTCAGCCCGGGTGAACCAGGTAAGCCAGTTGATCAAGTCGCACAGCGGCAGTGAGCAGTGGACCAATTATGACCGCAATCTGGGACGGAGCATTTATGTCCCTGAGGTGTTAAAAAGAGGGCTGAAAAGGGAAAAGTCCTCTTAATATCAGCGGCTTTCAATGGCTTTCAGCAAAGCCCCGATCGAAAAGCCTGATTGAACCAACTGCGGGGACAGTCCCCCTTCAATAATACTCTCTTAAAAAAACCCCGTTAAAAAGGGATATATTTTCACAGCCGAGGAGAAAATAATCATCAGGACAAAAGAAGCAGACATTACTATTCAGTAAATCTTCATGTCACCATTATCCAAGAATTAGACCGACCATATGGGGGATTGTCCCAGTGGCCCAGTGGCAGATCTGTCTCCTGATGGCGGTAATCGGGTTTCGGAAACGACACTCTTGGGGACACATCGCACCCAGGGACCGTATGGAGTAACCCCTGATCCAGTGCGATGAAGGTAGACTGCCCCTCATCGCCTAGGGGGGACAATCCTGATGATCGACGGTAAACGGTCCGATCGGTCAACCTGTCCCACTGATCGCGCGGCGGGACTGTCCCCCTGATCGGCCGGTGGCTGGCCGGGGATTGGGAGTGGTCGGTAGAAAGGCATTCATATGGACTCAGCTGTTTTGGATCAAACAGTAGAAATAAATATTCTTCCTCTGCTGGAGAGGGTTGAACAGCGGCTGTATGAAATAGCTGTTGCTCCCAACAAAATTGGTGAAATGGTTTCTCACATTATTAAGGCAGGTGGCAAGCGCCTGCGCCCTCTCCTGGTGCTCCTTTCCGCATGGAGAGATGATACAGACTGGGAACCGGTGATCGATGTGGCTGCAGCCGCAGAGTTGCTGCACACCGCCTCTTTGATTCACGATGATATTATCGACCGGGCTGAATCAAGGCGTGGCCTGCCAACGATCAGTAAACTGTATGGCAACCATACTGCAGTGATGGCTGGTGATTACCTTTTCGCCAGGGCAATTACCCTCCTTAGCAAAAACAACACAAGTTGCGCTCTGCCTTTATTGGCAGATTCAATTCAATCTATGTGTGAAGGAATCATTGAGGAAGCTGCCAGCCTTTTCGATTACCGGGTTAATGAAGAGGACTATCTATCCCGCATCTACAAGAAAACAGCTTCTCTGGTTGCAGCCTGCTGTGGCAGCGGAGCACTGGTTAGCGGCGCCCCCCAGGAAGAGGTGGCTGCCATGATGGACTATGGCCGCTATTTAGGCCTTTCTTATCAGATTGTAGATGACATCCTGGACTTGATTTCTGATGATAAAACTTTAGGAAAACCCGCAGGTTCAGATCTTTCACAGGGGATTTTGACACTTCCTGTTATCTATCTGCTTGAGCATCCCCAATACAGCAACCGCATCAAAGAAATACTGGCAAAACACAGTTGCACCGCTGCAGATATTGACTATGTCAGGAATGCCGCTTATCAAAACGCAGCCATCTCCCGTGCCTACTGCAAAGCCAGGGGATTTCAGGAGAAAGCCCGGAAATGCCTGTACTCCCTTGCATTAACCCCTGTGCATAAATTTTTGGATAACATCACCTATATGGTAATCAATAGGAACCATTGAAATAATTAAATTATTCCCTTGTCCGCAGTTCCAGCAAGCTGATACCCTTTGCGGAAACAGTAAGATCAACTGCGGCCGAAGACTTTAAATTATTCCCCTTTTTCTCAGACTGCGGCAGACCCGGTGCATGCGCAGGGTTTTTTCTCCCCCTCCCGCCTCCAGCAGTTCCTGGGCAAGATCATCCAAACCCTGTTCCCCGACCTTAGGGTCGGAAAGGTAAAAGGCAGGAAGCCCCTTTACTACAGTTGTGTGAAACAGCGGGTCCGGCAGTGCAGCTGCCCGCTTCAGCGCATTATTTTGGAAGAGTATCAATCGCTGCCGGCACATTTCTTGATCAGGATAATAGGAAACAAAGTTGAGGTCCCCTCCGAGCAGGTCCTCCTCCTGGTCGATAAAATAGTCCAGCAGAATATGCAGCCCACAGATCCAGGGAAAATAGCTGGATGTAAGCTCTACTGCTTCTGCGTAATCCAGCTTCGGCCGCCCGGCGGCAGCAATCAAGGCGAAGATACCCAGAGTAGAGCCGGTGGCTGCTGCGAACTCCCACCAGTACAGATCCGGATAATCAGCAGCGTAGTGGGCGAACCAATCCTGTAGTTGTTTCTCCCTTAGTTGATGGTGAGTATGTTTATAGGTCTGCAGGTCACAGTAAAGTAAGGCCAGGTTCAGGGCACTCTCTTTTACAATATGGTAGGAAGGAAGTTTTTTTGTGATGCGGCGGCACTCCTCCACCAGAGCCTGCAGGTAGCCGGCATCATCCTTGTGAGGGTAAAGCTGGTAATAATCATGCAAAGGCTTGTCCGGCTCCAAAGCATCTGTAAAAGCAAGATGGAGCTGGCGGAAGGCTGCGGCATCCAGACAGCCGGCACGATCGCAGAGGTTGTCCAGGTAGTCACTGATGGTTTGAAAGGCCACAATAAAGGGAAGGGTTTGTTCATGGGCACCTTCCATAAGGGTATAGATGCTCCCCCCCAGGCAGTGGAACTTTTTCTTTTCGATGCTCGCCAGTCCCTGATGGCGCAGTTCAGCATCACCGGCAGTTTTGATTAACTCTTGCCATCGCTTCAGTTCTTTTTCTACCCTGGGAAACACCCGGGTGACAAAACGGGTCAAAAGAGCCAGCATTTTTTGGGTGCCGGCAATTCCCTGCTTCTCTATCCCGATCACTGTTGTTCACCTTCCTCAAATAACCAGGGATTCTCCCATACCAGAATTCAGGTTCCCGGAGAGCCTTGAGTTCACCTTCCTCAAATGAGCAGGAAATAAGCAGGATTTCTCCCGTACCCGAACTCCCGTCCCCGAAGATTCTTGACTTACCTTTCTCAAACACCCAGTGCTTCTTATCGCTGTTTCGGGGTAAGTACTTGGATCCTATATTAACATATTTTTATTTTTAACGAAGGCTTTCTTTCCATTCCCCCAACATTGTATGATTCAAAAACCCCTTCTAAACTTAGTAAACCATTGGTAGTGTTGCTTTATGGAATTGCAGTTCGTCATATTTAACTTCCATCAATATGTTTTATTAACATTTATTGAAGGGAATAATCAATTTTTGGCGAATATTTTACTAATTAAATACCGTAATCGGTTTGATAAAACGGTCGGTAGGTTTTGCCTAAAATCCTTCTGACATTTTTTATGATTTTATACAGCATTCAATACCGGATGTTCTAATAAGATAGATGCTATAAATGATACGGTGAACATTTTTCACCGTTAAAAGAGTCGGCTTTTTTGACCCGTTATGAGCTATTATTTGTCATAGTTGCTTATTTTGTTACGAAAGAAGGATTGTAGTGAAAAAGCCAAAGGTTTTAATTATTGATGATGACAAAAATATCTGTAAAGACCTAGAGTATTATCTACGACAGGATGGCTGCCGTGTCATTGTAGCCCATGAAGGGAAAACAGCTTTAGAGCTATTTAGCAGAGAAAAACCAAATATTGTGATCCTTGATCTGATGCTGCCGGGAATGGAAGGCAGACAAGTTTTGCAGGCTATCAGGAAGGAAAGTAAGGTACCTGTAATTATGTTCACCCCCCTGGATACCTGTGAAGATAAGGCAACCGGGCCTGACCTGGAAGCAGATGATTACGTGGTAAAACCCTTTGACCCGCGGGAGGTGTCAGCAAGGGTAAGGGCTCACCTGCGCAAACAAAAATCAGAAATCGAAGATGCCGGTGATGTACTGATTGCCGGCAATATTGTGCTAGACAGCAAAAAACGTGTGGTAACCTGTGGAGGAGAAAAGGTTACTCTTACCCCTAAGGAGTTTCAGCTGCTGGAATACATGATTAAAAACAAAAATATGATCCTTTCCCGTGATCAGATCCTGCGGCAAGTATGGAAATATGACTATATCGTGGAAACACGGACCATAGATATGCACATCAATAGGCTGCGGCACAAGCTCAACTCTTCTGGTACCTGGAAAATTAAAACAGTCTACGGTAAGGGTTATAAATTCGAAGTGTACCGGTAACCGGTCAATGCTCGGCCCGATCAATCACTATAATGCTCCCGGCCGCGGAAAAAGGCACAGACAGATCCCCTGATCGGTCTGTGAGCAGCAACCTGTCCCCTGATCGCGCGGCGGGACTGTCCCACTGATCAGTCCGATCAGTCACTGTCCCGGTGAACGGCCGGAAATCGGTCTATTTTGCTTGCTCTTTCAGGTTGCTGGGCAGCAGGAAGGAGAGCAGCAGGCAGAGTACCGCGATTACAATCAAAGAGGTGAAAACAACATGTATTGCTGATATCAGCGAAGACTGTATGGTGTGCAGTGAAACGCCGCTGATAACACCCACTTGATTATATAAGTTGTTGGGGTCAATTCCTTTTACCCCCAAACTATTAAAATAACCAATTATTTTAAGGTTAAAGATCATCCCAAAAATGCTTACCCCGATGGTATTTCCCAGTGTGCGGACAAGGGAATTCAATGCTGTAGCAGCCCCTCTCTGCTCATAACCCACAGCTGCCTGTATAACTATGATCATCGCTGTGAAGGCGCCGCCAAAACCAACTCCCATAATAAAATTGTAGATAATGACCAGAACCAGGGATGATTGAATATCTAAAGTAGACAGCAGCACACAGCTCAACAGCAGAATGGCTGTGGACAGGCCGATCACTGCCTGTTCACCATACTTGGGAATGGCTTTTGCCAGAACGACAGAAGCCAGCATCCAGGAAATAGACATGGGGGACATACTGAGCCCCGATATTGTCGCACTAAACCCCAAAACGCTCTGTATATAAACCGGCAGATAAACATCCGCTCCAATCAGAGCAGCAGATGCAAGAAAACTGATAGCATTTACTACTATGCTGGTTTTGGTCAGTATAGAAAATGGAATGACTGGCTCAGCAGCTTTTTTCTCAACAAAATAAAAAGCAGCCAATAAAATAATGGCCAGCGCAAACAAGCCCAGTGATAGCTTAAGGGTGCCTCCTTCCCAGCCCTTTCCCTGCCCTCCCAAGAGAAATCCGGTAAGAAGAGCAATCAATGCCAGGCTCAAAAGAACAGTGCCGGAATAATCGATTTCAACCCTCTTTTTCTCTATTGTTTCATCATAATTCATTTGGAACAGCATAATGGAGAGTATGCCAAAGGGGATGTTGATAAAGAAGACCCAGTGCCAGGAAAGCCAATCGATCAGAAATCCCCCAACTAAGGGGCCTATCACACTGGCAAATCCCCAAACCCCACTTAACCAGCCCTGCACCTTCGCTCGCTCTGCCAGAGTGAAGATGTCGCCGACAATGGTATAGGTAACAGTAAAAATAGCTCCTGCACCCATACCCTGCAGGACACGGAAAACTATCAGTTGGTACATGGTTTGTGATAACCCGCAGAGGGCACTGCCCACCAAAAAAATTACTATACCAACAGATAGTGTCTTTTTCCTGCCGTATAAGTCAGCCAGCTTACCGTAGATAGGAGTGGTGATGGCAGAGGTTAAAAAATAAGCGGAAAAGATCCAGCTGATCAAACCAACCCCGCTTAAATCCTTCACTATCGTTGGTATAGCAGTGGTGACAACTGTTCCTTCAACAGCACCCAAAAACATTGCTACCATGATAGCAATAACTACGTTTCTTTTCTTTATGTCCATTGCCTGACCACTTTCATTTTGTATTGAACGAACATCTATCAATACCTAATATAGCATAGATCATAAACAGCTAGATACCCCACCAAATGCACCACGGATGGTTTTAGTAATCGGTCAGATGATACAGAGAGAATCTTGAAAGCTGTTTGCAAAATTTAAAAGCCCCGCAACTGCTTGCGGGGCTTATCTATTTGCCTGGTGAGCCATGGAGGATTCGAACCTCCGACACCCTGATTAAAAGTCAGGTGCTCTACCAACTGAGCTAATGGCCCATGTGTTTCACAGATGCTATGTTACAACAGAATTGCTTTTCTGTCAACATCTTTAATCTGGAGATCTATGGTGAAAATCCCGATCATGTAGCGGGATTCTCCCTCCGGCGAAACCATTCCGATGATACGCCAGAAGTGCTCTTTTGTCAACATTTTTAATCTTTAGATTTGCGATCGGTCGTTGGAAGCAGAGGGACGTTCTTTTTGCTTCCGTCCCAAGCGTGACAAGGGGATGGGGGTTGTGTCATCAGTTAACCTTCCCTCCGATCGAGCGTAGGGACAGTCCCGGTGATCGGTCATTTTTTCTTGCCAGCGCAGCGACCTGCGAAGGTTGTTACTTGCCCTTGACGAAGGAGCAGTTAACGACAGCCGAAGCGAATACGTACTGCAGTACAAGGTGGCAGTCCTCAACTAGGCAGTACGATTAACTGATCGGGTATTTCTAGATAATAAGGGGTGGAATGGCACTGATTCAGTACTCAAATTCTGACATCAGACCTCCGGCATCCGACTTCTAAAATGGATGGCGTCATAGGAGCTAGTTGGCTGTCGTCTGCTGAAAGTATATGGGCAAGTTAAACCGGAGCTTATGTCGCAAACGCAGGGATAAACACTGTTCGGAGGAAATGCTTCCTCGATCACTCAACCTGTCCCTGTGATCGGGTGGCGATTTCCCGGCCTATAATGGCGCCGCTCAGTGAGGCCTGGGTAAGGCCGCGGGTGATCCCGGCGCCATCCCCTGCTACAAACAGGTTCTTCAGTTGAGTTTCCAGTTTACGGGAAACTTTGAGGCGAGAGGAGTAAAACTTGACCTCTACACCATAGAGCAGTGTATGGGGGGAATAGATCCCTGGAGCAACCTGATCCATGGCTTTGAGCATCTCGATGATGGCAAGGAAGTGGCGGTAAGGCAGCACCAGAGAGAGATCCCCGGGAGTTGCCTCTTTGAGCGTGGGAACCACCATTCCCTTTTCGATCCGCTCAGCTGTGGAGCGGCGGCCCTTCATCAGATCCCCCAACCGCTGCACGATCACTCCACCGCCCAGCATATTGGCCAGGCTGGCTATATATTTCCCATAAGTAATAGGCTGTTTGAAGGGCTCTGTAAAGGTTTTGCTCACCAACAGGGCGAAGTTGGTGTTCTCGGTTTTATAGTCGGCATGGGTGTGCCCATTGACCGTCACCAAGCCATCGTTGTTCTCCATCACCACTTCCCCATAAGGGTTCATACAGAAGGTGCGCACCCGGTCCTCAAAAGTGGGTGATGTAAAGAGGAATTTTCCTTCATAGGTTAGGTCGGTGATCTGTTCCATCACCGCTGCTGACAACTCTATCCTGAGGCCGATGTCCACAGGGTTAATAGCCATTTCCAGCCCCAGGCGCTCAGCTTCTTTGACCAGCCACTCAGCCCCATTGCGGCCGGGAGCACAGACCACATACTTGGCTGCCAATTGCTCTCCATCAACAGTTGTTACGCCCACCACAGCTCCATCCTTGACCTCGATCCTTTCTACAGCGGTTTTGGTCTCAACAGATACCCCCTGCTGCAAAAGGTAGTCCTGCATCTTCTGCAGTATTTCTTTGGTGCGCCCTGTACCTAGATGCCTGACCGGGGCAGGCACCAGCCGCATCCCTGCCAGTGCTGCCTTTTTTTGTAATATTTCGATCTGGTCAAGGTTTTCCAAACCGTATATTTTGCGTGGTGCACCAAACTCCAGGTAGAGTTCGTGAATGTATTTGATTCCTTCTTCAAATTCTTTTTGATCAAGGTAGGACCCCAGCATACCGCCGACCTCTGTGGAGTAGGCCAGCTTGCCGTCACTGAAGGCACCGGCGCCTCCCCAGCCGGAAATAACAGCACAGGAGGCACAGCCGAAACAGGGGGCATTCTGTTCCCTCGATGGGCATTTTCTGTCCTTCAAGTCCTGCCCTTTGTCTAGTATCAATATGTTCATGCCCTTTTTCTGCCTGACAAGTTCCAAAGCACAAAAGATCCCCGCAGGCCCAGCACCAATGATAATACAGTCGTATTTTTTCATATGCGCCCCTCCAATACCCCTTGTTTTTTAAATGATCGGGGTTTCCCTCCGGTGGCAGAGAAAAAGTGAACTCCTAAACTAGGATAATCCGCCAACCCCGCTTCACCCTTGATTCTCACACTTTTAAGGAGCAAACCTGCAACAGCACTGTTGGTAGTCCGATGCTTTTTTACCGCCAACCTTGAACACAACGCCCACTTCTAGAACAGCACTAGTGATTGTCCGATAATGCCAAAGCGGTGGCATCGGAACGCCTTAGACTATACCATATTTGAGTATTACCATCTATAACAGATCTTAATAATGGGTTATTGGGAGTCAAGCTTCGCTCTTGAGATCTAGCGTAGCCGTGGATACTGTTTCCAAGAGTTCCGGCACAGCGGCAATAAGTGCTAGATCTAGAGCTAATGTAGCTGTGGACAATTGTTCCGCTGGATAATGAATAACAAGCCCCCTGGGGATTCGGCTCTAGCGTAATGTGAATTATTATTCCACTTGACAACGAATGTCAGCCTTCCTCTTGATCAAGAGGCGTAACCGTTGGTTTTTGTGACGCTGAAGGTCGAAGCTCAAACTTCCTCTTCATCTGGCTCTGGCGCTGGCCCAAAATCTGGGGGTTCCCGTTTTTCCAGGTTGACGAATTTGGTGAATTCTTTCAAAAATGCCAGTTGTATGGTTCCTGTTGGGCCGTTGCGGTGTTTGGCTATGATCAGGTCGGCTACTCCCTTATTTTCCGAATCCTCATTATAATAGTCATCCCTGTAGATAAACATTACCATATCAGAGTCCTGCTCCAGGCTGCCGCTCTCCCGCAGGTCTGACAGCATCGGTCTGCGGTCACCTCCTCGCTGCTCCACAGCCCGGCTGAGCTGGGAGAGGGCAAGCACAGGGATGTCCAGTTCCCGGGCAAGGGATTTGAGAAAACGGGAGATCTCTGAGATCTCCTGGACCCGGTTTTCCGAACGCCTGCCAGTCTGAATTAGCTGCAGGTAGTCGATCACCAACAGCCCGATCCCATGCTCCAGTTTGAGCCTGCGTGCCTTGCTGCGCAACTCCAAAAGGGAAATGGCTGGGGTGTCATCGATAAACAGGGGTGACTCAGAGAGTTTGGCAGCTGCCTTCATCAGGCGCGGCCAGTCATCCTCCCTTAAATAACCGGTGCGCATCTTCTGCTGGTCCACCAGGGCTTCAGCACAGAGGATCCTCTGTACCACCTGGTCTGCGGACATCTCCAAAGAGAAGATTGCAACAGGCACCTGATATTTTACAGCCACATTCTGGGCGATATTGAGAGCCAGAGATGTTTTTCCCATTGAGGGGCGGGCAGCCAGTAATACCAGATCACTTGGCTGCAGCCCTGAGGTGTATTTATCCAGGTCATCAAAACCTGTGGGCAATCCGGTGATGCTCCCCTTCTTCTGGCAGAGTTGCTCGATCCTTTCTAGGGCCTCTACCAGCAGTTCTCTGATGGGGCGGTAGCTTTTGCCGATCCGCCGCTGGCTGAGCCCCATGATCATCCGCTCTGCTTCATCCAGCAGAGCCTCACTTTCCACTCCCTCTTCATAGGCCCGGGAGGCCAATTGGGTACAGCTGTTGATCAGGGAACGAAGCAGGCCTTTATCTGCAACAATCTTGGCATAATGGCCTGCATTAACAGCAGTGGGCACCGCACCAGCCAGTGATGCCAGATAGGCGGCACCCCCTACTTTATCCAGGGCATCTTTGCTCTTCAGTTCCTCTGTAACGGTCACCAGGTCGATGGGACGCCCCCGTTCGGCCATCTCTTTGAGGGCGGTGTAGATCTCCCGGTGGCCTTCACCGTAAAAGTCCTCAGGCTTTAATATTTCTGAAACCACAGCAAAGCTGTCAGGCACAAGCAGCAGAGCGCCTAAAACAGCCTGCTCTGCCTCCAGGTTATGGGGAGGGGTACGGTCAATGAGTTCCATCATTTATCCTCCAGTTTTTCTCCCATAAGGATGTGGGGAAAGGCATCTGTGATCTTATTGATACTGACCACCTGAACACCCCACATCTCCTCTGGTAGTTCACGGCTGTTTTCTGCCGGTATCAGCACTTTTTTAACTCCCACCTGCCGGGCACCATAGAGTTTTTCGGTAACCCCGCCTACACCCCGTACCTGCCCCTGGATGGAGATTTCACCGGTAACTGCCACATCCTGGCGCAGTGGAATGCCCTCTATGGCACTGTAGATGGCAAGGAAGATGGCTGCTCCCGCAGAGGGCCCATCCACCCTGCCGCCGCCAACGATATTGACATGGATATCATAATCAGCTGCGTTCTTCCCGGTTACAGCCCTGTAAACAGCAAGGGCATTGAACACCGAATCTTTGGCCATGCTCCCGGCTGCACCGTTGAACCTGACGGTTCCCTGCTGTTTTTCCCCAGCCGGAAAGGCCACAGCCTCGATCTCGATAATGGTTCCCACAAACCCTGAGACAGCCAAGCCGAAGACATGCCCAATTTCACCGCGGGATTCCGCATGTCTGGTCACATAAGGGGTCAGCCTGGAGATCTGCAGCACCTCCTGCAGGTCCTCCATGGTTACCCTGACCGTTTTGCGCCTGGAGTTCTTCTGCCTGTAGCGGGCCATGGCATGGGCGTCAACCAGTATATTGGTGGCTTTGCGGGCCTCGATGGTGTATTCACTGATCGCTTCGGCAACACCCGGCTCCAGGATAACATTCAGCTTTTTGGCTGCTTGTTTGAGGACCTTTTGAATATCCAGCGGTGTCAGGCAGTCAAAAAATATTTCAGCACACCTGGACCTGAATGCTGGGTTGATCTGCTCCGGCTCCCGGGTGGTGGCTCCGATCAACACAAAATCAGCAGGAGCTCCCTCTTCAAAAAGCCTTTTAATGTATTCAGGTATCATGGGGTCCCCAGGCTCATAGTAGGAGGATTCAAAAAAGACCTTTTTGTCCTCCATCACCTTCAGCAGTTTGTTCTGCAGAATAGGGTCCACTTCCCCGATCTCATCGATAAACAGAATCCCACCATGGGCTTCAGTTACCAACCCCAATTTGGGTTCAGGGATACCGGTTTCAGCCAAATCCCTTCTCGCCCCTTGGTAGATGGGGTCATGCACCGAACCCAAAAGGGGGTTGGTGACCTCTCTAGGATCCCAGCGCAGTGTAGTGCCGTCAACCTCAACAAAGGGAGCATCCGGCTGAAATGTGCCGCCGCCCATCCTCTTGACATGCTCTAATGCAATTCTGGCTGCAGATGTTTTTCCCACACCAGGGGGGCCATAGAGCAGTATATGCTGGGGATGAGGGGCCGCCAGTTTGGCAATTAGAGCCTTTAATGGCTTTTCCTGACCGATAATCTCCTTTAATGTGCGCGGGCGGAGCACCTCACTTACTGAGGCATTTAAATTTATCTGTTTCTTCCTTTCCAAAAAGGCCAGTTTTTTAAGGGTGTTGGCATTCTCAGGGGTCCCTTTCTCTCTGAGCAACTGGGCTTTCATCTCGTTTAAATACTCTTCCTGCCGCTCCTGGAGTTTTTCGGAGATCTTCCTTTCCAGGTCTTCCTCCACAAGCCGCCGTGCTACAGCTTGAGCCAGGGTGTCTTCCAGTTCGTCCAATATCTCAGGGATCTCTTTCATCAGTGGGGCCTTCCGCAGTGTTGGGTCCCCATGGATCAATTTCTGCAGGGCCATCACCTGCTCCCCTAGCCGTTTGGAACGCATCTGTTGCACAACACCCAGTTTAATAGCCCTCAAAACCAGCCTTTCTGAACCGTAAATATCAGCAAGCACATGGTAGAGGGCAGTGACACGGCTTTTGATTTCACTTCTTTTAATCTGTTGCTCGAATAGATCCTGTGACTCCTGCTTCTGTTTATCTGCGGCCATTTCCGCATTCTCCTCTCCTGACTGTTGGAGTTACAGTATGCAATGCAAACTGTGTTTTATTCTACAACTACATTTAGTGTAATCTCAACCTGTACACCGGGGTAGAGGCGGATTTGGACCGGATAGCTTCCCGGTGTTTTGATCGGTTCTGGAATTTCGATTTTGCGGCGGTCGATTTTTTCTGAGAAACTTCGCTCCAGTTCTGCAGCCACATCACGGCTGGTCACCGCACCATAGAGCTTGCCTCCCTCCCCGGCCCGGGCTTTGACAGTAACCTCAGCTCCCTCCAGGCGGGAGGCCAGTTCACGGGCCTTCTGCTCCTGGCGGGCCTCCTTTTTTGCCCGGCTGTCCTTAACCAGGGATACTTCTTTCACAACACCCTTGGAGGCTTCTACTGCCAGGCCCTGGGGGATGAGGAAATTGCGGGCATAGCCCTCTGCCACCTCAACTATTTCCCCTTTGCTGCCTAGCTTTTTCACATCTTCACGCAATACAACCTTTATTGTTTTCACTGGTCTTCCTCCTGCTCCTCTCTCAAAATCTCCAGGAGCCTGGAGCGGGCCCCTTCTATATTAACATCTTTCAACTGGGCTGCGGCAACGGTAAAGTGTCCCCCGCCCCCCATTTTCTCCATAATCCGGTGAACATTCACACTTCCTGCAGAGCGGGCACTGATCCCTGCGCCTTCAGCAATGGGATAAAGGGCAAAAGAGGCTGCTGCTCCCGATATTTCCAGCATGGTGTCTGCAGCCCGGGAGGCGGCTATGCGTGCTCCCTCAAAGGGTTCATCACAGCCTGCCACCGCAAATCTCCCATAGACCAACTCTGTGTTTTGGAGTAGCTTAGCCCGGTAAAGCATCACATCCAGGCTGTCGGTAAAAAGTTCCCTGATTACCGCTGGGTCAGCCCCAGCTTCCCGCAACTCAGCGGCAATCCTGAAGGTGCGGGCACTGGTAGAAAAGGTAAACCTTTTGGTATCCACAATCAGACCGGTCAAAAGGGCTGTAGCAGTAAGGGGCGAAAAGCGGACCCCTTCAGGGAAATAATGGACCAGTTCTCCCACCAGTTCACAGGTTGAGGAGGCACCAGGTTGGATGTAGATCAGATTGCTCCTCTCTATAAAATCCTCTCCCCGCCTGTGGTGGTCGATCACCGCAATATAGCCGGCACGGTTTAACAGGGATGGGGCAACCACCATCTGCGGCCTGTGCACATCAACAAGTATAAGCAGGGTCTGGGAGGATACTTCTATATCCAGGTCATCCTGCTCACAGATAAGCCCAGGATAGTGTTCATTGATCCTGTTCACTAATTTATCAACAGTACCCCCCTGATGATCAACTACAATCCGCACCTTTTTGCCGTAATGGCGTACAATCTCAGCACACCCTACTGCCGCACCCAATACATCAAAGTCCATGCGGCAGTGCCCCATGATCACTACATTTTTCACCAAATTAATCAGACGGGCCAGTTCTGCAGCAGTTACCCGGACACGTACCTGGCTGCGCTTGCCCACCACTTCGGTATGCCCACCGTAAAACCAGGTGTGTTCGGTGCTCTTGACCACTGCCTGGTCCCCGCCTCTTTCCAGTGCCAACTCTAAGGCCTGCTGGGCCAGTTCACCCTGTTTGGCAGGTTCCCTAGGGTCCACCCCTTTGGCAGCTCCAATGCTCAAAGTTACCGGGACCCGGTTTCCATGATCTATCTTGCGTATTTCATCAAGGATAGGAAAGTTTTTGCTTTCCTGGGATTCCAGTTCACCGGTAGGAAGAAGCATTGAATAGCGGTCCCTGCCATCTTTGTGTAGATAGGCCTTGACCGAAGCTGCCCATTCCCGCATCAGTTTATCAACTGCAGCTACCAGCAAAGGCCGCTGGTCCTCAGGCAGCCCCTGGAAAACCTCTTCATAATCATCTACCTGGATAAATACCAGAGATAAATCAGAAGCAGCGGGTAGTTCTTCAAGTGGCATTTCTTTTTCTGCAGCAAGAAGTTCTTCCTTTAATTGGCGTTCCCGGGCTGACTTCTCCTGTCTATCCACATAATAAAAGGCATAAAGCCCGGTTAGAGATGTTACCAAGCCGAAAATGCCCAGCAGCCTGTTATAGTAAGCCAAAGCCAGACAGGTGAAAGCCAACAGCACTCCCAATCCGATAAAAAACCTTCGTTTGTAAGTCTGGAAAAACTTTGCTTCCAAACACGATCCCCGCCTTTTTTTTGCTTTACTTTCGGCACTTGATCAGATGATTCCTGCCGAAATAAAAACTGTCTAAATATTCTATAAGAAAAGGGAGCTCCTGCTCCCTCTATTGACACTTATTTATCATATTTTACTCCACCGTAAACGGCAACAGAGCCACATTCCGGGCACGCTTGATAGCCCTGGTCAGCATGCGCTGGTGATGGGCACAATTCCCGGAGATCCTGCGCGGCAGAATCTTTCCCCGCTCGCTCATATATTTACGAAGTTTGAAAACATCTTTATAATCAATGGTCTCAGCATGTTCCACACAGAAACTGCAGACCTTTTTTCTTTTCCTGCTTCGTTCGCGCTTCAAATATAACACCTCCTGGCCAGTCTTAGAATGGCGGTTCCTCTGGGTTGAAATCAACTCCAAAGGGGTCTTCAGGGAAACCGGGCTCTGGAAGATCTTCTTTTTCAGGAACAACCCCAGATGGCGTTCCTTCTCTAGCCCGCTCCAAAAAGCGGACTGTATCTGCGACAACCTCTGCAGTAGTGCGGTTCTGCCCATCAGGTGTCTGGTAAGTCCGCACCTGCAGGCGCCCCTCCACTGCAACAAGACGGCCTTTCCCCATATAATTGGCACAGGTTTCAGCGAGCTTTCTCCAGGCAACAACCCGGATAAAATCTGTTTCCCGCTCACCCTGGGCATTTAGATAAGGCCGGTCCACAGCAAGGGTAAAAGTGGCTACCGCCGTACCTCCGCTGGTGAATCGCAGTTCTGGTTCCCGGGTACTACGCCCGATTAAAATCACCCGGTTGAGAAACAAGGTTTTCCCCTCCCCTTATTCTTTACGCAGCATCACGTCTGACGATGATGTGACGCATCACTTCATCACTCAAGCGCATCACCCGGTCAAGCTCTTCGGCTGTTTCCGGTTCTCCCTGAAACAGGACCAGGGTGTAGTAACCCTCTCTGTAATCTTGAATCTCATAAGCCAACCGCTTTTTCCCCCAGCGGTTTACCTGCTCCACTGTACCCTTGTTATTCTGGATCAGTGCAGTCAGCCTCTCAATGGCGGCTGTGATGGCTTCTTCCTCAAGATCAGGTTTCAAAATAAAGAGGGTCTCATAGGCACGCATACTTACACCTCCCTTCGGACTAACGGCCCCATAAAAGGGGCAGGGATTTCGCCTACTCAGACGGCTTACCATCTGAAGTACTCATCCAGAAGCCTAAACCTATCAGACATTGTTCCATGAAACATGAAACATGTGCCGCGGTTTTGGCTTAAGGATATAAGAAATTATAACATTAGCAGCAACTGAAAACAACATTTTGACAGGGTTTCCACATGGTTTTTACATTCTTCATCATTTTTGTGAAACTCAGGTTTGCAACCGGTATTAGCTTCTTTAAGCGGTTGTAAGCATTTTTTCGGTTTCAGCCTTTCTACCGGTTGTCAGCCTTTATTATCAGGTTCGGCATCAGTAATGGATCTGACAATCGCCTTTACACTTTTTTCAAATTTGGGCCTGGGCAACATCACCATCCTACCGCACTTCAAACAGCGGATGCGAAAATCCATCCCTACCCGCATAATCTCCCATTCGTCATTGCCACAGGGGTGCTGTTTTTTCATACGCACCACATCTCCAAGACTAAAGCGCATCGCCGGACTCTCCCCCTCCCTGTTTCTTTATAATCACACGGTGAGGGTAAGGGATCTGAATACCAACCCGTTCAAATTCCTCTTTCAGCCGCTTGCGCAATTCACGGGTGTACCCCCAGTGTTGCATGGGCTTGACCAGACCGAAAACTTGGATGGTCGCTCCTTTATCACCAAGATCCACAACACCCAAAGCCTTCGGTTCCTCTATGACCGGGTCGGGCATTTCCTGAGCCATTTTGTGGCAGGTTTCATTGATCACAGATATCACCTGATCAAGATCCTCCTCATAGGGAACTGTTACCTCAAACAAAACCCCCGACCCGTTACGGGCGTAATTGGTCACCTGCTCGATCTTGCCATTGGGGATGATATGAATTTCCCCGGTCCAGGACCTGATTTTGGTGACCCGCAGCCCCATCTCATCCACATATCCGGTTACACCGGATACAGTAACATAATCACCAACAGCAAACTGGTCCTCAAAAAGGATGAAAAAGCCGGTGATCACATCCCGCACCAGGTTCTGGGCACCGAAACCCACAGCCAAACCCAGGATACCGGCCCCTGCCAAAATGGAGGTGGTGGGAACGCCCAGTTCCTCTAAAATCATCACCCCACCGATAAAATAGATGCTGTATTTGAGCAAGCTCCTGGCCAGGCCGCGCAAGGTGTTGACCCGGCGGTCACTCAAGCCGCCGGAAATGCGTTCCGGGTTCAAGAGGGTATCGATCAAGCGGCGGCCCAATTTACTGATAACAAAAAAAACAAGGATGATAATAGCTATACGAAGAGCCACCACAGCTTCTGCAGGTAAGTTTGCCAAATTCAGATTCAAAGGATGACCTCCAATGTTATACTGTTGTTTTTATAATACTACATAAATATTATATGGGCGGCAATACCAATCAGTAGCATTTGACCTGATATAGGGCAGGCCGCTAAATATTCATGGTCGGCAATACCTGCCCGGTAATTTGCTGGACAGTTGGATCGCTTCCGCATGGATATAATCCGCTCAGCAATAGCAGCCAGGTAATTGCTGGACAGTTGGATCCCCTTCGTCCGTATAAAATCTGGACTTCAGCAATACCGAGCCGGTAGTTTACATAAAAGGCAGCATCCCGGTTGTTTTCACACATCCTGCCCGGGCAATACCAGCCCGATAACTTGCTGAACGGGGACTGAGATGATCAACCTGTCCAAGGGCTGTTTCCTTTTGTTTAGCTTCAGAGAACAGGGCCTATAACTGAATGATCAACCGCCGGTTCCCCTGACCTGGATCTTCCCCCGGCCCGGCGGCGATAGGCCGCCAGTCACACGCCTAGCTAGCTTTCCCTGATCAATATCTTCCCCTGGCCGCTGCTTAAGACCCTCCCCACTGGAGAGGCAGTGACCCCTGAGTTGTGCAAGCCCTCCAGGAGTTGCTGGCTTTTTTCTGCTGGAACCGCCATCAACAGCCCTCCTGAGGTTTGGGGGTCAAAGAGGAGGTCACTGATTACAGTGGGCAATTCCCCACTGATCTCCACATACTGCCCAAAGTGCTCCCTGTTTCTGTAGGCGCCCCCAGGAACCAGCCCTTCCTCAGCCAGTTCCTTTGCTCTCGGCAGAAAGGGAACTTTGGAAGGATCGAGTTCCATATCAACACCGCTGTTTGCGGCCATTTCCCGCATGTGGCCCAGCAGCCCGAAGCCGGTGATATCAGTACAGGCATTAACCCCTACCTCCCGCATAACTTGGGCAGCAGCGGCGTTTAGTTCTGCCATTTGCTCTGCCAGGGCCTTTTCTTCAGCTTCACTCAAAAGGCCGCCCTTAAGGGCTGTGGCCAGCACACCTGTACCAATGGGTTTGGTCAGCACCAGGATGTCCCCTGGAGCAGCCCCGCTGTTTGTTATCAGTTGATCGGGGTGCACAACACCGGTTACAGCCAGCCCGTACTTCGGTTCCTCATCCTCTACCGAGTGTCCCCCTAGGATCACAGCCCCTGCTTCTGCCACCTTGTCACAGCCCCCCTCTAGGATGGCCTTCAGGGTGTCTGCCCCCAGCTTACAAACCGGATAGGCTACCAGATTGAGGGCGGTGACCGGGACCGCTCCCATAGTATAGATATCGCTCAGGGCATTGGCTGCAGCCACCTGCCCGAACATATAGGGGTCGTCCACCACAGGTGTAAAAAAATCCACCGTTTGTACAATGGCTAGGTCCGGCCGTAGCCGGAAAACACCGGCATCATCAGGGACACCAGTTCCGACCAATAGGTCGGGGTGTTCAAATGTTCTGATGCCTGTCAGCAGCTCATCCAGGACACCCGGTCCCAGTTTGGCTGCTCAGCCGGAAAAACGGGCATGGTGTGTCAGCTTGATCTGTTGTTTTGTATTCGCCATACTTCAGCACCTACCTTTATTAGAAGTCAGAGGCCGGAAATCGGATGTCGGAGGCCGAGCAGAGCCGCTTTCTTTTATGTATTATTGTAATACTTCTTATTCTCCTTTGGAATATTTCCTCCTTTCAAAAATTTTTCGTCCTTGAGGACTATATCTGTCAGGCGTTTGATTCCGTCCGCCCAATGGCAACATCTGATATTGGATAACTGCCCGCCACTAAACCATGTTAAAGTACTGGGACAGTACTGGGGCAACAACACCCCAAGTCTTATTAAAATAAGGCACCATAACTGAGGACTCCCAGTTGTTAAACAAGGCAGTGCCCATGCCAAAACTGTATATCAGCGGGGTCAGCATCCCCACAGCAATTACTAAAAACAATCCATTGGCGATTAACCCACCTGCCATCCCCCCTAATCTGTTCACACCGCCCAGCAGCACCAGGTGTGTGATTCTGGTTAATATATTGGCCACTAATCCTAAAATCGCTCCCAGAACTCCGGAGATCAGCCCAAAGATGATAAAGAAAGCAACGAGCTTCACCAGGCTATCCGCCAGGAGTTGGGCCATGGTAACCCCGGAAATCCCTGTCTGCATCGCCTGTACAGGCTCCCAGAGGGATGGGGGGAAAATGGGCAGGCCGCCCACCTCAGGGATACCCTCGGCAGGGCCTCCCGCACAGAAGGGGATAAAGATATTAGTAAGCAGTTTCTTGAGGCCAAGGCTGTCCCCCAGAAAATCTGCCAGCGGTATATAGTAGATGCCGGCTAACCAAACCCCTATCAGTAATCCGGCCAAACTGCAGACCATCGCTATCAGACCGCGGCTGAAACCGCGAAAAGCACCCCAGGCTAAAACAAGAAAGATAATACCATCGACCAAATTCATGCTATCCCCTCCAAAGCAATAACAATTATCAAAGCATGGAAGCTGAGTTAATTGCGAAAACAAGCATAACCTAATTTTGCCAATCTGTCAATGAGGTTATTTCGGCAAATTATTTTTGGCGAACTTTAAATAATTGGGAGAGGGCACGTGATCCCTGAGCGATAATGATTCCGGATACAATATAATCTACAAAAGGGTACTTACTTTCCATGCCAAGGGTAGTGAAAATCCCGACTTTGTAAGCAAAACAAAGGGTAATCCCTACCAGAATGCTCACAAGCTCTGATGCCTGTTTGCTGATAAAACGGTGGAAAATAGCTGCCAGGGCCTCAACCACCACTGACATAAAAATCAGTGTCTGCAGAGCATTTAAAGGCTCCAAATAATTCACCCACCTTTAATTAGGTCAAAGAGTCAGCACCGGGCGGTCATTTCCGGGACGGTCACTCTCGGATTCGCCCACCCTTGAATCACTGTTAAACCGCCGGTATCGGTGTGTTGGCGATGGGTCATTTCCGGATTCACCAACCTTAAATAGATGTTAAAGACTCTCCCTAATTTGTATGCGTAAAACAATTCCGCCTTGCCTGCAGATGATTTATCGTTTTTTGGGCTATAATGATAGAAAGAATGCTACATATGCATAATACTGCAAAGTCTTCGGCTTTGAGCAGTTTCAGTTTCGAGCAGTTATCAACTGGGGGTGTTTGTTTTGGTTTTTATGAATCGCCGGGATGCTGGGCAGCAATTGGCAGCAAAACTGATAGGCTATAAAAACAAGAATCCCTTTGTGCTGGGGATCCCCAGGGGGGGTGTGGTGGTAGCTGCTGAGGTGGCCCGGGAATTAGGCGCCCCACTGGATGTGATCATTCCCCGTAAGATCGGTGCTCCGTTCAACAAAGAACTGGCGGTCGGTGCTGTTGCACCAGATGGCACAACTATTTTTGATGAGAGAGCTTTGTTTATGTTGGGCCTCAAAAAGGCTGACCTGGAGGACCAGGTCCGTCATGAACTTGAGGAAATAAGCAGAAGGAGCAATACCTACCGGGGAAACCGGAAACCTCCGGTTCTGCAGGGGAAAACAGTGATCATGGTTGATGATGGCATTGCCACCGGAATGACTGCCAGGGCAGCACTGGAGTCAGTGCGCAAGATGGGCCCCGACTCCCTGGTCCTGGCTGTCCCTGTAGCCTCGATGGAGGCAGTATCCCAACTCAAGCAAGATGTGGATGAACTGGTGTGTCTGCTGGTTCCTGATGTGTTCTATGCAGTTGGGCAGTTTTATCAAAACTTCAGACAGACCAGTGATGAAGAGGTAATTAATATAATGAAAGAACTGGCAGACCGATCACAGGGACAGGTTGAGTGATCGCGCCCGATCAGCGGGACAGTCCCCCTGCGAGCCGAGAAACATTCCCTCTGAGCAGTGCTTATCCCTGTTGCTCGCGACATAAGCTCCGGTTTAACTTCCCCTAAGACTCATCGCAGACGACAGCTGACCGGCTCCTATATCGCCGTCCGTGGCGCAGAGTCGTCTAGCTCAACATCCATGTTGAGCTTCAGCTGTCGTTAGCTGCTCCTTCGTCAAGGGCAAGTAACAACCTTCGCAGGTCACTACGCTGGCAGGGAAAAACCAACCGATCACCGTTTTCACCGGGACAGGCTGACAATCGGAATGACACGACCCCCGTCCCCATGTCACGGTCCGTCTTTTCCAACGACTAACCACTAACCATTATTTATGTGGCATACGAAACATTTTATAAACGCTCATAAATTGCGGCCAAACCATCCAAATCGATCCCTTTAAACAGGCCGCAGGTTGTTCCCAGGATAAACCCGCCACCCTCTGCAGTTTTTTGGATTTGGGAGGTCAGTTCATCCAAATAATCAGGATCGTGTGCTTTTTGCAAATCCTCAACCTCTAGGGTTCCCCAAAAGCACAGTTTTCCTGAGTATTTTCCCTGCAGTCTTTCCACATCCATACCTGCGCTGCGCTCAAAACACTGCAGCCCTTGGAATCCACACAGGATCAGGTCGGAGATCACTTCAGCATAATTACCATCTGAATGGAAAAAAACAGGTATTGTCCCTTTGGCAGCTTCCACCTGTCTGCCCAGGGAGGGAAACAGATACTTTCTCATCAGTTCAGGATCGAATAAAAGACCGCGCTGATAGGCGATATCATCAGCCAGGAGAATGCCATCCACCCCCTGGTCCACCAACATTATGATCAGTTCTCTGTTCAACTCTGCCACCCTACTGCACAACTCCTGAAAGGAAAGGGGCGAGCTGCGGGGAAGGGTAAGAAACCCAGTATAGCCCAAAGTGCGTACACCCCAGCCGCAAATACCATCGAGCAAAGCAAAAGTGAAAAACGGCCGCTCCACAGCCCATCTCTCCACATCTGGCAGCACAACATCTGCCGCCTTGGCAACTTCTTTCCCGACCGGATAGTCTGGAGATAAACAAACAAGATCCTGCCCCAATCTTTCCACAAATGCAGCCCGTTCTTCAAAACCCACTTCCGTACAATGCAAATAATCTTTGATCAGATCATCACCGATACACAATTCACCTCTAGGTATTCTGTCAGGAAGCTGGTTGCTGATTACAGCTTTAACTCTTTCTCTGGAATTTGGCATGGGTCATCACCTCGTTAAAAATATAAAGACCGATCAGGGGGACTGCCTCGCCGCGCGATCAGAGAAGCACTCTCTCTGAGCACTGTTTATCCCTGCTGCTTGCGACTTAAGCTCCGGTTTGACTTGTCCAAAAAATCATCAACTGGCTTCTATGATGCCATCCATGGCGCACAGTCACCTAGCTCAACATCTATATTTCACTCATTGCTGTGACATGTGCGCACGATGACGGGATCCCCGCCCCTTGCCGCAGATATCCCTTGATCAATCCGCCGCAAACAGTCAAGATCGCAGGTCCCGGCCCGCCCGATGGCAGTGCTTAATACAAAAATGCGCGGGAGATTATTATCTCTCCCACGCATCATATCATAGATCCAGTCGGAGATGAATTGTGTTAAAGCTAGCTTACTTGCTCTGGCAGATGTTCCTGGATATTTCACAATTTTATTTACTTATAGACTCCGTACTCTTTAGTGAAATCTATCCATACTTTTACTAGTTCTGGATCTGCCTCATCCAGTACTCCACGGGAACTCATGATAAAGCCGCCATCTCCAGCGACCTCATCGATCATCCACTTGGCATAGTCCTTTACCTTTTCAGGGGTACCGGTCTGCAGCAGGGAAACAGGCATATTTCCTGCGATACAAATGGTGTCTCCTATGACTTTCTTTGCTTTGACAATATCTGTTGTGTCCAACTGGGCAATGAGCTTGCCCTTGGGCAGTTCTTTGAGGTATTCAAGGCGCTCATTATAGCCGCCCTCAAAAAAGACAAAGGGGATCAGCCCGGCGTCAATGGTGTCCAAAATAAGCCTCTTGAGATACGGCCAGTAGAATTTTTCAAACTGTTCATTGGACATAAACCCATCTGCTCCGCGGTGCAGAGGCATGAACACAAATCGATTATTATTCATCTTAGAAGCTAAAATTGCAGACTGAATAATCATCGGATAGAATTTTTCTTCGGCCTCAAGCAGTTTATCGGGATTCCGATACATATCCAGCATGGACCCCCGCATACCCCTCAGCATATCGGAAATCAGGTCAAAGGCAACAAGTCCTGCTGCAACACCCCAATGGGGATATCCCAATTCGGTCATTTCTTTATAAAACTGCTGCTCTTTCTCCTGATATTTCATATATTCACGCCCAGCTTTAGCCAGGCATTCAAAAGCGGCGATCACTTCCGGCTGGGCAAAAGCAGCAGTCAGACCGAATACAATATACCCGTTCAGAAAAGACTGCAAAGGAGGAAGGGTTTTGAATGGTTCTAGCGCCCCACAAATGCGCGGCAAATAGGTACGCATTACAAAATCAGAAGGATCATCCAGCAGGGCTTCATACTCTTCCGGCTTCATGTATTCAGCTTCAACAAACTGAAAGGAATGGTTGTCAGGGATGCCGTGACCCGGCCATTTAATCTGCTTGAAGTCTAATGCTTCCATGGCTTTAGCAGGATTAATGAGCATCCATGGAGCCTGATAGAGGTCTGGATCTAGGTCAAGCACCATTTTTTTATTAGCCTGATACCATTTTTCTGGGTCGTGATATGCTTCTTTAAGGGTTATATTCGCATATTTTGCGGCGAAAAAGTGGTTTAATAATAGAACCGGTACCCTGTCTGGAACCTTCAGAGCTACCGCATCCAGAATCCTGTTAAGCCTCTGCTGATAAGCTTCTTGGGCTGTTGCTGTCATTTTATTCACCCCCCAGCCACTGCTTAGCATAGTTTACGGCAGACATGGCATCATTACCATAAGCATCTGCTCCTGTATAAACCCGAACCTCTTCATCTACCTGGCTGCCCCCGATCATTATTTTCACCTGATCCCGCAGGCCAGCCTCTTTAATAGCATCAACAGTTTGCTTCATGGAGTCAAAGGCCATGGTGAGCAGCCCGCTCATGGCCACAACTTTGGCACCGGTTTCCTTGATCTTTTCTACAAATTTTTCCGCTGGGACATCAATACCCAGATCATGCACTTCAAAGCCGTTGCTATCAAGCATAAAGTGGACTACATCTTTGCCGATATCATGAATATCCCCGGCAACTGTTCCTAAGACAACCTGGCCCAGCCGCTTTTGTTCTGCCCCTTCGGCTATATGAGGTTTCACCTCTGCGGAAATGCCTTTCAAAATCTCTCCAGCAAAGATGAGGTCCGGTACAAAATAAACCCCATCTTCAAATTTCTTACCAACGATCTCCATAGCCTGTCCACAGGCATCCATAATTTTGAGAGGATCTTCACCAGCAGCGAGCAGTTCACGCACAACATTTAACGCCTTTTCTTCCTGCAGTTCCGACAATGCTTTGACTAATTCACCTGACATACCTTTCCCTCCTGGATTATTAATTTGCTATACTCCTCTTTTTCATAATGGTCCTCTGTCTTTTCTAAATATCACCCCCATATCCGTTACTCCCATACCTCTTATCCTGGTCTATATGTATATACACCAACAAGAACAAAACTGTTCGACTGTCTAGTCGGGAGATATGTTAACCCTGTAGAATTCCGTCACGATAAGCCTGTAAATACTTCCGAGCGAAACGGTCTTTGTTCATTAAAAGGTTAATAACTGACATTGCTGTCATGAGATGAGGCATCTAGCAGGTCTAAAATTGCGGCATCCATCACTAAATTGATACAGTTTATTAAAAAATAACGGTTGATTAATCTGCGCTGAGGACGAAAATGGGAAACATTACTGTGATATGACTAAGTAATGCCTAACCTCTCTTTACTTTATGTCTATACATCATAATTGATTATAACATAAATATGTTATGCTGTCTATACATATATAAAAATAAATAACCAATTGATAAGAATTTTTTATTTAACCTAATTAAATCATTCATTTACTTTAATCTTTTGGTCTACTATCTGATTAAAAATCTCCATAGCTATAACACCATCATTGGTTACGTAGTCAACCCCTGTATATTCCTTCACCTGCTCATCCACAGGGTAACCTCCCACAACAATGGTAACCTTTTCTCTGAGTCCGGTCTCTTCGAGCAGATCGACTAACTTTTTGACATATCCGATACAGAAAGTGAGCAACACACAAACACCCACAATTCTAGCACCTGTCTCTTTGATGGCTTCGACGAATCTTTCCGGGGGCACATTGACACCCAAGTCATAGACACAATATCCTGAGGAACGAAGGAGATAGATGACTATATTTTTACCTAGATCGTGGATATCACCTTCAATGGTGCCCATGATCACTTTGGTGCCGTTGTTGGATGCTGAGCCGAGTTTAGGAAAATGGGGCTCAATGATATCCATAACCTCTTTTAATATAGCCTCAGACATGATCAGATCTGAAAGATAATACTTCCCCTCACTGTATCTTTTCCCTACGATTTCTACTCCTTGTCTACATTGCTCTACAATGTCAAATGCAGTCTCCCCTTCCTCGATCTTCTTTCTCACAATAGCTATCGCTTTATCTTCTTCTAGGTTAGCCATAGCATCAATTAAATCACTATTCATACCTGTTCCCCCTCAGCTATTCTTTAATATCGTCAATATTCCAGCCTTCATAGCTAGTCAGTTTGTAGCGATCACCACGGAAAATGGATTTTCCCCAGGCGATAATCTTACTGTCTGCATCATAGATGGTTTGGACCATAAAAAAGACAGGTAACCCAGGCGACACACCCAGCACTTTTGCCTCTTCCTCAGTGGCTGTGGATGCCATTAATACCTTTTTCGAACTGGATGGAATACTATCACTGTGGGCTGCAGCTAACCTAGATAAAAGAGGATCTTTCAGCTGAGATTCCAAAATAGGAGTCTGTTTTGTATAAACTGTATACTTGGTCTCGTAAGCAAGCGGTTCTCCATTAGCTTTAATCACTATCCTGAAATAAAGGCACCTGGTGTTGACAGCTATGCCCAATCTTTTGGCCAGTTTTTCGTCAGCCTTGATTATTCTGGCCTCTAGCAGTTCGGCATAGGGTATCATACCCTTCTGCCTGATCTCATCATAAAAATTGTTAAGGTTAAATACAACATTATCCAGGCGCGGGCGAGCCACAAAGGTGCCCTTCCCCTTTTGGGTATAGACCATATTAGCCGCTGCCAGTTCAGATATTGCCCGCCTCACAGTCATACGGCTGATGCCGAACCGTTCAGCTATTTCCATCTCTGTGGGTAGGGCATCTCCTGGCTTAAGTTTACCTTCACGGATCTGTTTTTCGAAATATTTAAAGAGTTGATAGTAAATGGGAATGATAGAATTTTTATCTACTACTCTGTCTGTTGTCATTTTTTACACCTACGGAATTTGTCTAAACATTAAGATAACATAACTGAAAACCACTGACAATAAAATTTTCTATAAATTAAGATAAGAATAGGGACCCCCTCATCTCCAACTTCTGAACATCTTCATCAGGTTGCTTTATTGCCTTAACGAAAGCAAGCGGACTGCCGGAAATTTCCACAACAGCCCGCTTGAGTATCATGTTTATAAGGTGAACTACCTTCCCAGCTTTAGCCTACCTTACTATAGCCTCTAGTGATAGGTTCCATATTCTTTGGTAAAGTCTGCCCAAACCTTTACCAACTCCGGATTGGCTTCATCTAAGACTGTACTGGAACCCATAATAAACCCGCCATCTTTACCCACAACATCAATCAATTTCTTTGTGTATTCTTTAACAGATTCAGGTGTGCCGGTCTGCAGCAGAGAAATGGGCATTCCACCACAGATACACATAGTGTCTTTCAGCACTTCTTTGACCTTAAAGATATCTGAACGGTCAAACAAACCTAAAACTTTACCCTTTGGCAGTTCTGCCAGATACTCCAAACGCTGGTCATAGACCCCTTCAAAGAAAGGCATGGGTGTCAATCCTTCATCAATTAACCCAAGGATCAATTTCTTAGTAAAGGGCCAGTAGAACTTTTCGAACTGTTCGATGGACATAAAGCCATCTGCGCCTCTATGCAAAGGTATGAAGACACGGGTAATGCCAGTGGCTTTTGCACCCTGAACAGCTGTTGCCAAAAGCAACGGGAAAAGCTTTTCCTGAGCAGCCAGCAGTTTATCAGGGACCCTGTACATATCAAGCATTGCCCCTCTCATACCCCTAAGTAGGTCTGAGATTACATCAAAAGGCACAAGAACCGGCCCTGTATGGGAGGGGACATACCCTGCCTCTGCCATTTCCTTATGAAACTGTGCAAATTTCATATTCCATTCGGCAGCTGTCTTAGAGGCTTTGAGCATTGCCTCAAATGCTTCTGCAAGCTGCGGTTGGGCAAAAGTACTTGCCCAAAACCCTCCCCCGTAACATCCCAAAACAGTCAGCATCAAGGGAGGCAACATATTGAGACCTTCTAAGTTTTTGAATACCCTCGGAATATAAACCCTGATCAAGAAATCGGAGGGATCATTTAGAAAATCATCATATTCTTCCTGTTTCATGTATTCGCCTTCAACAAATTGATGGCTTGAATTAACTCCTATTTCGTGACCAGGCCACTTCATCTGCACGGTTCCCCATAAATCGTGTATTGGGCCTGGTGTTATAATTGGGGCATCAGCTGTGAAAAAGAGATCAGGGTCATACTCTATGATAAATTTTTTATAGGCTTCCAAATATTCATCCTGTTTGTAATAGGCGTCTCTACAGGTCAACCCTGCGACTTTTGCTGGCAAATAGTTGCTCTGGAAGAAAATAGGTACTCTATCCGGCTCTTTTAGCTCTATTGCTTCATTGACCCTTTTTAATCTTTCATTTACCTGTGCCATTATTTTATTCACCCCCCAGCCACTGCTTGGCATAGTTTACAGCAGACATGGCATCATTACCATAAGCATCTGCTCCTGTATAAACCCGAACCTCTTCATCTACCTGACTGCCCCCGATCATTATTTTCACCTGATCCCGCAGGCCAGCCTCTTTAATAGCATCAACAGTTTGCTTCATGGAGTCAAAGGCCATGGTGAGCAGCCCGCTCATGGCCACAACTTTGGCACCGGTTTCCTTGATCTTTTCTACAAATTTTTCCGCTGGGACATCAATACCCAGATCATGCACTTCAAAGCCGTTGCTATCAAGCATAAAGTGGACTACATCTTTGCCGATATCATGAATATCCCCGGCAACTGTTCCTAAGACAACCTGGCCCAGCCGCTTTTGTTCTGCCCCTTCGGCTATATGAGGTTTCACCTCTGCGGAAATGCCTTTCAAAATCTCTCCAGCAAAGATGAGGTCCGGTACAAAATAAACCCCATCTTCAAATTTCTTACCAACGATCTCCATAGCCTGTCCACAGGCATCCATAATTTTGAGAGGATCTTCACCAGCAGCGAGCAGTTCACGCACAACATTTAACGCCTTTTCTTCCTGCAGTTCTGACAGTGCTTTGACTAATTCATCTGACATGTCTTATTCCTCCTTGTTTATTCATTGGATATGCTTCTTTTTTTATTGTGTCGTGTGGTTTTTTTAATATCACCCCCATATCCCTTAAGCTTAGGCCTATAATCCCAACAAGAACAAAACTGTTCGACTGTTTAGTCGGGTGTATGTTAACTCTGTAGAATTCCGTCACGATAAGCCTGTAAATACTTTCGGGCAAAACGATCTTCGTTCATTAAAAGGTTAGTAACTGTTATGGCGGTCATGATATGCGCATCTAGTGGGTCTAAAATTGCAGCATCCATTCCTAAGTTCATACAGTTGGCTAAAAAATAACGGTTGATTAATCTGCGCTGAGGAAGAGAATGGGACACATTACTGAGGCCAGAGATAGTTTTTACACCATATCGCTTTTTAATTTCGGTCAGACTCTGATAAAAGATCATGGCATTATCGCTGCTTACAGCAAGAGGCAGGACTAAGGGATCGATATATAATTTTTCCAATGGAAAGCCTTTTTTGTCCAGAATATCAACCAATCTCCCAGCAATGGTAAGCCGGTCTTCTACTGTTTTGGGAATGCCATTGTCGTCAGTGGTCAAAGCAACAAGTTCACATTTAGCATCTAAGGCAAGGGGCAGGATACCTTCTAAACGGGCTTTTTCCATGGAGATAGAGTTAATCATCACTCTACCCTTAGCAGTTTCTAATCCCTTTGCTATTGCTTCAGGATTGGTACTGTCAATACATAAAGGAGTATCAACTACCTCCTGGATAGTATCTATCATCCACTGCATATCATTTACTTCATCTTCCATAGCAGTGTTGACATCCAGCAGATCAGCGCCTGCTTCTGTTTGTTTTATTGCCATATCCTGTACAAAAGCCTTGTCTTTATCTTTTATAGCCTGTCGTACCTGTGGGATCGTACTGTTCAGTTTTTCTCCGATGATAAGCACTGTTTAGCCTCCTTATCTTTATGTCTATACATCATAATAAAGTATAACATAGATATGTTTTGCTGTCTATACATATTCTCAAGTTTCTGCAAGCAAATCAACCAATTTTTAATCAACAAACAAAAGGGTAAGCATCACAGCTACACTCAGCTTACAATCCAGGTTCAACGGAGCTTCCTTCTACCAGCTCAGACACAGGCACCTGCATAATTTCCCCTGTTTCCAAATAGCGCACTTCTGCTCTATCCCCATCCAGATTCTCGATCCATACGGGAGAACCGTTATGCAACACCTCAATGACACCTAGTGATTCAACAATCTGCTGCGCTTTTTCCGGATCCAACTTCTGCACCCCTTTTTTACGCTTATAATTCCCACCTTTCAGAAAAGTATCAGTGATAAGGGTGTGACAAGGGGACGGGGGTCACGTCAGTACATATGTGTCACGGCAGGGAGTCAAAGGAACCGTGAGACTGTGTGACAAACACGCAGGTTTTTTCTAAATAATAGTATCCATTAACGCCAAATCGGATGTTGATAGCAAAAATTTAAGAGATTAATACCTGTTTTTAAAAGAAAAAAGAAGACTCCCGCTTATGCGGGGGTCAATTTTCTTATCATTTCTTCAACTCCCAGAATATTTATCGCTCTTCGCAGGTTATAGGCCAGAAAACTCAAGGCCGACTCTGTTTTTACCGACTCTAACCCCTTGGTCAGAAAATGGCTGTAACCCCATATCCTTTTGATGGTGCCAAAGGGGTGTTCTGCTAGCATCTGCCTCTGGGCGTATAGTTCTTTGTTTTCCTGTGTCCGTTTGTCTATTTCATCAAGAAGTTCCTGACAAAGATTTCGTGAAATGGTTCTACCCTTTTTGGAACTGGTGCACTGGTCTTTTAACTCACATTGCTTGCAGGCTCTGAAGTTCTTGTAGTCTTGATATTCAACACCATTTATTTTTCTAATACGACTGGGGTAAAGTGTCTGCCCAGCAGGGCATATGTAAATGTTTTGTTCTTGGTCATATTGGAAACGATCTTGATGAAAATCAGGATTCGCCACACTACCAGTATTTTTTGGTTTAGCTACATAGGTCTCAATTTTGTTTCCTTCGCATTTTTTGAGGTCTGAGGTAGAGTAATAGCCTTTATCGGCCAAGGCTTTTATTTCTTCAACACCCAATGTTTCTTTGGCTTTTTCAGCCATCTCGTAGAGATTCCCTTGGTCTGCTGCGTTGTTAATTACGTCGTAGTCTACGATCAGTTTGTTTTTTTGGTCTATTGCTGTTTGTACATTGTAGCAGACATCTACCCCGTTGTTATTAACCTTCATCAAGCGGGCATCGGGGTCTGTGGTGGAGATTTCATCGATCTTTTTTTCTTTCATTTCTTTTTGCATAGCCTGGTATTTGGCTTTGCGTTTTTTTAGTTCTTCAATACGCTTTTTGATCTCTTCTGCACTGGGGATATGGGTATCAGCTTCTTCCTGATCGTTGCTGTCCAGCTCTTTCAGATAGTTTGATATCTTCTCGTCCAGGTATTTCAGGTGGCGTTTTATTTTTTTATCATTGTAGTTGTTGCGTTTGGAGTTGCATGCTCTGAATTTCGAGCCGTCTACTGCTATTACTTCACATCCGAACAACTCCCATTCTTTGCACAGCAGGTTGAATTGTTTGAAAACGTTTTTGATGGCTTTTTTGTTGTCTTTGCGGAAATCGGCAATTGTTTTGAAGTCCGGTTTCAGTTTTTTAAGCAGCCACATCAGCTCAACGTTTCTTCCCGCTTCAGCTTCTAATTTTCTCGATGAGCGGATGCGGTTCAAGTACCCGTAAAGATAAAGTTTTAAGAGATCCCGGGGATCATATGCTGGTCTCCCCACATCATTGGGAGTTGTTCTTTTGAAGCCCAGTTCTTTCATGTCAAGGGAATCTACAAATGCCTCTATTACCCGAACCGGATTGTCCGGGGTGATATAGTCATCTACTGCCTCTGGAAACAGGGTGATTTGGTTGCGGTTTTCTCCTTTTATGTATGGCATTTCTCCACCTCTCCTATCACCCTTTATTTCGATCTTTATCCCTTTAATTCCTTTTTCTGTGGGGAGTTTTCGCACAGTCTGCCGTCCCCCTGACTCACCCTGACTCACCAATAAAGCAAAACGCAAGCCTAGCAAGTTGGTGGTTGGTGGTTAGTTGTTCGTAGTAGGTGGTTCGTTTTACACTGTTCAAGAAAGGATATAGTGTTACCTATGTCTTGGAACCAAATGCGTTACCTATGTCTTTAACTGTACCTAACCGCAAGCCGGGTACCCGGATATTAACTTCGGTGTTAATCGGTGCTGTACCTTCCAAATAAAGCAAAAACGCAAGCCTGGCACCGTTAGGGCGATCACCCGACCTGTCCCCTTGATCGCGCAGGGGGACTGTCCCCCTGATCGGTCGGAGTGAGTCAAAGTCACTATCCCTCTGACTCACTCACCATTTCTTCTAAGACCTGGCCCAGTTCTTCAATAGCTTTACCGTAGCCAGCCCAGTCACCGGCTTTCAGTGCCTGCTGAGCTTGCTGATAAAGCTCATTGGCTTTCTGGGCAAGGCCGGCGGTTCCCTCAACTTCCCTCTTTTCGTCACCGGTTTCAGGTGTGGGGGTACCATCCTCATCAGTGCCAAACATCTTATTCAGGGCACTCCAGAGATCTCGCTCCATGACCACCCGTCCGTCATAGAAAACAATCACCCTGGTCAGTTCGGGCATAGCGCTCTCCTTTGCCTGCAGGAAAAGGGGCTCCACATAGAGGAGTTTTCCCCCCAGGGGTACAGTGATCAGGTTGCCGCGGATTACCTGTGAGCCGTGCTGGTTCCAAAGGGTGAGCTGGCTGGAGATATCAGCATCCTGATCTATGCTGGCCTCAACCTGCATGGGGCCGTAGGCATGGATATCCTTGGGAAAGACATCCACAACCATTTCACCGTAATGTTCCCCATCACAGCGGGCAGCCAGCCAGGCCACAGCATTATTGCGGTTCACAGGTGTGAAGGGGAGAACCAGCACAAATTCCTCTTTTTCCTCACCGGGGAGTTTCATAATCGTATAGTAAGGTTCCATCTGCTGGCTGTCATCTGAAAATTTCTCATGGGGGATGGTCCATTCATCCTCCCTGTTATAAAAGACCCGTGCATCTTTGACATGGTATTCGGCATAAACCTCAGCCTGCAGCTTAAACAGATCCTCAGGATAGCGCAGATGATCTCTCAATGCTGCAGGCATTTCCGAGAGCGGCCGGTAAAGATCCGGATATATTCTGCTGTAAACCCCGACCACCGGGTCTTGTGGGTCGCTTACATAAAAGGCATATTCACCATTATAGGCATCCACAACCACTTTCACCGAATTGCGCACATAGTTGATCCCGTTCCTCATATCGGAATAGGGATAGTGGCTAGCCACAGTATAGGCATCTAAAATCCAATAGATCTTACCCTCTGCCACCACTGCATATGGATCATCGTCAAACTTGAGGTAGGGAGCAAGCCTGACAGCATCTTGCACTGTGCGGTTGTAGAGGATGCGGCTACTTGATGTGATTTCATCGCTCAATAAAATGCGCATATCTTTGAAATGCAAAGCATACATCAAACGCCGCCAAGGAGTGAGTTTGACTCCCCCATTACCCTCATATCTGGTGTATATGTTCTCCTCGCCTGATGGATAGTCGAACTCACCGGCTTTGGTATTGACCACAACAACATCATCGGTCAATTCCCCAAAATATATCTCCGGCCTGGTGACCTCAATATCCGGGGCCGCTGCCTCTGTAGGTATATTTTCCAGTAGATAGACGGGCCTGCCTTCTGCTGTCACCTCATTGACAGGGCTGGCCACAACTCCATAACCGTGTGTATACTGGAGGCGGCGGTTCACCCAGGTGCGCGCCCGTTCAGAGAGCCTCTCCTGATCCAACTCCCTTACAGAGATCATTACCTGGCGGTAGTCATCACCAATGCGATAGCGATCAACATCTACATCATGGAAACTGTAATAACGGCGCAGCTGCTGCATCTGGTTGTACACCTGCTGGATGGGGCGAAAATCCCAGAGCCGCAAATTATTCAGAGTGGTACGGTTCTCCTCAATCAGCTTTTCACCCTCAATTTCTGCTGCATCTTCTGTTACCACATTTACAGCTTTAACATTTTCTAAGCCATATGCCTGGCGGGTGGCAGCTATATTATACTCAATATAAGTCTTTTCACGCCCAAATTCATTGGGTTCCACCTGGAACTTCTGCACAACAAAAGGGTAAGCTCCACCCAGCAGCAGTGAGGCAGCCAACAGCACACCGATACTTACAGCAACAGGCAATACCTTGCTGCGAATAACACTGATCAACACCACAACAGCAGTCAGCAGAGCGATCACAGCCAGGATCTTCAAAGCAGGTATCCGGGCATGGACATCTGTAAAACCTGCTCCATAGAAGGTGCCCTGACTGCTGATCAGCAAGCTGTACATGGTAAGATAATAATCCCAGGCCTTCAAAACAAACAGGCCTGCGATCAACACAGCCAAATGCAGTTTCACAGGGGAGAAAATTCGCCAGCCACCTCTTAAAAATTCGCTGGAGGCTAGCAGAAAATATCCCAACCCACAGATAAACAGAGCGATGATCAATGCAGAGGTAAATGATGACTGAAGCAATTCATAAAAGGGCAGCTTAAAAATATAGAAACCAATATCTTTGCCCAGTATTGGGTCTGTGCTGCCGAAGGGAAGAGCATAAATGAACTTCTGAAAAACTTCCCATTGTGAGCTGAGGTTTATAGCAATCATCAGAGCCAGCAGAGCGCTGAAAACATAGGAAAAAATCTTCCCAAACCTTGAAAAAGCCATACGGCGAAAGCGTTCGAAAAACACTGCATGAGGATAGTTGCTTATATCATAGACCTGATAAGATGGCACTGATCGCCCCAGGTACCAGAAATTAAGCTGAAAAAAAGCAAAGAACACAACAAAGACAGCGATACCCACCACAAAACGGGTCAAATTCAGTGTCCAGAATACACTGCTATACCCAAGGGAAGCAAACCACATGTAATTGGCCCAAATCCCGGCTATACCGCTTAAAATAATCAGAGCAAGCAACAGAATGATTAACAGTTTAAACCTTACTTTTTTCGGCATAAAACCCTCCATATTTTAAACATAATAACTTGCAGGTTGCCCAATACATGGTATATTATTAAAGAAATAGTTTCAAGGAAATGAATTCCCTAAATTCATTACTTTATACTTATAGACCACTTTGCAAATTCCTTCAACACATCTCACCGTTTTAATGTAAAAGGTGTAAATCTTTTTTCATAGCTCAATACTCCATTGGAAGTACACACCTATCCAAAAATCTGCAAATCAGCAAGCCTACTACACGTGACTGTTTGAGATTATTTCATTCATTTATTAAAAAAACTCCTCTCATGAAGGGAGGAATAGCATGTCCTTATTAATGAATGAATACCGTGATGAGGAACTCTGCGCCGAGTGCGGTGGCAAATGCTGCTATGTTTACGGCCCCCCGTACAACATGTCTCCCCAAAAGCTGCATGAAGACAAAGACCGGATTTATGGCGGTGGCCGCCGTGAGGAATATGGTGTTGATCCACTGCCTGAAAAAATCCACCCCCATGCCTGCGAATATTTAAGTGAAAAAGGATGTATTATCCCCTGGGAAAAGCGCCCGCCACTCTGCAAAGACTTCCGCTGCGGGCTGTGGAGGGACATGGTGTACAGGAGGTAGGGGTTGGTGGTTGGTGGTAGGTAGGTAGTTATGGGTTAGCCGCAAGCCGTGTACCAGACAGCAACCTGTCTTCTTGATCGATCTTTTTGCTCAAGTTGTTAGGGTTGTCCACTTTGACTATAATTATTGATGAGATATTTCAATTTACAAGGAGAGGTTGAAGATGGAGGACTTCGGCGATCTCTTTGCTAAATTGTTTGAAAAGCCAGAGATGGAGGTCCGCAATTGCGAAAACTGCAACAGCGGTATCAGAACTAAAGAAGGCCTTAAATGCTGCATTAATAAAAGGGATGAGTGTATAGGAAACGGGGAATACAAACACTGGAGCCCGCTGGTGGTTATCGGGGATGAGTTGGATGAGTATTGATATGAGACCAATTGGTCCTTATGCATACCCAGGCTAGCGGTTGGTGGCAGGCCTGTTCTACCTGATCTGGCGGAGGGACTGTCCCCCTAATTGATTCAGTGATGTCAACCTGTGCAAAAGAGAAGCCAAGGGAGAACTCCCCTGGCCTTTGTTTTTTGATATTGTTATTTTTCTAATTTTGAATGCCTTACTCCGTTGCGTTTTTCAACTCTTTCACGATACTAGGTGTGTAATTTTTGAATATACGTACTGCTCAGCGCCAACCATAACAAAACTGCATCCCACGTAAAGAAACAAGAGGAACATCATAATTACTACAGCATAACCCCAGGCACCATACGAAACGAAGTATTGCATGATTTCCTGTCCTGTAGTGAAGCCGGAACCGATCAAAAGGTTGATAAAAGCCCCTCCCATGATAATTACACGCCAAATATTGATTTTGTCACTACTTCCTTCCATTATTGTCCTTCCTCCCTAAATCATATAAATATCAGACGTTTGCAAAACACCGTGCATGAATATAGGCATTCCACCTTGGTCCTGAGGCAGTTCTATCATACCCGGAAAAATCGCTTGGGTCTTAGATAGCATTCGCCTTGTTTCTTCACATTCAAACGGGTATATCATCCTTTTCTGTTTTGAATGATAATGAATAGGGCTTTACTCAGCTTGAGTGAATATTGCCGAAAAAATCCGTGAGCATGATTTTTGGGGAAATGTATTTAAATACATTGATTTATTTTGTTAATTATTGGGTATCAAATATCGCTAAGTTTGTTGGATATGATTCAGATCCCATTCATTTGAATCAATTTTGTGCTTTAAATTTCCTTTTTTGTTATCTTCATTACGATAAAAGGGGGCATTACAAAGCTGAAGTAATGCCCCCTTATCACATATCTATTAAAAGTTTATAAAACTCTTAATCAAAGTGAGTGGTTTCGGTTATCTCTGTGGTCAGGGCCTTCAAGGCTTTTCCTACCAGCTCTTTTCTCAGAGCATGCTCATCTTCGGCGGAAAGACTGGGGTTGCCCACCGGATGAGGGATAGCAACAGTAGGAACGATCCTGTTAGCCCCTACAGACTCGGATATAGTGGTAATTGTAGCCATATGAACAATAGGAATACCGTATCTTTCGATTTCTTTTACCATCGTTGCACCGCAACGAGTACAGGTCCCTCAGGTGGAGGTGAGAATAACACCATCAACCCCCGCCTCTTTTAAGATTGCTCCTATTTCTTGGCCAAATTTCTTCGCATTGCTCACAGAGGTTCCTGTACCTGTAGTTGTAAAGAACCAGTCATATACCTTGCCGATCACACCCTCTTTTTCATACTCCCTGAGGATATCCAGCGGAACTACCCTGTTGGGGTTATCATTGGCAAATGCTGTATCATAGCCGCCATGGGTGGAGTAGAAATCAGGTGCGTTAAGGCTATCCAACTCGCTGATATTATATTTGCCCCATTTTTGGGCACTGGCGGACTGAATCCCGTCCGGGTTGCCCTGGGGAACAATACCGCCTGAGGTACATAATGCTATAGTTGCTTTGCTGAGATCCTTGATGGCAGGAGCCGGCTCAACCTGGTCAAAAACAGGCATGGGCAACTCTGTTTCAAACTCTTCCCCTTTGAAGCGTGCCAAAAGCATTTCGACAGCACGCTGGGAACCTCTCTTATCCACAAAGAGGGTCTTTCTCCTTCCCTGAGGAATATAACCCTCTTTTGCTGGCGCATCTAATTCAATTCCCTTGGCTAGCTTTCTAGTAATAGCAGCCATAAGAGGCAGTGCCTTTCTCATACCGGCAGCAGAATCTGCTGTGCTGACAACGATAGCTTTATCCTTACAGATCTCCACACCCGGGTTCTCTATATACATCCCGGTGACAACCGGTTTATTGAATTCCTCAACTACAGTTTTGGCCAGTTCACCGCAGGCCATGCCGTATCTACCGGCATTAAATGCTGGCCCGGCCACAACCACATCTGGTGCTGTTTCTTTGATGGTCTTCTTAATAAATTCCAGGGCTTCTTCTTTATGCTCATTGAAGTAGTTATCTCCGCAGATAATCGTGCCTACTACTTCACCCTCACCCTGAAGGGCGCCTTCAAACCCTACGGCGGGGCCGACTTTTTCCGGACGGTATTCTGGAGGCATACCTGCTTTATCCTCTCCGCCGACCTGTCCGAAAAATTGGTTTACATAGTATAGGACTTTGAATTTCTCAGACATGTCTTTTCTTCCCTCCCTGCATAACTAGTATTCTCTGCAAGTAACATAGTGATAGCCGATTTCAGAAGTAGATCCAATTACAGCATTCAGTTCGCACTGTAAGGTACCGTCTTCCAAGAGAGCTCCCTTCCAGCCTCCTGCCAATACCGAAATGGATTCCGCGTTGCCAATAACTTTGTCTGCGGGAGGCAGTGTTACCACATGGCTCACATTGCCACATGAAACCACTGCTACTGCTTCAGGAACTGTATCAGCCAACCCTTGGGACATCCCATCCCTACCGGCACATTCATCAGTGATCAATACAGTTTTGATGCCAGCCTTTTCACACTTTTTACAGATCATCAACAGGTCTGAATCCGGGTTACCATATCCTTCTTCGGAAACGATTACACCATCAGCACCCAACATTTTGGCCAGTTTTACTGTGTAGTCAGAAGCACGGAGTTTACCTGTGAGGGTGGTATGCTCAGGAACCATAATTACACCCAAAAAGTTGATCTCTTTTCCATGCTTTTCATAGAGGTCAAGAATAACGCTGTTGTTCTGGTGTTGGTAGGTTGTGATCTTATCACAGGCTGCCACACAGTTGCCGCTGATCACCGCACCGTCCAGTTCTTCGTTGGGATGCATCAGTGTCGGAAGGATATGCTGGGCATTTACTCCGTAAATATAGGTGTCATGGAGCAAGCCCTGTGTGATCATCATTTCCGCATAAAGCACTTTGGGCAGGTTAGGATATTTTGCAGTTTCTTCAAATATCCCGCCCATCTCATAGGTGAGGAGCTCATCAGGTTCTACATCTTTGCCTGCCTGACCGATGAATTCTGCTGCTCTTAATCCAGCCAACCTTACTGTTTCCTCATGAGTATGTGTATCCAACCCTTCCACAACCTGAATATCAACAGTCAGGTTGTAGGTTTTGGAGAACGGTGTCCAGCGGGCACCCTCTCCCCACATGTCAATAACTCCCTCTTGGAAACCAACGATGTCTCCTACTGTAACAACTGCTGCCCCATATAAAACATGGGTTCTTCCTTGGCCACACTGACTGGGTTTTGTGGTTACACCGGGGAAACCTGCCCCTGTTCCTTCAACCTTTACTCTCGGTTCAATCACATCTTTGACCGGTATGATCCTGACCTTTTCACCGGGCCTGGCGATATCGATGCTTACATCCTTAATCCTTTCGTCTTCTTTCAGGAATGCTGCCAGGGCTTCTTTGTCAACCGTTAAAAAACCATCCTGCACAAATGTTCTGTCACCAAATTGGATGTCTTTAATTTTGATTCTTCCGATCTCCAGTTTCAAAAAATTCACCCCCTGATATTTCTCAATTAATTAATGAAATACATTATGTATTTTACAACAACAGCATATGTTTATTATTTGTTGTCTTCTACGCATGTAAACTAATTCCTTCTGCATTTCGGTGGCATTACCATGAAAATTCATTATTAAATCAATTACCATCTGTTTTGTTTCCAATCGCCGCGACCGCCAACGAACACCAAAGTCTAAGGAAAGAAGCAAGAGCCAAAGGGACAGGCGCTTTGACTAACTACTTAAAGTCAAAAAAAAAAAAACAAAAGGACTGGTTCTTATAATCAAGGGGACCGTTGCCTTGACTCTCCGGAACAGGTGTGCATAATAAAGTGTGTCAAGGGGACTGAGTCAAGGGGACGGTGACTTTGACTCATGTGACTGAAAGGAAACAAAAAGGCCGTCCTTGTGCTTCCGTGACAGGCCCCCGTCAGACTGTGTGAAAACTCCCTTATTGGAATTGATAAACGCTATATATGGTTTTGTTCATCGTCCTTCACGCCATATGTTGTGTTACTAGTCAGCAGCAAACGATTATTCGCACAATCTGCCGTCCCCTTGTCACACCTCACTTTGTAAGGCTGACTCAAGAAGGATGAGGTCGATCTGCTGATAATCTGTGTTGTGTTTAAGGTCTACTTCCCGGCTACTCATCTGCCTTTTATATTTCAGAACACTCTCTTCAGCGATCTCTATATGGAGAGGATCAATTGCGCCCTTCTTCTGCCCGATGATAACAGAACGGTAGGGGGAAAACATGATCCGCAGGCTAGCCGGCAAAGGGTGAGTAATCAGTTCATACCCCTCATGAACCAGATCCCTTACCTTGATCAAAACCTGTTCAACCGAGCCGTCTATAAAAAGCACATTTTCTGAATATTTATCCCTCACTAGTGGATTATTTGTGATAATTGTGTTCTTCAAACACCTCATCCTCCCATGCTGGTTAACTGGAGTTTGGGGACGGTCACTTTGACTCACCGGGACCTATGTGCATGATGGCAGAACCCCCGTCCCCCCTGTCACCCCGCAACCTAAAGCTGACTCCACTACAAATATCCATTTTCCTTCAGCAACTGTACGGCTCTTTCCTTATCCTCAGGAGCGATCATAATAACTGGCCCTGTACAGCCCATACCGCTTTCCGCATAGATCTTTTCCTTCCACAAAAGGCGCACAGCGTCTTCGATTTCCATTACTTCGATCCCTGGTATGTCTTCACTGGCCATTTTCTTCGGCGGTGGGGTTATTTCTTCTGCATCATCCTTTTTGCTTGTCTCCCCTGCTGCCAGGGTCTTGAGCAGTTCACTGAAGCCAGCTTTTTTGGCTGCACTGTATTCCGCCTTTACCAGCTCCATGACCCTTCCTCTGGCACACTCAGCTGCATAGCGAATCGCTCCCGCAATAACCGGGGCGCCGGAACTCCGGGAGATGATGCAGATAATCCGGTCAAAGCCTTCTCCCACACCTGGCCCATATCCCAGGCCTATAGCTTCATAATTCCCCCCACTGCTGTAGGCTGACAAAACCTTGATCAGTACATTCCCGGTAAGGCTGTCCATAACCATTACATCAGGAACACCCATCAGGAGGTCATTCCCCCTCATCACCACACCACCATCACTCCTGGCAGATTCGGCAAAACTAATGGGGTAACCCCCTTCCTGCAGTTTCCTTAAGGCTCTTTCCAACTGCCTGGCACCATCTATGTTCAAAATACCCACAGTGGGGTTTTCTCTACCACAGGCCTTAGCAGTAGCAATTCCCAGTATGGTGTTGTGAAGCAGTGCAATGACCCTCTCTGTGGCAGAGGTTCCTGTAGTGGTAGCGATAAACATCTCCTTGCCTTTGACCGGGGTGATCACTCTCCCTACTGTGGATACCCCTATAGGAAACGTGTAGTGCATGGTCACAGCAGCGTCCAAATACCCCTTTTGCAGTAGTTCATCCATTTTTTTGTGTGATTCTTGCTCATCTTCTGCCTCCACCAACTCAAAGCTGCCCTCTGCGCCTTTACCGATCAGCACAACCTCCAGCCCTGGGTTTTGCTTTGCGGCCAGTTCAGCTCCAGCCACCAATTCTGCTACCCCATGTTCACTCCCTAGGATAGTGAGTCCAACCCGGGTCTTTTTGCCATAAGAACCTGTTTCCAAAGCATCGGCCAATTCCTCAAAAACATCAGCAATCGCGGCACGCGTCATTTTTTCGTCCATGATCTCACCTTCCTTTCCATAAAGGTGTCATTCGTCCCCTATTCCCGAAAAGACTTAGCAAATTCTCGCATCGCTTCAGCGATCATTTTGCGCAGCTGTTCCTGATCAAAACCTGTATCGGTAGCTACCACTCCGCTGTTTTTCTCCATAATCATGGAAACACCATCAAACAGGTTGGTCAACCTCCCCAGGAAAAGGCTGCCTTTGCCGATAATCATTGCTCTTTCGATCTTGCCTTCCAGGATCATGTCCCTGGCATGTCCAATAAAGGGCACACCAGAAGGGATGTGTCCCTGAGTGGGTGCAAAGCCGGGCATCCCGAAACTGTCAACAGCCTTCATTAAATCCGCTTTTTGTATATCCCCTCTTTTCACGGCCAGGGCGCTGATCATCTTAAAGTTGGCCATAGGCACATTACCTGCACCAGCGGGTTCTGTGATCTCCGGGTTCTGCAGTTCAGGGGCATAGCGGTCAATATCTGTGATCTTATAGCCGATCTTATCCAGCGGATCAGTGACAATGGCGGTCATTACTGCCTGTGGGGAGGCCCCAGAACCGATTTTGTGCCGCCCGATGGCATCGGTCCTGATCACCGGATTGACACCATCATTTTCTCCGATATGCACAGCAAAGGCTCCTAGCATATCCTCCAGTGCAGGCATTCCTTTTTTCACATGGTCCCTTGAGTTCATTCCCAATTTGGCTGTACAGCCTCCGCCCAGCACAACCACATTGCTGTAAATCCCTGACTGCACCAGAGCTGCAGCTTCTACCAAAGCATGGGCAGGGCCGGCACAGAAGCTGCGGGTGTCAGAGCCTGTGGCATTGATACAGCCGCAGATTTCGCCGATGGCTTTAGCAAAGTTACCGCCGCCCCGCTGGTTCATATCACCACATGCTTCCTCTGAACACTCGATAATATAATCAACCTGTTCAGGGTTCAGGCCTGTTTTTGCCAGCAGCTGTTTGAGAACTAAAACAGCAGAGGCCTTATTGGCCAGGTTTCCCAGCATCACCTCTGAGGATAGGGCTTCATCAAATTCGTGGGCCTTTTTCACACAGCCCACCAGTTTGCCTGCGAAATACAGGGGTTGGGCGTTATGCTCAGCAACCAGTTTCTGTATTTCATCAGCACTATGAGCTGTGCTGTCCAATTTTGTTATCTCTTTGATATCCTTTAAAATCGGGTGTGACTGCAGTTTCTCTTTAACAGCAGCCTGAAAGGACTCTTCTAATACCACCAGATCAAAGCTGTCCACCATCTTCATTAAGCCGAAAAACTCATCCTCTGGCATGATCTCTCCGTACTTTCCATCCCTAGAGGCACCAGCTATCGGATTTTCATACCAAGGATGGGGTATTTCCTTTAATTGATCTGGTGTGATATTTCCGATATAAGCCTGGTTTGGCGGGTAGCAGACAGCATCTTCAAAACTCCTCAGGTGTTCAGGCAGTGCTTTGAGGTGTTCTGACTGCTCGTTTTTTAACCGCTCTGTTATTTGAGTGGAACCCTGATGTAAAAGCATGCTGTTGGCTTGAACCAGGGCATAGGCTGCTCCTTTGACAACCGGATAGTTCATTTGTTATCACCTCCATAGTGGTATAAAGGGTAATGGGTAAAATAGAATTTTACACCATTACCCTTTGCATAGCCCTCATTCAACAGATTATTTTCTATATGTTTTAACTTCATTAACTATCTCATCAACATCGAGCACCATTTCCATCATACCGACCTGTTCTTCATAAACATCAGCAGGGATTTCATCTTTTAATTCAAAGATGTGATAAGCCTTGAGTCCCAACGAGACTCCTGATAATGGACCTGCGAAGGTCGGATCACCTGTTGCTACAGTTTCGGCAGCAAGCCCAGAGGCCTCTGGCTCTGCTCCTCCGAGAACAACAATTAAATCTTCATTGCCGTACTTGTCACACAGGTCTTTGATCCGGGCTTGGTTTTCCAGGTCCATTGCCCCAGCAGCTGTTCAAACGAAGCATTCGGTAGTCGAAAAGACTACCTCTGCCCCAGCTGCTTTGACACACTCTTCGATGGCAGGGCCTGGAATGCCATCCCGGTCGCCAAGAATAGCAACCTTTTTGCCTTTCAGCATGTGGACTACTCCTTTCTTTTTTGATATATATAAATTTATCTTTTATTGCAGTGTTTTTGTATTTTAAACCAATTCATTTAGTTTTGCTTCTACATCTTCCACAGTAACTTCCTGGGTTAATTCAGCAACTTTTTCACCATTTTTGTAAAAAGCGATTGTCGGCAAGCCCAGTACCTTTTGGCTGATGGCTAATCTCCTGTTGGCTGCTGTATCAAGCTTGCAGAATTTTGCTTTACCCTGGTATTTTTCCGCCAGTTTGGCCACATGGGGCATCAGTTCTTTACAGGGTTCACACTTAGGGCTCCAAAAGTCTACTACTACCAAGCCTTCTGCTTTCAAGACCTCATCTTCAAAATTTGTCTTATCTACTTCGATCATTTTGTTCACCTCCTTGTTACTCTGTCGTGATAAGGGCGTTGAGATAGGGCACAATCATTTCCTCATTCAGACTGCCGGCAATTTTTGCTATCGCTTCTCCTCTATTGAACAAAAGCAAACTGGGTATCTCTTTGATCCCGTATCTGCTAGCCACCCTCTGGTTGCGATAGGTGTCCACCTTTACCAGCTTCACCGATTCTCCAAATTTCCCTGCAATACTTTCCAGTTTTGCTATCGCCGCGATGCTCTCCTCCACCTGGGGAGACCAAAAGGCAACCATAACCGGTTTCTCTGCCTTTAATACCTGTTCTTTAAATGTTTCCTCTTCTGCTAAGTATTTTTCTGCGGCAAAGGCTGCGATGGCTCCATCACTGGCAGCTGTGATCACCTGCCTGAGGTATTTGACCCTGGCATCACCTGCTGCATAGACACCAGGAACAGAGGTCTCCATCTTGTCGTTAGTTATAATGTACCCTCTGTCATCGAGTTTAACCTTACCCTTTAAAAACTCTGTATTGGGGACTGTTCCCACAAAGAAGAAGACACCGTTGGTTTCCAGTTCGCTGATCTCTCCGGTTTTGATGTTTTTAATCAAAACCCTTTCCACAATCCCATCGCCTTGGATCTCTTCCAGCACCGAATTCCAAACCCATTTAATTTTTGGGTTGGCAAAGGCCTTCTCCGCACTGACCTTATTGCAGTCAAGAATCCCTTCATCATGAATAACAATGATGGTTACTGTTTCAGCAAACTTGGTAAGGTAAATGGCCTCCTCTATTGCTGCATCACCATTGCCCACTACAACAACATCTAGATCTTCAAAAAAGTCTGCATCACAGGTGGCACAATAGGAAACACCTTTACCCCGGAATTCCTGCTCACCTTTGATGTTCAGTGTCCTAGGCGAAGCCCCGGGAGCGAGGATCACTATCTTACTTTGATACTCTTTACCGCTTCTGGTTTTGACAACCTTTATTTCCCCATCAAGGTCCAGGTCAACTACCTCTTCATTCAGAATTTCTGTGCCAAAACTTATTGCATGATCAGCCATGGCTTTCATCAATTCAGGCCCTTTTGTCCCCCTGGGAAAGCCGGGGTAGTTTTCCAATTCCTCAGTGGTGGCTGCCTGCCCACCTGGACTTCCTTTTTGCAAAATAACTGTCTTCAGGCGGGAACGGGAACCATAAATACCTGCTGCTAGTCCTGCCGGGCCGCCGCCTACGATGATGATGTCATAAAGTTCAGACAAGTTAGCTCCTCCTTTCAAATCAAATATTAAATCCGCTTAGTATCTTAACTATTAACCTGGACTGCAATTACCCTATTATGCGTTTCACCGGCAAATTGCGAACGACAGCACTAATAAACATATAGCATTTCAGTAAAATTATATACGTATTATTATGATATTTTCAACACTATTTTTAAAACTCCTTGTGTATTTTTAAAAAATATCAATAAAACTATTTAAAATTTATAATAACTAAATGTTTTGTATGGCCAGGATTGTCATAGTAGAACTAATAGAAGAGATAGAAGAAAAGAAGCTGCAACAAAGGAAATGAAAAGGAGCTTTTACAACAGCTCCTGCCTGATCCTCTCAACAAACACATCAATATGCCTTTTTGTTTCCTTTTCTGCTTTGTCTGCATCTTTTTCCTTTAATGCCTGAACGATCTGCGGCAATGTATCCAGGAAAAGATTAACATCTGTGATATCCTTTTGCACATAAAACCATAGCCTCTCTGTGTGCATATGCAGATCATAAAGGATCTCCACTAAGCACGGATTACCACAGCTGGCAAAGATCGTCTCATGGAACAAACTATCTTCAATAATCACTTTCTTATATTCTGTTTCAATATCATAGTTCCTTATCCTTTCGATAATATCATCAAGGATCTTGAGCTTTTCTTCGGTTATCCTTTCTGCCGCTAATCTCGCTGCAAAGCCCTCCAGTTCCCGGTCCACCTCAAATAAGGATTTCATGTATTTAAAATCTATCGGTGCCACCTGTGCCCCATATCTGGGTATGATGTCCATTAGTTTGGCATTTTTCAACTGCTCAAAGGCTTTCCTCACAGGTGTTCTGCTTACACCAAACTCATTGGCTATATCAGCCTCATTGAGAACCTGTCCGGGACTATATTCTAACTCAACGATTCTTTTTTTCAGTATTTCGTAAAGGCGGTCGGATTTAATCTCTTCAGCCATCTTTATTTACTCACTCCTTTATATATTTCATTTCTATTTTACTATAAAATGCAAAGAAATACACCTGTTATTTTAGTAAAAAACATCCGAATTCAAATTCATTAAAATCTCCGGCCACTATCAATTGCCTAATCTCTAATCGGTAGTGTTAGCAAGAGCAGGTTTTTTATCAAGGTGAATGAGATAAGGGGAGAAAGGGTCCTTATTCCCGCAAACGGATTTCACACAGAATGGTTAAGAGCAGGATACAATCACGGTGGTTGAGCAAAGATAAAGACCAACAGTAAAGGCAGAGGAAGCCAGACTATGGCGCTGGAATTCAGGAGAGTTTCGGGGAGCTAATTGGACATTTTTGTAACTTTTCAGGCATTTTTGCATAAAAAAATAGAAAACACGCGAACCATGATTATAATTGGTCGCGCGCTAATTTATTTGGCGGGAGCGTGTGGGAATCGAACCCACCGAAGACATGTCGACCATGCCTTCCACTGGATTTGAAGTCCAGGCGCACCACCAGGCACAAACCGCCCCCACAGGATTAGTATTTTAACACAGCCAAAAATTCTTGTCCAGTTCAGGACTTCACCATTAAATTCTGCCCATTTTACATTACATTACTTTCCCAAAAGTTCCTTGTGAAACATATTACTGCTCAGTAGGGAAGCGGAGCAGCATCACTTTACTCAAAAAAAAGATCAAGCATAGCCCTTCCAGGCGGCGGAACGGACGGTTATTCCATTTTCTCTCAGTGTATTAACAACAGTATCAACATCCTTGTTTCTCAGCTGCAGCACAAGATGGGCCTTGCCTGATTGATGATGGAACACCGCCAGATGTGAGATATCGCCGCCGTTTTTCCAAACGATTTCAGAAACCTTAACCAGCATTCCGGGTTTGTCTTCCAGTTCCAGTTCCAGCCTGGTTCCCGGATCTCTGAGCCCCATCATTTCTATAAAGGCATCAAAAATATTGCTTTCTGTGATGATACCAACCAGTTTGCCCTCTTCCACCACCGGGATCGCACCGATTTCGTGATCCCGCATGATCAAAGCTGCCTCTTCCAAATAGGCATCAGGTGAAATGGAGATTACTTGCTGCTTTTTAATGATGGTCCCGATCTTAGTACGGGACAAAAGGTAATTCAATTCAAAAACACTCAGTGATGTAGCAGGGGAGGGAGAAACCTCACTGAGATCCCGGTCAGTCACTATCCCAACCAATTTCCCTTTGTCCAACACCGGCAGCCGCCGGAAATTCCCTTCTCTCATCAAGGCCAGAGCATCAGCTATGGTGGTCTGCGGTGTAATAGTTACAGGATTGGGAGTCATTTTATCCCGCACACGCATCAATACCGCCCCCTTTTCAACTTAATTATACATTGAAATGAAATCCCTGTATATCCATTAGTTGTTCCAGCTTACATATAAGCCTGCATATAAATTTTATCAATTTTAACCGCCTAAATATGCTTTTTTCACATCTTCCTGTTTTGCCAATTCCTGTGCCGATCCCTCAAGTACAATTCTCCCGGTTTCCAATACATAGGCCCTGTGGGCGATCTGAAGGGCCATACGGGCGTTTTGTTCTACCAAAAGTATGGTTGTCCCATCCTTATTGATTTCCTGAATAATGGAGAAGATCTCTTTAACCAAAAGGGGCGCCAGCCCCATAGAAGGCTCATCTAAGAGCATCAGCTTGGGCCGGGTCATCAGGGCACGCCCAATGGCCAGCATCTGCTGCTCTCCACCACTTAAAGTCCCGGCAATCTGGCCGATGCGCTCCCGCAGCCGGGGGAAACGGTCCAGCACACTCTCCATATCCTGCTTGATCCCCTTAGTATCCTTTCTGATATAGGCGCCCAGTTCCAGGTTTTCCATAACTGTTAGGTTAGCAAAGATACGGCGCCCTTCAGGCACCTGGGCTATTCCCTTTTTGACAATATCATGGGCCGGGGTTTTGGTGATATCTTCGCCCTGATACATAATCCTGCCTGAAGAGGCCTTGATTATCCCGGAGATGGCCCTCAGTGTGGTGCTTTTGCCGGCCCCATTGGCCCCGATCAAGCTGACGATCTCCCCTTCACCTACGGTCAGGTTGATCCCTTTCAAGGCCCAGATTGCTCCATAATGAACATTGACATCTTCCAGATTCAACAAGGGTTCTACTCTTCCCATGCTGCCACCTCCTCATCTCCCAGATAGGCTTCAATAACCCGGGGGTTCTGCTGAATCTCCTGGGGTGTTCCTTCTGCGATCAAAGAGCCGTAGTCTAAAACCAGCACCCGTTCACAAAGGCTCATCACCAGAGACATATCATGCTCGATCAAAATAATAGTTAGATCAAACTCATCCCGGATCCACTTGATCAACTCCAGAAGATCATGGGTCTCCTGGGGGTTCATGCCGGCAGCAGGTTCATCAAGCAGCAGGAGTTTCGGTTTGGTCGCCAAGGCCCTGGTGATCTCCAGGCGGCGCTGCTCCCCATAGGGCAGGTTTTTTGCCTTCTCATGAGCATATTTCTTCAGATCAAAAATCTCCATCAGTTTTAAAGCAGACTCTTCAATCTCAGCCTCCCGGCGGTAAAAGGGTGGTATCCGGAAAAAGGCAGGAATTAACCCATAATTGATCACCACCTGGTGGGCAATCTTTACATTATCCAAAACCGATAGATTGCCGAACAGCCGAATATTTTGAAAGGTGCGGGCAATTCCCATTTTGGTGATCTGATGGGGATGCTTGCCCCTGAGATCTCTGCCTTCAAAAACAATATTTCCACTTGTAGGCTGATAGAGACCTGTTAACAGGTTGAAAACTGTTGTCTTTCCTGCACCATTGGGGCCGATCAGTCCGACGAGTTCTCCTTTTTCCATTTTCAGAACAAAGTTGTTGAGGGCCACAAGTCCCCCAAAGGCTTTAGTGAGCTTGTTTACTTCTAGCAGGGCCATTCAAGACACCCCCCAACTTCTGCAGGATATTTAAGCTGACCTCTTTTTCCCCCAATAGCCCTTGGGGACGGAAAACAGCTGAAAGGATCAATAGTACTGCATAAATAACCATACGCAGTTCTGGGATTGCCTGCAGGAAGGCAGAAGCTATGGTGATAAGTACAGCACCCACCACAGAACCGGTCAAACTTCCCAATCCACCCACCATGACCATGACCAGCACATCAAAGGTGAGCATAAAACTGAACTCTCTAGGCTGAAGAACTGTGTAATAGTGAGCATAGAGAACTCCGGCCAGCCCTGCTAAAGCAGCACCGATGACAAAAGCCAGTACTTTATAATAGGTAATATTAACACCCATCATTTGGGCTGCCAGGTCATTTTCCCGCACTGATAAACAGGCACGGCCATGGGAGGAACAGATAAAGTTCCTGATCAGCAGCAGTGACAACACAACACTGAAAAAGATGAGGGGCCAGTTTACCACAGCAGGTATACCCATCAGGCCGGAGGCGCCTCCCACATAATCGATGTTCATTAAAACCACCCGGACGATCTCCCCAAAACCCAGAGTGGCAATAGCCAGATAGTCACCCCGCAGCCTCAAAGTGGGCAGGCCTACCAGCAAGCCTGTTAAAGCTGCTGCCAGCATACCTACTATAACAGCCAGAGGAAAAGGGAGCCCCAGGTTTGCTGTAATAACCGCGCTGGAATAAGCACCTACAGCCATGAAACCGGCATGCCCTAGGGAAAATTCCCCTGTAAAGCCATTGATCAGGTTTAAACTGGCGGCCAGAATGATATTAATCCCCACCAGATAGAGGTTTGTTATCCAGTATCCGGAGATAAACCCACTGTTAATCCCCAATTGAACAGCAACAAAAAACACTGCCAGAACCAAACAAATAATTAGTGTTGAAAAATACTTCTTCAATTCATCCACCTACACTTTCTCTTGAACGCCTTTACCAAGCAGTCCAGTAGGTCGAATTAAAAGCACCAGAATTAAGATGATAAAGGCAACAGCATCACGGTACATTGAACCACCAAATCCAGCGACCAGTGATTCGGTCATGCCCAACAATATCCCCCCGAGCATAGCTCCGGGTACACTGCCGATGCCACCGAGAACTGCAGCAATAAAAGCCTTCAAACCGGGCATCAGGCCCATCAAAGGCTGAACAGTATTGAAATAAATACCATAAAGCAAGCCAGCGGCTGCGGCCATTGCAGAACCGATGAAAAAGGTAATGGCAACAGTTGAATTCACATTAACCCCCATCAATTGAGCCGCTTGTCCATCAAATGATACCGCCCGCATTGCTTTTCCGGTGCGCGTTCTATAAATGATGTACTGCAAAATTATTACCAGGACCAGTGTGGTACCTAAAACCAACAGGTCCTTATTGTTAATGGTAACCCCTAATATAGAATAGGTGCGCTCTGGAAAGAACCCCGCCGGAAAGGTTCGTATATCTGCTCCTAAAAAATACATCATAGTGTACTCCAGAAAAAGGGAAACACCGATAGCACTGGTCAGGGCTGCAAGCCTGCTCACAGGGCGCACCCTGCGGTAAGCAACCCGCTCAATGATAACTCCGAGGATGGCACAGGTTAGCATCGCGACTGCTAAACTGGGAATAAAACCAAGCCCCATCAAAGCACATCCCAGTGCTACATAAGCTCCCACCATAATTACATCACCGTGGGCGAAATTGATCAATTGGATAATTCCATAAATCATAGTATAACCCACAGCGATCAAGGCATAGATGCTTCCCTGAGAGAGTCCGTTGAGCAACTGCTGCAGCAGGTCAGGCATCTTTTATCACCTCCAATTTCCGCCCCTCCAAGAGCAGGAAAAAGGGAAGGGTAAAACCCTCCCTAACCTGTCTTGAACTATTTTTGTTTAATGCTCAGGCTGCATCTTCTTAACTAGTTTCTGTTTGCCATCAAGAATCTCAATGATGGATATTTCTTTAATAGGATTATGTTTCTCATCATAGGACAGTTTTCCTGTTACCCCTTCGAAGCCCTCAATATTCTCCAATGCATCCCGGATCTTCACAGAATCGGCTTCTCCGGCTTGTTTGATAGCCTCAATCAGCAGGCAGCCAGTATCATATCCTAGAGCAGCAAAGGCATCTGGAGTGGTCTTGTATTTCTCCTCATATGCCTTGATAAAGTTCTGAATGCGCTCTGAGGGGTCCTCCACAGAGTAATGGTTGGTGAAATAGCATTTGTTAAGATTATCTGCACCGGCAAGCTCTACTAATTTCGGGGAATCCCAGCCATCGGCACCCATGAACGGCAGATCAATACCCAGTTCCCGAGCCTGTTTCACGATCAGACCCACTTGGTTGTAGTAAGCAGGCACATAAATGAAATCAGGTTTTTTAGCAGCAATGCTGGTCAACTGGGGTTTGAATGCTGTATCTGTGGAAACAAAACCTTCTTCAGCAACGATCTTGCCGCCCTTTGCGGTGAAAAACTCTTTGAAGGTTTCACCTAAGCCCACACTGTAATCATTGTTCCTATCAACCATTATGGCGCCGTTCTTCAGCCCCAACTCATCATAGATATAGTTAGCCATAACCTGAGACTGGTCCGGGTCGATGATGCAGACACGGAAGACAAAGTCTTTTACCTTTTTATTCTTCTCATCATAGGTAACCTCAGGAGCGGTTGCCGCAGGAGCCAGAATCGGAACCTTGGCAGCAGTAGCCACCGGCTCTTCTGACTGGACAGCACCTGTTACAGCCGGACCCAGGATAGCTACAACACCCTCAGAAATAAGCTTTTCTGCGATGTTGCGGGCTTCTCTATTCTGGGACTTATTATCCTGTACCAGTGCTTCTATCTTTTTGCCTAAAACTCCTCCTTGAGCATTAGCCTCTTCAAAGGCAAGCATAATTCCATTCTTACAGCTGGTGCCATAAGTAGCCACATCACCGGACAGCTCAAAGTTTACACCGACCTTGATGACGTCTTCATCTGCGGTTTTACTTTCACCTCCACCGCAGCCTGAAGCAAAAACTCCGAACAAAAAGACCAGCGCAGTAAATAAAGCTACATACGCAGAGCCTTTCTTTTTAAAGAATTTCACAATAACATCCCCTTCCAAATTACCATTCTACTTACTTAAAAATAACCTAACCCTTCGCAACTGTCGAACTTAAATTTTTCCTTTCTCCATAATACCATTACTGACAAAAACCCTGAGAAATCCCCCCTTCCATTTAAAAACTACCTCCTTGGACGACCAGGAGGTGTCAGAAAAATGTTATTCAAAGTGTATTCTGCATAACTTTAAAAAACCCTTTTTAAGAAAAAAGATTTTTTGGACGAGATAATAAAATCCTTTTATCTCCCACCCGTTTGGTTTTCTTCATGCGGTCAAAGTATTCTAACAAAGGCAGAGAGTAGCGCCTACTTGTACCCAGCATATCCCTGGCCTGCGCTACGGTCAGATCCCCTTGTTCTAACAGGTGTTTTTCCAAAAGGAGCCATGCTTTTTCTATACCCTCCCTAAGAAAGATCAGGTCCTCACTGACCTTTACCAGCAGGCCTTGCTGTAGACAGTATTGTAGGAGGTCTTGGTCATTCCCTAGCATCTCCTGGATCTGATCAATACCCGGTGGAGAGAAGAGCTGTTCTTGCATTTTCTCACACAACTGGGTAACTAATTCTTCCTGCTGTGGTGTCAATCGGATAGAAAAATCGGGAAGAGCTAAGTTCTGTCCATCAATAGAAATTTCTCCCTCTTCCACCCAGTTGTCCAAAACTGCCTGGTAGAGGCGTGGAGGGAGAGACTTCAAAAAGCGGGAACGCATTTCTTCTTTAGGGAAGCCGCTGCGCAAAGGATATTGATGATGATAATCGACAAGTGTTTTTTTCACCTGCTCGCGCCATTCCATCTCTAAGTGTGATGCAACAACAAAATGATCACTGCCTACCAGAAATACCTTAACACTGCCGGCCTGCTCCAGGTCCTCAATGGCTTTTATCAATTCCTCCTCACTGATACCTGTCCGATCGATGAGTTCATTAAGGGTAACAGGCCCCCCTACAGAGCGCAGTTCCTCTTCAATCCTCATTTCAGGTGTTCCAGTCAGCTTGCGCTCCAGGCCATCGATTACCTCTTCCCGGAACCGCCGGTAGCGCTTGACTCCCACCTCAATGATCTCTCCCCCTCCGATGGTGGTGACCGGAGAGTAATACCTGATCACAAAGCGGTCATGGACAGCAGCAACAACCGGTTCCTCCAGTTCCAGCTGTACTAAAGCATTGCTGCCGGGAGACATTTCATCCCTATCTAAAAGCCGCACCCGGCCTAAGGCCTCCTTTGTTCCCAGATGGAAACGGACCCGCTGCCAGTTCTTCAAAGGGTGCGGAGCCCTGGGCAGCAGATTGAGGGAACAGGTAACCCTGCGTACTGCAGAAAAAGCTCCAGGAGTAACCAATACATCCCCTCTTGCTACCTGATCCACATCAACACCGGTCAGATTAACCGCCACCCTCTGGCCAGCAAAAGCTTCCTCCTTTTTTTGTCCGTGCACCTGAAGAGAGCGAACTCGAGCCTTAATAGCTGTTGGTTGGATTTCCACAGTATCCCCTAGCTGAAGTTTGCCACTGAACAGGGTCCCTGTAACCACTGTACCAAAACCGGTGATGCTAAAAACCCGATCAATGGGCAGCCGGGCATCACCGCTGCGGGGTTTTTGCACAACCTCCTTCGCAGTTTTCTCTATGACTTCCAGCAGTTTGTCCAAACCCTGCCCTGTTACCACAGACACCGGTATAATAGGTGCATCGGAAAATCTAGTGGAGGCGACGAGATCCTTAACATCCTCCTCGACCAGCATCAACCATTCCTCATCAACCAGATCAGTCTTGGTAATGGCTATGATGGCTTTCTGGATATGCAGCAGTTCCAAAATATCCATATGTTCCTTGGTCTGGGGCATCACACCTTCATCTGCAGCTACAACAAAAAGAACCAGATCGATCCCACCTGCCCCGGCCAGCATGTTTTTAACAAAGCGCTCATGTCCGGGCACATCCACAATCCCTGCGGTGATGCCGCCGGGCAGGCGTAAAGGGGCAAATCCCAACTCTATAGAGATGCCCCGCTCCTTTTCCTCTTTTAAACGGTCAGTATCGATACCGGTCAGTGCTTTGACCAGTTGGGTCTTCCCGTGATCCACATGCCCTGCTGTACCAATAATGATAAACCTATCCATTTTATCACCTCAAAACCCTTTCCAGTGCCTTGATCAGCAGTTGTTCATCTCCCGGGAACAAGGTACGGGGGTCGATCAAAACCTCATCATCCTGCAGCCGCACAACAATTGGGGGATTCCCCTGCCGCAGCCTCTCTGCTATAGTGCTGGGGCTGATCTTAGGATGAGATAAAGCCACAAGGGTTGTAGGAAGATCTGTTACCGGCAGAGCCCCTCCTCCTGTACGGGAGCTCCCTTCTTTTAGCACAATCCTGCAGTCTTGGGTAAGAGCAGTGGACAGCATCTCCTTCAACTCAGAAGCCCGCCTGTAGAGTTCCTCAGCCTTCAGAGAAAGCATCCTTAAAACAGGTATGGTTTTTTTAGCATTGTTTTCCAAATAGGCTCTGAGCGTTGCCTCAAGGGCCGCCAGGGTCATTTTATCTACACGCAGAGCCCGCAGCAATGGGTCCTCTTTCATTAACTGCAGCAGTTCTCTTTTTCCTAGAATAATCCCAGCCTGGGGGCCCCCCAACAGTTTATCACCGCTGACGGTAACCAGATCCACACCTGCCTGGATGGTTTCCTGGACTGTTGGCTCCCTGTCCAAGCCAAATTCCTGTAAATCCACCAAAACCCCACTCCCCAGGTCCTCCATCACAGGAAGCTGGTGTTTTTGCCCAATGGCTACCAGTTCCCGCCTTTCCACCTCCCTGGTAAAACCCACCACTCGGAAATTGCTGGGATGCACTTTGAGGATCAGGGCGGTTTCAGGGCTAATAGCACGCTCATAATCACGGGGATGGGTGCGGTTGGTGGTCCCCACCTCCCTGAGAATCGCCCCGCTTTGGGCCATTATTTCCGGAACCCGAAAGGATCCCCCAATCTCCACCAGTTCACCACGGGATACGATCACCTCTTTTCCCTGCGCCAGGGAGTGAAGAGCAAGCAGAACAGCGCCGGCATTATTGTTGACCACCAGGGCTGCCTCAGCACCGGTTAATCTGCATAAAATCTCTTCCACATGGCTGTAACGCTCACCGCGATTCCCTGTATCCAGGTCCATCTCCAGGTTGCAGTAACCACGAGCTATTTTCAAGACTGCTTCACAGGCAGCATCACTTAATGGCGCCCTGCCTAAATTTGTATGCAGCACAACACCTGTTGCATTGATCACTGGACGCAGGTTGCTTCTCATCCTTTTTTTGACTAATTCCCTTACCTCAACAGCAAGTGACCCTATATCAGGAGGAATTGCCCCCTTTGACAGAATAGCTGAGCGCCAGCTGGATAAGACATCCCGGGCAGCATCGGTCAACAGCTGGGGAGGACAATCCAGCGGTGCACAGCAGTTGACCAGTTCATGAACAGCAGGCAGTTGCCGCAGCAGTTTTTCCTTTTCCATACAAAAACCATCCCTTCATATCTTTAACATGCGCCCACGGCCTTCTTTATTCATCTTACCTTTCACACCACCCTCAAAAAGGGGGTGCTTTCTCTCAACCCTCACAGCTGTTTATAATTCCTCTTCCTGGGAAAAATATGGGTATAAGTTCAATTATTTCACCATACTACTATAAGAAAAGGCAGTATAGGAGGAAAGGAATATTGTCATTCGGCGATTTACAAAAAACCTCTAGCTCTGTTCACCCCAGCGAGGAATTCCGTATTTTTTTCGATGCTCAAGACGCTGTTTCAGATCTTGCGCAACTGCTGAAAAAACTCCTGCGGGAACAGGACCCTCTGGGAGTGCGCCAGTTGGTGCTGCTTTGCATCGGTACGGACCGTTCTACTGGGGATAGCTTGGGGCCCCTGGTAGGCAGCCGGGTTGTACAACTGGCACCGGGCCTCTTTCCTGTTTACGGCACTCTTGATGATCCTGTACACGCAGTAAACTTAAAGGAAAAGTTGCAGCAAATCAAAAAAGCCTATTCCTTTCCCCTTATTATCGCTGTTGATGCCTGCCTTGGTCAACTTCAAAGTGTGGGATCTATCACTTTAGGAAGAGGGCCCCTTTATCCAGGCACAGGTGTTCACAAAAAACTGCCCCCTGTCGGGGAGATCTTTATTTCCGGTGTGGTAAATATCGGGGGTTATCTGGAGCAGCTGGTACTGCAAAACACCCGCCTCAGCATTGTCATCAAAATGGCTGAATGCATCGCTCAAGGATTAGTGGCAGCATTAAGGGAAAGTTCTGATTTGGAAAAACAAATACCGGGGTCAGTTGACTCCGGTACGCTGCTGCTTTGATCTGAAGTTGATTGTTGCAGTTATCCGCATTTATATATCCTGAGTTGAGCTCTGAGTTCTCTGTGCTCTAAACCAGGTGTTGGTGAACAGCCTCAACAACCTCCTCAGGGGTGTAGCCAGAGGCATTAATCACAGGAACAGTGGTTCTAATGTCCTCCTGCTGCAGCATATTGTGATCAACACCGCTGACCACAATAACATGTGCTCGCCTTTGATTCTCCGGGTCCAGTTCTACCACCTGGTGTCCAGCCTCTTTTAAAGCTTTTTGTATATTCCCTAGTCCTTCTTCTACTGCGATAAGTGCCATCATGATCCCCCTTTATTTTTTTCTATTTTGCGCGTTCAGCAGTTGTTTATGCGTCTTCCTTATCTACTGAAGAGGGGGTGGCTGTATCTTCCCCATTGAGAGGTTGAGAATCCATCAAACATTCCCCACGGATGATAGCCCCTTCATCAACCAAAAGTTTGACAGCGGTAAAATTTCCATAGAGCTTGCCCTTTGGCGTGATCTCCAATTTGCCCTCTGCCTTTACATTTCCGCGGACTGTACCGGCGATCAGAATATTGCTGCCCTCAAGACTGGCTTCTACTATAGCACTTTCTCCGATAACAATGGAGCCTCCAGCAATAACCTGGCCATTAAACCTGCCATCGATCTTAACGGACCCTTCAGTTTTCAATGTGCCTTCCCAGCAGGACCCAAGGCCCAATAGGGATTCTGCTTTTTCATTGATGGGCCTTTTTTTCATGAAGGCCATTTATATCCCCCTTCCCAGCTTGTTTCAGGCTGGTTTTATTTCAGCACAGTCAAGGGATCGATCTCTTTGCCATCTTTTTCTATAATAAAGTGCAGGTGAGGCCCTGTGCTGCGGCCAGAACTGCCTGCCAGCGCAATTTTTTGCCCCTTGGTTACCCTCTCTCCCTGCCTGACCAGTGAACGGCTCAAATGGCAGTATGATGACCTGTATCCATAGCCGTGTGAAATCACCACTGTGTGCCCAAAACCGGAACGGTATCCAGTAAAGGTTACAACCCCATCTCCTGCGGCTTCAATAGGAGTTCCGTAACTGACAGCAAAATCCACTCCATTATGGAATTCACTCCCCCTCCCGCCAAAGGGATTTGATCGCACACCAAAGGTGGAGGTGATCCTTCCACTGACAGGCCTGTGATCCGGGAGTGCAGCCAGATAAGCATAATATTCTTTAAGATCCTTTTCCAGCAGTTGCAAAGTTTCACGGGCTTTAACAGCTTCAAAGTTAATCCTGCTGAACTGTTGCTCCACTTTACTGGGTTCTAAGCTGCTGTCGGAGCGGGAAGATGAACGGGGCACAGTAGAACTGCTGCCGGACCTGCTGGTTTTGTCACCCCGGTCACCCATTCCGGTCATCTCCCTGACCCTTTGGTCAAGAAGGCGCACCTCCTGCAGATAATTCTCTGCTTCTACTGCTTGCTGCTGGAGGGATAGCAACTCTTCCCGGTACTGTTGATTTATCTGACGCAGTTTGGCCAGTTCCTGCCGGTCGGAATTGGCTTTCCATGTTGAATAACAGCCCCACGCACAGAAAAAGACGAATGAGGCCAGTACCAGACAACTACAGGCAACCAGCCACAAAGACATTTTCCAGGATTTAGTTTGTGCACCTTTAGGCGGTATAATTAAAAGGGTAAAGGGGCGAGTTAAAAAGCGTTTCCCGCGTTTGATAAATTTCCAAGACATTTTTCCCTATCCCTGTTCAGTCGTATTTGTTCAGTGATATTTATTCAGTGAAAGATCATCACCAAGAGCCTTTTTGATGGCCTCTTTTTCTTCATCACTTAAAAGATATGATGATTTGCCCCCTACCACATTTTTGGCATAGATCCGGCAATCATCTCTGCCTACCAAACAGCAGAGGACAACACCATCCATTTTTCTATTCAGCAGAGCCAGAGCAAAGCTCAAATCACTGCCCATGTCAGGAAAAGCATTAAACCTGACCAGACCAACATGTTGGATGGAAGCTGCGGTTATCTCCCGCAATTTCTCATACTGTTCTTGCAGCTCCTCCAGGCCTTGCTGAGCCTGCTGGCTGGACAGCAATGCTTCCTTTACAATAGTTTCCAGGTTTTCACCGCTGGTACCCTTCATCAGTTGCCTGAAACGGCCTTCAATACGAATGAGGCGCAACATCAGCAAAAGAAGTACCACACAAAGGGCCAGCAGGATTGCCAATGCTGCTATTAATATCTGATTCCCTTGATTGCTTTGTAACAATGTGGAGAGATCCATTAGCTTGACTTAACCTCGTCTTTATGATTTTTTCTGACCAATATTTGTTTATCATCACTGCCTCATTGTAAAGGCTACCATCATCTACTTTGTACTATTCCTGTATGAATGGTTTAACTGCTGAATAGATAGCATTATTTTTTATTCCACAGAAGCGGATTTTTTCCTCTTTTTATTCCAATAAATATCAAAACATTCTTTCTATTCTTTAAATAATGGAAAGATCGCGGCTGGTGTAAGTCTGAGATTCGAACATATTTTCTGGTATTCAAGACATTTATCTTTCTAGGTTATTAGAATGGATGGTTTTCCGGAGAGAGATGGGAAATTCTCTGCTTGCTAGAAATAAAAATACCGACCACCGGGTCGGATAGATATAACATTTTGCAGCAATAATAAGTTAGGCCTTTTTTTGATAGATCATGATATATTCGTGGATCTTATTTATTCTGAAAACATAGGGATAACCCAGAGGGCGAAGATTGTTGTATTCCTGTCTTCTATCCCAAATGATAATATCATCTAATAAAAAACCAATATCTACCATAACATGAGTGAGATCCATATGCAGGGGATAGAAGCGGTTCTTTTTTCTGATGTCCATTACATTGACCAAACAATAACCACCAGGAATAAGGCAGGAATAAATCCCCTTAAAAACAAAAGAGAGGGAGTCCAAGAAATGCTGATAATTTTCAATGCTGCCGATATCCTGTTTTTCATTTCCATAGTTGCGGATCGGTTTGCCGTCAGCACTCCTGCGCTGGTGCAGTATATTCCAATAAGGGGGTGATGTAATACAAAGACCCACACTGGCAGGCCTCAGGTAATCTGTTATTTTGCGGGCATCATCTAAGATCAACTGTGGGTAGCAAGCGGGGTTCCCCTCGATTGAGGCAATGCGTTTTTTTGCCAATTCAATATATTCGGGTACTATCTCAAAACCAACTGAGGGAATACCAAAACTGTAAGCAGAACACACTGTGCTTCCGCTACCCAAAAAGGGATCCACAACAAATCCCTTTTTCCCACGGTAAAAGATCGTGATCAAGCGGTCCGTCAGTGCCTGTGGAAACATAGCAGGATGGTTGAAGCTGCGCTCCTCAGCTGTTTTATTCAAATCATCCCATATGCTGATGGAGTAGCGCAGCCAAGTCTTGCCGTCTAATGGAGGCAGCTGTTGTTCAGCTGTGGTGTTCAGCTTTTTATCTTTGTCAGGGGGAGCCAATAAAAGATTCCCCTTTCTAGCGGTCATACCTATTTAATCAACAAGGAGATCATATGGAAGCGGGGGATCGGAAGCCCACGTTCTGATTTAATCTATTTAATTAACAAAAAGACACCAATAGATTGCTAAGAAGGTATAGACTTTCTACCTGTCATACCTATCAAGCCTGCTTATTTTATCTTTCCCATTGATTAACCTGAAAGTATTGATTTGAGAAGATATTACAGGCTGCTGTTCTGGCAGCAAAAAAGGAGTTCCAGCAAACGGTCAAGCTCATCCCTGCTGAAAAAGTCTATTTCAATCTTTCCACCTCTGCGCCCCTGTTTTATTTTTACTTTTGTACCCAGCAGTTGGCGCAGGCGATCTTCTACATCAGCCATTTCTGGATCCAGCGTCTTTGTTTTCGGTTTAACCTTTTTCTTATTTTGCTGCAGCAGTTGCTGGGCAACTTTTTCCGCCTCCCTTACCGAAAGGCCCTTTTCCACTATCTCCTGGGCTAACCTCTCCTGTTGCTGGCGGTCAGGAATACCCAACAGAACCTTCCCATGGCCAACACTGAGCTTTTTTTGTATAAGCAGATCCTGAATCAGCGAAGGGAGGTTCAACAGGCGCATACTGTTAGCAATAAAGGACCTGCTTTTACCAACCCGGGCAGCTATTTGGTCCTGTGTGAGATGATATTCATCAATCAACCTCTTGTAGGCCTGAGCCTCCTCCAAAGGGTTAAGGTCCTCACGCTGAATATTTTCTACCAGCATCATTTCACTGGAACTCAGGTCGTCCACATCACGGACCACACAGGGGATGGTTTCTAAACCTGCAATTTGGCTGGCCCGCCATCTGCGCTCCCCAATGATCAATTCATATTTGCCATCCTGTATAGGACGCACAACAACAGGCTGCATCACACCATGTTCCTTAATGGAGGCAGCCAGTTCTTCCAGTGCTTCTTCATCAAATTCCTGACGGGCCTGGAAAGCACCGGGTTGGATCTTATTGATAGGGAGTTGTACAATGTCCCCACTCTGCTGATCACCCTCTGGTTCAGTGGGGATCAAAGCCCGCAACCCTCTCCCTAAACCCTTATTTTTCATGTTCTATCACTTCCCGTGCTAATTCCTGATACAATTGAGCTCCCCGGGAACGGGGGTCATAGGTGATCACCGGCTTCCCATGGCTTGGTGCTTCACTTAATCTCACATTGCGGGGAATGATTGTTTGAAATACCTTATTACCAAAGTAGTCTTTCACTTCATCCACAACCTGAATTGCCAGGTTAGTGCGGGCGTCAAACATTGTTAATAGAACCCCTTCCAGTTCCAACTGGGGGTTAAGCCGCCGCTGCACCAGATTAATGGTCTGCAGCAACTGCCCCACCCCTTCCAGTGCATAGTACTCACATTGAATTGGTATCAGGACCCGATCCGCTGCAGTAAGGGCATTGATAGTCAGCAAACCGAGAGAAGGGGGGCAATCAATAAAAACATAGTGATAATTATTTTTGATAGCCTGCAGGGCATTGCGCAACCTGTATTCCCTGTCATTAATACCTACCAACTCAATTTCAGCACCGGCTAAACTGATATTGGCAGGAATCAGATCCAGATTTTCAAAGGGCAAGCTTATTAAAGCTTCTTCTAACTCTGCTTCGCCCAGCATCACATCATAAATGGATATTTCTAATTTGTCTCGATCCACTCCCACTCCGCTGGTTGAATTCCCCTGTGGATCTATATCAACCAGTAAAACCTTTCTATTTGATGCCGCAAGGCAGGCGCTCAAGTTGATTGCGGTAGTTGTTTTAGCCACACCACCCTTTTGGTTGGCAATAGCAATTACCCGTGGTTCCATATCGGGCGGTGGAGCTAACTTTTCCCCTCTCTCTGCTGATTGTTCCACGTGGAACAGTCCTTTCTTTTCATTGACTTTCTTTTTTTTCCTATTCCACAACAAAATAAAAACCTCCTGCAGCAGGGCGTTCTATTATACAAGACGGTCCTGATCATCCCCAGGAATTAAACTAACAAAAATAGTTTTTACTTAGATATTTATATCTTCCTAATATGCCTTATAAGAATACACACATAAAAAAGTCAATATAAAATAGTCATACTCAGCTGCCCAGTCATACTAAACACAATTAATCAATATTAGCTTTAACGAAAAAATTTTCTATATATCCAGCTATTCCACAGCAGCACACAATCTTCCTGCTATAGGTCAAAGACAAAAATAATATCTATGTTGATCATGGAGAAAACTACAATAAAAAGTTAACTGCTGCTTCATGTTCAGTTAAAATAAGAGCTTAGTGATAAGACCAGTTAATAAAGTTTGGTTATGCATATTATTTTATTTTAAGCTGTAAAGGGGATAATGTATAGGCATAGATTGTCAGGCCCTTTCACCTATTAAACTCTTTCAAGAAATAAAAAAATAATAGAGTCCAAATATCTACAGAGGCCAAAAAGAGGGTGTTTCCACTTTTCAATATAGGCAAACAAACTTTGAATCTTCATCATGTGTTTTTTTGGAACCCGGGTTTCGGGATTTTCAAGATCAAGGCGCACATCAAATTTTAAAAAACAGACAACTTTTTATTATTGTTCCCCTGAATAGGTATAATTGCCACTATATTTGAGACATATAGCAGTTTTGATCCTCTTTCTTTATCCCTGCCAACTTCCATTAGCTTTGTTATGTTCCACGTGGAACATTCTGCTTTTTCATTTATTTTTTAAAATAAGAAACCTCTTAAATTTAATAATAAATTAACATTATAACTCATCTTCCGCACTCTTTATTACATAATTATTAAAATATCTCAGGATAAGGAGGAATTACAGAAGACATCGCGAATTCTCACCTAATGACCTTAAACGGGGGAATTTCGCATGTGAAGCTTAATACCTAAAGTTAAGATCTTATGTACTAGCGCTGTTCCACTGGTTGCAGCCTTTTGCCGCGAAATTAAACTCAGAGACATCATCGATGAGATGGTTACCTGGGATCCTAAACAATGCCGCCTGTCGCCAGGAACATT
>ENA-OWPA01000366-OWPA01000366.1-bioreactor-metagenome-genome-assembly--contig:-NODE-366-length-67074-cov-13.659000_pt1 | contig 67074 bp, 56 predicted proteins | sample MGYA00238139_ERZ651803 | MGnify/ENA primary metagenome ERZ651803 (study PRJEB26909, sample SAMN07631231) | bioreactor metagenome | isolation source: Switchgrass digestor | place: USA: Dartmouth...
GCATTTAAACCTTTCCCGAAATGACTGTTCAAAATTATCGGTATATGGAATACCCACTTCCTGCAGGCTCATTGGACCGGCCAGATTCTGTTTCAGCACAAATTGCGGTTCGTCAGTAAAAATAGCAGGTACCGACTTTGAAAATTCATCTCCCAAGAATTCATAATACCTTTCATGGGTGACTTCGATAAATTTCATTACCGCCTCTTTATTGAGCGTATCCACATACGCCTGGTTGTTAAACCAGGATAAATCCTTCGATATCACCCGGTATGCATACCATATGTTTCCTCCGGTGCTGACGTCATTTTGGGAAAGTCTTCTATATGAATGAAGATATCCGCTTTTTATCTCTACTTCATATTTCGCGATTAAGGTCAGGAACCCGTCTATTCCAAGGCGGTTTTCCTGTGGCATGCCCCGCTCATAATAACCGTCATCATGAAAATACGGTGAAAAAAGAAGATACCTGCTTCTAAATTCATGGTTCTTTGTAACAAACCCTCCTCCAAACCCAGAAGGCCATTTATCTTCATCATACAGCCACGTCAGCATGCCCAGTTCCTTGGCTTTAGTATTGCATTTCCTGACAAGCGCCATAAACTCCGGGCTTAAGTATGGAGTATTAAGGCCTATCCTGGGATGAATGTGAAAACCACCCATTCCCATTTCTTTAAAAACTTCTATCTGACGTTCCATATCCTCCCAGTCGAGTTTTTTATTCCAGGCCCAAAATGGAGTACATCGATATTCTGATGTGGGGTTTTGAAAAAGGGCCTCGTTAAATTCCTTTGTGTTTTTCTGATACAGCAATGCCATCCCTCCGGTAAAAATAAAACAGGCTTTTTGAATATTCAGTGGATAATAATTTTCAGGCAGAACCGTTCATAATATTCTCCCGATATTCGGTAGGTGTTACATTGTAATATTTTTTGAAGCATTTGGTAAAATAACTCTGACTTGAATATCCCACCTGCTCTGTTATGTCACTGATCTTTAAGGAGTTGTCCCTTAACAGCTCTGCTGCTTTCTTCATTCTCTGATTTGTCAGATATTCAATAAAAGTTTCACCGGTAACCTTTTTAAACATCTGCCTGAGATAATTCGGGCTTATATAAAGCATTGAAGCCGCAATATCCAGATTAAAATCCTCATTGCCTATATTTTCTTCGGTTATTGATTTGAGTTTCTCAACGAAACTGTTGCTTTGCCCTTCTTTTAAATGAACTACTTCATTTATGGTCATTATAGCAAAATCATGCAATAACCCCTTTAAATCGGATACGGAGTCTGCTTTTACTATCTTTTCATACGGGCTGATATTCTGGTTATACAGAAAAGTGTCATCACCTTTTGATTCTTCCAGATATCTTTGTATTGCCAAAACCACCTCTATTACATCAGCTTTTATCAAGTTCGGGTTCAACACCGCCTTGCCCTTATAATATTCAAACAAGTTTTCTATTTTTTTCAGCGCTTTATCCGAATCCCCGGTTTTTGTATAAAGTATTATTTCCTTTAATATGGATGATGGTTTTTCATACGTTTCGGTTTTCTTTAAAAATATATCATCATAATTTATAAGCGTATTGGCTTCAATTGCAAAACTGTATGTCATGGCTTCCTTTGCCTCAGCGAAGGACAGGGGAAGCTTTAATATATCCTCATAAATTCTGCCCACCGCCGCGAATATGGTAACGTGATAATAATTGGCCATGGTTTCGATCAGTTTTGACAGGCTTTTGTTTATGTTCTGGAAAAACTGGCGCTTATACTCATAACAGCCGCACATAATGATACCAAGCTGATAATCCGAAATTCCAAAAGCAAATGTTTTGATATTTGAATCAAACAGTTCGCCGACAATATCGAACAGGAAAAAATGTATAAGTTCCTCTTTAGTTATGTTTCTGCTTTTAGATACTTCACTGGCATTAATTTTTACAATTGCCACATTGTAAAAGTCAGCAGAAATATCCAGCTGTAAAAAGCTGCTTCTTTGAAGGATTTCATTAAAGGATAGCTGATTGGTGACCAAATCTATGAAAAACCTTTCTCTCAGTATTGGCATGCTTTCTTCCAGCTTACTTTGCAGAACTTTAATATTATTAAAGAAATTTCTTCGCCGGTCTATGCTTTCCTTGACTTTTAGCAATACGTCGGCAAGTTGCTGCGGTAAAAAAGGTTTTAGCAGGTAATCAAATACATTCAGTCTCATTGCGCTCTGGGCATATGCAAATTCGTCGTATCCGCTTATTATTATGAATGCTATTTCACGGTTGTCCTGCCTTAACTTTTCAATCAACTGAATACCGTCCATTTGTGGCATTAAAATATCGGTAATCACAATATCGGGTTCATTTTCGTTATATATTTCAAGGGCTCTTAATCCGTTTTCGGCATCACCTACTACTTCAAAATCAGTACTGAATCTCTTTATGAAATTGACAATGTTTCTCCTGATAACATCCTCGTCTTCAACAACAAGCACCTTATACAATTCTTTTTCCTCCTTAATTGTCAGTGTAAACAGCAGGTAATGTAATAATGGCTTTTGTTTCTGTAAAAGGCTTGCTTTCAAGTCTTAAGCCATACTGCTGCCCATAAAACAGCTTAATACGCTCATTTACGTTGAAAATTCCATATCCTTCGGATGTTACTTTTTCTCCGCTTTCCAGTTTTTTATTTATGCAATCCAAAACATCTTCTTCAATTCCGGCTCCATTGTCGTATACAATCAACTCAATTTCTTTTCTGTTATTGACAATTGAAATGTTGATCCTTACTTCACCGGGCCTGTTCAGTTTTTTAATGCCATGGTATATTGAATTTTCCACAAGTGGCTGTAATACCAGTTTTATAATTGAAAATTCCATTGCATCCTCATCTATTTCGAAGGAATATTGAAGCCTGTCACCATACATAAATTTCTGGATGGCCAGATAATTTTTCACATGCCGTATTTCATCATTTAACGGTATTATTTCCTTTCCTTTGCTTAATGCAATCCTGTAGAAATCCCCCAAACTCGATGTTATCTGGTATATATCGTTTTCTCCCCTGTCAAAAGCCATCCATGTAACCGCCGAAAGGGTATTATACAAAAAATGTGGATTAATCTGGGATTGCAATGCTTTCAATTCAGCAGTTCTCTTAAGCTCCTGTTCCTCTTCCACTTTCTTTTTCTCTGTTTCAAGCTCTTTAATTGTCATATTCAGACGCTCAATCAGGTCTTTTATCTGGGAAATCATAAAGTTGAAGCTTTTACCGATCGTTCCTACCTCATTGTCGCATGTATACGAACACTGAACATTGAAATTGCCACCCGTAACTTTATATATTGTGTTTTCAACAATTTTCAGAGGCCTTACTATTGCCTTGCTAATAAGAACAGAAGCCGCAATGCTGACTATGATGCCGGCAAGGGATATAATGATTATGTAATTCTTCAGGTTGTTAGTGCTTTCCAAAAGGGTATCCTCTGGCTGGGCATTTACAATAAACCATGGCACGACCTCAAGGGGCTGATAAGTCAGGATAAAACCATTCTTGTTCTGAGATCCTCCTTCCCTGCCTGAAATAATTTCATCCAGGACCTCTTTATCAGAAATAATACTTTGTGCTATTTTTGAATCGGTACTGACCAGTAAATTGCCCGACTCGTTAATCAGAAACATCTCGTTATTGGTGTCTGTTTTGATACTTTCCAGGTAATTTTTCATTTCTGCCACATCAATGAAGAGCACCATGTACAACCACTGGCTGCATCCTTCTATCTGGTACTTCATGGCCAGCGGAATGAATGTTGCTTTACTCTGGAAAATTTCATTGGGCCCGGAATTACCCAAATATAAACCTGCAGAATCGGGCTGGTTCAGATATTGATATATGCTTGACTCCTTAAAAGAAAAATCAGGCCTTTTAAAGTTATTATGATCGTAAAAATCGCCATTTGGCGTGTAAATATAAACAGATGATATAAACTCTTCAGTCCTTTCGACTTCCGATAAAATCCTTGCAATATTCGTCAGCGCAATTCCGTAACTGGTTTGCTCAGCAACGAGAAAATCGTATAATTCCCTGGTAATTTGGCTGTCATATTTAAGATCAAAAAAGCATTTAATCAAATTCTTCATTCCCTTATCAAAAAAAACGGCGTCCTGCTTGGTAGTCCTGATTGAATGCAGATAATATTCCTTTGTAATATCATTGCTTGCGTAATGGTAAAACAGGCAGGATATAACTGTAATTGTTGCAACAATTAATAAAATACTGGTAGCAACGATTCTTATGCCAAATTTGGTATTTCTGAACAACTTAAGCATCCAGCCAGCCCCCCGACTATCTTCTCAGCGGATGACCATTTTCTGTTTGCAGGTTACCATTATATCAAACCGTAATACCTGAGGGAGCAATATGTAACCAATGTTTTTCCGCAACAATACAGTTGGCGAGAGTTCTATCACGCTTCTGGCCCATTCCGTCAATGCTATACTACAACTTTATGTAAAATAAGTAAAGCATGCTTATCCCTTCACAGCTCCAACAGTTAATCCCGATATAAATTGCTTGTTTGTAAAAATATACAGTACCAGTATCGGGACTATTGCCAATGAAGCCCCTGCAAGCATAATATGCCATTCTGCGGCAGCATTCATTGAGTATTTCAACTGTACCACGGCCACGGTTATAGGCATTAAATCGGGATTGGATATAGTCATTATAAGCCCGATTAAATAGTCATTCCATGCATACCTGAAAGCGAACAGGGCAATAACACCGAGAATGGGCCGGATCAACGGAATAATGATCTTATAGAATATCTTCATGTAGCTGCATCCCTCAAGATATGCAGCTTCATCCATCGAAACCGGAATGCTTCTAACAAATCCTACCGTCAGGAAGACATTAGTCGCCTGGCTGCCTGTTAATGCAATTGCCAATCCCAGGAAGCTTTTTGTCAAGCCTATTTTGTGAAACAAAATATACACCGGATAAATGGACACTGCACCTAATGAAATAAACATCATTGCCAAATATGCTGAAACAATGATTTTCTTTCCGGGGAAAGTGTGCCTTGCAAACACATATCCGGCCATAGACGAAGTTAAAAGTGCAATAAACATTGACGTACCGCTGATTAATATACTGTTAATGCTGTACTTCAGAAAATTGGACTGTATATATGCCTGTGTATAGTTTGAAAACATCCACTTCTTCGGAAAGAAGTTTCCGCCTGATGTCAGTTCCCAGTTGGTTTTAAATGAACCAAGCAGCGTATATAGAATCGGATAAACCGTAAAAATCAATATTATACCGATAAAAATCCACTTTATAAAATTGATACACACCTGTCTAAGCCTCATAAATTGCGACTCCTTTATTCAGTAAATATCATCCAGTTTATTTGAAATTTTCAGGTATATAACAGTAATAAATCCTACAATACAGGCGGATATGACACTTACTGCCGCTCCGTATCCATACTGGGGCATGAAGGTTGCGGTATCCGATGCATTAACAGGGAAATACAACGAATAAACATACAGAGACATTACATTTGTTTTTCCAAAAGGCCCACCGCCTGTCAGCACTAAAATATTCGACATATCCTGGAATGCAGTTATCAAAGCAAGCATTAATATAACTTTCAGCATAGGCCCCAGCATCGGAATAGTTATGTAAATTAATTTCTGAAAACTGTTTACACCATCGATAGCTCCGCTTTCATAAATTTCATCGGGAATGCTCTGTAAACCGGCAAGGAAATAAACCATGTAATTGCCTAACCCTGCCCAGACGCTTACTATTACCGTTGATAACATGGCATATTTGCTGCCAAGCCAGTTAACAGGTGAATCAACCAATCCCAGCTTCAACAGCAGCCTGTTTACTTCACCGTTATATGCATTGAGCATAAGGTAAAAAACCAAAGACATAACCGCAGAACTTATAATAGTAGGGCTGAATATTAAAGCCTGCAGAGCTCCATGTATTTTTGTCTTTTTATTCAAAAAAATAGCCAGTATAAATGCTAGTGGCAAAATAATGACAATTTTTCCGCCGACATAGATAAAAGTATTTTTCAATGCATTGATAAACAACGGATCTCTTGTAAAAGCCCTTATAAAGTTATCCAGACCTACAAACTTTGGATTAGTGTAACCATTATATTCATAAAAGACATACTTTAATGCCCACATAATAGGATATACCGATAATACGGCAAAAATCAGAAGGCTGGGGAAAAGCATAAGATAAATCTGTAAATAATTGCTTGCTTTACTTTTCAACCGCATGTATGTTAACCCTTTCTATTCTTACAATATATCTAATTCTTTTGCTTTAACATCTGAAATCTTTCTTTTCTGCATCCGCTGTATGCAAAGGCCGTGGATTCAGCCGGGACAAGTAAAAAACTCTAAAGAAATACTTTAAGCATTTTAATCAAACATTCGACCTGCTTATCCTTGAGCTGTGCTACAATCCGGACTGGATTACAAAAAGCTTTTTTCAGGAAAAGCTTTATCAGGTTTGAATTTAACCGGTACAACAAGTTAACTAAACGGAACGCGATTATTTTTTATAATCGCGTTCCAGGTAATTTCTATTTATTTGCCGAAAACAGCTGCAGGATTTTTGGGATTAAAATTTGGATATTTAATTTCTTTAACAAGCCCGTCAGCTATGGCATTATCCAATGCCTTGTTGTACCGCTCGGTTAAATCCTGCAAAGCTTTGTCAAAGTCGGTTTCAACACCGAAAATCAATTCGGCAAACACATCATACATTGCTTTTCCTTCCGGAACAATACTTGTCAGATCAGAAGGCGCAGCCGGCCAGAGTTTATCATCATCAGTGAAAGCCAGGTTAGGCCTTTTTGCAATAGTATCCGGCTGTTTTGTAATTTGATCCAGAACGCTTTTCACTGTTACATTTCCAAGACCATTTTCATGATAACCTTTCAGTACTTCATCACTGTATAAAACAGTCATAACAGTCCATGCTTTATCCTTGTTTTTTGAATTTGCATTCATTAAAAACCATCTGCCGGCCAGCAGCATGTGCTGCGAACCTTTTACAGTACCGTCGATTGTCGGTAATTGAGCCACATCCCAGTTCTCGGTTGTCGGGAACTGGCTTTCATATACACCTGGTTCCGAATGTGTCCATGATATGTACATTCCAATTTTACCATTGGCAAACTGGCTCCTCAGCGGGTCAATGTCCAGTGATTCGCAGCCAGGGAAAGCGCCGCCGCTGGTGAACATTCTTTGATAAGCCTGAAGTATTGGCTTATATGGCATAAAATCATACCTGCCGGTTGTAAAATCGTACCCCCTGTAATTTCCTCCGCTTCTCATTAATATAAAGTCAACAGAACGATTCAATCCACCGGAAGGACTTTTCAGATTCTGGGCGAAACCATATATGCCCTCATCTTTAAGTTTCTGAGATATGATGATTGCCGTATCGGCCATTTCATCAACTGTTTTTGGTACTTCGGTTATCCCTGCTCTTTCAAAAATGCCCTTGTTATAGATCAACCTGGCGGTTGTACCTATTGCAGGCAAAGAATATATTTTTCCGTTATACATGTTAATACCTTCAAGGAAATTTTCCTCACCGAAATGGGCTTTCATTTCGTCGGTCAGATAATCATCCAATGGCTCAAATTTGCCCTGGCCAACGAATTTGGAATAGATACTGCCACCATCAAAAAGGATATCGGGAGCTTCGTTTGTTGCAAAAGCAATTTCAACAGCTTGTTCAAAGTTTTCGGTATAAATCTTGTACTCAACATTAATATCATCGTATTCTTCATTTATCTTTTGTATTACAGAATTCATATAATCTGCATCATGTCTGTTCAGTGTCCATATTGTAATAGTAGCAGGTTCAGAACTGTTTGCATTTGACCGTGTATCCTGTTGAACAGGCTGTGAATTTGTGTTGTCAGAAGTGCCGCATGCCGTCATAGTTATTACCAGCATCAGAGTAAGCACTATGCAGTATAGATTTCTTAAAGTACGTTTCATTGTTTCATATCCCCCTTACATCAATATTTAATTCCGGCTTTTTTAATTATAAAGAGGATTGAAACCAGGGACTATAAAAATCCATCCTATTAATTTGTAATTTCTTAATATTTGCTAATAAAGGTTATGTATCAAAAAAAGTTCAGCTCCACTGTCTTACCCATATCTCTCAACGTTTTAGCAAGTTCTTCAACAAGATTAATCTTAATATTAATATGGACAGGCAGGTCGGGGTTTTGATGCGCAGGGTTAATTGCCGTTCCAACGAAGAAGGAGATATCAGTGGCTTCCTCAAAAAGAATTCTTGCAATTTGAGATGCACCGTCTTCTTTTATGATCCACTCACTGTTAAAACTGTTATCATCAAGGTAGCTTTTTGCGTACTGAAGTACCTTGCTTATTGTAATAACACCTTCTGTTACAAGGTCTACACCTTCAATTGTTGCTATGGGGGGTATTTCAGGATCAACATAGTCCAGGGAAGTTTTTATTTCTTTGTTCAAATACCTGGCCGCCAGGTTTGAAGTTGTACCACCGCAAACTACATGATACCCCTCCTTTGCGAAAAACAGAGCCATCATTCTGTCGACGTTGTCAGGATCTGCGGGTGGGCCTATCATAAGATTACACATCTTATGATTTTTTATCTTGACGGTTGCAATGGTTGTATCGTCTCCGGGCTGGTACGCATATAACTCTGCACATTTTTCCAATAAAAGAGTGGTGATTGTTCTTGCAGTAAGTTTCCGATCGTAGTTTTCTTCAATAAAATTAATAATGTTTTCCCGCTTCCACCCAAAATTAAGCTTCCGGCCTACACCTGCATAAACTGCTCCATCACTCATTGCAATCAATACATCGTCCTGTTTTATAGTTATTTTGGATTCATATATTTTTTTATCTCCGATTATATGGGTTTGCATGTCATATTCAAAATTTTTCCCGTCACGGAGGAATATAACCTTAGGGTTATCGTACTGAATAATTTCGGCTTCGCCGTTATTATTCACGCTTATTATTGAAAATGTGGAATATGCTATTCCCCTTTTTTTGCATACCGGCAGTGTGGCGGCTATTGTGGACACGCAATCTTCCAATGTCATGGAATTTGCCATCATTGTGGATATAATTTTTGAGGTAAGAGTGGACAGAATGCTTGCTTTAACTCCGCTTCCAAGGCCGTCTGCAAGGACGAGAATCATTGAATCGTCATGATTTTTTACTATTTGAACACTATCCCCACATAACTGTTCGCCATGTTTATTTAAACAGCGATATCCTACGTCAATGCAAAGATTATTCATCCACCAGTGTCTCCTTTAAGCGTGTGAGTGCAATTTTAGTTTCAGCCGTCGATTCTCCCAGCAGTGAAGCAATTTCCTGAACCAGTCTCATTTGCTTTTCTACAACCTTATCGGTTATTTCAACAGCCTGTTCTATTTTCTTCGCCCTTATAATTTTACTGGTTTCCTCTTCTGTTATATCCTCCATAATGCTGATAATTATATGATATGTTCTGTCATAAATAACAGTCTCTTCAACATATTTTTTACAACCGGCAAGATACTTTCTTTTTCTGTATGTATTCTTTTCATCACCCAGTGCAAGCCAGTAATCTTCAGGATCCAAAAAAATATCAACGGGTTTTCCCATAACGCTTGACATGTCGGTTTTATTAAGGATTTTTAAACCCGCATTGTTAATTTGCTGTATTTCCAATTTTTCATTCAGTACCATAATTCCATTCGGTGAGTTGTTAATTATCTTATCTGAAAAAGATTCTGCTCTTTCTTTCAGATAAGGAAGGCACATGGTAAGATCGGCTTTACCCATCAAAACTGCCACTGCTTTTTCTCGGCATGTATTATATCCGCAGGAGCCACAGTTCAGTTCCTGTTCTTTTGACAACTTGCCCATTTTATGAAGAATTGCAGTAATAGCGCTGCTTCCGGGCATTGTCAGGCTTTTCCCTATATATTCAAAATTCCTTGCTATATTGATATCGCCCAACCCATTTGAAAAATCACTTCTCCCGGAGGATTTATTAACCAGTACATAATCTTTCACCGGATTCCGGTGTGTCCTGCTCATTACCGGGCCACCTATACAGCTTCCGGTGCAGGCAGACATTTCAATAAAGCAGTTCGCCAGATTACCGCTGCAAATATCGTCTATTGCACTAAGACAGTTTTCAACACCATCAATGGATATATACTGAAATTCAGGGTCCAAGTCCATTGATCGAATTATTCCTCCGGCGGTTGGAAAAATCCTTGTCCTCCCTTTTTCATCCAAATCAACTGATTCTTCAAACTCTATATTCTCTCCTTCAAGCCACTCGGTAAGTTCTTCAAATGTCAGCACGCAGTCAGTTATACCCGGATACGTTTCTGCTTCATCTTTTTTTGCAATACATGGGCCGATAAAAACAGTATAACATCCCGGGTGCTGTTCTTTTAATATTTTACAGCTAACCTGCATTGGCGACATTACTTTTGCCAGGTATGGAAGAGCCTCCGGGCGGTGTTTTTGAATCAACAAGTTTACACTATGGCAGCATGAAGAAATTATCACATTATTCTTTCTTTCGCTGATTATCTTTTCATACTGCTTTTTCACAACCGCCGCTCCAATGGCGGTTTCTTCCGCTCCGGCAAATCCAAGCTTTTTTAATGCATTTCTCAGTGACCCCATCGAAATTCCGTTATAATTCGCAACAAAAGAAGGCGCAATACTGGCATAAACCGGACGTGATGAAGCAATAAATTCCTTAACCTTTGCTACGTCATTCCGTATATTCTTTGCATGTTGCGGACATGACACAAAGCATTTTCCACAGAGAATGCATTCATCGGTTACTATATTTGCCTGGTTCTCAGAAAATCTTATTGACTTTACCGGGCAATTTCTTATACATTTATAGCAGTTTTTACAGTTTGATTTTTTTAACTGAAGGCAATTGGACAATTATACTTTTCCCCCCGTAATCATATTTCCTTACTTTGGTTTAATTTTTTAAGTACATTTTCTTCAAAAAACTGATTAAAATTTTCCGGGCTTACACCACATATTACTTCATCTTCAACTTTCACACATACTCCGTCGGTACATTTTCCAAGGCATACTGCAGCAGAGATGTTAATTGTATCTTCCAGCGAATATTTTTTTATATTATCCTTCATAAGGTTAATTATTTTATAAGAACCTTTCAAGTGACATGTACTTCCCACACATATATAAATATTCATACCAGACTCCTTGCACAATTTTCAAGCTTAAAAAGATGTTTGGCGGTGTATGACATACACCGCCCGGGCAGAACAAATATACTCCAGCTATTTTGCTTCATATCCATAATACGCTTTTTTATATATTTCTTCAAGCTCACTAACTAATGGATATCGTGGGTTTGAAGTGGTACATTGATCTTCAAATGCTCTTTCAGCCAGTTTGGGTACCTTCGCCATAAACTCGCTTTCGTTTATGCCGCATTCTTTAATACTTAACGGCATGTTCAATTTCTTCATTAAACTGATTACAGCATTTATCAAAGCATCTATCTGCTCTTCCTGTGTTGTCCCGCCAAGGTTCAGGTGCCGTGCAATCTGTGCATAGCGGTAGTCTGCCACGAATTTGCCGTATTTCGGGAATATTGTGAACTTGGTGGGTATCTGCGAATTATACTTTATAACATGGGGCAGTAATACTGCATTAGCCCTTCCATGAGGAATATGAAATTCACCGCCCAGCTTATGGGCAAGGGAATGATTTATTCCCAAAAATGCGTTTGTAAATGCCATTCCTGCTATACATGAAGCATTATGGACTTTTTCCCTTGCAACCTCATCATCCGGGTTATCATAACTTCTCGGCAGGTATTTAAAAATTAATGCTATTGCTTTCATTGCAAGCGCATTGGTATAATCCGAAGCCAGTACCGAAACATAAGCTTCTATCGCATGAGTAAGTACATCCATACCTGTGTCTGCGGTAATGGATTTTGGCATTGTTTTAACAAACTGCGGATCTATAATTGCAACGTCAGGCGTTAATTCATAATCAGCAAGAGGATATTTTATATTCCCGTTTTTCTTGTCAGTTATTACCGAGAATGAGGTTACTTCGCTTCCGGTACCCGATGTAGTAGGGATAGCAACGAGCTGGGCTTTCTTTCCAAGGTTCGGGAACTGGAATGCTCTTTTCCTTATATCCATGAATTTAAGTCTTAACCCGTCAAATGATGTGTCGGGATTTTCATAGAACAGCCACATGCCTTTTGCAGCGTCAATTGCACTTCCTCCGCCAAGGGCTATTATAACATCGGGCTGGAAAACATTCATTGCATGAACGCCTTTTTGAATGGTTTCAATGGACGGATCGGGTTCAACTTCGGAGAATATTTCACTATGGCAGTAATCCTTGCGCTTTCTGAGATAATACAGTGCCTTATCCACATATCCCAGTTTAACCATCATCGGATCGGTGACTATGAAGGCTCTTGAGATGTTTGGCATGTGCTCGAGATACTGGATTGATCCTTTTTCAAAATATATTTTCGGAGGAATCTTAAACCACTGCATGTTTACCCTCCTTTGTGCAATCCTCTTTTTATTTATCAGGTTAACCGATGAAATATTCGCTGTGGTTGAATTGCGTCCAAAAGATCCACATCCCAAAGTAAGTGAAGGTGTGTTGGTATTGTAAATATCACCTATGGCACCCTGAGATGAAGGCGAATTCACAATTATCCTCCCGACTTTCATTTCATTGCCGAAAGCCTTGCATAATTCTTCATCGTTTGAGTGTATGACTGCCGAATGGCCAAGACCACCCAGTTCCAGCATCAGGGAGCAATATTCAAAGCCTTGCTGTTCATTCTCACAAACAAAATATGCCAGTACGGGAGAAAGTTTTTCGAGTGACAACGGATATTCAAGGGATGGTTTTGGAAGTTTCGCAATCAGTATCTTTGTGTCATCAGGTACAGTTATGCCGGCATTCTTTGCTATGAACGTGGCAGGTTTTCCTACCACTTCAGGGTTAACAGCCATCTTTTCACGGTTTATAACATAGTTCGATACCAGTTCTGTTTCCTTTTCATCGAGGAAATAGCATCCATACTTTTTCATAATCCTTTCGAATTCCCCGGAAATTTCCTTGTCAACAATTACAGCCTGCTCTGACGCACAGATCATTCCGTTATCAAATGTTTTTGAAATAATGAGATCGGTACATGCCCTTTCCAAATCAACATTTTTATTTATATAACACGGAACATTGCCCGAACCTACCCCCAGTGCCGGTTTTCCGGCGCTATAAGCCGACTTGACCATACCACTGCCGCCGGTTGCAAGTATAAGAGAGACTCCAGGATGGTTCATCAGTGCAATTGTAGCCTCAACAGACGGATGCTCTATCCATTGAATACAGTACTTCGGAGCTCCGGCTTTGATCGCTGCATCCCTGAGAATTCTTGCAGCCTCACTGGAACATTTCTGCGCTGATGGGTGAAAAGCAAAAATTATAGGGTTTCTTGTTTTGGCGCAAATCAATGACTTAAACATTGTAGTTGATGTTGGATTTGTAACAGGCGTTACACCTGCAACCACACCAGCAGGTTCTGCTACTTCCACGTATCCCTCAAGTGTATTTTCCTCAATTATGCCTACGCTTTTTTCATTTTTAATGCTGTGGTATATATATTCTGTGGCAAATATGTTCTTTATGACCTTATCCTCAAATACCCCCCTGCCGGTTTCTTCCACTGCAAGTTTTGCAAGATACATATGGTTCTCCAAACCCTTCAGTGTCATTTCACGCACAATTTTATCCACTTGTTCCTGATTAAGCGTCAAATACTCTTTCAGCGCTTTCTCAGCATTTGCAACCAGCTTGTCGATCATTTCATCGACATTCACTTTTTTTGCTTTTCCTTCCATTCCTGTCACCTCTTTTTAATTGGAATTGACATTTTTTTAACAAACTTAGATGTGATATAGCGTATATATTTTTCAACGCATACCCTTAGCATTATTGTTAAATTATTAACAAATAATATTAAAGAAAATGTGTTGTATTTACAACACTTTTAAATAATTATACATTCTGCTGATAAATTTGTCAATATTTTAACAAAGATTTATGGAAAATTTTCAATAATTTCTTAAGATGGAGAAAACTGATCTGATAGCCTGTTGATGAAATAAAGAAATCCATAAGTATACTTTACTTGGTTTCGATATAAGCTTCCACCAGCTTTAAATACTGGCCTTCTTTTAATGTAATATATCTTGGGTCTTCAAAATTGTCATTAGCGACAATATCATCAAGAGTGTGGTTGCTGCCTGAGGTTATTTCATAATACCCGTAACCAAGGGAGCTGTTTTCCTCCGGAAAAACCTGATACTCTCCTGCAGGAATATCAAATCCAACCTTATACATCCCATTTGAATATCTTCCGTTCTCAGGTTCGTACGGCTTTGCATCTTTTACGGGAACGGCGCGGGCATCGGTAAATTTAAAATATTGCCCGTCTTTTACAGTAACATACGTAAAGGAATAAAAATTATCATTGGCAATTATGCTTTCAAATGTATTTGAGCTGTCTTTTGCAATTTCAAAGTAGGACAGTCCGGTAATACTTTTTTCTGTGCTGTAAAGCTTATATTCTCCGGCAGGTATATCCTGGCCTACTTTGTACATACCGCTTTTAATGCCGCCTTCATCAATGGTCTGAACAGGAGTGGGACTGTCCTGGCCCTGCATTGTTCTATTCTGCTGCCCGGATTGGCCGTTTTGCTGCTGATTATTACTTGCGGCACAACCGCACAAGAAGATGATTATCACTGATACAGAAAGAATTAAAAATACAGAAAGCTTTCCTATTTTCATGATCACTACCTCCTTATTCTCCAAAATAAAAACCAGGCAAAAATAAGGTATGATTAATTTTCTACTTAATATCATTCCTGTTTTTACGGAAATAATCCGGAAAAGATGAAATTTCTCCGATAGTCTATTTGTCCTTGCTGCCAAAGTCCTTATTAAAATTTAGCAAAGAACCCCTGACAATATATTTGCTTCCGTATTTCTCCCTTATTCTGTCTATGCTTTCATTTAGCTTCTTCCTTTCGGACTGTTTATAAGACAGGTTATTAAACATACTTAGTTGCTCAACAGGATCTTTTACCAGGACGGATGTGGCAACCCCAATTAAGCGAAGGGGATCTTTTCTCCATGCTTTGTCAAACAGATGTGTTGCGGTTTCAAATATAACATTGGTATCCTGGGTTGGATTGTCTATTTTTTTCCTGCAGGAATAGGATTCAAAATTATTGTTTTTTAAGTTTACTGCTATTACACCGGCATATAAGCCGGCCTTTCTCAGGCGCATACCCACTGTTTCGCTTAAAGCCAGCAAATAGAGTCTTGCTGTTTCCCTGTCTGTAATGTCAAATTCTACGGTTGTTTCATTACTCAAATCCTTTGCTTCGGACTCTTCTGTCTGTACTACGGAATCATCTATCCCGTTGGCATATTCCCAAATCATCCTGCCGTATTTTCCGAATTTATGTTCCAAAAGAAAAACATCGGATTTAGCCAGGTCACCTATTGTTTTAATCCCCATAGCCTGGAACTTTGCACTGGAAGCCCTGCCGACCATAAACAGTTCTGATACCGGAAGCGGCCACATTTTTTGCTGTATTTCGTCACGAAAAAGTGTATGGACCAAATCAGGCTTTTTAAAATCCGAAGCCATTTTAGCAAGCAATTTGTTTTCCGAAATGCCTATATTAACAGTAAACCCCAATTCATCCCTGATCCGGTTTTTCATCATATGAGCCAGGGAAAGGAAGTCATTCTTATACTTAAGCTTAAGTCCGGTTACATCAACAAAGCATTCGTCAATACTGTATTTTTCAATATCGGGAGTAAATGACCGGAGCAAGTCCGTCATTGCCTTGGAATACCTGGCATAAGCTTCGTGATTCGGAGGGACGATTATTACCGCCGGACACTTTTTTAAAGCCTTAACAACAGGTTCGCCGGTAACAATGCCATATTTTTTTGCAGGAATTGACTTGGCAAGAACCACACCGTGCCTTTTTGACGGATCTCCTGCTACAATCGCAGGAACAGTACGAAGGTCTGTTTCGCTTCCCTTTTTTAACTGTTCCAATGCCTCCCAGCTTAGAAATGCCGAGTTTACATCAATATGAAATATTACTCTTTCAGGTTCCATAAAATACCTCTATACTACATTGTGTATAAAGTTTAACACTAAAATCATAGCATAGAAGATAAAATTTCTGTACCTGTCTGAAAGCATATTATGAAATTTTAATTACACTGAGAAATTGCCCGGTCAATTATTATCCGGGCGGGGCTTATGCCTGAACCTGCTGAGCTTCATGTGCCCATCCGATCAAAAGCGGACTGATTTTGATTTTTATTGTATCAGCAAATGAAAAGCAGGCTCTAAAATTTATCATACTGAATACAATTTCATGATTATCTGCTCTAATTCAGGCCCTTCTATGGCAATATCCCTTATTTCGCTTTCCTCGTTAATTTTCTGTATAAATTCATTCAGTTTTACCACAGAAAGATCTATCACCACTTCAATGTCGTAATCTGATAACTGCTTCCGTACAACAATTCCGTCCCTGTTCTCCAGATTTATTTTTTCCTTTGCAGTAATATGTACCGTCCTTTTTTCGCCAAGATGCTGCTTTAGCTTATCCATGCTGTTATCAAAGACTATTTCCCCATGGTTGATAACAATTACGCGTTTTGCAAGCTGTTCCACATCTTCAAGGTCGTGGGTTGTTAATATGAATGTAGTTCCCCTTTTGTTCTGTTCAAGGATAAAATCCCGTATTTTTCCCTTTGCTATAACATCCAGACCTATGGTAGGTTCGTCAAGAAATACTATTCGCGGTTTATGCAGCATTGCCATTATAAACTCACATTTCATCCGTTCACCGAGGGAAAGCTGGCGGGTTGGCTTCTTAACCAAATCCTTCAAATCCAGCATTTCTACCATATCATTAACCGCCTTTTTAAATTCGCTGTCAGGAATACGGTAAATGGCCTGATTCAGATAAAAGGCATCAAGGGGAGGAATGTCCCACAAGAGCTGGGATTTTTGTCCAAACACCGCCCCTATGTTCTGGACATATTTCTTTCTTTCCTTCCACGGAGTAAAGCCCATAATATCAACGGTGCCCGAAGTAGGGTGCAGAATACCTGTCAATATTTTTATAGTCGTTGATTTTCCTGCGCCATTGGGGCCCAGGAAACCGACCAGTTCACCCTCTTCAATATCGAAGGAAATACCCTTTACAGCTTCAATAATTTTCTTTTTTCTTATAAAAAGGCTTAATAACGCTTCCCCGAAACTGCTTCCACGCTCATATGAAGTAAATGTCTTTTTAAGGTCAGAAACATGAATCATATATATCACCTTTTAAGTATAAATTGTGCTATGGCCTGCTGTCAGCCCCCTGCACTGGTGTAGTTTCTCACTATTTTAAAATAAAAGCACAATCCCAGCAGCAAAAATACTATTGAAGCCAGCAGAGCTAAAATCACATCCTTATCCACGCTTCCCAGCAAAGCTGATGCAGGGTATGAGGCCAGAAGGCTTACAGGTATGATATAAGTCAATATTGACTGAAAGGATTTTGAGAATATGGACTTTGGATACATGCCAAAATCCATCACCGACATAAATATTTCATATATCCTGTAATTTCCAATCCAGACTATCCCCAAGCCTGCCATAAACAAAGCAAAACCAAACATAAGAATGATCGAAAACAGGAACAGTATAAAAAATGAAATCCAGTGGGACAATGGCTGCTCAGGCAATCTCTTAAGAGCCATCCTTAATACCAAAATACCGCCTATCAGCTTACCCAGATCTTCACTGTCGAATGCTGTTACAATGGACATTAACAGTATTGAGCGGGGTTTTATAAGCAGCAAGTCAAAGGTTCCCTCCTGGACTCTTCCAATTGTATTCCATACTATTCCCATAAAAAATGGGAAGGAAATGCCACGGGACAGAAGGAATATTCCCTGAAGAAGCAGAACCTCATTCATATCCCAGCCCGGAAACGAAGCCCCGTTCCCATAAATTATCATGGTAATAACCGGCCCTGAAAATTCAACTATCATCATGATAAACATGCTCATGATAAAATCGCCGCGGTATGCCATTCTCGATGCCAGTGCAGTTTTAACTCCCTGTATATACAAACCCAATACGGAAAATCGCCATTTTCCGGCTTCTTTTTTGGGCTTTAATCCTGTCATGCTCCCACCCCTGCAAAACGTTTTATTCCCAAATACCATAATGCCCGGTTGACCAGAAACATTACACCAACCATAACAGCCTGAAGAAACACAATTTGAGGAATTGTCATGGTTATACCCGCCAGTTCATAGTGCCCGATAAAAACTCTTACAGGGACATATGAAACAAACTGGAACGGCAGGTAAAACAGGAATTTCTGAAAACCCTGAGGATACAGATTAAGAGGCAGAAAAGCCCCCGAACAAATATTCGTAAGCAAAAGTACCGCCCGGCTGACTCCGTCTGTTTTTACAAACCAGAAAGCGAAAATCCCGATAGTATAACGAATTAAAAATGAAAGAACGAAACTTAAAAGAAGCGAAATTACAGCCCAAACAGGCTTTGCAGGAATTAACCGGATACCGAACAGTATGTAGAAACACATTACAGGAAGAATTTCTACCAGAAAAGCCAGAATCCTTTGACCTATTTTCTCACAGAAAGAAAAATAGATATGTGATACCGGACGAAGCTGGAAAGTTATAAACTGGCCGGTTTGTATGAGCCTTTGCAGCTTATTCCCGGAAGAATCCCAGTTCATAAATTCGACAAGGGAGGATACGGCAAAGTAAAGTAACATCTGATCAAACGTAAAACCTGAAACCTGGTCCCTGGTTTGAAAAATAGCCTGCCAGATAAAATAGTGAACCAGGAAATATATCGGCTGAACAAATATCGAAACAGCCATCTGGTTTCTGTATGCAAAGTTTTCCTTATATGTAGCAGTAATAACCGCTTTAGAAACCCTTGGCGTACTATTCCCCTTTTTCATAACAGCTCTCTGCATCACCGAAATTCTCCTTAAAGCGTTATTTAAATAACATTATAAGGTAATCAGGTATATAAGTAAATTACATATTATTTGTATAAACTTTTTCCTCAACCGGTAAGCAGCAATTCTTACCTGACTAAACTGCCGATATAATTATTTGAAGCTCTTCCATTCAATCTTAATAATGTACGCCAAGTATATTAAAAAATCAATTCTGTTTCAAAACCAATACTATTTGTATTAATGCAGAATTACTGCCCGGTTAGGTAATATAAAAAGTTATAAAATAATGGAAGGAATTATACTTTAATTCCTTCCATCATATATAAACGGGCATATTTTATACATTCCGTTCCGTGCAAGACCACAACTATAATCTCTTACATATTTTCTTTAACTTTAAGGGCAAATTCCTCTCCGTATTTAATACACCTTTCAATATCTTCCGGTGTGGGCACAAACTTTAATCCTAACGGCTCCAATACCACATTAATGCCTGCATCTTTCAGCTGTTCATTAAGATTTTCAGGCGCTGCATTGCTCCAACCGGAGCTTCCGAAGGCTGCACCTATTTTCTTTTTAAACCTGTGAACTTTTATTTCTGCCAAAACTCCGGCCAATGAACGCAAATAGCTGTTGTGTATGGTACAGCTTCCAAGGATGATACCCTTTGAACAGAACAACTCGGTTACAAGATCGGATATATCTGTAACAGAGCTATTATACAGTTTGCACTTAACCCCCTGGTTTTCAATTCCTTTAGCTATCGCTTCGGCCATTTTTTTTGTTGAGTTATACATAGTATCATATACTATTGTCACATAACCTTCGTGGTAATCTTCAGACCATTCGGCGTACTTTTGAATAATCCGCATTGGGTCCTTTCTCCATATGACGCCATGACTGGGTGCAATAACCTCTATGGGGAGGTTTAAAGCTTTAACTTCGGCTATTTTCTTTTTGATTAACGGTGCTAACGGTGTAAGGATATTAGCATAGTATTTTAAGGCTTCCTGATTAACTTCACACGGGTCGGATTCATCTTCAAAAATGCTGACCGGGCAGTAGTGCTCACCAAATGCGTCATTTGACAACAATACATTGGCAGGGGTTACAAACTCCGCCATACTGTCCGGCCAATGGATCATTGCCATTTCCACAAAAGTTATGTCAGACCTGCCTATATTTATTTTATCGCCTGTTCTTACGGGAATAACGTTCCATTCCTTATGGAAATGGCCCTTTATAGACTCCACTCCTTTGGGCGAGCAATAAACCGGCGTATTTTCAGGCACTAATTCCATTAACGCACCAAGGCACCCGCCATGGTCGGGTTCCATATGGTTGATTATAATACCGTCAATATTGGAAAACCCAACTTCCTTTTCAATTATTTCAAGAAATTCTTTCTGAAAAGGAGTCCAGACCGTATCAACAAGAATGTTCTTTTCGTCCCGAATAAGATATGTGTTATAGCTGGAGCCACGGTGCGTGGAAAATTCATGCCCGTGGAATCTTCTTAGTTCCCAGTCTTTCAAGCCAAGCCAGTAAACGTTATCTTTTACCTGTATCATAATTCATCCTGCCTTTCAGTAGTAGAACTCATATATATGCATCTGTTTTATTTATTCCCAATTTACTGTTATAACAATCAAAAAATAGAAAATCAGAATTTAAGCATACAAAAAGGGCTGATCCATTGCAGGATTCAGCCCCGTATATGTGAAGGCCCGAGGAGGCCGGTTATTTTTGATTATTGCCCTGGCGGGCACCCCTGAAAGCCCTTCCGCATTGAAAGCAGAGGGAAGGACTATGAAAAACAAGTGCGGGAGCTTTAGGGGTAAACTATCAGTTGTATATTTCAAGTAAAAACTTTAATGTAATTTTAAATCAATCATCAATGCAACAGCACTTATTGAATATCTATCTGGACTTTACGCTTGTTGTCGGGCTTTGCTTTAGGGAGCGTAACTGTGAGTATTCCGTTCTTGTAAACTGCCTTAATGTCGTCTTCTTTTACATTGTTAAGGAAGAATGATCTCTGGAAGCTGCCATAAGCTCTTTCTTTTCTTACATAGTTCTCCCTCTCTTCGTTGATTTCCTCGTTTTGTTCTACAGAAATTGTTAAGTACCCGTCATTAACCTCTATGTTTATATTGTTTTTATCCACTCCCGGAAGTTCTGCATCTATAATCCATTCTTTTTCAGTTTCACGTATATCGGCCCTGAATGGTGAGTTCCATCTTGTGAAGAACGGGTCATTGAAGAAATCTTCAAAGAACCTGTCAATGCCGAAGAAATCATTTTTCCTTTCTATATTGTTATATCTTCTTGAAAATGGTACCAGTCCGAACATATACAACACCTCCATAAATTATTCGTTTTTATTTTGTATTTAACTTTGACTTTCTTTGACCTTTTCTGTCTACATTTTAATTTCTATTTATTAAAAGAGCAATATTTGATTTTGACTAACTTTGACCAATAATCGTGATTATGATAATCTATGCTTAAATTCCTTTAATTTCCTTGGTTATTCATTAAATTTCATGACGGATCAAAATTCTTTAATGGTGTATATCCGGAAGTTTCCAGTGCCATGAACTCTTTGCGCCGGATTAAAGGCTAATTTTATATTGCGGCTTTTACCACTGATATAAGTATTCTAAAGTTTCCGGTATTTGTCAATATTAAACGGAACCATATGGCGTATATCCTTGATTTCAAAAACACCCATCAATATCATCATGGCTATCATCAATCCTCCGGATATCCCTGCCGAGATGATTAATGTCATCAAAGGAGATGTAAAAACCGACCCAATTGCCATTTTTACAATTGGCGCTGCAATAATTCCCGATATTGACGCAACCAGCGGTTTTATTATCCAGTCGCCGAAATCCAGGGACATACCCGTAGTTTTTATTGTAGTTTTCATATTCAGGATTGCACCCACGAGATTGCTGACAATAAGTGCTATAATGTACGCATTAAGCCCAAAGTGCGGGATCCCGAACCATACAAATCCAAGCCTTATTAAACTTGAAATCATTGAATGTTTCAATGTTGCCGTTTCCTTGCCAAGCCCGTTCAGAATGCCAAGAAGGGTTTGCTGGAGATAGAAAAACACACCTGTAAATGACAGCAGATACAGCATATTGCCGACATTCTGGCCTGGATAAATCAAATCGGAAATTTCATGAGCGAAACATATGAAAAGGCTTGAGAACAAAAAACCCAGAACAAGGGTAACACGAATTGATCTTGAAATTTGCCTGTTGGCCCTGTTCATTCTCCTTGTTGCCACTGCTTCTGCAATTGCAGGTACAAGTGCTGTAGCCAATGCTGCCGTTAGCATTGATGGAAATGAAATGACGGGAGAAGCCATACCTGTTAATTTTCCGTACTGGGTAAGGGCTTCAGCGGTGTTAAGTCCATAAACCGCCAGGCGCTGCGGAATCCATAAAAATTCTACCGTTCCAAGCAACGATATAACAAGGCGGTTCGTTGTTATAGGCAGCGAAATGCGTATAAGAGCCCTTGCAATGTCCCTTTTCCGCATAATTTTCTGATTTTGGACGGCTCTGTCTTTCTTTCGGATAATATATGCTATAAACACTGTCAATACGTTTGCCATCTCACCGACAATAAGGCCTATTGTGGCAAAAAGGCATTTTTGCTCCATATTACCATTAACAAATATATCCGCAATTAAATATACAGCAACAAGTTTCACAACCTGCTCAGCTACCTGGGACAATGCATTCGGTACTACCTCCTGTTTACCGTAGAAATACCCCTTTAATGCTGTAAATGCAGCGATAATGGGAATAGCCGGCAGTAAGTAATATAGCGCGCTTTTTGTCCGCACATCTCCAACAAGGATATTCACGACAAAATCCAGGTTTAACAGCATTACTGCAACAATTACAGTTCCGGCAACAAATATCGAAACACCTGAGAGGACAGTAATCCTTTTGGCGTTCCTGTAATTTCCCCTTGCGGTTTCTTCTGCAACAAGTCTTGATATTGCAATACCCAATCCAGCGGTCAATCCCAACAAAATGAGGTTATAAACGGGAAGAACCAGCTGATAAAGGCCCATGCCCTCGGCACCGATTGAATTGGCGATAAAAATACGGTAAAAAAATCCTAAAATTTTAACTATAAAACCTGCGATGGTTAATATAAATGTGTTTTGCCTAAGAGATTTTCTCCTCATACGCCCCCTGTTACTGCATCAAGTGGAATGCAGCATATGTCTGTTATACAGTTTATCCATATAAAATATATGGCCTTGCCTTCAATAAAATTCAAAATTAATTAAAAAGCCTGCTACCGCAGGCTTCAGTTACGTTAACTGTCTTTTATACATTTCATTGCTGATCTGATCCACGTTATTAATTTCGTGCAGCGATCGGTCATTGTCGGCGGCATCCTGCCTGTTGCCAAGGGGTGCGCCATCCTGAGGCGAATCCGAAGATCCGAAAGACAAAACTTCCTCAAGGGCTTGCTCCCCGTCGAAAGGTTCGTCACCGCTTATATCGTGAATGTAATCACCTCGCATTTCCTTTTCAAGCACATCCTCCTCCACAGGCCGGTGAAGCGACTTGCTTATCTTGTCCAGATTGGTTTCATGTTCCTTTAAGCTCTCACACTTTATACAGTTTCTCGCATATGGTATTATCTCAAGCCGTTCATGGTCGATCTCGGAACCGCATGACTCACAAAACCCATAGGTATTTGCAGCTATCCTGTTCAAAGCATCATCTATTTCCTTAATTGTGAATTCCTGCCTGCCCCTTAACGCTGTCTGTAGTTCGGCATCAAACAGTTCTGTCGCCACATCGGCAGGATGGTTGTCGTATCGCGAAAGTTCACTGTCTTCGGTCACATGATAACCGGCAGGTGCACCCCTGTCCATATCATCCAGCACTTCCCGGTGGTCATCTTTCAACTGCTGTAAAAGGTATTTATAATGCCGTAATTTATCTTTATCCATAAGGCCCTCCTGAATGTATATTTTTTGTGTCGAAACACTTAAAAATGTTGATTTCCATACCCTGATTTTTTTATTATTTCCTGAATCAGTTCCTAAAATAAAAACAGATTAATATAAATATTCTATAATTATGTAAATATTTGTCATTCCGATTCTGAGTATTGTTATACTTATTGTTCATATAATTTCATCATGATATAATTGAATAAAAACAATGGAGATTGGGATATGAAATATTTAATAAGGCAAAGAGTTTTTTCGTTACGGGACAGTTTTACAATAAAGAACGAATACGGCGAAGATTGCTTCATGGTTTACGGGAAGATTTTTTCGCTGGGTAACAAGTTGCACCTGACCGATCTTCAGGGCAGGGAATTGTACTATATTGAGCAGCGTGTTTTCCGCTTGTTGCCTGAATACACTATTTATCAGAACGGCGTTCCGGTTGCCCAGGTTAAAAAGAATTTTACACTGTTCAGACCGAGTTTTGACATTTCAAGTGTATACGGTAACTACAATATAGACGGCAACTTTTTTGCATATGATTTCACTATTTTTAAAAACGGATCACCTGTGGCGGTTATCTCAAAAAAATGGTTCTCTTTTTCTGATACGTATGGTGTTTCGATTGACGACAATGAAGATGCGGCGTTCCTTCTGGCTTTGGTTATTGTTCTTGATCAGGTTTATCACGACGGAGATAATAAGTAATTCTAAAAAAGCTCCTGATTTTCAGGAGCTTTTTTTATAATTATTTTCAATAAATGATGCAGAAAATTTTATATTGTCCACTGATCGTGCACTACGCCAATCAGATACCAGTTGCCGTCCTTTTCTTCAAATACGAGCTTAAGGCTTTCCCAATCCATCCCGTCATATTCAGCAGTCCCTTTAAAATAGTATTCAAGCACGTGACTTCCGGCATAAACCTCAAAAACGTTATTGACAGTATTTCCCCTGCTGACGTACTGATCATATATTACTTCATCGGCATTGAGAAAATCCTTATCATATACAAATTCGGCAACATAATCGGCAAATGTAAGCTCTATCGGATCTCCTATCCCGTCATAAACTCCCCAGGTATGGACCTTATTATCATCCAGTTTTGCTATCATTTCTTCTGCCGTAATTACAACATCTTTTTCCACTTCCACATATGTGTAAGGAGAAAAACGCACACCCTTATCCGGGTGAACAATTGAAGAAAGCAACTTCATATCTTTGTTTTTAAACGCAGTAAGTACCTTGTTTCCCAGTTCACGGATCTTCTTTTCAACCGCTTCGGGTGTATTTTCGGGTGTTCCTTTCACTGGTGCAGCCGTGGGCGCCTCGGTTACCCGGACAATATTCAGGTTATCAGGGTCTGCTGCGGAATTACGCTTAAATGTATCGTACTTTGATCCAAAGTAGAAAGCCGATCCGACAAATACGCATATTAAAACTCCTGACAGCACAGGTTTTAGAATGCCTCTTTTTTTAATTCCATAATTGCGTTTATCAACATGTTTGTTTTTACTCAACGAATACACCACCCTTTTTGTAAACTCACTGTCTAAATAATCTTCTTTTTTCAGGTAATTCTCCAAATCAACCAATATGTCATACTTTTCCCGGCATTTTCTGCAACCGTCCAAATGGATTTTTATTTTTTCCTTCTCCCCGACTGTAACATTTCCTTCCCTGAAAGATTCCAAATCCTCTACCGACAAATGTATTCTCATCGGATATCACCCCTGTGCCTTTCCATATACTTTTCACATATACTCTTTTTTGCCCTCAGAACCCTCATTTTGGCTGCCTCTTCGGAAATCCCCAGTATCTCACTTATTTCAGCATAGGAAAAATCCTTAATGTACCTCAGAATCAGCGGAATCCTCTGCTTGTCCTTTAACCTGTTGATAAGCGAAATTACTTCCAGCTGTCTTTCATTTCTTTCATAGACATTCTCTGGGTTTGTATCTCCCGGCAGATTTTTAATTTCTGAAATACCATCAAACGGAACGGTTTTAAGCTTTTTTGCTTTTTTCATGTAGCTTTTATAGGCATTTATCGCAATACGGTATATCCACGTGGAAAACATCCATCTGTCGTCATATTTGTGAATGTTATTATAGACACGGATAAAAACCTCCTGAAGTATTTCTTCGGAGTCATGCCTTGAACAAGTCATCTTTAAAAGGAAACTGTACAGCCTGTTTCTGTATCTGTCAACAAGTTCCTCGAATGCTTTGATTTCCCCGTTCTGTATTCTCTTTACCAGCATCAGGTCTTCATGCATGTCACCACATCCAAGTAAAATCTGTAAAGCAGGAACCATTATTGTTTTCACAAATGCTTATACTCATATTTTTATCAAAAGTAACGTTTTTGAATTGAATTTTTTTCAGGTGAGCAAATATATAATCTGGCATTTTACGTAGTCAGGATAATCTCCATTACGCGAATAAATATATAAGCAAAAACCCGCTAACCTTATAATTAGCGGGTTTTCTATGGCGCGCCCAGCAGGAATCGAACCCACAACCTTCTGGTCCGTAGCCAGACGCTCTATCCAATTGAGCTATGAGCGCACTATCCTGACGTGCAATATATATAATAATACAAACCTTTTAAAAAATCAACCGTGGTTTTAAAATATTTTCTGTCAATTTATAGTGTTAATACCAGGATATATTAGTATGTTGCCATAATATATATGAACTTTGTTATTATATCAGTATTAAATTAAAAAAATATACATACCTTTACATTTCCGAAAAGAAAAAATATAATAATATTAAACAGAAAAACAGTTTTTTCAGTGGAAATGTTAATGGAGGTTTATAATGCGGATTTCCGGTGTAACCTACGTAAAACGGAAGAAAAGATGGATTCCGAGATTATTGTCAGCAATAATTATAATAGTTATTGTTGCTTTGATTGCAATATTGTTTTTATTAATGTTTACAAATGTCAGAATTCCATACATAAGTGAATGGTTAGAATCATAAAGCCGCAGAATTTCTGCGGCTTTTTTGGCCTAAAGAAGTTGCTTTCGATTTAATATTACTACAACCACCAAAGACAGCAAGGCAGTTCCGAACAATATATAAAGCCAGCTTAACGGGCTGTTTACCAGCGGCAGATTCACATTCATTCCATAAAAGCTGAAAACGATTGTAGGAATTGAAAGCACTATGGTTACCGATGTCAAAAATTTCATAACAATATTAAGGTTATTGGATATTACCGATGAAAACGCGTCCATCATTCCATTCATAATAGTACTGTATATACTTGCCATTTCAATAGCCTGCTTATTCTCAATAATTGCGTCTTCCAGCAGATCCTGATCTTCTTCATACAGTTTGATATATTTACCGCGCAACAGCCTTTCCAAAACCACATCATTGGATTTTAACGAAGTTGTAAAGAATACAAGACTCTTTTCAAGCTCCAGCAGTTTAAAAAGTTCCTTATTTCGCATTGATTTATGCAGGCTTCCCTCGAGGTATTCGGTTCTTTTATCTATTTGCCGCAGGTATTTCAAATAATCTTTTGCATTATTAAACAGGATTTGAAAAATGAATCTCGTTTTTTTATAAGTAAATAAATCCTTCACCTGTTTATTCATAAAAGGTTTCAATACCTGCGCTTCACGGGCGCATATGGATATAAAATATTCATCCCTTACAATAAGAAGGCCTAGCGGCATTGTCTCAAGCTTCAGGGTTTCTTTATCCTCATATGCATAAGGAATATCCACAATTATAAGAATTTGATCATCCTCTACATCTATTCTCGGCTTTTCTTCATCATCAAGAGGATCTCTTAATATCTTCGGGTTTATGTCCAACTGGTTCTGAATCATGTTCAGTTCTTCCTCAGTCGGCGCTGTTATATTAATCCAGCACCCTTTTTCAATTCTATCGATTTGTACCAGCTCATTATTCTGTTCCATGGTTTTGTAAATCCGGATCATTTTATCACCCGCCTTCTATGGAAATTACTTTACAATAATATACTAAAGATTTTTATAACTCAAGACTAATTAGACTGTAAGACAAAAAGTGCGAAATACAAAGAAGATTTCAGCATAATACGGTATTCGCAGATTTTCCTTCGGGCAGCCATGACATATTTTTAAGAGCCTGTATATACTTATCTGTTAACTTAAAGCCAATAAAATAGTCCGCTTTTGCGGACTATTTCTTGATTCTCAAAATATTACACGGATAATATGCCGAAAAGCCTCAACTATGGAGGATCGAAATTGCATTTGTTTCAATTATACTTCAAGTATCTCAATTGCATAAGGATTAAGCTTTACTTCAATGCTCTTCCCCTTATCATCATTAATAGTTGTTGTTTCAGCATTTTCACCGTTATTTATTACAACGAGCTTTTTACTGCCCGGGAAATATGCGCATTCAGTTTTGTAATTATCTGTGATCCAATGCTGAATTCTCTGCTCATTGCCTGTGGCCCACAGTATCGCCCTGAACAGCATCCTTGTATTCTGGGGATTAAACCTGAAACCAGAGAAGTAAACACCCCTGCCGTCGACAAATTCTTTCACTGCTATTCTTACGCTGCCGCATTTTTCAGCTAAAACCACTGTTTCTCCGTCCACGGCATATATATTATCAATTTCTGTACCAAAATCGGGAGTATCATCGGTATCTTCCATGATAAAATGGCTCTCTTGCAGTTCGTAGCCATATTTGTTCCTGGACATGGTACGGCCGATTTCCCTGTCCACACCCAGTATATGTGACAGTTGGAAATACTGGCTGCTGAATATTGTTGCCGAAGGCTCGGCGATACCAATAAATCCGCCTCCTGCTGCAACCCATTCAGTAATTTTTGAAACAACCTCCGGATCTTTCCAGTTGTCGCCGCCGCTCCACGCACTGTCCAGTCTGCCGCAGTTGATAATTACTTTTACATCATCAGGAATTCCTTTTTCTCTTATATCATCAAAACTTATATATTCCACATCAATGGGGAGACCTGCCAACGCTTCGTTTACATGGTTCAACTCAAGGTTCGGATGTTCATGCATATGCCCGCTGCAAATCCATGAACGAAGTTTTCCCCAGCAGGTTAATACAGCAACTTTTCCCGGGATTGTGTATGGTTTGTCATTGTCGTGAAGCTTTCTGAGCGTTCTGAATTCATTTGCCAGCTCTTCTATGTAAGCGATGAAGTCAGGAAAATCCTTAACAAGATGCAAATACCCTCCAAGGCCTATTCTTTGCACAGGAGCGCGAAGCAATGCACGCCTGACTTTCATCCAGAAATTCTTTGCATCAGTTGTGGGATCTCCTCCCTCCTTGAATGTTGGCTCACCCTTCAGGCCTGTCGGGAAAAGATATGGGTGGAGGCGCAATTCGTGCGTTTCAACACCGGTTACTCCTGCACATTTTCTTGCCTCAAAAGCATTGAAAACACATTTGATTAATCCGTCGAAATTGAAATCTTTAAATCTCGGGCTGTACGGCTCAATGCCAATCCAGTGGTCATCATAAAATACATAGGCTTTCTTTCCGTATTTATGAACAAGATCAACACATTTTCTTCCGAATGAGACCACAAATTCATTCACAAAATCCATCCACGCCCTGATTTTTGTTGAAGGAACATTATGAGTATTGTTTAATAAACCTTTGTTTATGAAATCTTCGGAACATAGCTTAATTCCTGTTTTTTCCTCAAATTTCGTTATTGCATACGGGCTGACCGAAAAGTCATATGATGCCCAATCAGAGTAACGGTACCTGAGATGTTTGGGATCATCTCCCCAGAACCAGCAAAAATTATAGAACATCGATGTAAATCTGACTACATTGGTATGCGGATGCTCTATAAGCCATTTTTCCAAAAAGCTTAGAATGAATTCCTGGGTTTCCGGGTAAATCGGATCAATTGGCATAAGGTGTTCCCTGTCACCCCAGTTGTTTGTTATGTGGTTGTACATCGATATGGCTTCCCATATCCTGTATGCAAGGAAGTTAACGGTATACTTGTGCCATTTTACTGCATTTTTTATTACAACTGTTCCATCTTCCCTGTTAAAATCCCAATTTTCCCCGGTAACCTCTTCCCCTGTTGTCCGGTCAAAGACCTGCCACCATTTTTTCGGATCATCATTGAAATTAACCTCGAACTGCTCCCTGAAGTATCCTCTTAAAAGATCAATCTTGACAGTACTGTCTTCGGCAATAACAGGATCAGACATGAGAAAATTCTGCTGCAGTTTGTCCCTGTTGGCTTTAGCCCAATTGTTGTCCGATCTTACAAGACATAGAGTGGAATAAATATCATATCCCGATTTCAAAATCTCGGGAGACAGAACGGTTCCATCGCTGTCTCTTATAACATCTGCACCCCATTTTTCTGCCAGTTCCAAAGTCAAGTCCTCATATCCCGCTTCTCCGGGCAATGTAAAAAAGCCCTTGCTTTTTTCTATCATAATATACCTCCATCCTTTATATTTTTTACAGTACCTGCAATTTTTCAGCTTAAGTTTACCGATTTTTTTATTATTATCTGCACCTTATCCATACCTGCATTTCCCCTTCGCCGCGATTTCCCCAGAGATAATACGGTATGGCTTTTATTCTGACAGGCATTCTTTTAATGTCTGTATATGGCCTGTACAGAGAATCATCCCCATATTCTTCAACAGTTCTGACACCCTCTCCTGTTATAATTACAGTACCGTAGGGCAAATCACTGCCGGTTTCAATCTTTAATCCGCTGTCCGGACAAAGGGCAACGGCTGAAAGGTTCGGGCCGTTATCCGCCTCCTCAATACAGTAAACGAGCGGCCCGCGCATAATGCACACCTTTCCTGCGTTTTCTCTGACCCTTGGATTTGATGCCATTATTTCAACAGGCATATCCATAGCAATCCTGACAATATCGCCATTATTCCATGTTCTGTTTATAAATGCATAACCGTTTTTTAACTCATAACTTTCTTTTTCTTCGTTGATATATACCTCGAAATTTCGGCACCATGATGGTACACGCAGTGCAAGGTTAAAGACCAGTGGTTCATCCAGCGACACTGTAAAGTTTATGTCTCCATGATACGGGTATTTTGAATCCTGCCTTACTGCAACGTTTTTATCGGATATGACGGTCTCAACATTTCCCCCAATATATAAATGGATGAATAAAGTATCATGATTAACAGAATAGATATAATCACCAAGGGACATAACAAGTCTTGCAATATTGGGAGGGCAGCATGCGCAGCTAAACCATTTTTGACGCCTGGGCTTGACATGGTGCCTGCCTGGATCCTTTTCGCACGCTTCCGGCCATACTTCAAGCGGATTTACATAGAAAAATTCTTTGCCGTTTCTAGACATTGATCCCGGAAGCAAGTTGTAAAGCACTTTCTCAATAACATCCCCATACTCGCCTGAAAGATCCATTTTAAGCATGCGATGCGCGAAGAAAACAAGCCCTATGGATGCACATGTTTCTGCATATACGGTATCGTTCGGAAGATCGTAATCAAAGGTGAAGGCTTCTCCATGGCGTGTTGAACCGATACCACCTGTTATATACATTTGACGCTGTGTAATATTTGACCATAATCTTCTGCAGGCATCAAAAAGCTCCCTGTCGGATGTCTCATATGCTATATCAGCCATTGCACTGTACATGTAAACAGCACGCACCGCGTGACCTACCGCTTTATCCTGAAAACGGACCGGTTTATGAGCCTGGTTATATTCGAGATCCGGGGCAGGCGCTTCTCTTTTTGTCCAGTGAGATATTTTTCGCCTTACATTCTGCCATTCGTATATGAAATAATTAGGTTCGTTACCCCGTTCATTTATAAAAAATGCGCTTAGCTTTAAATACCTCGGATCACCGGTTGCCTTATATAGCTTTACCAGTGCAAGCTCTATCTCCTGGTGACCGGGATAACCTTTTATTTTCCCTTCTTCTGGGCCAAATACCGAATCGATTAAATCAGCAAACCGGCAGGCAATTTTTAGAAGCTTATCTTTCCCGGTTGCTTCATAATACGCCACCGCTGCTTCTATCAAATGTCCTGCGCAATACAACTCATGGCATTCGCACAGGTTTGACCAGCGTTCCTGATCCCGGTTTATTATGTAGTATGTATCCAAATACCCGTCCGGACACTGAGCTTTTTCAATTAAATCGATCAGTTGATCGGCTGTTTTCTCAAGCTCCGGATCAGGATGGGTCATTAAACTGTGACCTACAGCTTCCAGCCATTTTGCCACATCACTGTCCTGAAAAACAAAACCATGGAATTCTCCTTTTTCAAGCCCTGCCGCTATCTTTAAGTTTTTCACGGCATGGCTCGGTTCCGCATCGGCAACTCTGTCATTCAATGCTTCCCACTGGTATGGGATCATTGTGTCTTTAACGAGTCTGGTATAAAAGCCAAAGAAGTCATCAGCGATGGTAACATTTTTCTTTGATACATGTTCCATAATACTCACGGCAAAACCTCCTTTACAGGGATTAGCGCCAATAGATCCATGCATATTGTTCCGCTGATTTAAGAATACTGTAATTTGGAAAGAATGTCATTAGGTTTTTCTATTCAAAGTTTAGGATGAGAAAAAATATTTTTGATATTTTTGAAAAATGAAAAACGGCACATGGATCAAGCCATATGCCGTGCCTTATAAATTATCCGGCTCATTAATATTAACTTTTTGTTTTGATATCAACTTAATTTTACAGGTATTTCTTCAGAGTTGCCCTTACAGCTCCCGGACCCTGAATAAGTTCTTCAAAGTAACCCAGAACTTTATCTGCCAGGCCGGCTTCAAAAAGATCAACACCGAATATTGACGAATCAGAAAGGATTGGCTTCAATCTTTCGCCAAAAGGCCCCTTATCCCCAAGGTTAATGCCTCCGGTTACCTTCTTAAGATGGTCCATAAGAGGATCGGGACTTAATGTGAAGGTATTTCCGTTATCGTCAACAGCCAGAAGGTATCTTAACCAGCCTGCAAAAACAAGGGGGATATATTTCAGGTCTGTGGCATTCAGGTCTTCCCTCTTCTGGTATGCCTTTATTGTTTCTCCAAACCTTATTGCCAGCTTCTGGGATGTATCGGTTGCTATTCTTTGTGGTGTATCAGGAACAAACGGGTTAGGCAATCTTACTTCAACAACTTCCCTGATAAAATCTCTTGGATTAATTATGCCTGGATTAATAACAACAGGCAGTCCTTCTTCATAACCTATTTTTTCTACCAGCGCCTTAAGCTGTTCATCTCTCATCTCTTCATAAATAGCATTATAGCCCAAAAGGCATCCGTAAACGGCAAGTGCGGTATGAAGGGGATTCAGGCAGGTACATACCTTCATTTTCTCCACTTTGTCAACTGTCTCCCTGTCGGTAAAAATTACACCTGCATCTTCAAGGGAAGGCCTGCCGTTCGGGAACAAATTCTCAATAACAAGATACTGAGGCTCCTCGGCATTTACAAAAGAAGCCGTATAGGTATTTTTTGCCGTAACGATGATGTCGGTATCCTCAAGCCCGCATTTATCAAGCATTTCCTTAACACCCAAATCCGGTCTTGGAGTGATTTTGTCAATCATGCTCCATGGGAATGATACTTTATCAGGGTTATTAATATATTCCACAAAACCTTCTTCAACAAGGTTATTCCTGGCCCATTCCCTGGCAAAAGCACTTACTGCCTCATAGAGTTTTGTACCATTATGAGAGCAGTTGTCCATGCTGACCAAAGCTAAAGGATATTTTCCGCTCCTGTATCTTTCATAACACAAGGCAGTAAGCTTTCCAATAAAGGTTTTTGGAGATTTTACTCCTGTTTCAAAATCGCTTACTACATCGCCGTAATATTCGCCTTTGGCATTTTTCAGGCTATAACCCTTTTCGGTTATTGTGAAGCTTACCATTTGCAACGACGGATTTGAAAAGATGTCTTTTAAGGTCTGCCAGTTATTTTGATCATTTGCATCGGCTGTAAGCGCTTCCACAACAGAACCTATTACTTTTTTCTCCATATTCCCGTCAGGTTTCAAAACAACAAGCACACTAAGGTTATCAAAAGGTTTGTAAGCCCTTTCAATAATCTCATAATCATAACCTTCGCACACAATTATACCCTTGTCGCTTTTACCTTCATCAAGAAGCTTCTGCTGGAGAGCAGCCGGAAATGCCCTGAATATGTTACCTGCCCCAAAGTGCAGCCAGACTGGATTTTTTAATGTATTCTCTCTGACCTTTTCACGATCGAATTTTGGAAGTTCAAACCCGGCTTCAACCCATGGTTCTCTGTTCTTCAGCCCTGAATCGTTTAATACCATGTATTCCACTCCTTTTAATTTATATTATAAATTGCTCTAGGCTATAAAACCTGCAAACGTATCACTTTAATATTATCATGCAATAAACAGCCATTCAAGCAATTTGGCAGCAGTATTTGCTTACTATTGTTAACTTAAAAGTAAATTTTATAATATTATTTTACATTGTTTCCCGTTAAGCTCAATCCGGTCCGGACTTACATCACATTCAAACGCCCTTATTACCACACCGTTCTGCTCTGCAAACCTTAAAGCTTCGCCAAATTCTTTATGCGTAGCATCGTTTGGTGTAAAGTACTTAATATTATTCATTTGAATAATAAAAATTATATATGCATCAAAACCATATTTTTTTGCATCTGCAAGTTCATATATGTGTTTAACCCCTCTTAGGGTGGGGGCGTCGGGAAATTTGGCTATACCGTTTTCTTCAAGAGTAACTCCCTTAACCTCAATATAGGCTTTATTATTCATGCTTTCAATGTAAAAATCAAACCTGGAAGCTCCATATGTACTTTCCTGTTTTATATAATCAATATTTTCAAAACCCGTAATGCTTATTTTCCCTGTTGTTAAGGCTTCGTACAATACCTTGTTGGGAGATTGCGAATCAATATTCACTATACGGTTATCTTTTTTAACCGATATAAGCGAATAACCTGTTTTTCTCATCGGGTCATCATTCTTTTCCAGATACACCACTGCTTCTTTTGTAAGTAATTCCTTAAGCCTTCCGGTATTTTTCACATGGCATATGGTTTCTTTGCCGTCAACCAGCACTTCCGCCAGGAACCGGTTTTGCCTTCTGATGAATTTCCCCTCGCAAATATTAGAATAACGCAGTTTTGCCACTATCCTTTCTTTTTAGCCTTTAACAATCTTTACATAATAATTCCTGTTTCTTGGGCCGTCAAACTCACAGAAATATATGCCCTGCCATGTTCCAAGCAGAAGCTTCCCCTTTTCAATAATAACAGTAACACTGCTTCCCATAAGGCTTGCTTTTACATGAGCCGTTGTATTCCCTTCAAAATGCCTGAACTCAGGGCGGTGCGGTATTGTCTTGTTCAATGCAAAAAGCATGTCTGAAGTAACATCGGGATCAGCATTTTCATTAATTGTCATGCCTGCAGTTGTATGCGGGCAAAAAACCACGCATATGCCTTCGCTGACACCACTTTTCATAACAGCTTCATTTACCTGTGAAGTTACATTGTAAAAACCTTCTGATCCTGTTCTCAGGCTGTATTTATATACCATGTGTCATCTTTCCTTTCTTTTTTTAAAAACTGATTTACTCTACAGCAAATATTAAAATCCATTGTAAATAAAAATCTTCATTTAATAAATGTTTCTTTTTCCGGCATTGTGAAAGGTTATTTTTCTACCGGCTTTCTTCTGACAACCGTCTGACAACTTCTTTATCTGCAGGACAGAATTCATACCCTGAAAGCTCCCGGGCGGTAACCCACCTTATTTCCTGGTGAACGTAAGGCTTTAACTTACCTTCTTTTATCTCTGCATTAAAAAAAGTGAATGCTATTTCCCGATCAGGATATTTATAAACTGATTTTTCGTATATACCGTTAATTTTTATTGTTATTCCAAGCTCCTCTTTGCATTCCCTTTCAAGGCATTCGGTTAATGACTCGTTTTCCTCCTGTTTGCCGCCGGGAAATTCCCACAGGTATTCGCAATTTCCGCCGGCTCCTCTTTTGCATATCAATATCTTGTCGTCACATCTTATAATAGCTGCTGCCACTTTTGTCATTGCACTGCTCCGTTTCTTTCAATATTTTTTAATTATATATTCCCTTCATAAACATAATTAAGGTTTTCTCTTGCAATACCGGCCAATCTGTAAATTTTTTCAACCGGGGTTGCTTTCCTGTCCATCATAAGCCACCTGGGAAAAAACCTGGTTACATGAAGGGGTATATCAGGATCTATTGAAGCAAGCCATGACGAAAGCCTGCCCATTTCTTCCTCCCCGTCGTTTTCATCGGGAATGATCAATGTTGTAACTTCCACGTGGCATTGCCTTGCCGCAAGAGATATGGTTTGTTTTACCGTTTCCAGATCACCTTTGATCTTTTTATAGAACTCATCGGAAAAAGCCTTAAGATCAATATTCATTGCGTCTATAAAAGGAAGTAATCCGCGCAAAGGTTCTTCACATATATACCCGTTTGTTACAACTACATTTTTAAGACCTTTTTCCTTTGCAAGTCTGGCACAGTCCATTACATATTCATAGCTTATCAATGGTTCGTTGTAGGTATAGGCAATGCCAATGTTTCCCCTGCTTGTCAGACTTTCTGCCATGCTGATCAGAGTTTCAGGCATGACATTTTTGGTGCTGAATTTACTGCCGTCGGCCATTGATATCTCACAATTCTGGCAGAACGGGCATCTTAAGTTGCAGCCGTAACTTCCGACAGACAAAATAAAACTTCCGGGAAAAAAGCGTTTTAAAGGTTTTTTCTCAATAGGATCAAGAGCTATTGACGTAAGTTTCCCATAGTTTTCACAGGCTATTTTCCCCGCTGAATTTGTGCGGGCCCTGCAAAACCCAAGTTTCCCTTCATCAATGGCACAGTGGTGGGGGCATATTTCACATACCTTTTTCAATGATGCCTCACCACCTCGAATCGTTGCATAGTGTATGATTCATCCGGTCTTATACCGGCTTTCTGTAATGCGATTGCCACCTGCTGTTCAGGAGAATCTACGCCTTCCAGGTTTGGAAGCAGCAGGCCCCTTTTATGCCCTCTTGAAACAATAACACCGTATTTTTTTACATCCAGCTCATTAATTGAAGAAATTGGTTCGGGTTCAGCCAAAACATCAACACTATAAACAAGCTCATCAAGTTCTTTCTCTGAAACCGGAGGAAATCTCGGATCCTCTGTTCCGGCACTTACGGCATTTCGCAATATTTCTTCTGCTATGCTGCCTGTAACGGCACTTATTGTTCCAATACAGCCTCTTAGCTGCCCGTGTTTTTTCAATGAAACAAATACACCGGCTTTTCTTCTTAGCATTTCATCGGGTAGATCATCGGGGAGATTAGCATATTTGCCCGTTCTTACATATGTCTCAAGAGAAAGCCTTGCAAGCTTTACATAAGCATCTTCCTTTGATTTTATTCTGCTTAATTTTTCATGCTGTTCTTTTTCATAAATTCGATCAAAATGGCGGTTATCATTCTCACCAATGATTTCAAATGCGGCTACAGCATAACCCACACCGAATGTTCCTTCATAAGATAAAAGTTGGGGTTTCACATCTTTTCCATCCATTGCACCGGCCATTATTATAAACGATCTTAATCCACATTCGGCGGCAGATTCACAAAATGAAGGATCAAATTTCAAAAATGAAAGAAAGTCGCCATTTTTCATTGCTTCTGTCACTTGTTTGTCAAATTCGGGGCCTTCTTCAGCAAATCCATACGGGCCGTCATGCAGAAGTTTATGGGACAAATCCCCGCTTGCTACGAAAACAACATTCCGTCCGAGTTTATCTATGGTTTTGGCTATAGTTTTTCCAAAACGGTAATGATCCAAATGGCTTAAACCCGATAAGCCAATTCTGACCAGTTTATAATCCCTGTAGAATTTGTTAATATAATACAGCGGAATAAATGTTCCGTGATCCAAGCCAGGATCCCGTTCCCCCAATGTTCCTGCGGGAATATCATCTTCCTGGGCTGCATCAGATAAAGCCTTAACAAATTCGTTGTCATATTCCGCTTCTATTGAAACATGCCGCGCGCCAAAACGGCCCATATCACCTTTTGCTTTTTGTTTGGGAGATATGTGAAAATAGTCGGTATATAAAGTAGTATGAGGTGAAGTAATGATTATTGTTTCGGGCCTGATTTCAGAAACTCTCCGGGCTATTTCCATATAGGCGTCTGTTGTTTTTTGGATTTTCCTTTCTTCTCCACGTCCGATTTCGGGCAGTATGATAGGCGGATGTGGTACGATAAAGCCTGCTTTTAACGACATACCATTCCCTCCCCATGTTATTTTCAACTATTTTAGCCAAATAATTAATTTCAGCTATTATAAGCCTGGCAAAAAGCGTTCAGATTCAAATTAAATTTTATCATTACAATATTAATATAACAACAATGGTTCTTTTTAAGCAATTTCTTCGCTTTTTCTGAAAAGACAACAGGGTACAGCTTAGCTGCACCCCGTTGATTGATGGAGGTTATAAAATGACCTGCATCTATATTTAAAAGTGTCTTGTTATCTTATGAACTTTATTTCCTAATTTTCGCCATACCTTTTCCTTATTTCTTCATCAATGGCAGCTGCAGCCTTCTTTCCCGCTCCCATCGCAAGGATAACCGTAGCAGCCCCGGTTACCGCATCGCCACCTGCATATACATAAGGGCGGCTTGTTTTTCCGGTTTCTTCATCTGCCACAATACCACCCCACTTTTCGGTTGCCAATCCTTCGGTTGTTGATTTGATAAGCGGGTTTGGCGATGTTCCTATAGCCATAATGACACAATCGACATCTATATCAAATTCAGAATTTTCTATAGCAACAGGTCTTCTCCTTCCTGAGGAATCGGGTTCTCCAAGTTCCATTTTCACGCATCTTATGCCACGGACAAAATTATTCTCATCGGATAATATTTCAACCGGATTTGTAAGAAGTTTAAAGATTACTCCTTCTTCCTTTGCGTGTTCAACTTCTTCCGCTCTTGCCGGAAGTTCAGCTTCAGAACGGCGATATACTATATAAACTTCTTCGGCGCCAAGCCTTAAAGCGCAACGAGCCGCGTCCATCGCAACATTGCCGCCGCCGATAACAGCAACTTTTCTCGCATTTTGGATTGGTGTTGCACTGTTATCCTGGTAAGCCTTCATTAAGTTAATTCTAGTTAAAAATTCGTTTGCTGAATACACACCCTTGAGGTTTTCACCGGGTATTCCCATGAAGTTCGGCAACCCTGCTCCCGTTCCAATAAATATGGCTTCAAATCCTCTGTCAAAAAGTTCATCTATTGATAAAACCTTTCCTATTACCATGTTGGTTTCTATTTTCACACCAAGGGATTTCAAAATATCTATTTCTTTTTGAACAATTGCTTTTGGCAGACGGAATTCAGGTATTCCATAGACTAAAACACCGCCTGCTTTGTGAAGGGCTTCAAATACGGTAACATCATATCCTTTTTTCGCCAAATCGCCCGCACATGTCAACCCTGCCGGCCCCGATCCGATAACTGCAACCTTGTGGCCATTTTGCTTTGGCTTTTCCACTACTTCGGTACTGTTTTTGTTATGCCAGTCGGCTACAAACCTTTCAAGCCTGCCGATAGCGACCGGTTCGCCTTTTTTTCCTCTGACGCATCTTTGTTCACATTGCGTCTCCTGCGGGCATACTCTTCCACATACTGCCGGCAATGAACTGGACTCGGATATAATCCGGTATGCGCCCTCAAAATCACGTTCCGCAACCTTCTGAATAAACTCAGGTATATATATTTTAACCGGACACCCGGATACACATGGCTTGTTTTTACAGTTCAAACAGCGCATTGCTTCATCAACAGCCTGTTCTTCAGTGTAACCCAAAGCAACTTCCAGAAAATTATTTTTTCTCACATTTGGTTCCTGCGACAGCATTTCATTCTTTTTTAATGACATGTTAGCCATTCGTTAACGAACCCCCTTTTCCAGCAATCTGCATGTTTCTTCCCTGGCCCTTTTCTCAAACTCCCTGTACATGGTTGATCGTTCCATGGCCTCGTCAAAATCAACCTCGTGGCCGTCAAAATCCGGGCCGTCAACACAGGCAAACTTAATTTTCCCGCCTACCGTCAAACGGCATCCGCCACACATTCCCGTACCGTCAATCATTATGGGGTTCATACTTACTGTTGTTTTTATGCCATACTCTTTTGTCAGTTTTGAAACAAATTTCATCATAATCAGCGGGCCAATGGCAAATACTTCATCGTATTGCTCGCCGCTTTCAATCAGCTTTTTTAATGCATCTGTGACTAAACCCTTTTCACCGTAACTGCCATCATCAGTCATAATAAATATTTTGTCGCTGACTTTTTTGAATTCATCCTCAAGGATCACCAGATCTTTATTTCTGAAGCCTACTATAGAATGAACCGCACAACCATTAAGGTGAAGTTTTTTAGCTATTGGATACGCTATAGCACATCCAACACCTCCACCAACAACGGCAACTTTCTTCAGGTTGGCCGTATTTGACGGAACACCGAGAGGTCCGACAAAATCATGAATGTATTCCCCCTCGTTCAGATGGTTTAATGCCATGGTTGTTGCACCTACCACCTGGAATATTATTGTTACTGTACCTTTTTCCCTGTCAAAATCAGCTATTGTCAATGGAATTCTTTCTCCGTTTTCGTCCACTCTTAAGATAATAAATTGTCCGGGTTCAGCCTTTCGGGCAATTTCAGGGGCATCTATCTCCATAAGTGTTACTGTCGGATTCAGGATTTTTTTTGTTATAATTTTGTTCATCATAGCTCCTTCCTTAATAATCAGAGCTGCTATCTTGATTAAAGACCAGCAGCCCTGACAAAATCTTTCGAGGTAATTATTGTAATGTATGTTTAAATCTTTTTTTATTGTAATCCATTAAAAATTAACCTCTGTGCCGTAATATGCGCATGTGAAGAGTTTTTCCATTTCTGCAGGTGTTATAGGTCTTGGATTTGATCCTGTACAAGCATCTTCTACTGCAAGTTTCGCAATTGTTGCAACTTTCTGCTTGAATTCATCCTCTTTTATTCCAAATTCTTTTAATGTTCTTGGGATATTTAATTTTTCATTATACTTGATGATTTTGTCACATAATTTGTCTACCAGCTCATCATCATTCTTTCCTTCAATTCCTACATACCGTGCTATATCTGCATAACGGGATTTTGCATTCTTCGCATTATATTTAATAACATAAGGCAAATAAATTGCATTTGCGCAGCCATGTGGTATGTGTCCTGTCGAGAACGCAGCACCTGTTTTGTGAGCCATAGAGTGAACAATACCCAAAAGTGCATTTGTAAAGGCCATTCCGGCAAGGCATTGTGCATAGTGCATCTGTTCTCTTGCATTTGTATCCCCGTTATATGAATCAAGCAGGTATTCAAATACCATGGATATTGCTTTCAGTGCCAACGGATCGGTAAACGGGGAATTTAATGTTGATACATAAGCTTCGATTGCATGTGTCAATGCGTCCATACCTGTATGTGCAGTTAATGTCTGAGGCATTGTCATTGCCAGATCAGGATCTACTATCGCTACATCAGGAGTGATGTTATAATCAGCCAGAGGATATTTTACTCCCTTCTCATAATCAGTTATGACTGAGAAAGCTGTAACTTCGGTTGCTGTACCCGATGTTGAAGGAATGGCAACAAACTTTGCTTTTTGTCTGAGCTCAGGGAAATTAAACGGTGTTATTAATTGTTCAAATGTGGTTTCGGGATATTCATAAAATGCCCACATTGCTTTTGCAGCATCTATCGGAGAGCCTCCACCTATTGAAACGATCCAGTCGGGTTCAAACTCACGCATTGCCTGTGCTCCGCGCATTACAGTTTCTACTGATGGATCGGGTTCAACACCTTCAAAAAGCCGAACTTCCATACCTGCTTCTTTTAAATATGAAACGGTTTTATCAAGAAAACCGAAACGCTTCATTGAACCTCCGCCAACTACAACAATAGCCCTTTTTCCCTTTAAGGTTTTCAAAATTTCAAGAGAACCTTTACCGTAATAAATGTCTCTCGGCAATGTAAATCTAGCCATATTTATCCCTCCAATTATTAAATATTAAAACTCTTAGGTGTCAAGTAAATAGCTTTCTATTTGATAATATTTTAACAATCATTACTGTAATAGTAAAATGCAAAAAAGATATATCGATATATAAATATCGATATATCTTTACCGAAATATAATATACCACATTAGTGATATTCTATTTGAGAAATTTCATTTGTAACCTCGAAAAGCTTTTCCAAAAAGATGTTTTCAACTGTCTTAAGCTTATATCCCTTCGGGTATATTAAAACATCTTTATAAGTATTATCTTTAACATTACACTTACGCTGGACCAGTTTATAAAGTTCAAGATGATCCACAAGCAACGGAGATCCCCACATATACGTTGTTGGAATGTTCGCCAGAAGATCAAACTGACTTCCCCTGTCATATATATGTATTACTTTCTTTTCCTGTGTGTTTTCTTCAGGTTCTTTTTTTGGCAAATTCGGGATTGGCCTGTCATCGTGAACAATTTCAATATACTGACTCAGATCTGAAAGTGATATTTCTTTGTTTTTTGAAAGGGGGTGCAACACAGACATTGTCAACAGATATTCAAATTTAAATACATCTTTATAAACCAAGTCATTTTTCTCAAGATAATCCATAAAATGCCTTTCATAAATCGTATTGTACCTGATAATGCCAAAGTTGTATCCATTCTCAACTATATTCCTTACAGCCTTCATTGAGTTGGTTTCATTGTAATTAATATCAATTTCGGCGTTGTAATCCAATGAATTTATAAACCTTGTAAAGGCGTTGGTTATATAGCTACCCCTGGGTACTGATATACTGAAGCTTTGCCTTCTGTCTGCCTGCTTGTAATGTGATATCATCTCTTCATATTGTGAAAGAATTTTTTTTGCATAAGAAAAAAACTCTTCCCCCTGTTCAGTTGGAATAACCCCTTTTGACGTTCTTTTGAAAATTGAAATTCCAAGATCTGCTTCTAATTCTTTTATAGCCTTGCTTAGATTAGGTTGTCCCATGTACAGGTTTTCTGCAGCCTGAGATATGGAACCTGTTTTATAGACTTCAATTGCGTATTTTAAATGCTGTATATTCACACCGGATTCTCCTTAATGCACAGATTATTCTTTTTTTGGTTAAGTCTCGCAGCAAGCTGGCTTGATAATAAAGCCAACGATTCAGCTATATTTTCATTATGAACGATTACATTTTCATTAACTGACAAATGCACAGGAGCAAAATTCCAGATTGCAATAATCCCGCTTTCAACCATTAAGTCACAGACACTTTGAGCTGCACTTGCAGGAACGGTAATAATCCCGATATGTATATTCAGGCGGTTGCATATATCACTCAATTTGTCCATTGGAAATACAATTTTACCGCCGATATTTGTGTTCACAACATTTTCATCAATGTCAAACGCAGCTACAATTCTTAGACCATAATCTTCAAAGCCGGTATATGATAAAAGAGCTCTTCCAAGATGGCCTGCACCAACTAAAATCGCATCATTAATATTATTGTACCCGAGATATGACTCGATACACATTATCAATTCTTCTATATCAAAGCCTTTCCTTGGTTTTCCCCCTATTTTGCTTACAGCAGCCAAATCCTTTCTGACCTGGACATCATTCAGGCTCATTTCTTTTGCAATCATCGTGGACGAAACCTTATCTACGCCACTTTCACGGAGCCTTTTCAAGTAATTAAGGTAATATGGTAATCTTCTAAGTGCCTGTTTTGAAATGGATGTGTACTGCTTTTGATCTTTTTCCATTTAATTAACCTCAAATCCAGTAATACTTTATCGATAATAGTATATCGATAAATACTATAGTACGTCAACCTTATTTTTGGCCCTTTTTATACCAATTACTTTACTTTATATGATATTCCCATTTATTCCGTACCGGCTTCTTCAAATACCACCATTATTAATACGCACTGAGAAATATATATGATATAGACTCTTTGTCAGAGTATACTTGGATTACTGTTCCAGGATCAATAACTTCAATGGAAATGGCAGGTTATGATAAAACAGTAGCAACTTATAGGGGTATATCAGGCAAGATATATTATGATGTTTCTCTGATTCTTATAATTCTGAAGTAATAAGATACTCAAAATATTAAAAAAGCCGCAAGTAATTGCGGCTTCTGATTTCTTGGTTGCGGAGGAAGGATTTGAACCTTCGACCTTCGGGTTATGAGCCCGACGAGCTACCGGACTGCTCCACTCCGCGTCGTAATATATTATGTTTGCCAATTCCGATCAAATAACTGTTTTCTTTGGTGCCGGAGACCGGAATCGAACCGGTACGAGGTTTTAAGCCTCGCAGGATTTTAAGTCCTGTGCGTCTGCCTATTCCGCCACTCCGGCTTAAGCCTTCAACACCGAAACGACTATATCATTATAAGTCACTTATAGTTGATTGTCAATAGATAATTTACTGTGGTTTATATTGGTTTTTCCCCATATATTTTAAAATATCTCTTATTATTATGTTCTTATTAGATAATATTTATTATATTTAACACTGTTGCAGTTTTTCTTAACTGCAACAGTGTATTGATTTTTAAACTTCCGTTAAAGTAATAGATTTTACGGCTTTTTAATTATATCTGTTCCAACCCATTTTCTTAAAACTTCCGGAACTACAACGCTTCCATCTTCCTGCTGATATTGCTCAAGTATTGCCGGGAAAATTCTGCTTGTTGCAAGCCCTGAAGCATTTAATGTGTGAATCAGCTCTGTTTTACCTGTACTCGTACGCCTGAACCGGATATTTCCCCGCCTGGCCTGATAGTCATATGCGTTTGATGCCGAACTTACTTCCTTGTAATCATTCATACTTGGTATCCAGACTTCAATATCAAATGTTTTTCCCATTGAAGCACTGCAGTCTTTAGCAGCAAGTTTTGAGACCCGGTGATGGAGACCTAACCCCTGAACAAGCCTTTCAGCCTTATTTACAAGTTCTTCCAGTGCCTGTTCGGAAGTTTCTGGTGTAGTGTATTGAAACATCTCAACTTTGTTAAACTGGTGCCCTCGGATCATTCCACGCTCTTCTGTACGGTAACTGCCGGCCTCTTTTCTGTAGCAAGGGGTATACGCAAAATATTTTCTGGGCAATTCTTCCTCTTTCAGTATTTCATCCCTGTGATAATTTATCAGTGCCGTCTCTGCCGTTGGAAGCAGAAAATGCATATTTTCACCTGATTCAGAAGTATCAATTTTAAATACATCATCGGTAAATTTCGGGAACTGTCCTGCTGTATATCCGCATTGATATGTTAAAATATGCGGAGGCAACATAAAAACATAACCATCCTTAAGGTGTTCTTCAATGAAATAGTTCAGCAGCGCCCATTCAATCAAAGCACCCATGCCGGTATAAACCCAATATCCGCTGCCGCCGATTTTTGCACCCCGTTCATAATCAACCAAACCTAAACTGATTGCAAGATCAACATGGTTTTTTGGTTCAAAATTATAAGCAGGTTTTTCACCCCAGGTTCTTATTACTTTATTATTCTCTTTTCCGCCGGCTACTACATCATCAGCCGGAATATTTGGCAAAGCTGATATAAATGTGTTTATTTTCTCTTCCAGTTCCCGTATAGCATCATCATTTTCCTTTATATCATCAGATAATATTTTCATTTCAGATAATAGTTCAGAAACATCCTTACCCTCTTTTTTCAACCGGGGTATATCTGAAGAAACCTTATTCCTTTTTGCTTTCTTTTCATCATTTAATGCAATCAGTTGCCTTCTTTGCTTATCCCAATCAAGCAATTCAGTAAAATCTACAACATCCATTCTTTTCAATAATGCATTTTTTACTTCATCGGGGTTGTTCCTTATTCTGTTAATATCAATCATATTTTTACACCTCTTGTCAATTATTGTTTTCTATTTTCCAAAGCCTTATTAATTGCTTCCACTTCTTCATTTGACAATTTTCTTTGTGGTTCACCTTTTTTAATTTCTTTTGCGTAGACATATGAGTTTTCTCTGGAATATATACCTGTTATTACAAAACCGTCTTTTTTTTCATCCAGTGCTGCTATGGAAAAACTCATATTGTTGCCTACATTTTCAAAGGCATTATAATTCACCATACCAATATGTTGCAAGCAATCAGGAATCTTTCTTTCCAGCTCTTTAATTCTCTTATCCATAACGACATGTACATCGTTTCTTAATTTCTCCAGATTTTCAAGGTACGAAATCATAAGGTTTTCTACATCATTGTCTCCCAAACCCTGCATAAAATATTTATATTTTCTGATAATACCGTTCAATCTGATATTCTGTATTAAGAAAAAAATGACAGATATTATTGACAGGGTTAAGGAAATATATAATATGTATTTTTCCACTAATATCCCTCCATTATATGGATTCATTTTAAAATTGGACAAAAAAAACCTACGAAACCTACGCAGAAATTTGGTCCTAAATATACCATATAATACCAATCAATTACAACGCGTTTATTTTTAATTCTGACGGCTCCAAATGCATTTTAATGAAATTATATTACCATGGTTACAAAAATGCAATACAGGCGAAAATAACAATAACCTAATTTTTGGAATAATTAGATATAAGTTCTATTATTCTGTTGAATTCATCATTTGAATAATATTCAATTATTATTTTTCCCTTATTCTTATTATGGCGTAAATCCACCTTTGTTCCAAATATACTTTTTAACTTTTCTTCAATATCAAGTATATTTGCATCCTTATTTAATTTTTGGCCTTTCTTGCTTATATTCCTAATGTTTTTTTGTTCATTGACCATTTTTTCTGTTTGCCGAACACTTAAATTTTTCTCAACTATTTCTTCAGCCAGTTCTAATTGCCTTTCCGCATCTTCTATAGTAATTAATGTACGGGCATGGCCAGGTGTTAATAATTCGTTGATAAGCATATCCTTTATTTTTTCCGATAATGACAGCAACCTTACCGAATTAGCAATTGCGGCCCTGCTTTTGCCAACTAATTTTGATAATTCCTCCTGGGTAAGCCCGTGCTCTTCCATTAGCTTCTGATAAGCTTCAGCTTCTTCAATCGGATTAAGATCCTCCCTCTGGAGATTTTCGATCAAAGCAATTTCCATAGTTTCACGGGATGACAAATCCTTAATAATTGCAGGAATGGTTTTTAGCCCTGCAATCTTTGCAGCGCGCCATCTTCTTTCCCCGGCTATTATTGTATATCCTGTACCTTTTTTCTTTACAATGATAGGCTGTACTACACCATGCTGTCTTATTGATTCTGCCAGTGCCTGCAACTTTTCCTGATTAAAGTTTTTTCTTGGCTGTTCTTTATTAGGCTCAATGTCATTAATTTTTAATTCTACAATGCCAGATTCATCTGAAAGTATATTTTCAGTATCAAGTAGAGCTCCAAGTCCTTTTCCAAGTGCCTTTTTCATTTCTATACCTCCGAATATTCAATAACTTCATCTGCCAGATCCATGTAGCATTCAGCACCTTTTGATTTATTATCATAAAGAATAATTGGAAGTCCATAGCTTGGCGCTTCGCTTAAACGGACATTTCTGGGAATAATTGTTCTATATACTTTATTACCGAAATATTTCTTAACTTCATCAACTACCTGTATTGATAAGTTTGTTCTGGCATCAAACATTGTCAGCACGACACCTTCTACCTTTAGTTCAGGGTTTAAGTGTTTTTGTACAATTTTTACTGTATTCATCAATTGGCTTAATCCTTCTAATGCATAATATTCACATTGTATTGGAACTAAAATTGTATCAGCCGCTGTTAATGCATTTACTGTAATAAGCCCTAAAGACGGTGGACAATCAATTATTATGTAATTAAAATTGCTTTTAACGTTTTCAAGTGCATGTTTTAACCTTGTTTCTCTTGAAATTATTGAAACAAGCTCAACTTCAGCTCCTGCCAGCTGTATATTGGATGGGGATAATACAAGATTATTAACTTTTGTTTGTATAAAGGTCTCTTTTATTGGCAGATCATTAATTATAACATCATATATAGATTTTTTTATATTAGTCTTATCTATTCCCAATCCGCTTGTAGTATTTCCCTGGGGATCAATATCAATCAGCAAAACCTTTTTTCCCTTAACTGCAAGACATGAACTAAGATTAACTGCAGTTGTGGTTTTACCTACCCCGCCTTTCTGATTGGCTATTGCAATAATTTTAGACATTTAATACACCCCACACCTAATACTTTACTCATTATAGCATACCAACTTATTAAAATAAACGATAAAATTGAATTAAAATGTTTCACGTGAAACATTTTTCTGTAGTATTATATGTTCCATAATTCTAATTTAAAATTATAATCAGTATATCTTTAAAAATTATTAAGACTTAATAAGATATGATCTTTTTTTATTTTAATATTTTTTGTTTTTTAATTTAATAATACTCCATATGCAAAATTGAATTTTATAATAATGAAATGTTAATTATTTAAATTATATATTTTAGTGTTGATTCGCATATTACTTCTATTAGAAGTATTTTTTGATCTTGCAGATTAAGTTCCGATTTTTATTTTTATTACTATTAAATTTATTCTAGTTTTATGGTATAAAACATACTTATAAAGCAAAAAGAAATGTTTCACGTGAAACATTTCTTTTTGCTTTGATCTTTTTACATTTTTAAATTCTATATTATACTTATTTATTTTATACATCCAGATTATTTACCTGTTTCGCATACATATGGATAAATTCTTTTCTAGGCTCTACCTTTTCTCCCATCAGTATGGTAAATATTTCTTCTGCTACTATCGGATTATTAAGATCAATTTTTAACATTTTTCTTGTTTTCGGGTCCATTGTTGTTTGCCACAGCTGTTCCGGATTCATTTCACCCAAACCTTTAAATCTTTGAATAAGCAGGTTGCTGTCTCCTCTTTGCCATCCTTTTTCGCTAAGTAATTTCTCCAATTCCCGATCATTATACACATAATATTCTTCTTTGCCTTTATTTACTTTATATAGCGGTGGCAGTGCTATATATACATGTCCGTTTTCGATCAATGGTTTCATATATCTAAAGAAAAACGTTAACAACAGCGTTCTTATATGATGACCGTCAACATCGGCATCTGCCATAATAATTACTTTGTGATACCTTAGCTTTGACAGATCCATATCTTCACCAAAGCCGGCACCCAAAGCAGTTATTATCGGTGTCAGTTTATCATTTCCGTAAACTTTGTCTGATCTTGATTTTTCAACATTTAACATTTTACCCCATAATGGAAGTATTGCCTGATATTTTCTGTCCCTTCCCTGTTTCGCAGATCCGCCGGCAGAATCTCCTTCAACAATGAACAACTCACATAATCGGGGATCCTTTTCCTGACAGTCTGCAAGTTTTCCCGGTAACGAAAAAGATTCCATCGCTGATTTTCTTTTTACCAATTCTCTTGCTTTTCTTGCTGCTTCTCTTGCCCTGTACGAAGCAAGTGATTTCTCAATAATAATTTTTGCCGTCTTTGGATTCTCCTCCAATAGATATTGCAGTTTTTCCGTAACAACATTTTCTGTGAATTGTCTTATATCAGCATTTCCCAGCTTTGTTTTTGTTTGCCCCTCAAATTGTGGTTCTGTTAATTTGACATTTATAATTGCCGTAATGCCTTCACGTATATCTTCTCCTGACAAATTCTTATCAGAGTCTTTAATTAAATTAATTTTCCTCGCATAATCATTTATTACTTTTGTTATTGCTGCTTTAAATCCAGTAACATGAGTACCGCCTTCTGTTGTCGGTATATTGTTCGCAAAACTGAATACATTTTCAACATAACTGTCGGTATACTGAAAAGCTATTTCTATTTCGGCATTATCTTTTTTTCCTTCCAAGTATATAATATCTTCATGTATTACATCTTTATTCTGGTTGATATATTTTACAAAAGAAATTATTCCTCCGTCATATTTAAGAACTTTTTCAACAGGTTTCTCTTCCCTGTTGTCTACAAGTATAATGGTTAAACCACGATTTAAGAAAGCCAATTCTCTGAATCTTTTTAACAGAACATCAAAATCAAAAACTGTTTCCTCAAAAATTTCAGGATCAGGTTTAAAAGTTGTAATTGTCCCGGTAGTATCAGTTTCTCCTATAATTTCCAATTTTGTTACTGTCTTTCCTCTTTCATAGCGCTGCTTATATCTTTTTCCATCTCTGCACACTTCAACTTCCATCCATTCCGATAAAGCATTTACTACAGCTGCTCCAACGCCATGAAGTCCACCTGATACTTTATATCCTGATCCTCCAAATTTACCACCAGAATGCAAAGTAGTATGAACTACTTCAACAGTCGGAATTCCCATTTTTGGATGTATGCCGACTGGTATACCCCTTCCGTTGTCAATATTTGTTATACTGTTATCCTTATTTATAATAACTTTTATTGTATCGCAATAACCTGCTAAAGCCTCATCTATACTGTTATCGAGTATTTCATAAACAAGATGATGAAGTCCCCGGGAAGAAGTTGATCCTATATACATGCCAGGTCTCTTTCTGACTGCTTCTATGCCTTCTAAAACCTGGATCTGTTCTTCGTCATATTTTTTATTCTTTTCTACCTCAACGTTCATTTATATTTTTCCTCCCTCTGTAATTTCTAATTTAGATATTCACTCTGCCTTCATGTACCTTTTTAACAAAGTACTTGTTGAAATCGGAGAAAGGTATACTTTATTGCTGTATTTACTTTGCGTAATTATAATTGATTTCGGTAATTCATTTTCTTCAACATTAACTATAAAGCCTTCCTCTTCTGAAGTCTTTAAAAAATTCCTTGTATCCTGTGATATCGTCGATCTTTCCATATCAATTATTGCAACAATATCCTTAACAAATACCATAAATTCTCCACCAATGTGCAAAAACATTATATCACCCTGTCTTAAAATTGCATACAAATGCATAATATTTTTAAATTATATACATTTACACCACAGTACCGTTTTTTATATTTATGTATGATATATTTCCATCTGACATATTGAACTGAGTTTTATCGGTGGATGTTACTACTGCCTGTTTATTCTTAATTAATTCATATAAGAAGTTACGACGTTTTTCATCTAATTCCGACATTACATCATCTAATAAAAGTATCGGTACTTTACCTGTTTTTTCCTCAATTTCTTCCATTATTGCTATATTCAAAGCAAGAGCCAATGATCTTTGTTGTCCTTGAGAACAATATAATCTTGAATTTCTGTCGTTTAATAATATTTCTATTTCATCCCTGTGGGGTCCATACAGGCATAACCCATGCTCTATTTCCCTATTCTTATTTTCTGTAAGAAGATCCAGTAAACTATTATATGTATTCTTACCATCCTCATGCAATGTCTTATACCTTATTCTTACATCTTCTTTTCCTTCTGATATTCCGTGCATAATTCTTTTCATTTTTTTCTCAAGGCTTTCTATCAAAGATTTTCTTTCATCAATTATAACAGTTCCTGCTTTAGCCTGGCTCTCTGTCCAAATATCCAGCTGCGGGTTTGGCTGCTTGTCTTTCTTTAACAATGCATTCTTATTTTTAACTATTTTATTGTACTTCTGCAAGTTAAAAAGATATCTTTTATTAATCTGGCATAATACTATATCTATTATTTTTCTTCGTTCGCCCGGAGATCCTTTTATACATGAAAGGCTTTCGGGTGAAAACAATACAGATGGAACAACACCCAAAATATCTGAGATCTTCTCTTTTTTTACTTCATTTATAAATAACTTTTTTTTGTCTCCTTTTTCATATATTATTTCTATATTTTGCAAATAATTATTTTCTTCAAATTCCAGCTTTATATCGAAAAATGCCTCGCCATGTCTTACTAATTCATTTGTATTGTTTGTCCTGTGTGATTTTCCGGTAGAAAACAAATATAATGCTTCGATTATATTTGTTTTCCCCTGGGCATTCTCTCCATATATAAGACTTACATTATCCGAAAAATTTATTTCTTCTTCAATATAATTTCTGAAATTTTTCAGTCTTAATTTTTTAATACCCATCATATTCCCCGTCCCTACGGACCTTTATATCCTTACGGGTAAAATCATGAATGTAAACTTTTCACTCTGAATTGGTTTCACTACGCATGGTCCAACAGGTGAGCTGAAATAAATCTCTACTTTCTCATCATCTATTACTTTGAATGAATCAAGCAAATATCTTGGATTGAACCCTATTGTCATATTGCTTCCATTTGCGTTTACTTCCATCTGTTCTTTGGAAATTCCAAACTTCGTGCTTGAAGTAATCAGCATATTATCTTCTTCAATAATTAATTTGACAGGATATTTATTTTCTTCACTCATAATTAAAGAAGCACGCTCAATGCTTTTTGTAAATTCCTTTACATTAACTTCAATCTGTGTTTCAAATTTTTCGGGAATAAAACTTCTGTAATTCATATACTCTCCGTCAAGAAGTTTTGATACGATCTTGCAATTTTCAAATTCAAATAACGCCTGGTTTACAGACATAGTAATCTTTACTTTTTCATCCGACTGATCCAGTATTTTATAAATTTCTCCAAGGTTCTTACCAGGAATAACAGCCTTAAAGCTTACATCTTCCTTTATTACTGTTTTTGCCAGAGCAAGCCTGAACCCGTCAAGAGATACCATTGTTATTTCCCCGTCATTAACTTCGATCAGTGATCCTGTTAAAATTTTCGTTTTTTCATCGTCACTTATAGCATAAATGGTTTTTCTGATCATATCTCTTAATGCAGACTGCTGTATTGTTATCTTATTTTTTTCCTCAATTTCCGGAAGCATTGGATAACCTTCGGCAGAAAGCCCTTTTATTTCATAGTATGAATTATTGCATTCAATTACTATGACATAATTATCCTTCTGATGGATAAATACTTCTGAATCCGGAAGCCCTCTTACAATATCACCAAACATTTTAGAATTTATAACAATTGATCCTTTTTCTTTTATTTCTGCATTAACATAGAATTCTATTCCCATATCGAAGCAATTTCCCACAAGCTTTAGACAATTGTCCGCTTCCACATAAATTCCTTCCAAAATTGGAACAGTTGCCTTTGACATTACAGCTTTCTGTACTGTATTTATGGCTTCCAATAAATCTTGCTTATTACAGGAAAAATTCATGTTCTAAACCTCCATTTTTATTCATATAATAATTAATATCCGTATTAGGAGTAATAAGGGGTGTGAAAATTGTTGAAAAATCGGTTTTATGCTGATATTTCCCGCTTATCACCTGTTGAATTTTCTGTGAATAACATGTTCTTTAATTCACATAAATAAAATTTTTGATCGCTTTGTCGTGTTATCCACACAAAAAAAACAAATTTTCCACATGATTTTGTTGATTAAATTTTACCAAAAAAAATTTGATAAATCATGAGATATGAAATTTTTCTTTTAATTTCCAGTAATATTTTTTTTCATTTCTGATATAGCCCTTCTGATTTCAGGATTTTTCTCAATATCCTCCATAACTTTCTCATATGCATGCAATACTGTGGTGTGATCTCTTCCTCCAAAGGCCTGTCCTATTTTTGGTAATGATAAGTCTGTCAGTTCACGGCATAAAAACATAGCTATCTGTCTTGGGTAACTGACATCCCTTGATCTTTTTTTCCCTAAAATGGAATCTGGATTGATATCGAAATAACGGGAAACTGTTTTAATTATAACCGAAGGATTAACTTCTTTTGTCCTGTTATTCGATATCATCTGCTTTAGACATTCTTTGGCCAAATCAACATTAAGAGGACTGTTTGTCAATGATGCGTAAGCAACTACACGATTTAAAGCCCCTTCTAACTCTCTGATATTGGATATAATATTTTCAGCAATATAAGCCATGACATCATCAGGTACTTCAAATTTTTCCAGTTGAGCTTTTTTCTTTAAAATAGCAATTCTTGTCTCTACATCAGGTGCCTGTATATCTGCAATGAGACCCCATTCGAACCTTGATCTCAGCCTTTCTTCAAGTGTGGCAATTTCTTTCGGAGCCTTATCGCTGGAAATTATAATCTGTTTCTGTGCTTCATATAACGCGTTAAAGGTATGGAAGAATTCTTCCTGTGTTCTTTCTTTTCCAACAATAAACTGAATGTCGTCAATTAAAAGAACATCGATATTTCTGTACTTGTTTCTGAATTCTTCATTCTTGTCATCCTTTATGGAGTTAATAAGCTCATTTGTAAATTTTTCCGATGTTACATAAAGTACCTTTGCATCTTTGTTTTGCTCCAGTATATAGTGTCCGATTGCATGCATAAGATGGGTCTTGCCAAGACCAACACCGCCATAGATAAAAAAAGGATTATACCTTTTTGCAGGACATTCTGCAACTGCCACTGCACCTGCATGGGCAAACTGATTGCCACTGCCCCTTACAAATGTATCGAATGTATATTTCGGATTCAACAGTGAAGAATGGGAATTTGCACCTTCATCTATATGATGCTCGGAAAGTGAGCTTTGTGAGTCCCTGACTACCACTTCAACCTGGTATTCTTTATTTGTAACGGTCTTTATTGCATTAGTTATCAGAGGAATATACCTGGTTTTAAGAATGTCTCTGTTAAATTCTGACGGAGCTTCTATTGTAAATATATCCTGATTTATATGTAATGGTTTTGCCGTTTTAATCCAAGTATCAAGGCTGATTCTGGTCAATTCAGTTTCCAAAAGCTTTTCTACATTACTCCATATTTCTTGTACTGATAACATTTTTATTCCTCCAGGCAAAAAATTAACCGTTACCTTTTAATATATCAAACTTGATTTAATGTTTCAATAAAACGATATTGAAAGCTTTTTGATATATTTACTTTTTGTGTAAAATATATAGCGGTTTGGTACTGTTGAAAAATAATTGACCTACTATATAACATCTTTATGGCCGTAAGAATATTAAGGTTTTGTAATTATACATAATTTATTATTCATGGTAATATATGTTTTGGGATAATATATTGCAAAATGCATATTTGTATTGACGTATTGAAATTTCATAATATATAATAGGTTATGCATGTCGCGGTATATAATTATTTAATTGAATATAGCTTATATAATGCTTTTGATGGGAGGTGCATCTAAGTGAAAAGAACATACCAGCCTAAAAAGAGACAAAGAAAAGTTGAGCATGGATTTCGTAAAAGAATGAAGACAAGAAACGGCAGAAAGGTTTTAAGAAGAAGAAGACTTAAAGGAAGAAAAAGATTAACTGCATAAGACCGCTGATATGTGGTCTTTTTTTCTTAAAAAAACTTCTGTTTAATAATATGAGTTCAACTTTTGGTAATCAGGTTTTCATTTTAAGCAAATTTTGGTAAAATATAAAAAGTATAATATTGGAACAGTGGTGGAGATAATTATTCTGAAATATACTTCGGAAATAACCGATTTCGATGGTAATAATAATGGGTAAAATAACAACAATAAAAAATAACCGGGAGTTTCAGAATATATACAGAAGAGGTAAATATGCGGTTTCGAAAGCTTTGACTGTATATATGCTTCCTAATAATTTACAAATAAATAGAGTGGGCATTACAGCAAGCAAAAATTATGGTAAAAGTGTAAAAAGAAACCGAATCAGACGGCTTATAAGGGAAAGTTATCGGGCCATTCACGAAAATTTGAAGACAGGTTACGATTTCGTTATAGTTGCAAGAAAAAGAAATGACTATGATATACCTGATTTTCACAAAATTTACAAAGAGTTGAATTACCTCTTTAGAACGTTAAATGTATTAGACAGGAAGTAACATGAAAACTATTATGCTATGGCTTATAAAGGTGTATCAGAGATATATATCACCGTTGAAAGGGAAAAATTCATGCAGATTTTATCCTACGTGCTCTGCATATGCCTATGAAGCCATAAAAATACATGGACCGCTGAAGGGTTTTTTCCTATCTGTAAAAAGAATATTGAAATGTCACCCCTTTAATGCCGGAGGATATGACCCTGTACCGCGGGAAGGAGAATGAATATGTTTGACGCTATAGCTAAGATACTTGGTAAGCTACTGTATCTTATATATAAGACTATTGCTTTCCAAAACTATGGGGTTTCATTGATTTTATTTACATTTATTGTAAAGTTAGCATTGCTGCCATTGACTATAAAACAGATCAGATCTACACAGTTGATGCAGGAAATTCAGCCCGAGATAGATAGGATCCAGAAAAGATATAAAAATGACAAGGAAAAACTTAATCAGGAATTGATGAAGCTTTACCAGGAAAAGGGGGTTAATCCGGCGGGAGGGTGTCTGCCATTATTGGTCCAGTTTCCAATTATTATAGCTTTGTACTATACAATCCGTAAACCCCTTACATATATGCTGGGGTGGACAAAGGAGTTTATTGGAAATGTAATTATAAAAATAATGGAGATCCAGCCAGGGTTTTTCCAGGGCACTCAATATTCATTTATAAATCAATTTGAGAGCATTAAGTCTGATCCTGTTGCTGTGGCTAATTTATTTGAAAGAAACCCTTATTCTGAAATTAATATAGTAGATGCTTTAAATACCGTACCTAATCTTGTGGAAGAGGGAATGGAAAGGATTAGTCTTAATTTTTTGGGCATATTTAATCTTGGTGTAAAGCCTACTTACGACTTAAGCCTCATTACACAAAATCCGGGTTTGTATATTCCGGCATTGGTTATGGTGCTGATTGCAGTAGCGACTACATTTTTATCTACCAAGATGTCAATGAACCAAATGAGCCAGAAATCAAATTCCCAGATCAATCAAACAAATAAAACCATGATGTATTTTGGTCCTATTATGACTTTATTTATTGGCTTTCAGGCTCCCCTTGGCTTATCACTTTATTGGACCGTGAGCAATCTTTTTCAAATGGCTCAGCAGTTCTTTTTGGAACGAAATGTGTATAATAAGAAGGAGGTATAACTCGTGCCTGATTTCATTGAAAAAGAAGGAAAAACTGTTGAATCTGCAATAGAAGAGGCATTAACAGAACTTAATATAGAAGAAAAAGATGCGGAGATAGAAATACTTGACGAAGGAAGTAAAGGTCTTTTTGGAATAATTGGCGGAAGGAACGCGTTAGTGCGTGTTCGTAAAAAAATAGATTACGATAAAACGGTAAGAGAATTCCTGGAGCCCATTTTTAATGCAATGTCAATTAATGGAGATTTAGAGGTTTCAATGGAGGAAGATTGCCTTAACATTCGGGTATATGCTGATGACATAGGCATTATTATTGGAAGAAGAGGCGAAACACTTGACGCGTTACAGTATTTATTAGGGCTTGTGGTTAATAAATCAAGTGAAAAATTTATCAGGGTAATTCTTGATGTTGGGAATTACAGGGAAAAGAGAGAAGAGACACTGGAGAAACTTGCGAAGAAGCTTGCAAATAAGGTGGCAAAAAACAGAAAGAGTATAACCCTTGAACCCATGAACCCATATGAAAGACGAATAATTCATGCAACCCTTCAGAATTATAAAAACGTTGAAACATACAGCGTAGGTGACGAGCCAAACAGAAAAGTTGTTATAAGGTATAAAAAAGAGCAAAAACAGGAATAGAAATAATAGAACGATAAAATGGACGATGGGTAACCATTGTCCATTTTTAATAATGGTGGAAAATGAATTTTGTAAGTGGTAAAATATAGCCTGCTAACAAAGCTTGGGTGGTGGTATAGATAAAAGGGTATATTGCGGCTAATATTCAGGATACAGATACAATCGCAGCTGTGGCAACAGCTATCGGAAACGCCGGCATATCAATAATCAGAATAAGCGGCAGCAAGGCTTTTAGTATTGCTGCGAAAATATTTAAGGGGAAGGGTAATTTTATGGAATATCCTTCTCATACAATTCGCTATGGAAAAATTATTGATCCGGATACAAATGAGGTTATTGATGAAGTATTAATTTCTAAGATGGCTGCACCGCGATCATATACCACCGAAGATGTGGTGGAGATTAACTGTCATGGCGGTTTCATTACTGCAAAACGTATTCTTGATTTGTTATTCAGGCTTGGTATAAGGCCTGCTGAAGCAGGTGAGTTTACTAAAAGGGCCTTTATTAATGGCCGGATTGATTTGGTTCAGGCTGAAGCAATAACCGATTTAATAGGTTCCATTACCGAAAAAAGTTCAAAAGTTGCTCTTTCGCAGCTTGAAGGAAGATTGTCCGGAAAACTGAACAGGATACGTGAAAGCCTTATAGATATACTAGCCAGGATAGAAGTTAACCTTGACTACCCGGAATATGATTTCGAAGAAGTGACAATAAATGAATGCGCAAAGACAATCAAAAGTATTATTGCAGAACTTGGAAACCTTGTAGAGAGTTTTGACTATGGAAAAGTCTTAAGGGAAGGGCTGAACGTGGCAATAATAGGAAAGCCTAATGCAGGGAAATCCTCATTATTAAACCGGCTTTCAGGAAAAAACAGGGCCATTGTAACAGATATTCCGGGCACAACAAGGGATATACTGGAGGAATATGTAAATATCCAGGGCCTTCCTGTTAAGTTGCTGGATACCGCAGGTCTTAGGGAAACAGCTGACGTAGTGGAAAAAATAGGGGTGGAAAAAGCTCTTGAAGCTGTTGATTCGGCAGATTTAGTTCTGTTTGTTCTGGATGCGCAAACCGGATTTGAAAAAGAAGACGGGGAAATCCTAGAAAAAGTTAAGGATTACTCTTCAAAGATCTTGTACGTTGTAAATAAAACAGATAAAACCGACGAAGAAAAAATAAACGAAATCCGGATCAGAATTCCTGAAGTTATTGAAATTTCTGTACTTGAGGATCATGGCATAGATGTCTTGGAAAAATCAATCCTTGAACATGCCAATAAATCCAGAATTGATACGGATAACCAGGTCATCATCACAAATGCAAGGCACAAAATGTTGCTGGCTGAGGCTTTGGACAGCCTCAAAACTGCTCTTTCTGCGGCAGATGGTGGGATGACTCTGGATTTGATTTCTATGGATATAAAAAATGCGGCTGAGAAAATTGGTTATATTACAGGGCATGAGATTACAGAAGAAGTTGTTATGAACATTTTTGAAAATTTTTGTATAGGCAAGTAATAAAGAGGGATGTTGATGGGTTTTATACACGAGTCTTATGATGTTATAGTTGTAGGGGCCGGTCATGCAGGATGTGAGGCAGCACTTGCTGCTGCAAGGATGGGTGCAAAAACTGCAATTTTTACAATGAATCTTGACAGTATTGCTAACATGCCGTGCAATCCTAATATCGGCGGGACCGCGAAGGGGCATCTGGTCCGGGAAATAGATGCTTTAGGCGGTGAAATGGGCAGATGTGCCGACAAGACACTGATTCAGTCAAGAACCCTTAATACTGCAAAGGGGCCGGCTGTATATTCTCTGAGAGCACAAATTGACAGGCGTTCATATCAGAGAGAAATGAAGCATACACTGGAACTGCAGGAAAATCTTCATTTATGCCAGGCAGAAATAGTGGAACTGGTCATTAAGGATAATAAAGTTGAAGGTGTAATAACACATATTGGTTCTTTTTTCCCGGCAAAAACAGTAATTCTGACAACGGGTACCTATCTTAAAGGCAGGATAATTATTGGTGATGTAACCTATGAAGCAGGTCCTGACGGGCTTTTGCCGGCAAAAAGTTTGTCTGAAAGTTTAAAGAGACACGGAATTGAACTGAGAAGATTTAAAACCGGAACACCTGCAAGGATCAACCGCAGAAGCATTGATTTTTCAAAAATGATCGAACAGCCCGGCGATGATCCTATTGTGCCCTTTTCATTTGAAACAGAAAAAATTGAAAGGGAGCAGGTTTCCTGTTATTTAATATACTCTACAGAAGAAACCCATAGGATAATACGCGAAAATCTTCACAGATCACCACTCTACAGCGGGGTAATTGAAGGTATAGGTCCAAGATACTGTCCTTCTTTTGAGGATAAAATTGTGAAGTTCGCAGATAAAGAACGGCACCAGATATTTGTTGAACCGATGGGGCTGGATACCGAAGAAATTTACCTTCAGGGATTTTCAACCAGCATGCCTGAAGATGTGCAATATGCCATGATAAGGAGCCTGCCCGGACTTGAAAATGCCCAGATAATGAGATATGCCTATGCAATAGAATATGACTGTATAAATCCGACCGATTTGAAACTATCTCTTGAATTTAAGAAAATAGACGGTTTATTTTCGGCAGGGCAAATAAACGGAAGCTCAGGATATGAGGAAGCAGCAGCCCAGGGAATTATGGCTGGAATTAATGCCGCATTGAAAGTTCAGGGAAAGGAACCTTTGATACTTGACAGATCGCAGGCTTATATAGGCGTATTAATAGATGATCTGGTTACAAAAGGGACAAATGAGCCATACCGGATGATGACTTCACGTGCAGAGTACCGCCTGCACTTAAGGCAGGACAATGCCGATGCTCGTTTAACACCTATAGGGTATAAAATTGGTCTTATCAGTGAAGAACGGTACCAGAAATTTCTGAAAAAACAAAAAGCTATTCAGGATGAGATAGAACGGCTCAGAAAAAAAACCGTTCCTCCCAGTGAAAAAATTAATGAATTTTTAGACAGGCATAACAGCTCCCGAATTGTAAGCGGCATAAAGCTGTATGATCTTCTGAAAAGGCCTGAAATAACCTATGACATGCTGAAGGAGATAGATGATGAGATCCCTGATCTTCCTAATTCTGTAACCGATGAAGTATCTATCCTGATTAAGTATGAAGGATATATTGCAAAGCAAATGCAGCAAATTGAACAGTTCAAAAAAATGGAAGAAAAAATAATACCTGAGGATATAAATTACGATGAGATTAAGGGACTTAGAATAGAAGCAAGGCAAAAATTGTCAAAATTCAGACCCCGTTCGTTAGGCCAGGCTTCAAGAATATCAGGGGTATCACCTGCGGATATATCTGTTCTGGTCATATACTTAAATGCATTAGGCAGAAGGAGAAATGGCAATGAAGGCTGAAAATATTGATCTTCTGGTAAGGGGTTTTAAATTATTCGATATTGAACTGACTGATAAGGAAATTAGTAGTTTCAGGCACTATTATAAAATGCTCATAGAGTGGAATGAAAAAATTAATCTGACAGCAATAGTGGATGAACGGGAAGTTGTTATCAAGCATTTTATAGATTCAGTTTCTGTTCTTCCGTTCTTTCCGGATGGAGCAAAAAGCTTGATCGATGTAGGAACAGGTGCAGGCTTTCCCGGAATTCCTGTTAAAATAGTAAGAAACAGTATGAATATTACTCTGTTGGACTCCCTTGAAAAAAGGGTGAATTTTCTAAACAGTGTAATAAACGAAACCGGTTTAACCGGAATTCATGCCATTCATGGCAGGGCCGAGGATTTTGGCCAGGATAATGAATACAGGGAATGTTATGATGTGGGTATAGCCAGGGCAGTATCCGCATTACCAGTTTTATGCGAATATGTTATGCCGTTTGTACGTGTCGGCGGGTATTTTATTGCAATGAAAGGGGCCAATGTAAAGGACGAAATTTCTGAAGGCGAAAAAGCTGTTACAGTCCTTGGCGGAGAGGTAGAAGATGTTAAAAATTTTAAGTTGCCTTTCGATAACATAGAAAGGAATGTTATTTTGATAAAAAAATTAAGACATACACCGACAAAGTATCCAAGAAAGAGCGGCAAACCTGCAAAATCTCCTATTAAATAACCTCGAAATCCTTTATTTTCAAGGGTTTTACGCGATCGATTTCTTTGATCAAAAAAAGGAATACAAAAAGTCAACGGCGAATATAAAATCTATGGAAATTTCCAAAAACTTGATTTTGCAAAATTAAACAAAAGAAAATTTAGTAAGGAAGGTGCCGTTATGACTTTACACGAAAGGTTACTGTTTAATCGTTCCGATAAAAAAACCGATCAAAGAAAAATTACCTATATACCCATTGAAAATATCAGACCAAATCCATATCAACCCAGAAGAAATTTCGATCAAGCCTCATTAGAAGATCTTTGCAATTCAATTAAGGAATATGGAGTAATCCAGCCAATAAATGTGAGAAAAACACCTTCAAACCATTATGAGCTGGTTTCAGGGGAAAGAAGGTTAAGAGCGTCAATAATGGCAGGATTAAAAGAAATTCCTGCAATTATAATTGACGTTAATGAAGATGACCTGGCAATAATGGCTTTGATAGAAAATTTGCAGAGAGAAGATCTGGGGTACATGGAAGAGGCAGAAGGATACAGAAATTTAATAAGGGATCACGGGCTGACCCAGGAGGAGCTGGCACAAAAAATAGGTAAAAGCCAGTCGACGATAGCTAATAAGATCAGGCTTCTTAGACTTCCGCCAATGGTTAAGAAAATTCTTGCAGATCATAACCTTACAGAACGTCATGCAAGAGCCCTGCTGAAACTTCATGATGAACAGCTTCAGCTGAAAGTTCTGCAAAAAGTATGTGAGAAGGATTTAAATGTAAAGAAAACAGAAGAGCTTGTTCAGAAAGTTCTTGATAAATATGCCAACCCGAAAGCGATGGAGAGCGGAAAGAAGCTTACCCGTTCAATTAAGGATATAAGAATATTTGTCAATACAATAAAACAGGCAATTGATATGATGAAAAAATCGGGTGTCAACGCCAAAGCAGCCCAAATTGATCGGGGAGAATTTGTAGAGTTCATTGTGAGGATTCCAAAGAAGGATAATACTATGAAAAAAGCACAGTAATGCGTATTATTGTTAACCAATATAAACCATTCATGGTATACCGGCACTTCCCGTCTGACAGGAAGTGCTTTTTTATACTGCTTAATAGGGAAAAGGAGGAGTAGACAGAAAATAAAAACTTTATTAAAATAGGAGATGGTGTTTTTTAATTTTTGCCAATATGATAAATACTATGGTAAAATCTTCAATATCCGTAAAATTAAAATATAAATTGAACGTACAAACATAAATGTGCATGAAGTGTACATGCCCGGTTTAGCAGAATTAAAGCTCAATTTATATAGTTTGGAAGGGAGCACAAATTAATGTCGGACATCAATAACACTCAGGAAGGAAATTTGAATAATGGAATTATACCGGTTGATATTGAAGCGGAAATGAAACAGTCCTTTATCGATTATGCAATGAGTGTAATTGTAGATAGAGCATTACCGGATATCAGGGACGGCTTAAAACCGGTGCATAGAAGAATATTATACACAATGCATATCTCAGGATTTACGCCTGATAAACCTTATAGAAAATCAGTTGCGACAGTGGGTGAAACATTAAAAAGTTTTCATCCGCATGGTGATGCTGCGGTATATGACAGTCTTGTAAGGCTTGCCCAGGACTTTTCAATGCGGTATCCCCTTGTAGACGGGCATGGGAATTTCGGTTCAATTGACGGGGACGCACCTGCAGCAATGAGGTATACCGAAGCCAGGCTCCAGAAAATTGCATTGGAAATGTTAAGGGATATTAACAAGGATGCAGTCGATTTTAAGCCAAATTTTGATGATCACGATGTAGAGCCTGTAGTGTTACCATCCAGATTTCCTAATTTATTGGTTAATGGTTCTTCCGGTATAGCTGTGGGTATGGCCACAAATATTCCTCCTCATAATCTTTGCGAAGCAATAGATGCGATAGTTCATATGATCGATAACCCGGAAGCCGACATAAATGAGCTTATGGAATATATTAAAGGCCCGGATTTTCCAACCGGTGGTTTAATTCTTGGCAAAAGGGGAATATACGATGCGTATACCACCGGAAAAGGGAGAATTGTTGTCAGGGCTGTTACCGATATAGAAACCTATTCGGGAAACAGGCAGAGAATAATTGTAACTGAATTGCCCTATCAGGTTAACAAGGCAAAACTTATAGAAAGAATTGCCAGTCTGGTTAAAGATAAACGTATTGAAGGAATCTCCGATCTCCGTGACGAGTCAAACAGGGAAGGCATGAGAATTGTAATTGAGCTGAAAAGAGATGCCAATGCGAATGTAGTATTAAACCAGCTTTTTGTAAATACTCAGCTCCAGGATTCATTCAATGTGAATATGCTTGCGCTTATCCAGCTGCCCGATGGCAAATTCGAGCCAAAGGTAGTTAATTTGAAAGAGATGATTCACTATTATATCCTTCATCAGCAGGATGTGATAAGAAGGAGAACCAGGTACGATCTCGAGAAGGCTGAAGCCAGGGCTCATATATTGGAAGGTTTGAAAATTGCACTGGATTATCTTGATGAGGTTATAAACATAATCCGTCATTCACGTACCGAGACTCAGGCTAAAGAAAAACTTATGGAGCGCTTCGGCTTAAGCGAGAAGCAATCCCAGGCAATTGTCGATATGAGGCTTGGTCGTCTTACAGGCCTGGAAAGGGAAAAGATTGAAGAAGAATATAATGAACTTATTGAGAAAATAAAATGGTATAAGGACATCCTTTCAAAGCCTGAACTGGTGGATGGAATTATAAAAGAAGAACTTATTGAAATAAAAAATAAGTATGGGGATGAAAGGCGCACTAAAATTACCCGCGATAACGATGATATTGAAATGGAAGATCTCATTGATAATACAGACGTAGTAATTACGCTGACTCATTATGGATATATAAAAAGAACTTCACTGGATGAATACAAAATCCAGAAACGCGGCGGAAAAGGAGTAATGGGCCTTACCACGAGGGAAGATGATTTTGTTACAGATATATATACGGCAAGCACTCATCATTACTTGCTTTTCTTTACAAACAAAGGCAAGGCTTATAAGTTGCGTGCATGGGATATTCCGGAAGCAGGACGGCATGCAAAGGGAACTGCCATTGTGAATCTTCTGGAACTGGGGCCGGATGAAAAAGTGTCTGCTGTCATAACAATCACGGGTGAAGAAAAGGACATGTACCTGTTTATGGCAACCCGTGGAGGTATGGTTAAGAAGACGCCCCTTGAACAGTATGAAAATATACGGAAAGGCGGGTTAATGGCCGTAACACTGAAAGAAAACGACGAACTGATTGAGGTTCGCCTGACAGATGGATCCGATGATGTTATACTGGTTACCAAAAACGGTATGGCCATACGTTTCCATGAAAGTGATGTGCGCTCCATGGGAAGAACTTCACAGGGGGTAATAGGAATAAGACTTGATGAAGATGATGAAGTAATATCGATGCTGAAGTACTGTGAAAACAGGACGTTGCTTGTTGTTACCGAAAACGGTTTTGGCAAGAGGACCGAAATGGATGAGTATAAGGTTCAAAACAGGGGAGGAAAAGGAATTCTTACCTATAAAGTTACAGAAAAAACAGGAGCTCTCATCGGAGCAAAGCTGGTGGATGACCAGGATGATATATTGCTGGTCAATCTGGACGGAAATATTATTCGCATACATGTAGGTGAAATAAGTATTCTAAGCCGCGTTACCCAGGGCGTAACACTTATGAGAACAGGTGACGGAAACAAAGTTGTTTCAATAGCACGTATAACCAGGGATATGAATGGTGAAGAAGATGAGCAATAATAATAGATAATAATCTAAAGAGTAGAAATGAATCTCCGCTACAGCAGGTGGCGGAGATTCATTTTATGCCCGATAATTAATATCTTCTTAAAAAATAGTAATAAACTTCACTGTAGAATTACATAATAATTATAATGAGTTTTTGTTAATTTTACTATTATTTAAATTATTGACAAACGCTAATTACCGTGATAAGATAAAGAAGCTGTCGCTGATAAAACTTACGAAACGGCAGTATCAATGGTTTAAGGACCTTGAATGGCAAATAATAATTTAACATATCATGCTGAAATGACATGAATTGGTAGATATAGTCGCTTGACAACCAGGCTCAGATATGTTAAATTAAGAGTCCCGTTGCTGACGCAGCGGGAACGGACTGAAAGAATAACACGTCAGAAATTGGTAAACATAAAGTGCTTGACAAAATGAAAGAGACGTGTTAAACTAAGAATCCGCCGGTGAGACGGACCGGAAACGGGACGTGAACAGGGCGGCAGGGCCAACGGAAGTTGGACAGGACATTGAAAATTGAACAGTGCTAAAAGAACGAATCCGTTAATGAACTTTGAGTAATAACTCAAGTAATTAAGAAAAGCTTGAGATTCAACCATCAAGTTAACGAACAGGGGAACCTGTTTTGATAAAGTTTAATTTGAGGGTTTGATCCTGGCTCAGGACGAACGCTGGCGGCGTGCTTAACACATGCAAGTCGAACGGGATTCGCGTGCTCAGCACTGAGCGCAAAAGCCGGAGCAGTGAAAAACCGGCAGCGTCATGGGAGAGCGAAAGCTTGAGCATCACGCTATAATCCAGGCGAATGACAGAAGAATAGCTTGGGCGCTGAGTGCTGAGCAAGCGATGAGAGTGGCGGACGGGCGAGTAACGCGTGAGCAACCTGCCCTATGCAGGGGGATAACACCGGGAAACCGGTGCTAATACCGCATAAGACCACACTACCGCATGGTAGAGTGGTAAAAGCTGAGGCGGCATAGGATGGGCTCGCGTCCAATTAGCTAGTTGGTAGGGTAACGGCCTACCAAGGCGACGATTGGTAGCCGAACTGAGAGGTTGGTCGGCCGCATTGGGACTGAGACACGGCCCAGACTCCTACGGGAGGCAGCAGTGGGGAATATTGCGCAATGGGGGAAACCCTGAC
>ENA-OWPA01000368-OWPA01000368.1-bioreactor-metagenome-genome-assembly--contig:-NODE-368-length-66577-cov-7.435534_pt1 | contig 66577 bp, 59 predicted proteins | sample MGYA00238139_ERZ651803 | MGnify/ENA primary metagenome ERZ651803 (study PRJEB26909, sample SAMN07631231) | bioreactor metagenome | isolation source: Switchgrass digestor | place: USA: Dartmouth...
AGGCGGAGACTGAAACTTTTTGCTATCTGCATCTGTGACATTTCCCGCGAGTCACAACTCCCGTATAGGCGGAGACTGAAACCTGTTCTTTGTCCTTTGGTTTCGCATGACAGAGGTCACAACTCCCGTATAGGCGGAGACTGAAACATACCTTCCAAGCAGTCCATGTTGTAAAGCCTGTGTCACAACTCCCGTATAGGCGGAGACTGAAACTACTGCGGCGAGAAGATGATCAGCTATATCTGGGGTCACAACTCCCGTATAGGCGGAGACTGAAACCATCTGGTTCGATATTTCTGCCATTTGCGAAAGTTTATCTACACATAGTGAAAACAGGATGAAACATTGAGAGCAGGATAAAATTCGAATGTTGTACCAATTGCGAATTAATTTCGGTATTAATCGATCAGACAGACCTGATATTTGCCATGCTGCTATGTCAGAGTCCAAATAAGTAAAAGTCCATACACTTCAGTTAATGAAATAATAATATTTACAAATAATAGGTTCATGTGCTATAATATTTGTCGTATGTATTACGGGCGGTCCGCTGATGCTGATAAATGGCATTTATGAACGTCTAGGCAAGAGAGGAGGACAATTAATGGACATAATCAAGGCATTGGAACAGGAACAACTGAGATCCGATCTGCCGGAAGTTAGCATAGGTGACTATGTAAGAGTACATCTTAAAGTAAAAGAAGGCAGCAGAGAAAGGATCCAGGTTTTCGAAGGAACTGTTATTGCAAAGAAAGGCTCCGGGTTGAAAGAAACCTTTACCGTAAGGAGAGTATCTTACGGAGTTGGAGTTGAAAGGATTCTTCCGGTTCATTCTCCTAAGATCAACGCAATAGAGATCGTAAGGAAAGGTAAAGTAAGAAGAGCTAAGCTGTACTTCCTGCGTGAGAGAGTCGGCAAGGCTGCAAAAGTCAAGGAAAAACTTGAAGCAAAACAATAAGGAAAATGATATAAAGGGGACCTGGGGTCCCTTTTGTATTATGTAAAGGAAAAGGCTTATGAATATACAGTGGTTCCCGGGGCATATGGCAAAAACACGGCGCCTTCTGTCCGAAAATCTGAAGCTCGTGGATGTGGTCATAGAGCTCATAGACGCAAGGATCCCTGCAAGCAGCAGAAATCCTGAAATTGATGCCATCGTAAAGAACAACCCCCGGCTTGTTGTATTAAATAAATCAGATTTGGCAGATCCCGTTATATCAAAAGAATGGGAAAAATGGTTTAATAAAAAAGGCATACCTGTCATTTTTGCGGATTCGGTCAGGGGCAAGGGCCTGAACATATTAAAGGACAACCTGAAGTTGCTGATGAAGGACAGGCTTGAAAGGGACAGGCAAAAAGGCAGGATTTTCAGAACTATAAAAACAATGGTGGTCGGAATACCCAATGTGGGCAAATCCACCTTTATAAATAAAATAGCCGGCAGAGCGGTCGCAGTCACAGGCGACAAACCCGGCGTTACCCGTGGAAAACAGTGGATCAGGCTGAATCCCGAAATAGACATGCTGGACACTCCTGGCATATTGTGGCCGAAATTCGATGATCAGCAGACCGCGTTGAACCTGGCGTTCACCGGAGCTATAAAGGATGATATCATGGATGTGACGGAAGTAGCTGCCGCATTGGCCGGCAAGCTTTCCGCCGACTATCCCGAGCTGTTTTTCGGGCGCTATAAGCTGGAAAATGCTCAGGAAATGAACGGACATGAGCTGCTGGAAGCCGCCGGCAGGAAGAGGGGCTGTATTCTCCAGGGCGGCATTATTGATTTGAGCAGGATATCAATGATCATGCTGGATGAATTCCGCGGAGGTAAAATCGGCCGGATAACGCTGGAAAAACCAGTATGGGATGAGACGGGGGTCAGTGATGGAAGAGACAACAGGGACTCAGAAGGACAAGGCTGATAAAGCGAAGCTAAAACATGAAAAAGAAATACAGCGGCTGGAAGAAATGTATATATACGAACGTGAAGCATTCCGGCAGGGGATCAGGTTCGTCGCAGGTATAGACGAAGCAGGCAGAGGACCGCTGGCTGGTCCTGTAGTTGCTGCATGCGTAATGCTGCCGGAAAACTGCCTGATAGAAGGCGTAAATGACTCTAAAAAACTGAGTGCGGCAAAAAGAGAACAGCTGTATGAAATAATAATGGAAAAAGCCATATCAGTAGGAGTCGGGATTGTAGACGAGAAAACGATAGACGAAATAAATATCCTTAACGCAGCAAAACTGGCGATGAAAAAAGCAGTGGAGCAGGTTGTGCCGGCCCCGGAGCTGCTGCTCATTGATGCTGTGGAACTGCCGGATGTCAGCATCCCTCAGAAGCCTATAATAAAAGGGGATGCATTAAGTTTTTCAATTGCGGCGGCTTCGATAATAGCAAAAGTCACACGGGACCGTATGCTCGATGAACTCGATGAAAAGTATCCGGTTTATGGTTTCAGACAACACAAGGGTTATGGTACGGCTCAGCATATTGCCGCTATAAAAAAATACGGCATTTGTCCGATACATAGAATAAGCTTTACAAAGAAATTTACAGCGTAATTTGCCTGAATTTGATTTATTTGCGGAGTTTAATAAATTACATTTATCAGGGAGCCTGGTATGCGGATAGAAAATATGCCGATGATTGCATCTGAGCAAATGAGCGGCAAGGACAGCCTTATCAGCCGTCTCGTAACAGGAGACATCATAAGGGCAAAAATACTTGAGATGACATTTAATGAAGCCATCCTGAGGCTTTTTGACGGTTCTGTCCTGAAAGCTCATATCAGCGGCGATGTTGAACTGGAAAAAGGGCAAACTGTAGCCCTTGAGGTAAAGTCCAGAACAGATACAACCATCGAGCTTAAAACAGTCAAAGACTCGTCCGCCGATACAGCAGCGCTGTCCGCAAATCTGAACGAACTGCTTGGAGAACTGGATATAAATGCTGATGAAACGAGCACCAGGATCGCAGCCGAGTTTCTGAAATATGGCATTAAACCTGATGCAGATCAATTAAAAAGGGCCGCTGAGCTGGTCAAAAGTTCTGATGGCATGGACATTGAAAAAGCAGCATACCTCGTCATAAAAAATATTGATACAGGGAACGCTGAACCCGGAACTGTTTCCGTATTTCTTGGCGGAAGACTCAAACTGGGAAAGCTGCTCGATACGTTATATGATACGCTGGACAAAATCACTGACGGTTCTTTCGAAATATCTGAAAAAGAACCTTCTGACGGATCAGGAAATGCGCCTTTAAATGCACCAGGCAATGCATCTTCCGGGACATCTGCAGGAATGCTTTTTGAAACGTCAGAAAAAATATCTTCAGAAAATATACCCATGAAAACATCAGGGAATATAGCGGAAACGGCAGATAATCTGTCATCTGCGGCATCGGAAAATCCCCTGTCTGAAGTCCCGGATGATATGAACCTGCTGCAATCGGAGGCAAAGGCAGATGTTCGCGCTGCCGAGCCGGAACCTGGTATTGCCGGGAAGCAGAACAGGGCAGATCTTGATCCTGAAGGCAGAAGTAAGGCAAAAAGCAAAACTGAGCTTACAGTCTCAGACCTGAAAAAATCAATTGAAAAAATTTTTGTCAAGGTAAGCAGGGAACTGTCTGAAAAAGATCTTGACAGTACCGCAATAAAAAACAGGATATCAGATCTTATAAAGAAAACAGAACATTATGCAAAATCGGCAGAGCATACAGCGGCATCAGAAGAAACGGCAAAGGCAGTTTCTTCACTGAACGATAATTTAAGGCTGCTTGATGCGCTGAATCAAAGCAATGTACTGTATTACCAGATACCGATCAGGATATCCGGGAATAAATCTAATGCTGAACTTTATATTATGAACAGGCGCCGCGGAAAGAAAAAAATCGACCCTCATGATGCCGTAGTATTTCTGTCCGTAGACACTGTAAACCTTGGCAGGGTCGAGATGCTGCTCGAGCTGAAAGGTAATGGCGTAAGCATCGATTTACGGACCGGAAGTGAAGATGTCAACGAATTTGTGAAAGCCAATATCAAGGAACTGTATACAGCTCTCGAGGACTGCGGACGCAAGCTTACCGGCATAAAATACTCAATTCTGAAGACGGCGTCTTCTCTGACAGACCAGGAGAAGATGCTGCAAAAAGCTGTCAGTATGAAGCATGAGAGGATAGATCTGCGGATATGATTAAGTTACAAAAGATCTATAAATGGCTTTACTCCGCAGCTTACAGTTCTGAAATCATGCAGTGCTGAAATAATGTACTGACCGGACAAAAAAGGTACAGGCAGGAACTTCTTAAACTGCAGGGGAGACAGTGTATGAAAGATAAGAAAGATAAGAAGATAAAAGAGGCTGCGGCGCTCCGTTATGATCCGCAGAAAAACAGCGCGCCGGAGATAGTTGCGCTGGGCAAAGGCGAAACCGCAGAAAAAATAATTGAAAAAGCCAGGCAGAACGACATACCTGTATATGAAGACAAAGAGCTGGCGCATACTTTGAGCTTTTTCAAAATTGGAGATGAAATCCCCGAGGAGCTTTATGAAGTGGTGGCCAACATACTGGTGTTTATAGGCGATATTGACGGCAAATTCTTTAACCTGCAGTCTGACGGAGTGAAGGATGAATAAACGGGAGTTCGGAAAACGCGGGGAGCAAATAGCTGCCGACTATCTCAGGGAAATAGGATTTGAGATACTGGAAACGAATTTCAGATCGGGCAGATATGGAGAGATAGATATAATTGCGGCCGAAAAGGAATATATATGCTTTATCGAGGTCAAGACAAGGACCGGCAGTCTTTTCGGCACACCGGCCGAGGCTGTAAACCATGCAAAAAGGGAAAAAATACGAAAACTGGCATGGATATATCTCAAGCAGAAAAAAATAGGGGAAAGGGACATCCGCTTTGATATAGTCGAAGTAACCGGCCGGCGTATCAACGGTTCTTTTCTTCCAGAAAAAATTAACCTGATAAGAGGTGCTTTTTAATGCTGATAGTAGATGCACATTGTGATACTGCATTGTCTGTATATGAGAACAATGCAGACTTGTATGAAAACAATTTCCATGTTGATCTGAAGAGACTGCTGGGCACAGGACAGCGCGTCCAGTTCTTCGCAGCGTTTGCTGAGCCCAGGAAATATATCAACAATACGCTGACTAAGGTATTGTCCATAATAGACGTGGTATATGAGGCACAGGAAAAATACAGCGACAAAATTGCTGTATGCAGAAATGCAAGTGATATAGAAAATGCTGCCGCTGAAGGAAAGGTAGCGGCACTGCTTTCAATAGAGGGCGGAGAATGCCTCAACGGTGAGCTGGCAGTATTGAGGCAGCTGTACAGGCTTGGCGTAAGGAGCATGCTCCTTGCATGGAGTTACCGCAACCTGTTGGCAGACGGCTCGTCTGAAAAACATGGTGCAGGCCTGTCAGACTTTGGCAGACATGTAGTAAAGGAAATGAACCGCCTTGGCATGATAATAGACGTATCGCACCTGTGCGAGGTCAGTTTCGAAGATGTACTGTCATTGACCCAGGCGCCCGTAATAGCCTCCCATTCCAATGCGAGAGCAATATGCGGTCATGACAGGAACCTTACCGATGAACAGCTTATTGCCGTTAAGAATAACGGCGGAGTAGTGGGCATCAATTTTTATCCATATTTTCTTACCAATTCAGACAAGGCTGATATAGACGATGTCATTAGACATATAGATCATATCTGTTCCGTCACAGGGGAAGACCACATAGGTATAGGCGCGGACTATGACGGCATTGAATGTACCCCGGAAGGCCTGAGCGGGGCTGAATGCCTGCCGGCGCTATTTGAACGTATGCTGCAGCTCAATTACAGCAGCACATTTATAGAAAAATTCGCCGGGAAGAACTTCATGAGGGTAATAAAACAAGTCCTGAAATAAGTACTGATCAGGTTTTTTGCTTACAAAATAAGGATAACCCGGAATTTGAATTCCCTGAATGCACATCCTGCAAAATGGTGTGCATTTTTTATTGCATTATATTAATTTTGAATTTTTTACACAACAGAGTTGCAAATTTTGAGTAAATATATTAAAATGTGAGAAATGCAATATTTGGGGGGTTATTGCTTATGGATTTTGCAGAGATGGACAGGGAAGAGTTAAAGCAGCGGCTGGAAATATTAAATAGAACATATGAAAATATAAAAGCTGAGAATCTTAAGCTGGACATGTCAAGGGGCAAACCGTGCAAAGAGCAGCTTGAGCTTTCCATGGAGATGCTTAACTATCCCGGCTCATCAGATAAGTGTATAACACCTTCGGGTACAGATGTGCGTAATTACGGTATACTTGACGGTATCCCGGAGGCGAAAGAACTGTTTTCCAGGATGCTGGAAGTCGATCCGGATGAAATTATTATTGGGGGCAATTCAAGCCTGAGCATGATGTATGACACGGTAAGCCGCGCCATGACATTTGGCGTATACGGAAGTACTGTACCATGGAGCAAATTGCCCAGGGTGAAGTTCCTGTGCCCCAGTCCCGGATATGACAGGCATTTTGCCATTACTGAGCTTTTTGGCGTAGAAATGATAACCATCGATATGAAAAAAGACGGCCCTGATATGGATACAGTTGAGAGACTTGTTGCAGAAGATGATTCGATAAAGGGCATATGGTGCACACCCAAATACAGTAACCCTGACGGGATCACATATTCGGACGAGGTAGTTGACAGGCTGGCCAATATGCATACGGCAGCAAAGGATTTCAGAATTTTCTGGGATAATGCGTATGTGGTGCATCATCTGACTGATAACCATGACAGGCTGAAAAACATTCTTGAGGCATGCAAGAAAGCAGGAAATCCAGACCGGGTGTTCATTTTCGCATCAACTTCCAAAATCACATTCCCCGGTGCAGGTGTGGCAATGATGGCAGCCAGCAGGAATAATGTGGAGCAGATCAAAAAGCTGCTGGGATTAAGAACGATAGGTCCAGATAAGTTAAACCAGCTCAGGCATGTCATGTTCCTGAAGGATATGAACGGAATTGAAAACCATATGAAGAAACATGCAGCCATAATCAAACCAAAGTTTGATATGGTCCTTAATATTCTGGAAACTGAATTGGGAGATAAAAACATAGCAAGGTGGAGCAGGCCCAACGGAGGATATTTCATCAGTTTCTACACAATGCCGGGATGTGCTTCGGAAGTTGTGAAAATGGCAAAAGAAGCCGGAGTTAAATTCACTCCTGCCGGAGCGACATATCCTTACGGGAAGGACCCCAATGACAGCAATATAAGGATAGCACCGACACTGCCGCCGGCCCATGAGCTTAAAAAGGCGATGGAACTGCTGACCGTCTGTGTGCAGATAGTTTCGGCGAAAAAGATCCTTGGCTGCTGATAAACTGATGCAAGCTTGCATTATAATGTAAACGATACTATAATTTTAGGGTGATACATCCTTCGCGGATGATACCATTACGGTTATTGACCGTAATCCAATCTCATATTTATAAGTATCCGGCGGGATTTTAATAATCTCGCACTTTTTTTGCCATTTTGCCGGGTACGGATGGAATGACTGCCTTCTGATTATTACATACTTTGATTTATTTTGTTGAAATACAGAAAATTAAATAGGAAAATTATACAGATTTATATTGAATATAGTAAAAAAATCATATATCATTAGTAATGATGTAAATATGTGTTGTTATGCTTACTGAACATGGAGGGGTCATGCGTGATTAACAAATACAGTAATGTACCTTTATATTCGCAGCTAAAACAGCTTATTATACAAAAGATAGAGTCAGGAGAATACCCGGGAGACTCAAAGATCCCTTCTGAACAGGAACTCTGCGAACAGTACGATATAAGCAGACCTACAGTAAGACAGGCGATAAGCGAACTTACCAGCAACGGATACCTGTATAAAGAAAAAGGCAAGGGCACTTTCGTAGCCAGGTCCAAGTCAAAGGTCGATATCAAAAACTATACCGGCTTTACTGATTCGATACTTGACAATCAAAATCCAGGTCAGTACGACATAATGTCATTACGTACTGTCACATTGAGTGAAGCGCAGTTCCTTGAAAAAGTATTTGGAATACAGGGGAACTCTGAAAAAACAGAATTTGCAGAAATAAGTTTCGTTACAAAAGAAGATAAAAATATTCTTTCATACTGTTCATCCTATATACCGCTTGTACTGTTTCCTGATATTATTGAAGATATAAAAGATAAGAAAACATCCGTTGATATACTCAAAGGCAAATATCCGCTGGTCCCTGTCAGGTCAAAAAGCTCATTGGAAGTAGTTTTTACAGACCAGACAGACGCGCAGTATCTGCAGGTCCAGACAGGCCTTCCTGTCATAAAGATATATAACACACTCTATTCCAGGAGCGGGCAGGCTGTCGAATTCGTAATTGCCAAATACCGCGCAGACAAGTGCATGTTTTATTTTGAAAATAACAAATAGGATACAGCTGATAAAGTATTACTATAATCATTCATTAACTTGCAGCATTCTACCGGCCCAGATATAATTGAACTGTACGGGATATCTTGTACATGCGGCTTCCGGAGCCGACTCTCTGATGAAAGGAGTGGTCTGAACTTGAAGATTGCAATGGAGGTGGCCGTCGCCTGACGGCCGGAAACAGGCCTGCCGGCTTTCCAGTCGGCAGGCCCTTTTAATATTTCGCTTATAATATAAAACAATCGCCGCGTCACAGTATCAGTCTGCAATAATGCTGCACCGTATACCCGTAACAGTCACAGATCAGTCAGTTGAGATGCCAGGTTTCTTTTGATGTATAATAATATAGTGTTGCATTATTGTAAGATAGGTTTACATAATGCAAATTTTGATTAAACACAATTATTATTTTGCACAGGAGTTTTTATATATGGATAAGCAAAAAACAAATGCAATGAGGATACTGGACAAAGAAAACATCAGCTATGAGACTTTATCATATGATGCCAGCGACGGAAAGATAGATGGCATTTCGGTGGCCGGAAAACTGGGCCTGCCGCTGGAATGTGTCTGTAAGACGCTGGTCACTCAGGGACACAGCAAGAACTATTATGTATTTATAATACCGGTTGCAGAAGAACTGGATCTGAAAGCTGCAGCCAGATCGGTTGGTGAAAAGTCCGTAGAAATGATCAAAGTATCCGAAATAAACAAAGTAACAGGATATATCCGCGGAGGATGTTCACCGATAGGCATGAAGAAGAACTATACGACCGTACTGGAAAGCTCATGCAGTGATCTTGAGTATATAGTTATAAGCGCAGGAAAAATCGGCCGCCAGATAAAAATTTCACCAAAGGACCTTATAAATCTTATAGGATGTAAAACTGATAACTTAATATTCAAACATAAATAAATTACACAATTGCTGCTTATATAAATTATAGTATTGTATAAATTACATGAAAAAAACTTATCTGGTTTGTATCTGCAATATAATATGTGTCCACAAATAATAAATGATAACTGTTGAGGGAATCGCTAAAAATTTTAGTAATAATTACGCGAAATAAAAATTTCGTGTAATTTGGAGTGGACCATTGAAATATTTACCTCAATATTATAATATTGATATATAAAGCTTTGTGAGGTCTTTACAAATGAAAAATGCAAATGATTTTGAAATGTTTCCTGTTTTACGCGACTTTCTGAATTATATGCAAACTATTAAAGGAAAATCGCCTAATACCATCAAGGTATACTTTTATGATCTGCGTGTTTTATTCCGCTTTATGCTGCTTCACAAAAATGTTGCTGATAAAAATACAGACTTTGATGAAATTGATATCACCGGTATCGATGCTGATTTTATCAGGTCTGTTACGTTAAGCGATCTTTACTCTTTTATGGCATTTGTGAGCAACAGCCGTGACAATTCTCCATATGCCAGGGCCCGCAAAGTTGCAAGTATAAAATCTTTTTTCAAATATGCAACTTACAAGGCTAAACTTCTTGATGAGAATCCTGCGGCAGAACTTGAATCACCGAAGATCATGAAACGCCTGCCAAGATATCTCAACATTGAAGAAAGCAAACAGCTTTTAAGTTCTGTAGACGGTAAGTTTTCAGAACGTGACTATGCAATAATTACGTTATTTCTGAATTGCGGCCTTCGTTTGTCAGAGCTTGTTGGAATAAATCTCAGCAATATAAAAGGTTCGGTACTTACAGTTATTGGCAAAGGCGACAAGGAACGCAGTATTCCCCTGAATCAGGCCTGTATCAAGGCCCTGGAGGATTATATGAAGGTACGGCCGGTAAACGGCGTAAAAGATAAAAATGCACTGTTTCTGAGCTCACGCAAGCAGCGAATCAGCAAGGAATCTGTCCAGAAAATCGTAAAAAAATATATCCGTGCTGCCGGGCTTGATCCGGAGCGCTATTCAACCCACAAGCTGCGCCATACAGCAGCAACGCTGATGTATAAATACGGACATGTCGATATCAGATCCCTTCAGGAGCTTCTTGGCCATGAAAGTATTGCAACGACTCAGATATACACTCACCTGGACAGCAGCCAGCTGAGAACAGCAGTTGAAAGTAATCCGCTGGCCAGTTTCGATAAAGATGCCAGTAAATAATATTTACTTATAACCTCCGGAGCATTATAATTATATAGTTGTCACAATAATATCAGATGCTGTATTGATATACTAAACGATGGAACAACCTGCATTGAGTATAAGTCAAAAACACGAGATAATACTGCAGGCTGAGAGGTCAAGATAAACAATGAATATGAGAAAGTTTTGCTTTATATTGTCAATAATAGTGTCAGCTGTACTCTTCCTTTTCGGTTCCAGTATGCTGTTTTATATAAACAGCCATTATAGTGCTGCCAGCGGAAACGTTTATGCATCATCGGGCAATGATACGATCAACAGCATCATCCAGCCGCTCATGCAGAACAAAGAACCTTTTAACATACTTCTTATCGGCGGTGACAAGGTAAACAATCTGGCTGATACTATAATGCTTGCCAACTTTGATCCTGCAACTGTTACGGTAAACATTATGTCTGTACCCAGGGATACCAGGGTTTATATAGATAATAAAGAACGCAAGATAAACTATGCTTATCCCCACGGCGGTGAGGAGCTCGCTGCAAAGACCGTATCGGAGCTTCTGGATGTCAATATAAAATATTATGCATTTGTTGATACATCCGCATTCAGAAAAATAATAGATTTGCTTGGCGGTGTTGATTTTTATGTGCCTGTGGACATGGATTATGATGATCCGATGCAGAATCTCCATATCCACCTCAAAAAAGGACAACAGACACTTAACGGAGCACAGGCCGAGCAGTTTGTAAGGTTCCGTAAACCAAACAAATGGACCAAAGAGCTTAAGCAGTATTATGACGGAAGTGATCTGAAAAGAAATGAAGCTCAGCAGAAGTTTATAAAGGAACTGATGCGCCAGAAGCTGACACTGCAGTATCTTCCCAAGCTTACCGGCGTTATAAATACGGTTTTTGAGAATGTAAAAACGAACCTTACACTAAATGAAGTAGTAAAACTTACCGGATATATAAGCAAGTTCAGGATAGAAAACGTGAATTTCATACACATGCCGGGAACGACATATGATGCATCGCCATGGTATTACATTTGTGATGTACCGGCAGCCAGAAAGATTATGGCAGAAAGTTTCAAATGCAATGATTCTTTCGTAACCTGCGACAAAGATGCAAAGGACTTCTATCTGACTAGCAAAGCGCTGAGTACAAAACCGGTAAAGCAAACAACGACAAAGAAAACAACGGATGTATCAAAAAATAACCCATCCAACAGTGAGACATCTATAAGCGGTTCAGATAAAGATCCATGATAATTCTATGTATGGTACATGTATAACTGATGCCGTACAGATGTTCATACGAAAATCACAGTAGAATAATAACAGCAGAATGATCGTGTGATCAGCTGGCTAAATTTTTTTCAGAAAATAAAAAGTCCGCTCACAGAGAACGGACCTTTTATTTTGCTTGTTATTTTATTTCAGACTGCAGAAAACCTTATATGCATTGTATGTCATATAGATGTCCATTTTGCTTGTGATCTCGAATGGTGAGTGCATCGACAGCACAGGTATGCCACAGTCCAGAACATCGATTCCGAGGTTGGCGGTATACTGTGCGATCGTGCCTCCTCCTCCCTCATCCACCTTTCCGAGCTCGCCTGACTGCCATATGATGTTATTGTCGTTGAATAATTTCCTGACTTCGCCGACAAACTCTGCACTGGCGTCACTGGCATCATATTTTCCCCTGGAGCCGGTGTATTTCTGAAGAACGATACCATCGCCCAGATAGGTGGCATTCTTTTTTTCGTATACACTTTCATAGTTGGGATCCACAGCAGCGTTTACATCAGCCGAAAGCATTTTTGATCTGGTGAGGCATGAACGCAGCTTCAGATCACTGTAATTGTCTTCTGTCAGGGCAATTATGTTGGCAAGGAAATCCTCCAGCAGGCTGGACTGAGCACCGGTGTTGCCCATGCTGCCGATCTCCTCTTTATCTGTGAGAAGGCAGACACAGGTACGCTCAGGAGTATCTATATCGATAACAGCCTTCAACGCCGGATAAGCACATACCCTGTCATCCTGGCCGTATCCGCCGACCATGCTCTTGTCAAACCCGACGTCTCTTGCCTTCTGGGCAGGTACTATTTCAAGTTCAGCGGACTGGAAGTCCTCCTCTACAATGCCGTACCTCTTGTTTAATATATCTAGTATGTTCAGTTTAACCTTATCCTTTACCTTTTCATCCCTGTAGGGCATTGAACCAAGCAGCAGGTTCAATCCTTCTCCGGTCACTGCCTCGCTCATCTTTTTCTGCATCTGCTCGCGGGCCAGATGAGGCAGCAGGTCTGTTATATTGAACACCGGATCATCGTCTTCTTCACCAACGACTATATCTACCGTAGTTCCATCGCCTTTTACCACAACACCGTGTATAGCTAAAGGAATGGTGAGCCACTGATATTTTTTCAGTCCGCCGTAATAGTGGGTTTTGAAAAATGCGAGTCCCGTGTCTTCGTACAGGGGATTCTGCTTCAGATCAATACGCGGTGAGTCGATATGTGATCCGAGAATGTTGACTCCGTCTGAAACAGGGCGGTTTCCTATTACAGCAAAAACAGCAGATTTCTTTCTGTTAATGTAATATACCTTATCGCCTGGTTTTAACCGGGTATTTGTCCTGATCAGATCATCCAGGCGCCTGAATCCGGCTGCAGCAGCAAGCTTTTCAGCATTCGCAGTGAATTCACGTTCAGTTTTGGAACTGTTAAGAAAGTTTTTATATCCCTCACAAAAGTCAAATGCACTTTTTATAAAGGCATCATCAGCTTTTTCCCATATGTTCTTACGTTTGTATGAAAGCTTTTCTTCAAGCTTCTGGCCTTCGGTTTTTGTATCGCTCATGTTATATCCTCCTGCTTATAGTATTTTTTCCGTATTATCATTGGACCTTAATATTATATACCTTCATTTCCTTTTTATAAACCATAATTTTCTTTTAAAAACCTGATATGGAACAGGTACCGGCCGCCCGGCGGCAATGGACCGGTGAATATGTAATGTATGAATATTGTGTTCATGTTGATTTTATCTCAGGGCAATGATAATATGTCATTGTGCCAGAATACGACAGAATCATGGAGGTTAAACTATGTTTGACTGTCATGTACATACTTCATTCTCCACAGACGGAAAAATGACTGCAGAACAGGCGTGTGAAGCAGCAATAAAAATGGGGCTTGAAGGAATAGCCTTTACTGAACATCTTGATTATGACATCCCCGGAGAAGTATCTTATATTACCGATTTTGATAAATACTATACAGAGATGAAAAACATAAATGGCAAACATGCCGGGAGTTTAAAAATACTGACCGGTGTTGAGGCAGGTATACAGCCTCATGTGATAGAAAAAACACTGAAGACGATAAACGGATATCCTTTTGATTATGTAATAGCTTCCATACATATAATCGACGGCCTTGATCCGTACAAAAAGGAATTCTATACCGGGAAGTCGAAGAAAGAGGCGTACACGCGTTATCTTGAAGAAATATATTTTATGGTCGAAAACCTGGAATCATTTGATATGATAGGCCACTTCGAATATATCGTCAGATATGCAGATTATGATGACAGGTCGCTGAGATACGCGGACTATTCCGATCTGTTTGACATGATATTCAGAAAACTTATTGAAAACGGACGTGGTTTTGAGCTAAATACGGGAACATTTACAAAGGAACGGGCCGATGTTGCGTATGATATCAATTTACTTAAACGCTACCGTGAGTTAGGCGGCGAATTGATATGCCTGGGCTCCGATGCACACAATACCGGCAGAATAGCTGCCAGGTTCGAATATTTTTCCCAGGTCCTTCGGGATGCAGGATTTAAATACATAGTTCATTTTGAGAAGAGAAAGCCCGTATTTGACAGGCTGTGAATAATGGATCGTGAAATTATGAATGAATAAGGCATCCAAACCATTTAGTAACCTTTTGTGATCAAACTGTTTGGATGCCTCCTGATATAATTAGCGATTATAACCGCAGTTCTTCAGAAATACTGTGACAACAGTATTAATCGAAGTTATTCAATGATACCTCCGCCGACTACGATGTCCCCGTCATAGAACACCACGGACTGACCGGGTGTTATAGCCCTCTGAGGTTCATCGAACAAAACCTGTACTCTGTCGTCATTAAGCGGTCTGATCAGGGCTGAAGCTTCTTTTGCGTTATACCTTATTTTCGCAGTTACACTCATTTCATCCGTTAGTTTATCAATAGATATAAAATTCAAATCTGTGGCAGTAAGTTCCGATGAGAATACATCATCTGCATCACCGAGAACGACAGTGTTATCTTCCGGCCTTATCTCAACGACATACATTGGTTTGCCCAATGAAATGCCGAGGCCTTTCCTCTGCCCAACTGTATAATGGATTATTCCTTTGTGCATGCCAAGCCTGTTTCCGTGTATATCAACGAAATAACCGGGCCTGATCTCTGCATCGGTATTTTCTTCTATATATCTTCCATAATCATTGTCTTCTACGAAACATATCTCCTGGCTGTCAGGCTTTGATGCGACGGGAAGCTTAAGCTCTCTGGCCAGCGCTCTTACCTGGTCCTTCCTGAAATGACCTATTGGAAAGAGAGCCCTTTTCAGCTGATCCTGCTTCATTGTATAGAGAGCGTATGTCTGGTCCTTCTCAGCTGTCACTGACTTTTTCAGAAGATATCTTCCGTTTGTATCATCATATGATATACGCGCATAGTGGCCTGTGGCTATGAAGTCCATTCCCATGGAGACAGCCTTCGTCAGCAAAGCTTCAAATTTGACAAAACGGTTACAGGCTATGCATGGATTAGGTGTTCTGCCCTTCAGGTATTCGTTGGTGAAATAATCGATCACCTTCTGCTGGAATATCTCCTTGAAGTTCAGCACATAGTAGCTTATTCCCAGTCTGTCAGCCACCCTGCGGGCGTCATCGACAGCAGAAAGAGAGCAGCACCCTCCTTCAGTCCGCTTTCTTTCCTCATCCATATCAGGCCATATCTGCATAGTGACGCCTATAACTTCATATCCCTGATCCTTCAAAACTGCAGCGGCTACAGAACTGTCGACTCCGCCGCTCATGCCAAGCATTACCTTACCTTTTGTTGCCATGATTCACCTATTCATCATCATCCGCTGCATGGTGTTCATCTGCACTGCAGCATGCATTACAAATTGTTTTTTCCTTGATGAGGCCTTTCTTGTACTGATAGTCTTCAATTGCGGCTCTGATTGCTTCTTCCGCCAGATTTGAACAATGCATCTTTATTGGCGGCAGACCATCCAGGGCCTCGGCCACTGCCTGGTTGGTTATCTTGAGTGCTTCATCAATGGTTTTACCCTTAACAAGCTCGGTTGCCATGCTGCTTGTTGCTACGGCAGCACCACATCCGAAAGTCTTGAATTTTGCATCGACGATGACGTTATTCTCTATTTTGAGATACATTTTCATTATATCGCCGCATTTTGGATTACCGACTTCGCCTACACCATCTGCATCAGCTATTTCTCCGACATTTCTCGGATTCATAAAATGATCCATCACTTTTTCGCTATACATATCATTCCCTCTTTTCTAAGGTGTGTCCACCTTGTATGTGTTGTCGTTTTCCGGCGTACTGCCATTATCACCCTGTTAACCGGATGTATTGGCACTTTACCGGGGCAAGCGCATTTTCTTTCATCCTGATTATACATTCATTAAGGCCTTATCTCAGGTTATTTTTTGCACATTTTCTCATAGAGAGGTGACATTTCTCTCAATCTCTGGACTATGCCCGGAAGGACGTCCATCAGGTAGTCCACATCTGCATCGGAGTTGTCTTCTCCGAATGTGAGCCTTAATGAGCCGTGTGCAGTCTCATGCGGAAGACCGATGGCAAGCAGTACATGTGAAGGATCCAGTGAACCTGATGTGCACGCGGAACCGCTTGAGGCTGCAATTCCTTTCATATCGAGCATTAACAGCAGAGATTCGCCTTCAATAAATTCAAACGAGAAGTTAACATTCCCCGGCAGCCTTTTTTCTCTGTGTCCGTTCAGTTTTACAAACGGTATCTTCTTTTCTATTTCTTCTATTGTTCTGTCTCTCAAGGCTGTGAGTTTTTTATTGTACTCATCCATATTTTCAGTTGCCAGTTCAATGGCCCTTCCCATGCCGACGATAGCAGGCACGTTTTCTGTACTTGCTCTTCTGCCTCTTTCCTGTGCTCCTCCGTGCATAAATGATGTCAGCTTGACGCCTTTTCTCACATAAAGGGCTCCTACACCTTTAGGCCCATAAAACTTGTGAGATGACATCGAAAGCATGTCTATGTTCATATCTGAAACATTGATATGGACATTGCCTACTGCCTGTACCGCATCTGTATGGAACAAAACGCCTTTTTCCCGTGTCACTTTGCCTATTTCTGCAATCGGCTGGATTGTACCTATTTCATTGTTTGCAAACATGACTGATACGAGAATTGTGTCAGGCCTTATGGCATTTCTGACCTGTTCGGCAGTGACCAACCCGTCGGAATCCACCGGCAGGTATGTAACCTCAAAGCCTTCACTTTCAAGGTACTGGCATGTATGGAGTACTGCATGATGCTCTATTGCAGTGGTTATTATGTGTTTACCCTTCTGCCTGTTGGCATATGCGGCGCCCTTTATCGCCCAGTTATCAGCTTCTGTACCGGAACCGGTAAAAAAGATCTCTCTTGGTTCGGCTCCTATTGCCCTGGCTACTTTTTCGCGAGCTTCTTCTATAGCTTTTTTGCTGGTCCTTCCCACTGAATATATCGATGAAGGATTGCCGAATTTCTCGGAGAAGTAAGGAAGCATCGCTTCAAGTACTTCCTTTCTGACCGGCGTAGTAGCTGCATGATCAAGATATATCATTCTGTCACTCATGGTTATTGCTCCTTTATAAAATAAATTGTGTCTCTAATTTTATGTTTCTGTAATATCATTCATCAGTTACTCATTCATTTATTCTTTCATTATTGTTCCGGATATAATCATCGACCAGTTCCTGCAGTGTTATATTGTCTATAACATTATTTATACCGTCTCTTATCTTCTCCCAAACACTTCTTGTGACACAATTATATGTATTGCAGCAGGCAGGTGAAGAAGGATCTTCCGAAACACATTCCGTAGGAGCCATTGAGCCTTCCAGAGCCCTCAGCACATCACCCACAGATATATTCTGGGGATTGTTGCCCAGTAAATACCCTCCCTGGGACCCGCGAACGCTCCTGACAAGTTTTGCTTTTTTTAAAGAGGCAAACAGCTGTTCCAGGTAATTTTCCGAAAGTCCCTGACGCTCAGCTATACTGTTCAGAGAAACCTGTCCGTCCCGGCTGTGTACCGCCAGGTCAATGATGGCTTTCAGACCGTATCTTCCCCTTGTTGAAAGCTTCATTGCCATGCCTCCGCAATTTTTGATATATTTATTTCGCTGTAAAAACTTTTCTTCAACCTTGCCAGCTCTTTTCCATGTACTGCAGATTTTAAATCCGAGTAAAATACTCGGTTTTCAAAATAAAGATTACCACTATGTTTCTGTTTTGTCAATATAATATTGAAAATTATTCTCATTTTCGAAAAAGGATATGCCCGTAATCAGTCAACAACAGGAAGTGTGGAACCTCCGTGCGGCATTAGCAGCACACTTGCATCCGGGCCTAATTCTCTGAAAGCTTTATCCAATGCTTCCTCCATACTTCCGAAAGGTTCCATATACAGTCTTTCAGCCATGCTGCGTTCGAGGTCAGAGACGATGAAAACTCTTGCCTTTTTCTCAACAAGGGCAATAGCAGCTGCTTTGTGGCCGCCAAGTTCGAAGTTTGTTTTTATTCTTGTGACCAGGCTGTCCGGAGAGTCAGATTCATTTATCCATCTTTCGAAAACTTTCTCTCCGTAGCCTTCAGTGCAGGCTGCCAGAAGGATTATGATACCACCGTCACGTACAGCATGTTTTGCATTATCAAGCGCCTTTTGTGCCTGATACAGGTTTATGTCCTTGGGGAAACCACCGGGCGTAGTTATGACGATATCTGCCCTGCGAGGGATCGTTACTTTGTAGAGGCTGTCAAGGAAACGGCAGCCTTCCCTGTGGGCATGGATATAGTGTCCGGCGACTGCCTTTATTATATTTTTATTTTCATCAAGGACAACATTCAATATAAAATCGATAGGGACAAACCTGGCAACTTCATCAATGTCCTGCCTGACAGGGTTGTCTTCAGCAGCTCCTGCTCTTGCAGCATCCATTACCATAGCACTGTGATTTGCCTGGATCGCCGCCCGAGTGGAAACTCCCGGCATTATGGCTTTGGCACCGCCGCTGTAACCGGCAAAATAATGGTATTCAATATTGCCAAGGCAGATAATGCGCTGTGCATCAGCGACTTCCTCAAAAATTTCCACCGGTGTCCCGCGGGATGTCGTGCCGAGGAATTTGCATCGCTTTGCATCACTGTCTATGCATCTGACTTTTTCATATATTTCATCCCCGACAAGATATCTTTTCTCATCTTCCGTGTGGCTGCGGTGACTGCCCAGGGCAAATACGACTGTGATATCATTGTAGTCTGCTCCGGCTTTCAGAAGCTCGTCCATTACGGCCGGAAGTACTATTTTTGTCGGCATGGGTCTTGTTATATCACTGGTGACGATGGCTATTTTCTCACCTTTTTTTATGATTTCAGAAAGTCCTGGGGTACCTATGGGCTCATTCAGTGCCCTCCTGACTTCATCGATACCTGTCAGTCCATATTTTACATTGTTCTGTTTAAGCTCCGCCAATATATTTGCATCATTAATATCAAATTCTTTTACTCCCCTGCCATAGCCATATCTGAAATGCATTTTTTGCTAACCTCCCGAAATCTTAATTCCCGCTTTTCCCGGCTGCTGAACTGTCATCGGTACTGCTGCTGTCTTCGCTGCCGGGGTCATTGTCAGCATCTTTCCCGAAATACTTTTCTGCGTCCTGAATGCGCTGAGCTCTGCCATTATATAAGATAAACGCGAACACTATTATCACATAAATGCTTAAACTCAGCTGCCAATAGAATTTGAAGAACAGTAAATTCAAAAGCAGCAGTACAAAACATGCCAACAGTGTCCATGCCCAAATCCTTCTTTTCATATTGTCCTCCGTTAATGAGATGCTATCCTGTATTTTGCGTCAACTGCTTAAGGAGCCATCGGGTTCAGCTTCAGCTGTTTCTGAACCTTTCAAGCCATTCCTTTATTTTAGCTTCATAGCCATTTGATGTAGGCTCATAATAGATCGTGCCTTCCATACCCTTTGGAAAGTATTCCTGTTTTACTATATTGCCGGGGAAATCGTGGGCATATTTATAACCCTTGCCATACCCCTGCTCAGCCATTCCTTTGACCGGCGCATTCCTGAGATGCATGGGCACTTCGCCCGTCGGCTTGTTCGCCACATCGTTCATTGCCTTGTTCAGAGCCTTGTAGCATGAGTTCGATTTTGGGCTTGTCGCCACCATCACTGCGGCATGAGCAAGCAGCAGCCTTGCTTCAGGCATACCTATCATATGGATTCCCTGTGCGGCTGCAACTGCTACCTGAAGAGCTGTGGGGTTGGCCATACCCACATCCTCGGATGCGCATATAATGATCCTTCTGATCAGAAACTCCGGATCTTCTCCTGCATAAAGCGCTCTTGCAAGATAGAACAATGCGGCATCCGGATTGCTTCCCCGCATTGATTTGATAAAAGCGCTTATATTATCATAATGAGCCTCGCTGGATTTATCAAAAGTAATAGCCTTTTTCTGAACACATTCTTCTATTGTGCCGACAGTTATATGTATCCGTCCGCTGCTGTCCAGTTCTGATGTGACAGCCGCCAGTTCCAAAGCATTCAATGCAATCCTTGCATCGCCGTTTGATATATCCGCCAGGTATTTCACTGCCTCTTCATCCATATCAATATCATAGTTTCCCAGACCTCTTTCCTTATCAGCGAGAGCATTCCTGATGATTTTTTCGATATCTTTGCTTTCGAGAGGCTTGAGCATAAATACTGATGAACGGGATATCAGAGCCTTGTTGACTTCGAAATACGGGTTTTCTGTGGTTGCTCCTATAAGTACGATTGTTCCGTTCTCCACATATGGAAGCAGTGCATCCTGCTGTGCTTTGTTGAACCTGTGGATCTCATCAATGAACAGAACCGTCCTGCCGCCTTGATTGAACATGGGATTCTGGGCATCGGATACTATTCTTTTAATATCTGCAACGCCGGCTGTAACCGCGTTGAGTTTTTCAAAGTTTGATTTTGTCGTTGCGGCAATTATCCTTGCAAGGGAAGTCTTGCCTGTACCGGGAGGGCCATAAAGTATTATGGATGATATCCTGTCGGCCTTTATCATCCTGTACAGCAGCTTACCTTTACCTATAATATGTTCCTGCCCTGCAAACTCTTCCAGCGTTCTTGGGCTCATCCTGTACGCAAGGGGTTCTTTTCTGTCAGCCATTTTTCCTCCTGTCGGAATCTTAATGTGTATAGGGCTTGTCTTTGCAAAAGGACCAAGATACAAATGCTCAGGCAATGTTTGTCGATAGCCAATTGCCGGTCACATTAATATCTTAGTCCTTTAGATATCATTAATCAACTGCATCAGATACTAACTGCCAGATCAGCGGTAAAGTGGATATTTTTCACACAGGGCTGATACTCTCTGTCTGACCATATCTGCTGAGTTGTCAAAATCAGTGACAGTCAGTTTAATCAACCTGGCGATCTCTTTCATATCTTCTTCTTTCATTCCCCTTGTCGTAACAGCAGGAGTACCGATTCTGATGCCGCTGGTAACAGAAGGTTTCTGCTTGTCGAAGGGTATGGTGTTCTTGTTTACTGTAATGCCGACTTCATCAAGCAGGAGCTGTGCCTGCTTTCCTGTAACATTCATATTGCTGAGGTCAACAAGCATCAGGTGATTGTCGGTTCCTCCGGAAACCAGTTCGAAGCCCTCGCTGATCAGTGCATCGGCAAGAGCTTTAGCGTTCCTGACTATTTGCTTCTGATATTCCCTGAATTTGTCAGTCATTACTTCCTTAAAGCTCACAGCCTTTGCCGCAATAACATGCATCAGCGGGCCTCCCTGCATGCCCGGAAATACGGCGGAATCGATAGCTTTTGCATATTCAGCCCTGCAAAGGATCATGCCGCCTCTCGGTCCTCTTAATGTCTTGTGGGTCGTTGTTGTAACGAAGTCGGCATAAGGAACCGGGTTCGGGTGCAGGCCGGCTGCGACCAGCCCGGCAATATGAGCCATATCTACCATCAGATATGCTCCGCAGTCCTTTGCTATTTCACTGAAAGCTTTAAAGTCTATTATCCTCGGATATGCGCTTGCACCGGCAACTATGATTTTGGGCTTTACCTCCATGGCTTTCGCATGCAGAGCTTCATAATCAATATATCCTGTATCCTCTCTTACTCCGTAGAACTCGGATCTGTAATATTTACCGGAAATATTCTTTTTCATGCCGTGGCTGAGATGGCCGCCGTGTGAAAGGTCCATTCCGAGTATTGTGTCACCCGGTTCGAGCATGGCAAAATACACTGCTGCATTGGCCTGAGCTCCTGAATGGGGCTGGACGTTTGCATGGTCTGCTCCAAATATTGCTTTAGCCCTGTCAATGGCAAGCTGTTCTATTACATCCACGTGTTCACATCCGCCATAGTACCTTTTTCCGGGATAACCTTCGGCATATTTATTGGTAAGAGGAGTACCAAGCGCCTGCATTACGGCTTCATCCACGAAATTCTCCGATGCGATCAGTTCCAGCTTGTTCCTCTGTCTGTTAACTTCATTTTCAATACTTTCCGCTACTTCGGGGTCAACTTTCCAAATTTCATCAATCTGATACATTTTAAACCTCCATACTATTTATTTAGATCGCTTTTAGATCGCTGCGCTTAAACACAAAAGGTCAAACTTTAAGTTTGACCTCTGAAATTCACACTAAACTATTGTAATATGACCACTCTGTCCTTTTGCCTGAGAGTTGTACCCCGCAAAACGGGATTTGCCCCTTCGGCGCCTTGACGGTCTCTCCAGAGGTGCGTCGGCCCACAGTCGAACACACGGTTCTTCCATGGCTTTCATCCGCATCATTAATTGTGCAATCCTTATTTTGTTAAAATGATTATAAACATTTGACAAAAAACTGTCAAGTATAATTATTGCATGTTGTTTCCGTACTTTTTTGCAATGTCTGTGAACTACCTGCAGTAAGCATGACTGAATCAGCATTGGAAGGCGTTGTTACTTCAGAACTTTGTACAATTCGTCACTTCCTGGTGCTGTTATATACTTCACCCCGCCATCTGAAATAAGCCTTCTTATTTTTGAACTGTTCAGTTTCCCTATGACAGCAGCGTCAATACCTTCCTTTCCAAGCATACTGACCAGCTTATCGCCGTCAGGAACAGATATCAGCATACATCCGCTGGATATCAGTTTGTATGGATCAATATTATAATATTCGCATATTTTTTTGGTTGACATATTAACAGGGATTTTTTCTTCGTAAATGTCTGCTCCTGTACCGGATGCCTCACAAAGTTCCCAGACAGCGCCCAGCAGTCCGCCTTCGGTTACATCATGCATTGCGTTCACACCGATTCTGGCAGCTGTAATGCCTTCTTTTACAACGCTGATATTATCCATGAAGGCCTTGGCCTCTTCTACCACGCTTTTTCCCAGCGCCTGTTCCAGCTCATTTTCTTTTTCGTGTGCAATGATCGATGCGCCTTCGAGACCTGCGTGCTTTGTAAGTACCAGGCTGTCTCCCGGTTTTGCGCCTTCAGTTGTCACCAGTTTATCCTTCAGGCATTTGCCCATGGCTGTGCATGAAATTACAAAGCGGGATACAGCATTCGTTATCTCTGTATGTCCGCCCAGGATGTCCACATTGACTGAACTGGCTGCGCCGGCCAACTGTTCAGTTATCATTTCCAGTTCTTCTTCCGTTGACCCTGCAGGGCAAAGGATCGTGACAAGAAGTCCCAATGGTTCAACTCCGCATGATGCAATATCATTGCAGTTTATATGCACGGCAAGACGCCCTATTTCTTTTGCTGTTCCGGTGATGGGATCGCATGACATCACGCAGGCGAATTTTCCAAAGTCAACTGCGGTACAATCCATGCCAATGCCGGGATGGATAAGTACGTCATTATGTATTTTTTTTATTTTTTTAAATACTATTCTTTCCAGAACACTGTTGGGCAATTTTCCTGTTTCCATATGACATCGGCCCTCACTTCTTAAGTTTTTCCTTTACGAGCTGGAACTGTTCTCTGGCAGCTTCTATCAGAGCGGGCTTTTTTCTTGCCTCTTCAGAACCTATAAGGCGGCTGAACCATTTTACTGCCTCATCGTAATTGCCTGTCCTGAAATAGAGTTCTCCTATCATATACATACAGGTGCATTCATCCGACTTGTCACCGGGAAGTCTCTCGTTTTCATACGCCCGGACATAATATTCCAATGCGTAGCCAAGAAATTTCTTCTCCTCTGCCTCATCGCCTTTAAAACGATACATCCAGGCTATCCGGATACAAACCTTCGCCATTTCAATAGCTTTTACACCCCGGTACTGATGGCTGATAAGAACCAGTTTGAATGCTTCTATAGCCGTATCTTCGTTTCTGACACCGCCAAGGCTGTGTTTTTTCCACCTGGGCATCAGATTTTTCTTCAGCAGGTCTGCTTCCTTCGGCGTGATATCAGAAAACTTGTCAGCCAGCGCTGAATACCCGCAGTTTTCACATACCCATGCTTCATAATATAATGGATTTACGGTCTCATAATGAACACAGAAGTCTGAGTCCCTGCTTTTGACTTTGCAGGCTCTTAACTTGACTTTTGTAACATTAAATGTATTAGAGCAAACCGGACAAACAATTTTTTTATTGTATAAATAATCATACATTTTGACCCCTCACCTCTTCAGTATCCTCTTTTCAGTCTCCGGTGACATTCGCCTGATACAGCTTATATAAATCGCTGCTTACCCTGATTATCCCCCGGATGGGTCGGTAATAATCTTCATTCAGCTTTTCGCGCCACTGAAGAACGCCATCTTTATAAGCTTCTCTGTACAGAATTACACGCAGGCCTTTTCTTGCTTTGCGTTCAACGATTTTCTGACCAGGCTGCAGTGTCTCATCAAGTATTACCTCATCAGGCTCCGGCTCATATACTTTTGTCGTTTTCGTTTTCAGCTTTATTTGTATCCCGTCGTTCCTTTTTCTGCCGAGTATCCTGATGGTAAGTTTATTGCCGGATACACCTGCGCTGATACAGATTGGATAATCCAGGTTGTTGATGAACCTGAAATCAATGGAGCTCTCTGTTATCGTCGCATCTCTGCCCGGACTTATATAGCTCAATGTCATTGAATGATGTTCACGTTCTGTGACATTAAGACCGGCCAGCAGTACTGAATTGAACAGTGTGGACGATACCTGGCATACCCCTCCGCCGGTACCGGGAACCAGTTCATTTCTGAATATAATCGGTGCCTGCTTGTATCCGTTGGCAAGTGTCCGGGGACCAAGTTCTTCATTCATTGAAAACTCTTCCCCAGGCAGCAGGATTTTATTGTTTATCCTGCTGCATGCCAGCTTTATGTTATCAGTGCGGTTGGTATCATTCCGGCTGAAGCTTGTTGTAAAACTTGACAACACACAGTTTATGTCTTTTATCTTTTCATATGTTATTTCAGGCTCCCTTTCGTCTGCTGTCAGTTCGATGCTGGCAAAATTTCTCTTTAATAATTGATTCTCCACTAATTTCACATTGGTGTCAACATCCAGATTCCTGTATATACTTTCACGTTTGAACGTAAATTTGCCGTTCTCATAAGTTAACTGCGCGTCCCTGGCAGCAGAATCGATTTGCTTTTTAATTTTTTCTATTTTTGCCCTTAATTTTCCCCTGTCGTATACCTCTTCCACTTCAAGCTGAATTTTATTCCTTGACAACAGCAGTGAATTATAAAGCTTCCTGAACGCATTGCCTTCTCTTCCTATGTAATAAGCTTTCTTAACCGCATCATCAACTTTAAATCCGTAATCTATTTCTTTAAGGGGTATCTTCCATTTCTTGCCTTTATAAGTTAAGGTCAAATTTTTGTTTAAATATTCTTCGGACAGTTTTTCTGACACCAGTTGCCGGGCATCCTCTGTCGTTTGCCATGATACATCGATTTTTTCAATAACTATGCCCTTTCTGATGTTCTGTCCGGTATAAAAGTGTGTGAGCACCAGAAAGGCAACTGCTGTAACAGTCAAGGATATCACTGCCGCAAGCACTGACCATTTCAGGCTTTTTTTGCCCGTGACCGCCATTTGACAACAACCTTTCACAAAGTGCATTGCATATAAATATGTATACTATATTGTTGTCATTTTGGTCTTTAGTGCATGCGTGGAAAATTACTCACTAATAACCATAGTTTCGGTATTATTAACAGCTATTTCCATGAGCTCTTCCAGTCTCAGGGCAGACTCATGCTCTTCGACTTCTTTAAGCTGTGGCCTTGTTTTCGGGTGCTTTGCCACAAAAACCGTGCAGCAGTCTTCATATGGCAGAATTGAAGTATCAAAAGTATCTATCCTTCTGGCAATATCTATTACTTCGTTTTTGTCCATGCCTATCAATGGCCTGAACACAGGCATTTTTACCACTGTGTTCGTAACAGCAAGAGCCTGAACTGTCTGACTTGCCACCTGACCAAGGCTCTCTCCTGTAATAAGGGCCTGAGCTCCGCTTTTTTCAGCTATCTTCTCGGAAATCATCATCATTGCCCTGCGCATAATAATCGTCAGATACTCCTGAGGACATTTATCGTTGATCTCAAGCTGAATATCGGTAAAGGGAACAATATGCAGTTTTATGCGATGGCAGTAACGTGCCAGAATCTTTGCAAGGGAGATGACCTTATCTCTGGCACGTTCGCTGGTATACGGATAACTGTAGAAATGTACGGCCTCTATTTCCATGCCTCGCTTTGCCATCATCCATCCTGCAACCGGGCTGTCAATACCCCCGGAAAGCAGCAGCATAGCTTTTCCGTTCGTACCTACCGGCAATCCTCCGAATGCAGGAATTATATCGCAATATATATAAGTACTTTCACGTACTTCGACATATAAGATGAAGTCAGGTGAGTTAACATCGACTCTGAGTGCCGGTATGTTTTCAAGCAGGAACCCGCCAAGTTCTGCACAGATTTCAGGTGACTGCATCGGAAACTTCTTGTCGCCCCTTTTGGCTTCAACTTTAAATAATACTGATCCCGGTATATCTGCACTTATCGTTCTGGCAGAATATCTGCCGGCCTTCTTTGACAGCTCATTTATGTATTGATTTATCATCCGGTGAGAATATTTCTTTATCTCTTCAAAATCAGACGGGATTTTCCATACAATACTTACTGATACTATACCGAATACCTTCGTCAGTTTTGATACAGCTTCATCGAAATCATAGTCTTCATTTTCAGGTTCAATATAAATCCTGGCCTGTGAACGTATTACAGATATTTTTCCTAGACCATACAGAGCTTTTTTGATGTTGCTCATGAGCTTTTCTTCGAAAACAGGCCTGTTCAGTCCCTTTAAAATTATTTCTCCATATCTTACAAGAATTACTTTATTCATCTCTGCCTCCCGGACCTCTTCCCTCTGTTAATGTTTATAACCGGAATGATATCTTCCAGTGCTTTTACTGTCAAGCTTATATCTTCTTCACTATTATCTCCCGAAAGACTGAATCTTACTGAACCGTCTATAAGCTGCGGAGGAATATTCATTGAAGACAATACGTGGCTTCTGTTCTTTTTATGTGATGAACATGCCGAACCTGTAGACACATATATTCCTTTCTGTTCAAGGTGATGCAGCAGCACTTCGGCACGAACATTCTCAAATGCTATATTAATTATATACGGCAGCGCATCAGCCGGCGAGTTGACATGATGTGCAATACCGGATGCGGCCAGTTCATCTGTAAACCTGCGCTTCAGAGCTGCAACCTTCTCCAAGTTTTCATCTATCCTTTCGAAGGTCATCTTTGCCGCCAGTCCGAACCCTGCGATGCCCGGAACGTTTTCGGTTCCTGAACGCAGCAGTGCTTCCTGACCGCCGCCGAAGAACAGCGGTTTTATCTTTATCCTTTTTGATGCGTATAATGCCCCTACACCCATGGGCCCATGAATTTTATGTGAACTCATCGTAAGAAGATCGATACCGATCCTGGAAGGTGTTATCCTTATCTTTCCGTAGGCCTGTACGGCATCTGCGTGTATTGCCGTACCTGGATTAACGGCATCTCTTACCGATGCTATTTCTTCCATATTCTGTATCGTTCCTGTTTCGTTATTAACAAGGATCACGCTTATCAATGCTGTTTCGCTGCATATTTTGTCCTTAAGCTGTTCAATTATGACATGTCCGTTTTCATCCACATCGAGATAATCGACTCTGAAACCCTGATTTTCCAAATAACGGTATACTTCCAGTACCGAAGGGTGTTCAATTTTTGTTGTTATAAGATGCCTGCCTCCCCTGGGATTGGCGTCAAGATATCCTCTTATGGCAAGATTATTGGACTCTGTGCCGCCTGAAGTAAAAAATATTTCTCCCGGGTCAGCTTTCAGTGTCGATGCTATTGTCTCACGGGCGCCGCAGATGATTTTTTCGGCTTCTATGCCCCTTGTATGCAGTGATGACGGATTGCCATATTTATTTGAAGCTATTTCTGCCATCAGCGAAGTCACTTCATCATATTGTCTTGTTGTTGCACTGTTGTCGAGATAAATTTCATGTTCCATTTCCAAACCTCTGTATGCGTTGTGTTTTTAACTGATTCATATTGTTATTATCTATTATTTGCTGCAATCAGCCGGTAAAAATTCTCTAAATATTATCCCTTGTTTGGCAGTGAATTTCAACATTATTACACTTCATTCCGGAGAAAATTTCAGGTTGCCGGAAAATCTGATGCATACCACAGCGTTTCAGCAATGACTGTCGCTCCATTGTTCTTACTAATTATATCACACCATTACTGGTATTGCAGTTAATCATTTCTTTATGGTAAACTGAAACTGAATTATGTATACATTTTTATATTTCAGAGAGGACAAATAAATGAAACGGTATGCAAATATTATCATCTGCTTTATATTATTTTCTATGGTAATATCACTGTCGGCACTGTCATACGCACAGTATGTATCAAATAATATGTCGCAGGACAATACACTGCCATTTCTTGATGTGCCGAAAAACAGCTATGCCTATGATTCCATCCATGAACTCAGAAGGATCGGGATAACGAACGGTATAGGCAACAACAGGTTTGGCTACGGAAAGACTATGACAAGGGGCGAATTTGTGACCATGCTCGTCAAGCTGCTGGGTTATGATGATCCTGCTCCTCAGAAAGGTTCTTTTTCCGATAATCAGCAAGTTGGAAAGTTTTATTACAGACCGGTCGAAACTGCTTTGAAACATGGCATAGTTTCAAATGATAAGGACACTTTCAGGCCCAACGATCCAATAACACGCCAGGAAGCTGCCGTTATGATTGTTAATGGCCTGGGATACGGAAAACTTGCCCAAAGGCTTACATATTTTGATAAACCTTATGAAGATGTAACTGAATATATCGGGCATATCACCATAGCCAGAGATTTTGGCATAATAAGCAGGGACAGGTTTTTCTCTCCAAACAGCAATATATTGAGGGAACAGGCTGCAGCGATGTTTGTCAGGATGCTTGATGCTATGGACAGAAAAATCAGTGAACTCAACGGATTTTATGCCATAAACTCATCGCCCCAGAGAGATAAAATGACTGATTTTAATTCAGTTTGCTTCGGATGGAGCAGCCTCAGCTATGATACGGCGAATTCCGGTATAGTGCTCAATATGTCGCGGAATGCTCTTGGTTACAATGATTTCTACTTGCCGAAAGGTTTCAGTGACAGGCTGTCAACTCTTAAAGACGCCGGCATACCGGCCATGCTGATGGTATATGCAAATCAGCAGACAAAAATGAAGGATCCATTGACCGGAAAAGAAACATCGCTGCTGGAGTACGTTCTCAATAATACTGAAGTATCAGAAAAAGTAATAAAAGATATAATAAACGCTGTCAATGGAATCGCGTCCAATGGAGAAACAGGTTCTTTTGACGGAATAGTAATAGATTTTGAAGGATTGAGAGGCGAAAATGCCAAAAAAAGTTTCGTCTCATTCCTCCGGAAACTGCGTAACGACCTGGACCGTCATGGCAAGAAACTGTATGTTGCCGTACATCCGTTGATACATCCCAAAAGGAGTTCTTCCAGCATAGATGGGTATGATTACAGGGCTATTGGCGAACTGGCTGACAAAGTGATTTTGATGGCACATGATTATGACGCAAAAAAACTCACGAAGGCAGAGATGGAAAGAGGTGTCAGCGTCACTCCCCTCACGCCCATCGAAGATGTATATTATGCGCTTGAAGCAATTACTGACAATAAAACAGGTGTCCAGGACAAAAGCAGGATAATGCTTCAGATATCTTTCGACTGGACCGTCTGGCAGAAAAAAGGCGGTAAAACATTGAATTCTCAAGCACTGAGCTACGATTTGGATAATTTTATATCACTTCTTAAAAGCGGCAGGAAAATTCAGTACAATTACAGTGATACGTATGAAAATCCTTATTTGAAATATACCGATCCTGGCTCAGGAACAGAAAACATAATTTGGTATGAAAATTCAAAAAGTGTTTCAGCTAAAATGAAACTCGCAGAATACTTCGGGATACAGGGCATTTCCATATGGAGACTGGGACTCATACCTGATCTGGACGACGAGACAGGTATAACATATGGGCTTGATGTCTGGCAAAATATACTCAGTGAAATAAGTCAGGATAACGTTGTTCAAAGCAGTGATGCCGGAAATCTCCAGTAAGCCCTGATGTCTGATCTGCAGCGATGTCAAATTCTGATCGGCATTTTATGATCAGTGTACAGGCATCATAATCACATCGCCTTCATAAATGGTATCACCTGATAAATCATTTACAGATTTAATGTTTTCTATATACTGCCGGATGTCAGTTCCCCGGCAGTATTTTTCTGCCAGATCCCATAATGTATCTCCCTTCTGCACAATTACTGTCTCATATTTTTCTTCTTCAAAATCGGCTCCATTTACTGCAGCTGTGAAAACAATGAGGGATAATGCAACTGTAACGGTAATTATGAACATGTAAAACCGTTTACGATCTTTCAGAACATATTTTTTGTTCATATAAACCTCCACCCTCCGCCAGAACATTTGTTCTGCCTATGATTATATACGAACTGATGTTCTGCTGTCAAGATATTTTTCGAACGTTTGTTTGACATTTTCATTTTTTTCTAATATAATTTACCTATAAGGTCAGGATAACAGTTGTTTGAAGGGGTGCATGGAATGAATAAAAAACTTAGCGATAAACAGCAGCAGATATTGGATTTTGTGAACAAACAGGTTGAAGAAAAAGGATATCCGCCGTCTGTACGCGAAATATGCAGTGCTGTTGGATTCAAGTCTACATCCACCGTACACGGTTATCTGGAGAAGCTTAAAAAGAACGGCCTGATAATGAAGGATCCTACAAAGCCGAGAGCTTTGAAGGTAATCGGAGGAACAGGCAGAACACCCCGGAAGGACAGCTCATCTCAGAAGGATTACTATTCCGGCAGGGAACTCGTTGATGTGCCGATAGTTGGAAAGGTTACTGCAGGCATGCCTATTCTCGCGGTAGAAAACATTGAGGATACATTTCCCCTGCCCGTTGATTTTGTACATAATTCCACGGCTTTTATGCTGAGAGTTAAGGGAGACAGCATGATCGAAGCCGGCATACTTAATAATGACCTGGTGCTGGTAAAACAGCAGTCGACAGCCAATAACGGAGACATTGTGGTGGCATTGATCGGAGACGAAGCTACAGTAAAGACGTTTTACAAGGAAAAGGATCATATCAGGCTCCAGCCGCAAAACAGTTACATGGATCCCATAATTGTGCATGAGGACGAGGATTTTTCAATACTGGGCAAAGTAATAGGGGTTTTCAGGCGTCTGTAATCAGTTGCAACTCCATATTAATTTGCAGCAGCGATCAGTTGAAACTGAAAAGAGGCTCCGCAAAATGCGCCGGCCTCTTTTTTTGATGTATCACTGTTCAATGTTTTATCGCTCGTTTTTTACGCACAACTTCCATAATTCTGATCATCCGCACGTGGGACAGAACCCGTTTGTGTATGAAACAGAATGATAGCTTATGTATTTGAGCGCTATTCCTTGTTGTCGTTAAAAATGAAATTCACCAGTTTCATGGGGCTGATGGTGGAAATAGCGTGTTTGTATACCAGCTGCTGCCTTCCGTCTGTATCGAGTATTACTGTAAAATTATCAAATCCCTTTACCAGGCCTTTGAGCTGAAAACCGTTAGTAAGGTAGATCGTCACAGCAATATGCTCTTTCCTGACCTGATTTAAAAATACATCCTGCAAATTAATATTAGACTTATTCACCTGATAATCCTCCTTAATGATATAATTCCTACTCCATGTCAGCGTCAAGTAAGAATCATTTTAATTTTACAAGATTATTCCAAGTGTTGCAATACACTCATGTATTATTTTTTGCGCAGTTGCCTTTAAATCAGTATTTTCGTCCATATCGAGCCATATTATTTCCTTCATGCGTCTGAACCAGGTCAACTGCCTTTTGGCGTAATGCCTTGTGTTTCTCTTAAGTATATCTATGGCATCATCCATTGAATATTCGCCTTTCAGATAACCAAGTATCTCTTTGTAACCAATTGCCTGCATCGCAGTGGATCCATTGTCAAATCCCATAGATTTCAGCTTCTTCACTTCATCAACAAGTCCCTTTCCTATCATTTTATCCACGCGTTCGTCTATACGCCTGTAGAGTTTTTCTCTGTCCCAGTTAAGACCGAATATTATGTATCTGTACGGCGCCGGTTCAAGTCTGGATAACCTAACATGTTCCGATATGGGTTTATTTGTATGGGTATATACTTCTATGGCGCGTATTATGCGCTTTACATCATTTTCATGGATTTTTGCCGCTGCTTCGGGATCCAGCTCCAGCAGCTTTTCATACAGGTATCTGTTTCCTTTTTCTTCTGCCTGCTGCTTTAGCTCAGAGCGCAGTTTCTCATCGCACACTGTCTCTGAAAAACTTATATTGTATACAAGTGAATTGATGTAAAGACCGGTGCCGCCTGCAACTATCGGTCTTTTCCCTTCTTTGATTATCTCAGATATATACTCCAGCGCTTTTTTCTGATATCTGGCCACACTGTAGTTTTCGTCAGGATCCACCTCATCGATCATATAGTGCCTGATGCCCGAGCGTTCATTTTCATCCGGTTTTGCAGTACCGATATCCATATATCTGTAAATCTGCATTGAGTCTGCTGAAACGATGCTTCCGTTTATCAGCCTGGCAAGTTCTATGGATAAGCCGGTCTTGCCGGATGCTGTCGGGCCTGCTATTACGATGACAGGCTCCATTAAAAGCCATACCCCCTTTCTACATACCAATTGTACCCAGTAGTTTGCTGTTTATACTATGCGTTTGAACAATTTTTCGAGATCATATCGTCTCAGTTTGAATATGACTGGCCGTCCATGAGGACAAGTGAATGGATTTTCCATTTCTGACAGCTCATCAAGAAGAGCTTTGATTTCTTTCTCATCCAGCTTATTATGCGCCTTTACTGCAGATCTGCATGCCATTCTGTACAGTGCCTCATCCGCAATTACACTTTTTTCGCCGTTGCCTCCGCTCATAACAAAATCCAGTATCTCAAGAAAGCAGGCCTTTATGTCCATGCCATCGTCAACAAATGGTGCTGATCTGAGAATCACTGAATTGCTGCCGAAGCTTTCAAAAGAAAAGCCCAGTTTCTCAAAAAAAGCTTTTTCATTTATAGCAAACTCATATTCAGAACTTGTAAGGTCAACATGAATTACTGACATCAGCATCTGAGAAAAAGGTTCATTTTTGCTGTATAATTTTTTTAGCTTTTCATATCTGATCCTTTCGTGAGCCGCATGCTGATCAAGAAGGAATATTTCATCTTCTCCTTCAAGAAGGATATACGTAGAGAATAACTGACCGATGATTTTCACATTTGTAAAAAGATTGCCGATTCTTTCATTGTTGCTCTCATCGGCGGTGTTTACATGCTGCTCAGTATCAACTGGTATTTTCTCCTCCTCAGGTATCGGTATTTTTTCAGTATTGGACACTTGCTGGCTGTCTATGTTGTCAGCGGCGCAATTTTCATGTTGTTCGGGATTGACAGGCACAGTTCTTTCAAATGCCGGTTCCATGAGTACTGTCTTTGTGTCTGGTACTTCAGCGGATATGTTTTGGCCTGATATTGCAGTTTCTCTTTTCCTGTCAAGCTCTTTTTTTACCCACTCAAATTCCTGCTGGGTATACGACGGCCTGGCTGATTCCTTGTCACTAAAGCGATAACTGACGGCAGTTGCGCCTGTTTTGCCTGTTATATTATTTATCCCCTGCTCCCTGAAGTACATCCTTTCGCCGGAATCTTCATAAAGACCGGGAAGTGTTCTGACTGCCGAGCGTGATAATAGCGCATTATTGACAGCATGGTATACGGCTCTGAATATTTCCTGTTCATTTGAAAATTTTACTTCCATTTTTGACGGATGCACATTGACATCCACGTTCGACGGATTAACTGAAATATTGAGCAGCACGAAAGGATAACGGTTTTTCATCATGAAGGTCGTATATGCACTGTCTATTGCTGATGTTACAGTTTTATTCCTGATGTACCTTCTATTTATATAAATAGACTGATGACCTCTGTTGGACCGTGCAGTTTCCGCTTTTCCAACAAAGCCTTCTATTTTTACGTTTTCGTCCGTATAATCAACCTCAATCAGCTGTTTTGCAGTTTCTGCCCCATAGATACTGAACACTGTACTTTTAAGATCGCCGTTACCAGGCGTGTGCAGTACTTTTTTCCCGTTGCTGACCAGCGTGAATGATATTTCAGGGTGAGATAAGGCTATACGGCTTAGGATATCAATTACATATCCCGCTTCTGTTGTGTCTTTTTTCAGGAATTTATACCTGGCAGGCGTATTGAAAAACAGTTCCCTTACGGTAACGGATGTACCTGCCGGGCAGCCTGCGGGCTGGATGTCGACCACAGATCCTCCCCTGACCTTTATGCATACACCCTGGACACAATCACGGGTCCTTGTCAGCATTTGTACATCCGAAACTGCAGCAATACTCGCCAGGGCTTCTCCGCGAAAGCCCATGCTTGTTATCGAATCCAAATCGTCAGCTTTTCTGATCTTGCTGGTGGCATGCCTTTCAAAGGCCATCTCGACGTCATCTGCCGAAAGGCCGCTGCCATTGTCCAGAACTCTGATAAACGATATACCGCCGTTTCTGATTTCGACATTGATTATAGACGAACCGGCATCAATGGAGTTCTCCACCAGTTCCTTAACAACAGAGGCAGGCCTTTCGGCCACTTCTCCGGCTGCTATCTTGTTAACAGTATTCTCATCGAGTATTACGATCTTACCCATCTTCAACCCTTTCTTGCTTTCTGCTGAAGCCTGTACAAAACGTTCATCGCATCAAGAGGAGTTATCTCCGAAATATCGATGGATTTTATTTCTTCGATCACTTCTTTTTCTGCACGGTCCTCATTACTGTCAGGAATGAAGAATGCAACCTGTCCCTCCATTGCCTCCCTTTTGCGTCTTGCACGCTGTTTGCTTATATCTGCGGCTTCCAGCTCACGAAGAAGCTCCTTTGCTCTTTCCGTGACACACTGAGGGAGTCCTGCCAGCCTGGCTACCTGGATTCCGTAGCTGCCGTCAGCTCCTCCGCGCAGTATTTTTCTTAAAAAGATTATGTCGTCTCCCTTTTTCTTAACAGCTATACAGTAGTTTTTGACTCCCGGCAGCTTGCCTTCCAGTTCCGTAAGTTCGTGATAGTGGGTAGCGAATAAGGTCCTGCTGCCTATCTTTTCTACGTCGGCGATATACTCAATGACAGACCAGGCTATACTGAGGCCGTCATACGTGCTCGTACCTCTTCCTATTTCATCGAGTATAAGAAGGCTTTTTGATGTGGCATTCTCAAGTATAGCCGCAACTTCAGACATTTCGACCATAAAAGTACTCTGACCTGCAGCAAGGTCATCGGACGCCCCAACCCTGGTGAATATCCTGTCAGCTACTCCGATTACAGCCTTGTCAGCAGGAACGAAGCTGCCTATCTGTGCCATGAGAACGATAAGTGCGACCTGTCTCATGTATGTAGATTTGCCTGCCATGTTGGGGCCTGTGATCACGGCAACCCTGTTTTCATCCATATCCAGCAGGGTATCATTCGGTACGAAAGCTCCGGCGTCCAGCATTTTTTCAACTACGGGATGCCTGCCGCCTTCGATGGTTATTATTCCGTCATTGTTGACCACGGGCATGCAGTAATTTTCTCTGTCCGCCACTTCTGCCAGAGAACAGAGCGCATCAAGTTCAGCTATGCCTGCAGCCGTTTTCTTTAACCTTCCTGCCTGAGATGATATTTGTTCTCTTATTTTTGTGAATATCTGATATTCCAGTTCCACTACTTTTGTTTCTGCTCCAAGTATGGTTTCCTCCATTTCTTTCAGTTCCTGGGTCACATACCTTTCGCAGTTTGCCAGTGTCTGTTTCCTTATGTAATGGTCAGGCACCAGGTTATAATACGATCTGGTTACTTCCAGATAATAACCGAAAACCTTTGTATAGCCTATCTTAAGGTTCTTTATTCCTGTTTTTTCCCTCTCCTGGGCTTCCAGAGATGCTATCCATTCCTTGCCGTTGGCAGCAGCATTTCTGAGCCTGTCCACTTCCTCATCGTATCCTGTTTTTATTATCCCGCCCTCCTTGACGGATACGGGCGGATCATCAGTAATGGCTCTTTCTATAAGATCAGCTATATCGCTCAGATCCTCGGTCATGCTGTTGCATTTGGACACCATAGCTGAATTACATGAAGCGAGAATTTCCTTTATATACGGTATCTGGAAAAGAGAATTCTTTAATGCTATAAGATCTCTGCAGTTTACGCTTCCTAAAACGATCCTGCTTACCAGCCGCTCAATATCGTAAACTCTTTTTAAAAGCTCCCGCAGCTCCATGCGGACCATAAATTTGTCCTTGAGTTCTGCCACTGCCTCAAGCCGTTCATTTATATCACCGGTATTGATGAGCGGCTGCTCGACCCATCTTCTGAGTGTCCTTGCCCCCATGGATGTCACTGTTCTGTCGATAACCCAAAGCAATGACCCCCTGCGGGCTTTTTCCCTCATTGTTTCAGTCAGTTCCAGGTTTCTCCTTGTAGCAGCATCAATGATCATGTATTCTTCAAGTTTGTAAGGACTTATCTGCTGTATATGCATAAGGCTGGCTTTCTGTGTCTGCTCAAGATAATAGAGCAGTGCACCGCACGCATTTATGCAAAGTTCTGAATCCTCTTCGGCAAAAGCTCCGGGACCCAGTCTCTGGCAAATAAGGTCCCTGCAGAAACCTTCTTCGTAATATTCATCCTCCAGCTGAGATATATATGCGTTGAAGCGGTTTCTTATCTGCTGTATATCAATGCCTGTCTGACAGAAAGCCCGGTTTGTTATTATTTCTGACGGCTCGTATTTTGCTATTTCATCAAAAAGTTTATTTATGGTATTTCCCCAGGTGATCCTCGTGGTAGAAAAATAACCCGTGGAAAGGTCAACTGCAGCAAAGCCGAAAAACTGACCTTTTGCATATATCGAAACCAGGTAATTATTTTTTCTCTCGTCAAGCATTGCCGTGTCGGTAACGGTTCCCGGTGTGACTATCCTTATGACCTCTCGTTTGACCAGTCCTTTGGCAAGCGCAGGATCTTCCATCTGTTCACAGATGGCAACCTTGTGACCTTTTTGAATTAACCTTGCAATATACCCGTCTACTGCGTGGTACGGTACTCCACACATGGGAGCCCTCTCTTCAAGGCCGCAATCACGTCCGGTCAGGGTTATTTCCAGTTCCCGGGAAGCCAGGACGGCATCATCAAAAAACATTTCATAAAAGTCGCCAAGCCTGAACATAAGGATGCAATCCTTGTACTGTTCCTTCATGTCCAGGTATTGCTGCATCATTGGTGTAACTGGCACTGGTACCGACCTCACTTTTATTCTTTACTGGTGCGAACCGCAGCCCCCGCCGCACGAGGCACATCTGGACGGTGAACACTGCTCTTCTCCGGTGACTGCATGGGTAATGATGTCGTTGATGTTTTTCATCAGGTCATCGAACTCGCCCTTTGCTTCCATATATTCACGGGTTACCGCATACTCATCTATTTCTTTTTGTTTTTCAACCAGCATATCTCTTATCTGACTGATCCCAACCTCAGGCTTTTTATCTCTCGTAGCTTTTATCAGTTCTATTTGCAGAAGTCTCTGATCTTCCAGCAGTGTCATGCCGTGCTCGTCATTCTCCAAGGCATTTTCAGCTTCTTTTAATCTCTTTAGCACAGGTGAGGCTGCCAGCAGTTCTCCAAGTTCTTTTGCCTTTATCATTTTGTTGCCCCCATTCTCACTTTTTTAATTTTGTGTATTTATATTTCTGAAGCAGTGCAGCCGGCATGCAATAGCGGCATCGCGGCAGCATCAGGCCAGTCTGCCGTCCAATGACCATGTGCCGGCATTTTCAATAATGACATTTACCATTCTGCCTGTCAGATCGGCTCCGCCTTTGAAATTAACTATCTTGTTTGTTCTTGTACGTCCGGTCATCATATTTATATTATTTTTGCTGGGTCCCTCAACCAATATCTCTGTTTGCGTTCCCAGGAGCTTATAATTTATTTCTTTTCCGATACTGTTCTGGAGTTCCAGAAGCGAGTCAAACCGTCTTTTCATAACCTCCTGGCTTACCTGCCCCGGTTTCTTCGCCGCCGGAGTACCGGTGCGTTTTGAATACAGGAAGGTATATACATAATCAAACCTGACCCTCTTTACAAGATCCAGCGTCTGTTCAAAATCTTCTTCAGTCTCTCCGGGAAAACCAACAATTATATCAGTAGTAAGAGATATATCAGGTATCTTGTTCCTGAGTTTGTCAACCAGTTCAAAATAATGTTCGCGCGTGTACTTTCTGTTCATCTCCGCAAGGATCCTGTTGCTTCCTGCCTGAACAGGAAGGTGCAGATGCTCGCAGACTTTTCTGCAGTCACTCATGGCAGATATAAGTTCATCAGACAGATCTTTCGGGTGTGACGTCATGAACCTGATCCTTTCGATGCCGTCAATTTCCTCAAGGTCGTACAGCAATCCTGCAAAACTCGTACCATCTTTCAGATCCAGCCCATAGGAATTTACATTCTGCCCCAGAAGTGTTATTTCCTTATAGCCCTGACGGCCGAGAAGCCTTGCTTCATCCAGTATATCTGCCGGTCTCCGGCTTCTTTCACGCCCCCTTACATACGGTACTATACAATAAGAGCAAAAGTTATTACAGCCGTACATTATAGTAAGCCAGGCCTTAACTCCATGCTCCCGCTTAATGGGTACACCTTCAGCTATATAGCCTGATGATGTGCTGACATCAACAACGGCCGTGTCGCTCCGGAGCGCTTTATATAACAGCTCGGGGAATTTGTGGAGATTGTGTGTTCCAAAAATAAGGTCCACATTTCTGTATTTATCCAGTATATAGTCCACGACTTCCTTTTGCTGCATCATACAGCCGCAGACAGCAATGACCATGTCAGGCTTTTTGGATTTTAAAGCTTTCAGAGCGCCAAGATGGCCATATACCTTCAGTTCTGCATTTTCTCTTACACAGCATGTGTTAAAAAGTATGAGGTCACATTCATCTGTTTTATCTGTGTGACTGTATCCCATCGCTTCAAGCATCCCGGCCAGTTTTTCAGAATCGTTTTCATTCATCTGACAGCCAAAAGTGCTGATAGTGTATTTCCTGTCGGCTTTCGGGTTCAGCTCCCTCACGGAGTGCATAAACGCTTCCTGCCTTGTCATCTCTTCATCGGGGACGATGATGTTTTCCCTGTTAGTCAATTGCCGTGTTTCCTCCAATCTGATATCAGACAGCTTTTTATCTTTAACATTATATCATTTCGTCAAAAGTCCATCAATTTGTTCATTGACATAATCCAGATCTATACTGTCAATGGTTTGATTATTCAGACCATATTTGTCCTTAAGGCTCAATATCCTGAAAACACTGGCGTCTATCCTTTTTTCATCGATGATCCCTGATTCAATGCAGTTTTTGACTGCTTCAACCGACCTTATCTGCGCGTCATAGTCATGGCAAACCATGATAATGTCGCTTCCTGCGCTGATCGATCCTATAACGGCATCTTCGACAGCATAATGTTTGGTTATGGCCGCCATTGTCATATCATCAGTGATGACAACGCCGTCAAAACCCATCTTGTCTCTCAGCAGTCCGTCTATCACCGTCTGTGAAAGCGATGCAGGACAATCAGGGTCTATATTGGGCAGCAAAATATGTGCAACCATCACGGCATCCGCATTTTCTTCAATTGCTTTTCTGAACGGAACGAGTTCAAAAGCATCAAGCCTGTCCATACCATGGTAAACTGACGGCAGGTCGTAATGTGAATCTGTCTCAGTGTCTCCATGCCCCGGAAAATGCTTTACCACGGAAATCACTCCGCTTTCACGGATACCCTTCATCATTTGTATTCCGCATTTTGCCACTGTGTCCGGATCAGAGCCGAAAGACCTGTCGCCTATGACGGTATTTTGGGGATTGCTCATGATATCAAGTACAGGCGCAAGATCCATGTTGAATCCGAATGACTTTATTTTCACTGCCTGTATCTGCCCCATTTTATATGCTGCAAAAGGATCATCCATCTGGCCTATCGATCCGGCAGAGGGCATTTTATGCAGTTGAGGCGGCATTCTGCTTACTCTTCCGCCTTCTTCATCAACAGAAATGAACAGGGGTATCCTGTCTGAATTGATTTTTTTCAATGAATTGATCAGTTCCAGGAGCTGCTCCGGGTTGTCAGCATTCCTTCCGAAAAGAATGATTCCGCCCGGCATTATATTTTTTATATGCTCCGCCAGTGCATCATCCAATACAGTACCTTCAATACCGAACATGAACATCTGACCTATTTTTTCGTCAAGAGTCATTTTACCCAGCCTGTCAAGTATTAAATCTTCACGGTTCAGATACTGGCTGCTGCCGGAATCTGATCCGCTGTTAATGTCAGTGTTGCCTGGATCAGCAGCCGGAATGGAGCCGGAATTCCCGTTTTTGTCAGCAGTCCTGTTGCCTGCGGTGCCGTTTGGTGGTTTATAACCGCTTTCTTCTGAAGGGCTGATCCCGCCTTTTTCGTTCACAGGCCTGCATCCTGTCGTCAGCAGCGCTATCATCAGCACCGTCAATATAAGTACCTTAAATATTTTAATCAATTCATTCACCTGTCATTGTGACAACTTGCCAACCTGCCCGGAATTTCTGCATCTGACGCTTAGCTTCATTAACACCGCAGCAGAATACTGAACCGCATACTTTATGTTTTGCCAAACTTATTAATTATATATGCCTTTTTCAATGCAGAGTTTAGCTCTTTCCCTTGTCTTGTTGTCACTATTCATGGCTTCTTCAAGGAATCCGGGATTCTTCTTTATAAATGTCTTCATGGATCCATGGGGATCATGTGTGTAATCCATCAGCATATTATATTGACCTTCCCGGATGTGTCCAAGTTCCAGGGCTTTATCAAAAAAGTTTTTGTCGATTTTTATCATTGCAAAGGAGCGTATACCATAATTCCCTAAAAGATCCGCACCGCCCTGCATCCTGTCGACAACGACAACGCTTGCTGTCATCCGGCCGTTTATTTTCATTACTGCGGGTATCCATGCTCTTTCATAACTGGATGCTTCAGTGATCAGGTCTGCTATATGAAGAACTCTTGCACCGTTCAGTGAAGCAATCTCTGATGTTTTGCCATTTTCCGTAACCACTGCGGAAAGATCCTTAAATATAGTGATATGAGGCTTACCAAGCTTCAGCGCAGAAAGCATTGAGAAAAACCAGTCTCTTCTTTCGCCTCCGGATATATAATCTATAGTGTCCGGATCCAAATTGCACTTAATAAATTGAACCATGCTGTCGATGAGGCCCCGATAGATTATATCGGCTTCATAATTAGCCTGGAGCAATGGCAGAAGTCTGCCGGGCATGTTCAGCCTGTCTGATTTTGCGGCATCTATGAATTCCAGGAGTTTCAGCGCCTTACTTTCACTTCCGTAAAGGAAATGGGTGTTTATGTAATATGGGCCGATGGTGCCGGACGTGTACCAGAAAGGTTTCCCTTCAGGGCACACCCTCACGGCATTGGTCTCAAACAGCCATTTGACAAGCTTTTCATCAGACATATAATACCCCCGTCAAAACATAGTTTACTTCCAAAGTCAGAGGAACCATCTTCAGGTTCATTTCTGATCTATCCGTTTCATGAACCTTTTCATGTAATCCTCCCACCAATCCTGGTTCACTACAGTTCCCAGTTCCTGATCAAGGTGAGATGAATCACCCTGGAGGACTATATCAAAAGCTCCGTTTTCATAATCTATGATGGTCAGTGCGGTATTATCACACCATGCAATATTAATCATTTCTTCGAGGGAGCATTGCTTAAAATGGCACAGCATTGCCCTGATGGCTGTCCCATGGGTCACAATGCATATGTTTTTTCCTTCATGACGCTTTATTATTGACATGACCTCATTAAGAAGCCTTTCCTGGAACTCTTCCATGGATTCTCCGTTTGGCATCCGGTGGACATGAGGCCGGTTTTCCCATGTATCATATTCTTCCGGCCATCTTTTTTCGAGCTCGGTCCATTCAAGGTCTTCCCAGTCTCCGCCGTTTATCTCCCTGAGGTTTTCTGATGTTATAACCGGAAGTCCCTTCACTTTTGCTATATATTCGGCAGTCTGCCTTGTCCTTTTCAGTGTGCTGGAATATATTACATCCACATCTATCTGCTTAAATCTTTCTGCTGCCTTTTCGGCCTGGAGATGTCCCTTCTCAGTCAGTCCGGAATCGGTCCATCCGTGAAAGCGCCTGATTTTATTTCCTTCAGCCTCAGCATGTCTGACAAAGATCAATCTGGTTTTCATCAAATTCCCCCAATGTTTATGTATTCAATATCAGTTTTCCGGTCACATCGGCAATACTTCTGAGACCATGCTTTTTCATATATTGTTCTATTCCTTCACAAACTTTTATACATGCATCGGGATGGATAAGGCCAGCTGTTCCCACCATAACTGCAGAGGCACCGGCCAGCATAAATTCAATGGCATCATTTCCATTTGAAATACCACCCATGCCTATTATCGGAATTTTAACTCTCCGGTATACTTCATGAACCATCCTTACAGCCACAGGTTTAACAGCAGGGCCCGACAGGCCTCCCGTATTGTTTGCAAGCACAGGTCTTCTAGTTTCAATATCTATGACCATTCCAAGCAATGTGTTGATAAGAGAAAGGGCATCAGCACCTGCGTCTTCCGCGGCTGCTGCAATATCAGCTATACTTGTGACATTAGGTGTCAGTTTCACTATCAGTGGCTTTCTGCAGTATTTTCTGACCTGAGATGTTATCTCTGCAATACCCGACGGCGTGTTGCCGAAGGCAACGCATCCGGCCTTTACATTCGGACATGAAACATTGAGCTCTATTGCATCTATATCGGTATCTGAAAGAATCTGTGCCAATTCGCAGTACTCTTCTGCTGTATTTCCGGCAATATTGGCTATAACAGCCAGTGAAAACTGCCTGAGAAACGGCAGTTCGTCTTTTATGAAACTATGTACGCCGGGGTTTTGCAGTCCTACGCTGTTCAGCATCCCGGCAGGGGTTTCCGCAACCCTCGGAGGCCTGTTCCCCTGTCTTGGTTCCAGTGTGAGGCCTTTTACACTGATGCCTCCGAGCTTGTTCAAATCGATATACCCGGCATGTTCCCTTCCGAATCCGAACGTTCCTGATGCGGCAATAACAGGATTCTTTAGTCTCAATGAACAAATGTTGACGGAAAGATCAACAGAATTCATTTTATCCTCCTTAAGATTACACTCATTCAAAAACTACCTTTTTACTGTCAAAAACCGGTCCATCCTTACATACATGGGCATACTGCCATTGCCCATTCTCAGATGCGATCTTGCAGGCACATGTGAAGCAGGCCCCGAAACCGCAACCCATCCGTTGTTCAAGTGAAATTTGACATTGAATGTCGTACTTACAGGAAATTTCTGCGATTTTTCCAAGCATTGGTCCAGGTCCGCACGCATACACCATGTCAAACTTTTCATACAGAAGGTCTTTTTCAAACAGATCAGCAACAGACCCTTTTATTCCGGAACTTCCGTCATCGGTTGTTATACAGACAGAAGATGAATTTTCCCGGAATTCCCTTTCGAGGATTACCTGGCCTGAGGTCCTGAATCCCAGGTAAGACCGCTTAACCGGTGCCTTGCTTTCGCTTAGTACAAACAACAGAGGAAATATCCCTATACCGCCGCCGACAACAGCAATCCGGCTATATTTGATGTCTGTATCATATCCATTGCCCAATGGGCCCAGGACATCCAATAAATCACCAGGTTTTTTCAGGGCCAGTAGTTCCGTACCGGTCCCTTTTTTCTGAAAAACAATATCATATGTCCCTTTTTCCCTGTCTGTCCGGCAGATGCTTATGGGGCGCCTCAGCAGCGCTTCATTGCCCTGTCCGCATTTGATGTTTACGAACTGTCCCGGTTTCGCATTCGCAGATATGTATAAAGATGATATAGTCATCCTGGTTATGCTTTCCGTCAGTTTCTCCGTTGAAACCACAGTATTAAAAAGCTGCTTTGACATTTCACCCTCCGACACAGGATAATGCTGATAATTCAGCATATAATTCATTCATCAGTTTTTTATTCGGCAGTGCCCGTAAGTTTGTGCCCGTTTAGCCGGGAAACCGTGCTCTTAATGCACGGTGCTTTTATTGCAGATAGTTATCAGCCTTCTTCTTATCAGCCGGCTTCTTTTCTGCTTTCAATGGCACTGCGGATATCATCTCTCATTCTGACGGCCTCATCTCTTGCAGCCTGGTCAAATCCGTCCCCGCCATACTTGTCAGCCCATTTTCCGGATTTCCATGCGCACATTATACTTCTGGATGCGTTTACAATTGCACCAAGCCCGTCCTCATTAAATGACTTTGCCGCATCCTTTGCCGTACCGCCCTGTGCTCCATAGCCTGGCACCAGTATATATGCCTTCTTCATAATCTTTCTGAGAACTGCAGCCTGCTGAGGATATGTAGCGCCGACTACGGCTCCGATACTGCTGTATCCGCTGCAGCCCATGACATATGTCCCCCACTCATCAACAAGCTCAGCAACTTTCTCGTAAAGATGTCTTCCATCCTGCGTTACTATGTCCTGAAGCTGACCGGAAGACTTATTTGATGTTTTGACCAGGATAAATATCCCTTTGCCTGATGCAGAACAATCGTCGATGAATGGCCTGACTCCGTCGTAACCAGGATATGGGTTCACAGTAAGTGCATCTGCATCGAATACGGGACTTTCACTTCCGTCAAGGATTACTTTCCCGAGATATGCGGCTGAATAGGCTTCTGCTGTGGAGCCGATATCATTTCTCTTTCCGTCAGCAATTACAAGCATGTCTTTTGATTTTGCATATGCGCATGTAGAGGCAAATGCACGCATACCTTCGATGCCGTACATCTCATAGCAGGCCAGCTGAAGCTTTACTGCCGGTACTATATCGCACAGCGCATCTATAAGCTTTTTATTGAATACAGTAACAGCCTCTGCTGCAGCTGCAAAACCGCGGCCGTAATCCCTGGCCGCTTTTTCTCTGATTGACGGCGGTATATAGTCAATTCTCGGGTCAAGACCGACACATGACGGATTATCATACTTTTTTATACCGGCTATCAGCCTATCGATAAAAACCATTGTTTTCCTCCTTTGCAATCCTGCAGGCAACCATTGTCCAGCTGCCATATGGTACCTTTATACCATTACAGGAGAACGCCTTCACTGACCACGGGTTTGCCGTTGACTATGGTTCCCCAGACCGAACCATACAGCCTGAATCCGCCGAATGGAGAATTCTTTGACTTGGAAGCAAATTTTGACGGGTCTACGGTAAACAGACGCTCTGTATCGATTATTGTTATATCTGCGGAGCTTCCGGGTTCAAGGGTACCTTTGTTAATACCCAGCAGTCTCGAAGGGTTAAGACACATTTTTTCTACAAGTTTCATCATCGGTATGGTTCCTGGACGTACTAGATTGGTGAAAGCCAGAGGAAATGCCGTTTCAAATCCGACTATTCCGCTGGCAGCAAGGCTGAATTCAACGTTCTTTTCATCAGCGTGGTGGGGAGCGTGGTCAGTTGCTATGATATCTATAGTATCATCAGCTATGCCGGCGATTATTGCCTGCACGTCTTTATCAGTCCCGAGAGGAGGGTTTACCTTTGCATTTGTGTTATATCCGCTGCATGCTTCATCAGTAAGTGAAAAATAATGGGGACAGGTCTCACAGGTTACTTTGACTCCGCGCTTTTTGGCATTTCTTATAAGTTCAACTGAAAGTGCCGTACTTATATGGGCTATATGTATCGGTATATCGAGATATTCAGACAGTATCAGTTCTCTGGCAACCATTGTTGTTTCAGCAGCTGACGGTATGCCTTTGAGCCCCATGACAGTTGACAAGTACCCCTCATTCATCACGCCTTCCTCGGCCAGGTCCGTATCCTCACAGTGTGATATTACGGCAATGCCAAACATGGAGGCGTATTGCATGGCCTTTTTCATTAATGACGAACTCTTTACTGGTTTTCCGTCATCCGATACTGCCACGGCTCCTGCAAATTTGAGCTCGCCTATCTCGGCAAGTTCCTCGCCCTTCTGCCCTTTTGTGATGGCGCCGACAGGATAAACATTTACGCAGCCTTCCTGTTTTGCCTTGTTTATTATGTATCTTATTACTGACTCGTTATCTGCCACCGGATTGGTGTTCGGCATACATGCCACTGATGTGAATCCGCCTTTTGCCGCACTTCTTGTGCCGCTCTCTATATCTTCCTTAAATTCGTAACCCGGATCCCTGAGATGACAATGCGCGTCCACGAGACCGGGAAGCACATATTTACCTGAAGCATCGATTATTTCGCACCCTTCTTCACAGATATTTTCAGATATCCCGGCGATCCTGCCGTTTTCGACAAGCAGGTCATAAATGCCCTCAATACCAGTTTTGGCGTCAACTATATGCCCTTTTTTAATCAGCAGCTTCATTTGCTCCCCTCCTGGTCAAAAGATATAGTAAAGCCATCCTGACTGCTACACCATTGGTCACCTGCTCATTTATCACAGAATTGTCATGGTCGGCAACCTGGCTTGTCAGTTCTACCCCGCGGTTAATCGGACCCGGATGCATTATGAGTGCATCCTTTTTTGCAAGTTTGAGCCTGTTGTCATCCAGCCCGAAAAATCTTGAGTACTCTCTTATTGATGGAAATAATGCTTTCTTCTGCCTTTCCAGCTGCAGTCTGAGGGACATGACTACATCTGCATCGATAAGAGCTTCGTGTATCGTACTGTATACCCTGGCTCCTGTTTTTTCTATTCCGGGCGGAAGCAATGTGGCCGGACCGGCCAGTGAAACTTCTGCTCCCATTTTTGTAAGTCCCCATATGTTGCTCCTTGCTACCCTGCTGTGGTAAATATCGCCAAGTATCGCTACCTTCAGGCCTTTTAGGGTCCCCTTTTTTTCCCTGATTGTGAACATATCCAGCAAAGCCTGCGTCGGGTGCTCATTCATTCCGTCACCTGCATTGATGACCGATGCCTTTACATGCTTTGCCAGAAGGTGAGGAGCGCCTGACTGCGGGTGCCTTATAATGATGACATCAGTACCCATCATATCGATTGTCCGGCCTGTATCTATAAGTGATTCACCTTTGGCTACGCTGCTTACGGAAGCTGAGATATTTGCAGAACTGGAACTCATGTATTTTGATGCAAGTTCGAAGGAAAGCCTTGTCCTGGTGCTGTTTTCATAAAAAAGCGTGACTATTGATTTCCCCTGCAGGTGCGGAGTTTTTTTGCTGTTGGAGTTTATGACATACTTCATGGTTTTTGCAGTATCGAGGATATACTCTATTTCCTGTCCGGACAGGTCCTTTAATCCAAGCAGATCTTTTGATTTCAGATTCATCTTCATACCGCCTTTTCTTCAAATATGAGGATTCAATCCGATTGTAAGTTCATCTTGCAGTTAAGAGTTTATTAAGCAGCTAAAAGTTCATTGAGCAGGTTTAAAAAAAAGAGTAAGGGAAAATCCTTACTCAATATCTCTTTCCAGGTTCAATATCGCTTATTGTGACCATATTCACCCGGTCATAATCAAACAGCTTCACATTTACTACTTCAGTTTTTGCTGTTGGTACATTCTTGCCCACATAATCGGGTCGGATAGGCAGTTCTCTGTGTCCTCTGTCGATGAGAACAGCAAGCTGTATCATCCTCGGCCTTCCGATGTCCATTATGGCATCTATCGCTGAGCGGACAGTCCTGCCGGTATAAATAACATCATCCACCAAAACTATGATCTTGTCGGTTACAGGGAAATCGATGGCCGTGCCGTTTACTACAGGATGCTCGGAAAGCAGGCTGAGATCATCGCGGTAGAAGGTTATGTCCAGGATACCTACCGGAACATTCCTGCCTTCCACATCATATATTCTGGAAGCTATATGTTTTGCAAGTGGTACACCGCGCCTTTGTATACCGATCAGGCAAAGATCATCAACACCCTTGTTTTTTTCAATTATCTCATGGGCAATCCTCGTAACAGCTCTCATAATACCGTTTTCATCCATAATTTCCGCTTTGTCTTTCATAACTGAACCACCCCCCGTTTTATCAGCTTTTGTTAATATCAAAAATGCTTCCTGTTTTGGCAGGAAGCATAAATTCAAATGTCATGACTTTAAGAGTCAATCTTATATGTCACCCTTCCAGCCTCTCAGGACTAATTAAAAGGTTTTTTAAATTTCAATTTATATTACCATACCACAGTCAGCTTGTCTATACTTTTTTTTACAAAATGAATTTATTCCTGTCTCAGTTTTTCAATAAGCTCTCTGAACTCTCTGGGTGGTTCTGCCGTATATTCGACATATTGACCTGTACCCGGATGAATGAAGCCGAGGGTGCCCGCATGCAATGCCTGGCCGCTGAATCCGTAACGATTATTTTTCCTGCCGTATACATCGTCACCCACCAGGGGATGACCGATATATGACATATGGACCCTTATCTGATGCGTCCTGCCAGTCTCCAGTTTCAGTTCAAGCAATGTGGCTCTTCTGAAACGCTCAAGCACTTTGAAATGAGTAACGGCCCTCCTGCCGTTCCTGACATTCACAGCCATTTTCTTTCTGTCCGTCGGATGTCTTCCGACAGGTGCATCGATTGTCCCTTTATCTTCATTGATAATACCTTCAGCTACCGCATAATATATACGGTTTATATCGTGTTCCCTGAGCAGGTCTGACAGGAATGTATGAGCCCGGTTGTTCTTGGCAACTACCAGGACCCCTGAAGTATCCTTGTCTATCCTGTGCACGATACCAGGTCTTATCACGCCGTTTATATCAGAAAGGGAATCTCCGCAATGCCTGAGCAGTGCGTTAACAAGAGTACCGGAGTAATTGCCTGCCGCCGGATGGACTACCATCCCCCTCGGCTTGTTGATTACAATAATATCATCATCTTCATGGATGATGTCCAGATCGATTTGCTCTGCTTTGACCTCAAGTACCTTCGGTTCCGGGATATTGACTTCAACTTTGTCATTTGCTTTAAGCCTGTAGCCGGATTTTACGTTCCTGCCGTTTACTGTTGCATTCCCTTCTTCTATAAGCTTTTCGACGTATGACCTCGAGAAATCACCGAGAACGGAAGTCAGCCACACATCAATACGCTTTGCGGCATCTGCGGCATCTATTATAAATATCTCATTCCTCATTTCTTTTCTCATCCTGTTTTGCATTTGTTGTGTCTTTATATACGAACAGTACATAAACTGCCAGCAGTATCGTACCGCATGTGACAGCTATATCAGCAACGTTGAATATCGGGAACGGATAGGGACCTATATAGAACAGAAGGAAATCAGTAACGCTTCCGGTAAGTACCCTGTCTATATAATTGCCAATTGCGCCTCCCAATATCACTGCAAGTACATATCTCAGGAATTTGTTGTCATTGTTTATTATGAAATATATGATAACAGCTGAAACAACAGGTACAAGTATCAAAAACAGAAGCCTGCTGTTCTGTAATATGCCCCAGGCACCTCCCTGGTTCTTATGCAGCGTCAGATAAAAGAATTTGTCAATGACCGGTATCATTTCATCCGGTTCTATATTGCTGACAACAATGTACTTTGATACCTGGTCTAATACAATTACAAGTATCGTTATGATGATCCAAAACATGCTTTCCCTCTTTTCATTTTAATGATAAAACTGCAAATGTGTCATTCTTCAGATTATAATTACTTCAGCACTGCTGCAGGTATTTCCTCATATGCTGTAAACTAGTTTATATCGACTTTGTACCAATGAGTCATATCATTGAACTTATCCCAGGTATGCGGAGATAAACTGCCTTTGAGGGCCTTATCATATATCATGGTATCCTTAAGAAAATAAAGACCGATATAGGGACAGTCAGAAAGTATTTTTCTTTTCAGCTGACTGTATATAGCTTTTTTCCTGGCCGGAGTGTTTTCACTGAACAGCATTTCGATGTACCCGTTTACTGTTGCGTCCGAATACCTGGAAACATCGTATGCATTATTTGATATTTTCGGCGAGTAAAATTCAGGCAGATAACTGCCGGAGTACAGATACGAAATATCAGGTACCTGCGGTACCCTCAGGCCGATAAGAGCCATTTTGTATTTTCCGGAACTGACTCTTTCCATCATTTCATTCCATTCAAGCTGTACCAGCTTGACTTTTATTCCTGCCTGTTCCAGCTGTTTACATATAATTTGGGCTGCATTTACACGAAGGCTGTTGTTGACGTTGACCAGGAGTTCGGTTTCGAGGTATCTTCTTGCACCTTTTATGACTTTATAATAACCCTGCTGGTTCTTTTTCCATCCTCCCAGCATCAATACCTCTTCAGGCGTATCTGCGTCATCTGCAGCTTCTTCGGTAATCTGAGCTTCGTTATCCTGAGTTGTTTGCGCTGTTTTGGCTGTTTCTGCTGTTGCTCCTGTTTCTGTCGCCTCAGTTTTCGACTTTTCAGTGTCTGTTGCTTTCTGAATATCTGTAGTACTGAAGTCATTCACTGTTTCATCTTCCAGCCAGCATGACGGCAGTATCGGTAAATCCGCTTCTTCTGCCTCGCCGGGAAACACCTCGCTTATTACCTTATCCCTGTCTATTGCAAGTGAAACTGCCTTTCTGGCATACAGATCCGAAAATACCGGGTCATTCAGGTTAAATGAGATGAACTCAAAATTCCGGGATGTATATTTTTTTACTGTAAGATCAGATCTGCCTTTGTACCTGTTGTAATCATTGACAGAAATATCTACAGCATCGGCATCACCGGCCTGGAATGCAGCCATGGCATCGTCTTCACTCTTATATATGCTGGCTTGTATCGTTTCTATATACATTCCGTCTGTTTTCAGTTTTTCATCTTCACTGAACTGCCACCAGTTTTCATTCAGTTTGAGCACAATATTTTCACCGGCCGTATAAGAATCAAATTTGTATGGTCCTGTACCCACAGGCGTCATCTGCTTTGACACGGAAAGCACATCAGTGCTGGTGAACTGGTGTTTTGGCAGAATCGGAAAATTCATCATTTCAGGCATAAATGAATTAGGCTTCTTAAGTGCAATCCTTATAGTTGACGAATCCACTGCCGCATATGTCGATACATTCAGCAGCAGCGGCTTATATACTGAATCTATGGCGGAGTTAAGTATAGTCTGTATGGTGAATTCCACGTCATAAGCAGTAAATGGCTCACCATCGTGCCATTTTACGCCATCCCTGATATGGAATTCCCAGACGAGGCCGTCATTTGAAACAGACCATTGGTCAGACAGGACAGGTATTGCTTTCTGATCCTCCCCGAGCTTTGTCATTCCTTCATATACAAAGCCCAGGATATCTGAAATCAGAGCATTTTTTGTCAATACAGGATTCAGAGTATCCGGCTCTGTTGCAAAAAGTTTAAGCGTACCGCCTTTTACCGGACCCTTGTCCAGTATATCATCGTCATTGTCATATTCGGTATCATCAGTGACTGTATTATACTGATCATGAAGCTCCACCAGCTGTTCGAGTGTGTTTCCTGTCTGGCAGGATACCAGAATCACACACATTGCCAATGAAAGAATCGTATATATGGTTTTTTTCATCGTAAGCTCCTTACGGTTTTATCTGCATGAAAGCGGCCATGCTTCCGGTCCTGCCTTTATCTGCCCTGTGTGAGAAGAACAGGTCGCTCCTGCATTTTGTACATAATCCGCTGTCGTATATATTTTGTTCATCTACGCCTTCTGAAACCAGCTCTTTTTTGATTATTCCCTTCAGGTCGATCTTCCATTTTCCTCCCGGTACAGCTGTACAATATTCACCGAAACTTCTTTCCCTGAAAAGATTATATACATCTTCATCTACTTCGAAGCAGCATTTTCCTATCGACGGTCCTATCACGGCCACCAGCCTTCCGGCATCAAATCCGGTAATTTTTCTCATTTCAGCAGCTGCACTTGACACAATGTTCGCCAGCGTCCCTCTCCAGCCTGAATGAAGAAGTGCCGCTGCTTTAATCACCGGTTCAAACATGAATACAGGCACACAGTCCGCATGGAAAGTAACAAGCGTAACACCTGGCGCAACAGTAATAAGTCCGTCTGTTTTGTCTATGCTGTTTTCTTTTTCAAAACCTCTGCCTCTGTCGCTTTCATCGACCATTATTACTTTTGTGCCGTGGACCTGTTTTGCAAGTACCAGGCTATGAGTATCGATGCCGGTACTGCTGCATATAAGCCTGAAGTTTTCACGGACATTGGCTTTGTCATCATTTCTGTTAAATCCCAGATTCAGAGTGCTGCATTCACCGGTACTGATTCCGCCGTGCCTGGTACTCATGAAATGTGTCAGAATATTGCTGTATTTGTTCAGGCATTCGAACTGTATATACTTAAGGGAGCCATCAGTTACCAGAATCGTCCCATTGCCTACTTTTTCACATGTTTTCAAGAACTGTCCCTCCAATTGTATATCACAAACATAATACCATATCCTGTGCTCATTCTCAATACAACAGAATAGTTGCAGATCATGCTGCGCCCTGCTGTGATCGCTTTACTGATCTTTTGCATAAGAAAACCGCCGGTAAATGACCGGCGGTGGATATTCATTGCAGAATTGTTCCTGATCCCGAATCTTTCTTTATGGGTTATTCATCCAATCTCACTTTCTGGGTTCCACGATCAATTTGATAGCAGTTCTTTCTTCTCCGTCAATGACAATATCGGTAAATGCAGGGATACAAATAAGTTCGATACCGGACGGTGCTACGAACCCACGCGCTATAGCCACAGCCTTAACTGCCTGATTCAAAGCTCCGGCTCCAATCGCCTGCATTTCTGCCACACCTTTTTCTCTGATAACACCTGCCAATGCACCTGCTATGGAGTTTGGATTCGATTTTGCTGAGATTTTTAAGACATCCATGAAAATAACCCCCTATTGCATACGATATTATATTTGATATTAGAAAAATTCTACATGAAAATCCAAATTCCTCTTTATTAAGTTAAAATTTGATATATTCAGAGAAAAATGCAGGATATTATGTAAATATAAGTCTTCCGGCTGTATAACTCCTTGCTACTGTAAATCGAATACATGACGGATACGGGTTATTTTCGATGTCCTTCCTGTCTTCTCATCAATATCAAGTATAACTGCATTGAATTGCACAGGGCCTTTGGCCACCTCAAATCTGACAGGCATGGACGTAAGGAACTTATTAATAATCAGCTCACGTTCCACGCCTATTATTCCTTCATAGGGACCTGTCATGCCGACATCAGATATGAAGGCTGTACCGCAGGGCAAAATCCTTTCATCCGCCGTCTGGACATGGGTATGTGTGCCTATCACAGCGCTGGCTCTTCCATCAGCATACCAGGCCAGAGCACATTTTTCTGAAGTAGCCTCTGCATGGATGTCAACTATAACTGCTTTTACTTTCTTTTTAATTTCCTCAAGCTCCCTGTCAAGGGCGGCAAACGGGCAGTCTGCCGGATCCATGTATATCCTGCCGATAAGGTTTATTACACCGAGTCGGCCGTCGAGTATAACCGAACCCTTTCCCGGAAGATTTGCAGGATAGTTGGCAGGTCTTGCCAGCCTCGTATCAGTATCGATAAAATTGGTTATTTCCTTTTTTGACCAGGTATGGTTTCCCATAGTAATGGAATCAATGCCGTATTTGTAAAGTTCCTGCGCAATAACGTATGTAATTCCTGAACCGCCTGCTGCGTTTTCACCGTTGGCGATACAGTAGTCAATTCCATATTCTCTTTTTACTTCACCTATATATTGCTTAACCGCCTTCCTGCCCGGGCTTCCGACTATGTCTCCGATAAACAGTACTTTCAAATTCTGTTCCTCCATTTACTAATTAATATGTCCATCGCTTACTCTACTATAACATAAACATAAAAAAAATAAAAAGCGTGCATTGCACGCTTCTTATTCTGACCTTGATACTATTTTGCATATTCAATTGCTCTGGTTTCACGAATTACATTAACTTTTATCTGACCAGGATATTCAAGTTCGCTTTCAATTTTCTTGACTATTTCTCTTGCCTTCAGGACGATCTCATCATCTGATACATCATCCGGCTTGACAATGATTCTAACTTCCCTGCCTGCCTGTATGGCATATGATTTTTCAACGCCCGGGAAGGAATTCGCAATTTCTTCGAGCTTCTCTATCCTCTTTATATATGATTCAAGAGTTTCTCTTCTTGCGCCTGGTCTTGCTGCAGATATTGAATCAGCAGCCTGTACAAGCACTGCCACAATAGATGTAGGCTCTACGTCTCCATGGTGTGACATAATTGCATTTACTACGTCGTTTCCTTCTTTGTACTTCTTTGCCAGATCAGCTCCTATAGTAACATGGGAACCTTCCATCTCATGGTCGACAGCTTTTCCGATATCATGCAGAAGTCCTGCTCTTTTCGCAAGTACGACATCGGCTCCGAGTTCTGCTGCCATTATGCCCGCCAGATTGGATACTTCTATGGAATGATCCAGTACATTCTGCCCGTAACTTGTCCTGAATCTCAGTTTGCCGAGAAGCTTTATGAGTTCAGGATGCAGTCCGTGCACACCTGTTTCGAATGTAGCTCTGTCGCCTTCCTGGCGGATTGTGTTATCGACCTCTTTCTTGGCCTTTTCAACCATTTCCTCAATCCTTGCCGGGTGGATTCTTCCATCAAGAATGAGTTTTTCAAGAGTTATTCTGGCTACTTCTCTTCTTATGGGATCAAATCCGGAAAGTATTACTGCTTCAGGAGTATCATCGATTATGAGATCAATACCTGTAAGAGTTTCGAGTGTTCTGATATTTCTGCCTTCGCGGCCGATTATGCGGCCTTTCATTTCATCATTAGGCAGTGGTACCACGGAAACTGTGGTTTCAGATACATGGTCGGCTGCACATTTCTGTATTGCCGTAGCAATGATTTCTCTGGCCTTTCTGTCGGCTTCTTCTTTTGCTTTGGCTTCCAGATCCTTCACAAGGACCGCTAACTCATGCTTAACTTCATTCTCAACGTTTCTTAACAGATACTGTTTAGCATCTTCGATCGACAATCCCGAAATCCTTTCGAGTTCTTCGATCTGTTTTCTGTGAAGCTCTTCCGTTTTCTCCTGTGTCGCCTGAATTTCTTTCAGCTTCTTGTTCAGCAGTTCATCTTTCTGCTCCAAAGCTTCAACCTTCTTGTCGAGGGACTCTTCTTTCTGCAGGAGTCTTCTTTCCTGTCTCTGGATTTCGCTTCTTCTTTCTTTGATTTCCCTGTCGAGCTCGATCCTGCTTCTATGGACCTCTTCCTTCGCTTCAAGAAGTGCTTCTCTCTTTTTGCTTTCCGCAGTTTTCAAAGCTTCATTGATAATCCTTTGGGATTCCTGCTCAGCACTTCCTATCTCAGCTTCTGCATCGATTTTTCTCCTGTTATATCCGATACGGAATGATATTAAAGAAGCAACTATTGCTCCAATTACAAGGCCAATCAAAATTCCAATAGCCAATTCAAAAATAGCACACACCTCCTATTATTCAGTTTTCAATGGTCATGCCGGATACCCGGGCCACGTCTGATCTCAGTCAGCAGCTGACACGGCTGAAAACCGGCTATTCATAATGCGTTGACGATCTTACCGTCTGCTTTTAAACGAAACATAGTTTAATTGTAAACTTTTTTAATTTTTATGTCAAGAAAAACAAAACTTCCAGCTGCCGCCGGTTCTTGCTCTACTTGACTGCTTTTTTCCTTCTGCCGAACGGAACAGATGTTTTTTTAATCCCATCTCTGCCCCCAATTGCTTTTGAAACGGTTCGTCCTGATGGTAGTCCGGTTTTTCTGCTTTTGCCGTGAGCAGCCGCACATGTCCTTCTCCTGACTGTCGCGTGCTTTTCAGGCCTTATAAGACAATTAGGGCCATACCCGATCAGGTCCTCTCTGCCTGTCAGACGAAGGGCTTCTCTGACAAGAGCATAGTTTTCCGGCCGTCTGAACTGAAGAAGCGCCCTCTGCATCGCCTTCTCCTTCGGAGATGACGGAACGTATACTCTTTTCATTGTCCTCGGATCCAGCGATGTATAAAACATACATGTGGACAAAGTTCCGGGTGTGGGGTAGAAGTCCTGGACCTGCTGAGGCGTATAGCCGATTTTGTTCAGATAGACTGCCAGTTCAACTGCTGCTTTCAGGTCACTACCCGGATGGCTCGAAATAAGATAAGGCACCAGATACTGCTCTTTGCCAAGCTCACGGTTGATTTCATAAAACTTTTTTACAAATGCATCATATACTTTGCGCCCTGGCTTGCCCATCTTTTCAAGTACTCTGTCAACTACATGTTCCGGTGCTACTTTCAATTGACCGCTAACATGGTGCTCGCATAACTCCCTGAAAAAATCATCATTCTTATCCAGCATCAGGTAATCATATCTGATTCCTGAACGTATAAAAACCTTCTTTATCCCGGGTATCTCTCTCAGCTTCCGCAGCAACTCAAGATATTCCCGGTGATCGACCTTAAGGTTTCTGCATGGTTCAGGATAGAGGCACTGTCTGTTTTTGCAGCTGCCGTACTTTTTCTGCTTTTCACATGATGCATCCCTGAAATTTGCTGTAGGACCGCCCACGTCATGGATATACCCTTTGAATCCCGGCTGCCATACCAGTTTTTTTGCCTCACTGATTATTGATGCCTGGCTTCTTCTTTGAATTACCCTGCCCTGATGGAAGTTCAATGCACAGAAGGAACATCCGCCAAAACAACCTCTGTGGCTTGTTATGCTGAATTCGACCTCTTTTATCGCCGGAATACCTCCAAGAGACTCATAAGAAGGATGGTATGTTCTTTCATAAGGCAGTGCATAAACCCTGTCCATTTCTTTTTCCGTAAGCGGATAAGCCGGAGGGTTCTGTATTACCAGCTTGTCACCGTGGGGCTGGATCAGTGTCCTGCCGGAAAATGCATCCTGCTCATTGTACTGCAGCATAAAAGCTTCTGCGTATGACCTTTTGTTTTCTTTTACTTCCTCATATGACGGCAGCATAATATGGGGTCTGTCTTGTTCATATGAGTCTGAAAGGTATACTGTCCCCCTTACATTTCTGATATTGCTTATATCTGTTCCCTTTGCCAGCAGAGATGCAATTTCCAGGACCGGCTTTTCACCCATGCCGTATATGATCATATCAGCCTTGCTGTCAAGCAATATTGACCGTCTGACTTTATTATCCCAGTAATCGTAATGTGCAAATCTCCTAAGACTTGCTTCGATGCCTCCGATTATCACCGGGATTCCTTTGAAAACCTCGCGGGCTTTATTGGCATATACTATCACCGCCCTGTCGGGCCTGAGTCCTGCTTTTCCACCCGGGGAGTAGCTGTCGCTGCTCCTGGGTTTCCTGCTGGCTGTGTAATGATTGACCATGGAATCTATGACTCCTGAAGAAATAAGAACTGCGTAGTTAGGACGTCCCATCCTCATGAAGTCATTATTGCTTTTCCAGTCAGGCTGAGCCAATACACCTACCCGATAACCTTCACTTTCCAGAAGCCTGGTTATTATTGCAGTTCCAAAACTTGGATGATCAACATATGCGTCTCCGCTTATATAAAGAAAATCAAGGCTTTCCCAGCCCCTCTTTTCCATATCGGTCCTGTTTATAGGTAAAAAAGCCATTCATACTCTCCTGTAACCTGTACTTGCCTTGCCGCACCTGAATTATGCGGCTAAAACCGCTATTGCTAATTCTATCACAAAAAAACGTGTTTAAACATAGAATATTCATATTACTGCCTGGAAATATAAGAAACACGGAATTATCCCCTCAATGATATCACTGTGTTAAACGCGGCTATTCTGCTGCGCATTCCGTCAAAGGCACAGTCTGTACTTACATTTTCCAAATGTTTTCTGTCACATTCAGCCGCTTTTTTCAGATATCCCGCGGCTATATCATAACGGCCTGTCATAGCATACACCGATGCAAGATTGTAAAAAATCTCTCCTTCAGCAGGCTTTATTCTGATTGCTGAAGCATAAGCTTCGGCAGCATCACTGTAATGGTGCATTTCTGTTAAAGCTGCACCCAGATAGTAATATACATCAGGCTTTTCCGGATCCAAATCCAGCGCGGTCCTGAAGGCACCTGCAGCTTCCATGTATCTTCCGCTTTCCATCATACATATCCCAAGGTTGAAATACAGGCTGGATTTTCCGGGTTCTATTCCAAGGGCCTTTTCGTAAATTTCGGCAGCTTCTCCATACCTGCCTTCCAGTGAAAGTAAGATACCAAGATTATTATATGCATCGATGAAACCAGGACAAAGCCCGATTGCTTTTTCATATGCTCTGATGGCTGCCTTTCTATTGCCAGCCTCATTCAGCGCCACTGCCATGCTGTAATATGCGTCACTAGAATCAGGCCTTATATGTATGGCTTTTTCATAGCACGCTACAGCATCTTTCCATCGTTTTGTCCTTACATATGCATTGGCAATATTGTACCAGTATACGAAATTATCCGGTGCCAGCTCCAGTATTTTTTTATATATTGCTGCAGCTTCATCCGGTTTGTTACATTTCATCAGGACCTTTCCCAGTTCTTCAAGTATTTTGGGACTGTCAGGCTTTAATTTTGCCGCTTTTCTCAGTTCCTTCTCTGCTTCATCAAATCTTTCTGTCTCGGAAAATAACCTGCCCCATATGTAATGCGGACGATATCCGGCTTTGCCTTCGCCGATCCTTTTTAGAATTTCAATGCCCCTTGATTCTTCACCCAGCCTGAAATATGCATATGATAAGTTTTCCAGTGCTTTGAAATCATCAGGATCCAGCTGCAGCGTTTTCTCATAATACATAGCAGCATCCTCAAAACAGCCTTTCATGTATGATGAGTTGCCGAGATTGTAATAAATCCGCCGTTTTTCAGCATCTCTGCCGCTGAAGAGTTCCAGTGATCTTTTAAAAGAATCCAGTGCCTGTTCAAACATAGCCTGTTTATAACAGATACAGCCATAATTATAATGAAGTGTTCCTGAATTGCCTGCCAGAATGATGAGTGTCTCCCAGATGCTCAATGCTTTATCCGGTTCATTGTTTCTCAGGTACATTTCAGCTTTTTGCGCACATTTTCTGAAATTCATGCGTATTTTTTCGGGAAGATCCCTCAATTCACCGATAATTTCTGAAACAGGCCTTATACTTTCTATATCATTGATGCCTTCGCCGGGGAAAGCTGGATCATCCGCAGGCAGTTCTTCCGATGAGTTTTCAGGCACAGCGCTGTATCTGAATTTGCTCATCATTCTGCGATAATCACAAATAAGCAATACAGCCGGCAGCAAAATCCCGAATGTAATAAATGCAGTCTCAATTACTGCCAAAGCTTCGACATCATTGCAAAAGCACATTATTATAAGGACCAGGGCAAAAAGCTGAAGACTTACCGGGATCAGCATGAGCATACTCATTCTTTTTATCGTTCTGTGCAAAGAATAAGCCAGCAAAATAAGCATCAGTATCGTCAGGAAACCATAGACAACTGACATGCCTATCCCTCCGGTTTCTATTTATCATTCATCTGCATCTCATGCCACTGCTGTTTGGTAATCAGTATCTGCCTGGGTTTGCTGCCTTCAAATCCGCTGATGATCCCTCTGGCTTCCATCTGGTCAATTATCCGTGCAGCTCTTGCATAACCTACTCTGAACTTGCGCTGTATAAGCGAGACGGATGCCTGGCCTGCGTCAATTACCATCTCTATTGCCTTTGGAAGCAATTCATCATTATCACCGCTGTCACTTGATGCAGCTGTATCTTCACTGTTTATCTCCTCTATAATATTATCATCGTATATTGCGTTACCCTGAGCTTTTACATACTCTACGACCCGTTCTACTTCCGCATCGGTTATGTTGGCGCCCTGAACCCTTACAGGCTTTGCTTTCCCTACAGGATGCAGCAGCATATCGCCTCTGCCAAGCAGTTTTTCGGCACCGGCCATATCAAGTATTGTTCTTGAATCTACCTGTGATGATACGGCAAAAGAAATCCTCGAAGGTATATTGGCCTTGATCACGCCTGTTATTACATCCACAGAAGGCCGTTGCGTGGCCAGGACCAAATGCATCCCTGCAGCTCTTGCCATCTGTGCAAGTCTGCAAATGGCATCTTCAACGTCATTGGGAGCAACCATCATCAAGTCTGCAAGTTCATCAATGATAATGACGATCTGAGGCATTATAGGCTGCTCTCCTGTTTTGGCCATCAGCTCATTATAGCCTCTGATATCCCTTACCGATTTATCTGCAAACATTTTGTACCGGTTCACCATTTCCTGTACAGCCCAGTTAAGCGCTCCGGCGGCTTTCTTGGGTTCTGTCACTACAGGGATAAGAAGATGCGGTATCCCGTTATATATGCCGAGTTCGACAACCTTAGGATCTATCAGCAGCAGCTTTACCTCATCAGGTGAAGCTTTGTAAAGCAAACTGACTATCAGGCTGTTGATACATACGCTTTTCCCTGATCCGGTTGCTCCAGCTATCAGTAAGTGCGGCATTTTTGCTATATCGGCGATAACTGTTTCACCGGATATGTCTTTCCCTACGGCAAATGCCAGTTTTGACGGATGTTTTGCAAACTCTTCAGTTTCTATAACATCCCTTAGGCGTACCATATTCACTTCTTTATTTGGTACTTCTATCCCGATGGCCGCCTTTCCCGGGATCGGTGCTTCGATCCTTATACCGGGAGCCGCCAGGTTCAGTGCGATATCATCTGACAGGTTGACTATCCTGCTGACCTTTACCCCGGCACTTGGCTGAAGCTCATACCTGGTAACCGTCGGACCCCTTGTGACATTGACAACTTTTGCTGAGACTCCAAAACTTGCCAGTGTCTCCTCCAGCTTTCTGGCTCCCTCAATAACCTGATTTCTGTAATTTTTGGGATCTCCTGCTTCAGAATTATCTTCAATAAGCAGGTCGTAAGGCGGAAAAGAATATTTTTCATTTGTGTTTGCTGCAGGAGCTGCGGTTTTGATAACGATCTCCTGCAGTTTTGAAGCATCTGCTGATTCTGCTTCAGTTGTTTTCTCATTTATACTTTTTTTAGGCTTATCCTTACTCTTCTTTATATCACCGATAACCAGTTCAAAAGCGGAGTCATCGTTATTTTCGCTTTCAGTTTCTTCGGACACCACAGGTTCTGTTACCTTCAGATCATTTTCGGTATTCTTTCCCGACTTCTTTTTGCTTTTCAGTTCCCTTGCAGATTTTTCGATCCTGAAGTCTATTACTTTTGGCTTTTTCTCGATACGCATAACTGCTTCTTCACCGTTTTCTCCGGCGTCTGGCAGTATATCATCTTCAGGTCGCTCATCATAATCATATGCGTCATTTTCCCTGCGGATGAAAAGCATTCTTATGCTTCTGAAGAATGCTGCAATTGATTTGTTGGTCAGCAGTATTATATCTATAAGTGACAATGCCGTAAGTATGATTATTGTCCCCGGCACTTGGAAGGTAACAAGGAAAGGCAGGCTGAGCAATCCTCCCAGCACACCTCCGCCAACAAATGAAGTCCCCTGTACAAAAAACATTTCCAGGGCTCTGACAGGCGTAAGGTTACTGTATTCTTCAGGCCTGTAACTGCCTGTCTGTATCAGAGCAGACAAGAGAATCAGCAGCAAAAAAATATATAATGGTTTATTCTGCAGATTCAGCTTTTTGCCGGCAAACAGAAGAAGTGCGCCGTACAGAATAATGAGCGGCGGCACCAGAAAAGCAGTAATGCCCAGCATTCCAAGGGATGCCTTCCTGATAAAGTTTCCGAAAAGCCCGATTGAATTCTCTACGTAAAAACTAAGAAGCATCAGTATGCCAAAAGCCAGAACCAATATTCCCTGGATTTCATTCAGATAGCTGACCTGGTTTTTCTTTTTAACTCTGTATTTTCTCTTTTGTGTTTTTTTCCTGCTCAAACCCCCACCCCCGGTGTGATATCAGTAAAGTGACGCAAGTTTACAGCTTTGCCATGTTGTTCAGATGGCAGTCTCTCTTATTTGAACATGTCTTCTATTGAGTATCTTTTTCTGTCAAAAGGAACGTATTATACTCCAAATCACGGCCCATGAAAGACTTACCTCTTTTACCATTCTATCATAATTCCCGCCTGTGTTCTAGATTTGATCAGTTTACCCATAAGGTCCATATTAAATAATATGTAAATTATGATACCAATATTAGCAATTTTAAACTAAATAAATAATATTCATTTCATGAAAAAGCTTTAACTAAATGAAGGATTTTGATGTTTTTTGTCTAAATAATAAAATAATAACAATATATGAAAGATGGTGTTATGAGATATATGAAATTATTAGCATCCATAACTGAGTCGGTAAAAAAATTCTTCGCCTCTGTTTTTTCAGCCAAAAGTAATAAGAAGTTCAGCTTCAGGAGGTTCAGGGATATCACCAAAATCCGCACAAAACTGATCCTGGTCTTTTTGATACCAATAGTGATGATTGTGGTACAGGGCCTTATCATGTATATAAGTTCATCTGCCATGGCTAAATCAAACATAGAAGAAGGATCCGTCTCATCTCTGGAGAGCAACGGCAAATATATGGAGGTCATACTCCAGACCGTAGAAAATGTTGCCGGCCAACTTTTTGCAGATACTGACATACAGGATTATCTAACAGACAATTATGATACAGATGATGCATTTGAAAGGCGGGAAGCCATAACAAATGTAAACAGTACATTGTCAAATATTACTCAGTTTTATCCTGAAATTAACAGTGTAATGATTATTCCGGTTGACGAAAATATAAAAATACTTTCCACTGTGTCAAATATAAAATCGACAATCAAATACAGCGATATTGCCGATGCATCTTTCATAAAATCTGCTGAAGCGGCAAAAAACCGCAGCGGATGGTTTGGCCTGCACCAGGAGCTTGACGATAAGTTTGGAATATCAAGAGATAAATATTGCCTGTCGTTTGTCAGGTTCATCCGCAGCACAAGCAATTATAAACACGTAGGTGTAATTATAATAGATCTGAAAAGCAGTGTAATAGAAGATATGTATAAATCAAAGACGGTATATGAAGGTCAGCAGTTCAGTCTGCTCACGTCTGACGGCAGGGTTATCACCAATGGTGCTGATGTAACTGGAAGCAGCGACCTGCTTGATCAGGAATTTTTCCGTAAACTGACTTCATCGGAAGAAACTCTTGGCTCAGAAAAAGTTGAATACAGTGGGAATAAGTACCTTATGATTTATAGAAAATTGTCTTCCACCGGGCATACACTTCTCGAAATGATCCCTGAAAACAGGCTTTATGCATCAACGAAGCAGATCATCGTCTCTACTGTAATCATTGCGTTCATAGCAGCTGTAATAGCATTTTCAACAGGCATACTTATGGCCGGCAGCATGGGCAGGACCATCAACAGGATAATGAGTGCATCTGTTAAAGCAGCTTCCGGCGATCTTACAGTTACTCTCCAGTCAAGAAGGAAGGATGAACTTGGTACTTTAACAAGAAGCATCAATTCCATGATAGCAAATATCAGGGAGCTTATCGAAAAGGCAAATCACGTTTCCATGAAGGTCACAGAGTCAGCGGCTACAGTGTCGGCTACTTCACAGCAGGTAACCAATGTATCCAAGGATATCACACGCGCCATCCAGGAAATATCGACGGGCGCATCTGCACAGGCGATCGACGCAGAACATGGGGTTGAAAAGATCAGTTTGCTGGCTGAAAAAATAAACGATGTAACCAGGAATGCAAAATATATAGACGAACTGACTTCCAATGCAAAAGCATTGACAGAAAACGGCCTTTCAACAGTTAAGGACCTGGATGTCAAGGCAGGCAGGACAACTGATATTACCAGGGAAATCACAGAAGATATAAAACAGCTCGATGCTCATTCCCAATCGATAGGAAAGATCGTAAAGGTTATCAGAGATATTGCAGATCAGACCAACCTGCTGTCCCTCAATGCTGCAATTGAGGCAGCAAGAGCAGGGGAAGCCGGCAAAGGTTTTGCCGTCGTTGCAGATGAAGTAAGAAAACTTGCGGAAAGGTCAATGGATTCAACAAAAGAGATAGCAAATATAATTAAATCCACTCAGGATCAGACAGCCAAAACTGTTGAAAAGACATCGACTGCCGAACTTATTCTGAAATCGCAGAATGAAGCGGTACGCGGAACTATAGAAATATTCAGGAAGATCATGGAGTCGATGGAAACACTCTCAGAACAGGTTGACGAAATCATATCCAGAATTGAAGAGATGGAAAACAACAAAGAACAGGCCATCAGTTCCATCCAGAATATATCGGCTGTATCCCAGGAAACAGCAGCATCTTCAGAAGAAGTCACTGCGTCCACTCAGGAACAGCTTTCATTCATCGAAGAACTTTCGCGTTATGCTGATGAACTGAAAGAGTCTTCGGATGAATTAATGAAGTCCATATCAATATTCAAGCTCGAATAATGTCAAACCTAATGGGCTGTCAGTATCCATCTTATTTCAGATCACTTTTGCTGACAGCCCTTCCGGGCTGTAACAGCGGATCCAGGAACGATGACGGTCGTGTACTCAATAATCTTGATATTTTATATTGCCTGTCAGGAGTTTCGGTTACAATAATTTTTTCTCCCCTGTATTCAGCTTCGAAATATTTTACTTGCGGCTGATCATCTGCTCCGCTGAATACAATTTCCGCAGGCACTATTGAGTACAATATCACTGAAGTTCCCCTCCCGTTGCGATTATATTTGCTTTTGATTTTCTTTTTTGCTCTATCAGTTCATATAACTTATTCATAGCGTCTGACAGTCCTCCGACCTCATTTATAAGTTTATACCTGACAGCATCTTCACCGAACAATACTGTTCCTACATCATTGGCCAGCTCACCGGTCTTCAGCATCAGTTTCCTGAATTCATCCTTTGAAATGCCGGAATTTTTCGAAACAAACTGCACCACTCTTTCCTGCATCTTATCAAAATATTCATATGTCTGTGGTACACCTATTACAAGGCCATTAAGCCTGATAGGATGTATTGTCATCGTTGCAGAAGGAGCAATGAAAGAATAATCCGTTGAAACTGCCATCGGCACACCGATACTATGGCCGCCTCCCAATACAAGTGAAACCTTGGGTTTATCCATACTGGCAATCATCTCTGCAATGGCCAGTCCTGCTTCTACATCACCGCCGACTGTATTCAGTATCAGCAGTAATCCTTCTATCTCAGTATTCTCTTCAATTGCTACAAGCTGAGGTATCACATGTTCGTATTTTGTCGTTTTGTTCTGCGGCGGCAGTATGATATGACCTTCAATCTGTCCTATTATGGTCAGGCAGTGTATGTTTCCTCTTGGGTTGGAAACTGTCATCCTTCCAAGTTCCGTAATCTCATTTATTCTGTCTGTTTCCTTGCTTTGTTCTGCCTGTTCCGTCTGAGCCGACATCAGGCGTTCCAGCTTTGATCTGATTTCATCCTTTGGCATAAGTACCTCTTAATATCAGTTGTATTTTATTTAAATGAGGCATAAATCATAAACGCAGCCTCACTAATTATTATTGTTACAATGATTTGAAAAAATACAGAAACACCAGCCTTTATGCTGGTGTTTCCGATATAAGGGATGAGCAAGCCTGTAAGCCGGGTTCTGTATTAGATAATCATCTATCTAGGCCATACATTTCTGCATGGCTCAAGCCACCTGCCCGGGACTGGCGGGCCACCATATGTCCCTCTGCGGTGTTGCTC
>ENA-OWPA01000371-OWPA01000371.1-bioreactor-metagenome-genome-assembly--contig:-NODE-371-length-65896-cov-34.365320_pt1 | contig 65896 bp, 49 predicted proteins | sample MGYA00238139_ERZ651803 | MGnify/ENA primary metagenome ERZ651803 (study PRJEB26909, sample SAMN07631231) | bioreactor metagenome | isolation source: Switchgrass digestor | place: USA: Dartmouth...
CCTGCCCACGTTCCTGACTGTACTGAAGTGCGCGAGCCTTCGGGAACTCAGGATCGCTGCCATGCTCACCCTATATCTGTTTTAAAATCTCTTTTTTCGCCTTTCATCTGTCCAGTATCATTAGAACCAGTGTAACATTTTCCCATATGATCAGGTTGAGAGTTCCTGCCAAAAAGGGAATTATTATTATACAGTTTCAGAAGCAGCCAGTGAACGGAGAGCTTCCCCATATAATCATATGCACATAAGGTTATTCTGTGGTTAATATTAAATTAAACAAATATCATAAGTCAGATTCGATTGATATATGTTTGATCTAATTAAATTAAGAGATTAAGTCATCTATTATCCTTCCCGGCCTGCTCCCATGCAAGTTCTTGCAAAAAACTTATTAGTGGAAATAACGATTCAGGAACCGTAACGTCATTAAAAGATAAAGAAATTCTCCTATTTCCCTCATGAATCGTAAGTTTATAGTGTAATACGTCAGGAGGACCAGGTAAGATGGGAGTTACCTCCTTTTTTTCAAGCTCAAATACTTTGGAGCTTTCTACGAGCTGTATGAGCTTATTGGCAACTTCTTCGGGAAGCGTGTCAGTGTTTCCATGATACGTTAACCTGATATTGGCATATCCACCTGAACTTTCAAAGTCTATGTGCATTATAACCATCTGCCCTACTCATAGAAAAGCTCCAACCGCTTTCACGAAGGCATTAGAAATGCTTTATGAGACAACTCAATATAAAAACATCTGTTTTAATTACTGTTAGCTGTAATTATTTATAAATTATTATATTATTCAGGTATTAAGCCAGTTTACAGCTGTTGCTTTCTCGGCTCTGCAGAAACCCCTAAAAATCACATCAATCGGCTAAATGGAATTCATAAATAATTGTATTAACCGTAAATATATTGTATCATATTTGTCAATGTTGTAATTTTGAAGTGTTGTGAATTAAGAGATTTCTACAGAGCCTACTTTCTACTAAGTTAAGTTTTATGCTGGTTAATCTAATTTAAAACAATCCGACTTCCCTAAAAGCTGTTCTTACTCTCTGTGTTGCGTTCTTATCAACCCTTTTATTTTTCGCAAGAATCCGTGCAGCTCTTACAATCTCTCCGACAGCTTCCTTGAAATTAGCAGTAGGCCAGAGGTTCTGTAATGCATTATACCAGATTAAGGCTGCTTCGTCGGTTCCGATTTCGATGGCTGTAAGGTAAAAAGCTTTATTCATAATGCCGCTGTTGATATGTACACCACCTTGATCTTCAGTGCCAGTGTACATGTCTTTCACATGCGCAGGCTGGGGATCCTTGCCTAAAATACTGTTATCATATGCAGTACCAGGTTCACTCATAGAACGAAGAGCTTCCCCATATAAATCAGGGCCCATGATCTCGTCCCCGATTAACCAATCAGCCGTGTCCGCAGTCTGATTTTCGGCCAACTGCGTAATCACAGTTCCAAATACATCAGCGAAGTGTTCATTTAACGCGCCAGATTGACCTTTATACACTAATTTTGCAGTATTCTCAACAATACCATGACCTAGTTCATGAGCTATTACATCAAGGGACTTGGCAAAACTGGCGAATCGTGCGCTGTCTCCATCACCGAGAGTTATTTGCTCGCCATCCCAAAAAGCGTTATTGAATTTTACGCCGTAATGTACATTGCATATCAGATTCATACCATTGTTGCCCAGGGAATCTCGCTTAAAAAAAATTCCTTAATATATCACGATTTGTACTAGCATAATCATATACAAGATCCACGGCATCAATGCCTGTAGGAGAGGAATTGCCTCCTTGATCACGCACCAGTTTATTTTGAAGTTTTGATGTATGTTCACAATCATATACCTTCACATATGCTTTGCCTGTAGTCACAGCAGCTCCAAGGAACTCAGCCCCCAGACTCATCTTCTTTGAAGCCTCAGCCCTGTTTTCCCGGAAAGCCTGGCTCTGCACAATAGTCGATTTTGCCTCCTCAATTCCAGCTTTTGCCATATTATCAAGAACATAAGGTGGAATGAATGCACAGAAACATTTATTGTTATTTCCTATATTGTTAAAACTACCCACTCTTTTGCCCCCATATAGTAACTTAAGCCTTATTTAATAAATAATAAAACAGTTTCTCACTTCAAAAAAACTCGTGACTAATTATCCCCATACAAGGTTATACATTTATCACATAATTTGTTTTTATCTCTTTACCAGTTATTTTTTATTCGTCTGCTAGATAAAGATACTTATCAGTGTGTAATATTACTATAAAACTAATAACGAATATATAATTAGGAGATTAATTCTTGGTTTTTTATTATATATTCATCAAACAAGTCAATGTGAATTGTTATTAAGTAAGGTAGAAAAGCATCAAAGTTGTTATTAAATGAGGTAGAAAAGCATCAAAGTACCCTATTGGGTAGAAAAATATTAGAGTACCGACAGTAGGTCAAAATATTTCTGTCAAAATTAATATAAAAAAGGAATCAGGCAGAAGAAAGTGACACAATGGCTTCTGCCAGATCTCCGTTTGAATTTTGCAAAGCTCTCCGTGCTTCATCTTCAGAAACGCCGGTTTGCTCCATTACGAGTTTTATATCTTCAGCGGGAATTTCCAGTTCTCTTGGGACTTCTTTTGCGTCACCTACAATCTGGTATGTTTCCGAGCCTTGGACTGTCATTATGCTGACGTTTGCATTCTCTATAATAATATTAGAGTTCGCAGTCTTTATGACTACTTCCTGAACATCCTTGAGCTCTTTAATATCAATTCCCATCTGTTTCATCATCTGCTTCATCTTAGCCGGGTTCATACCCCGGCCACCTATCCCTCCCATTCCTGGGAACATAGACTTGCTTCTCCTTTAATTTCTTTACTTTTTCAGGTTCAATACATTCAGCGCGATTTTACTTTTCTTAATGGCATCCTCCACAGGTGCCGCATCCGCCGCCAGCTGAGGGGTTGCGGATAAGGAAACCTTTTCCGTTTTCATCCTCAATAAAGTCGATGCTGCCCTCAGAGAAGTTCCTTTCTATTTCTTTTGCCATAACAAGTTTTATTCCGTTACTTTCCATAGTGACGTCGTCTTCCTTCAGTTCATCGTCAAAAGCTAATCCATACTGAATTCCGCTGCAGGCAACCCCGGCAACAAAAATTCTGAGAGCAAGATCAGGTTTTCCTTCTTGTTCAAGCAGTGATTTCAATTCTGCAGCAGCTTTGTCTGTTACTTCTATCATTTATGCACCTCTTTTTTTACTTTCCATACTTTACAAAATTTTATGTGTTCTATTTTCTATAAGATGCCAACCGTTACAGCTTACAGATAATTTCCAAACGTTATATACTCTTGCATCGGGCGAATATAACGTTTATTGTAAAATTGCGCTTTTTCCCCTGAAAGAGTCTTTTTCACAGGAAGCTGGAAGGGCAGAGTGTGGATTCTTTTTCAGAGAATCTTTACGTTGCTAATATATAAAAATATATTTTCTATTTTATATATTTTTCTCCCAATATTTTTTTGCGTTTAAAATCATAGAAACTCGACATCTTCATCAACAGGCTTCTCAGGAATCTTTGCATTATAAGCATTAATCTCCAGAGAATTGCGTTTCCCTTTCACTTCCCAGATGGGAATGTATACAAGCTCCAGATCAAGCTGTATCTCTTCAGATTTTGGACTGATGCTCCTGTGTTCATATATAACAGCCTGTCCTTCTGTATTGTTAAAGCGTATCTCGCGTGTATTCTCTTCTATTATTGAGTCAAGAAGAATCTTTTCTGCCTGTTTTTTATCCACGATCGGTCTTTTTAACTCATACTGTACGGCAGGAATTCTTGTAGGTGCAGCCAGTCCTTCGACTTCCATCTCTTCTTTTGATTTGTTTAAAGCGTTAAGAAAACCTTTCCCTTTTCCTGCAATACTCAGTACCTTTGACCTGAAGCGTTTTTCTGCTTCAACACTATATTTATATTTCCAGAAAGGCACAAATTTCAAAATCGCATCCCTGGGGCTGCTTAAATAGGGTTTTGCAATAATCATCGCCTGCTTTTTAGAAATTCTTGGCTCTACAGATTGTATATTCAACATCTCATAAGATTCGATATCTGAAACCTCAACCCGTTCTGATTTCCTTAAATCTTCTCTCTCCTCAAAGCCCTGTATTCCGAATTGATTCTCAAAAGAAAGTTTATCGGTTTCGATTTGCTGACTCTGAGAGGGCAGGATTTCTCCGTTAGGGTAAGATTCCTGTCTGAGCTCTTCTTCTGGATTCCAGTTTTTTACTAGCTCTAAAGCTGGTTGCCTGTACGGATCTCGTGCTTCATTTGCTGGCAGTATTCGCGGTTCTGAATACGAAACCTTTGATTTTCTTTCCAGATTTACAAGCACCGATCTTCCAATTTGAAGAGCCAGTTCATCCCTATCCCATACATAAATCCCAAATTCAGCTGCGTAATCGAATAATTCTTCAGACCCTTTCTCGGTCATTACGTAAATTCCTGTACAGTCTCCTATCTTTTCGGAAAAGGCTTTTATTTCCTTGCGATCTGGCTGCAGGGTACACCTGATATAAGCCTGATGCCCGTTTTTCTCCACAAGAATATCACTCTGGCTGCATATTGTGACATTATATCCAGAGGATTTAAAGATATCACCAAGGATTTCTAAAAGGTCTTGCTTCATGATTCTCACATTCTTATAACCTGCACATCTAAAATAGTTTATGTTTGCACCTGAAAGTACAATAATTTGGCATTCTCTATTATAAACTACTCACTTTGCTTTATTATACATCTTCAATAATATGAAAAGGTACATATATTTAAGAGACTAAATTCTAACCAGATAGTATGAGTGGAATCAGGTTTGGAACGGATTCCTTTTCCACATATGAAGAAGGAATAAAGAAAGAGTGGATTGTAGGAAACGGACTCGGGGGATACGCCTCATCTACTGTTATAGGGGCGGGAACAAGGACTTATCACGGACTGCTTGTGGCAGCTCCGAAAAACTCTCCAGGAAGGTTCGTATTGCTTTCCTCCCTTGATGAAGAAATTGCGATTAATGACGAGGTTTATAGGTTGGCAACCCATAAATATCCGGGTACTGTTTTTCCTTCAGGATTCAATTATATTTCCAAATTTATTCTTGCTCCATTTCCTCTCTGGATTTATCACCCAGGACCATTTACCGTGAAGAAAAAAGTTTTCATGATTCACAACAGCAATACGACCTGTGTTCTGTATGATATCAGAGCCAGAAGAGATGGAGCTTTGCTGAGAATCTTTCCGCTGGTAAATTCTAGAAACTTCCACCACACTACTCGCTCAGGAGATATCTCCTTCTCTCAGGAAGCCAGTCCTTCAGGAGTAAAACTGGAAAGTTCTAATGGTTTTGCTTTTTCGCTTTCTTCCAATCTCCAGTATCATTCTGATCCCAAATGGTACTATAACTTTGAGTATGATATTGAAAAACAAAGAGGGCTTAACTTCCAGGAAGACAACTTCAATCCGGGCTATTTCGAAAGCAAACTCAAAGCAGGAACATCTCATTTTTTTATTGCCGCTTCAACAGAAGATATCTCTTCTCTGACGCTAGAGCAGGTTGAGGAGCTCTATACAAGGGAAGTATACAGGCAAAATCTTCTTGCCTTTAATTCAAGACTTACCGAGCCTTTTGCTCTCAAGCTTCTCAGGGCAACCGATTCTTTTATAGTGAAAAATCCCTCTTCAGGGGAAAATACGGTGATTGCAGGATATCACTGGTTTTCTGACTGGGGACGGGATACCATGATCTCCATACCTGGCTTGCTTCTAATTCCTCGCCGCTTCGAGGAGGCAAAATCTATTCTCAAAAATTATTCCAAATATTGTAGGAGAGGTCTGATCCCAAATGCTTTTCTGTCGCTTGGGGGAGAACCGATTTACAATACTGTGGATGCTTCTCTCTGGTTCATTCACGCCCTGGGTCGGTATTTCGCATATACAAAAGACTTCCTTTTCCTCTCAGATGTCTGGGAAACCGTGGATAGTATAATAGATAATTATCGTAAGGGTACGGACTTTGGAATCGGTATGGACTCCGATTATCTAATCCGGCAGGGTCCTCAGTTAACCTGGATGGATGCTAAAGTAGGGGAGCAGGAAATAACTCCAAGAGCAGGTAAAGCCTGTGAAATCAACGCTCTCTGGTACAATGCCCTGAAAACCGCTTCCAGTCTGGGCACCCTTCTAGAAAAAAATGTTTCCACTTATGAGACTCTTGCAGCTGGAGTAGCCTCAAACTTTGAGAGAGTTTTCTGGAATCCGGAAAAGAACTGCCTCTTTGACCTTGTATATAAGGACGAAGCAGGAAATGAGGTTAAAGACTCTGCAATCCGTCCCAATCAAATCTTTGCAGTGGCTCTACCCTATACCATGCTTTCCCCTGAAAAAGAAAAAGCGATAGTGGATAGAGTTGAGAAAGATCTCTTGATCCCCTTCGGACTTAGGACCCTCTCGACAGATCACCCTCTGTATAAAGGACGTTATCAGGGAGATCCAGCAACTAGAGATGCAGCCTACCACAATGGCACTGCCTGGCCCTGGCTCCTTGGCGCTTATGTTAAAGCTTACCGAAAGGTTCACAACTATTCAAAAGAAAGCCTCGAAGATATGCGGGCTCTCCTGCAGGGCTTTAATACGCATCTTGAAACCGCAGGCGTTGGCACCATCTCTGAGGTGTTTGATGGAGATTATCCGCACTCTCCGGGTGGTTGCATCTCTCAAGCCTGGAGTGTTGCAGAAATCCTGAGAGCATATGTAGAGGATGTGCTGGGAATCAAACCCTGAGATAAGAATCACATGTACTGTCCTTTCTTTGCAGCATCCTTCAAAATTCATTCCCTCTCTTTTTTATACTTGTTTTACAATCTATCCCCCATGATTGATTTTGATTCCTTAAAAACCGAGAACGGTTTGATCCTTGCCATTGTTCAGGATCATCTTAGCAAGGAGGTACTGATGTGTGCCTATATGAATAAGGAGGCACTTGAGAAAACTGTAGAGACTGGCATCGCACACTTCTGGAGCCGGAGCAGGCAGCAGTTATGGAAAAAAGGAGAGACTTCGGGACATGTGCAGAAAGTAAAAGAGATCAGAATTGATTGCGACATGGATTCTCTCCTTTTGCTGGTTGAACAAACAGGTGGAGCCTGTCATATGGGATACAGATCCTGTTTTTATCGAAAATTAGACGGAAAGATTATAGGGGAGAAAGTCTTCGAGCCAGAAGACGTTTATTAAGAATCAAGTCTCCAAAATCTTATTTTCCTCCTGCACAGTTTTTTAGTTTTTTTCTTCTAAAATAAATTGCTGGAGGTTTTATTATATACCTTCCGTCTCTATATTCCCTTATATGGCTGATGAGAAGCGGATATGGAGAATTGTTCCGGATACAAGTGTAATTATTGACGGAAGGCTTTCGGCTCGCATTAGAGACGGGGACTTTAAAGGTGCCGAGATTATAATTCCTGAAGCTGTGGTATCGGAGCTTGAAGCCCAGGCAAATAAGGGCAGAGAAATAGGTTTTAAAGGGCTTGAAGAGCTTCTGGAACTCCGCAAGCTGGCAGAAAGGGACGAGATTCTCCTTCAATTCAGCGGGGTTCAGCCCACGCTTGAGGAGATAAAGCTATCTAAAGAGGGCAGGGTGGATGCTCTTATCCGAAATACAGCTATTGATGCAGGGGGGCTGTTTGTAAGTGCAGATAGGGTGCAGTCTCTTATAGCTAAAGCAAAGGGACTTAATGTCGAGTACATGCCTCCCAAAACTCTGGATCCGTCTGAGCTTACGCCTCTAAGAATAGAGCATTTTTTCACGGATGATACGATGTCCGTACACCTTAAAAATGGGGTTCCTCCTATGGCCAAGAAAGGACCAATAGGGGATATACGCTATGTAGTGATTCGTGATGAACCTGTTACTTCTGCAGAACTTTCCAGTATATCTAGAGAACTTATTGAAAGGGCGAGGCTGGATCCTGAATCTTTTATCGAGATGTCATCAAGTGGAGCAACTGTCTTGCAAATCCGAAACATGCGTGTCGCAATTGCCCACCCGCCTTTTTCCGATGATATGGAAATTACAGCTGTCAGGCCAACTGTAGTTGTGGATCTTGAACAATATCGACTAAGCGATCAACTCAAAGAACGGATTGTAAGCCAGCGTGGAATTCTTATTGCTGGTCCGCCTGGAGCCGGAAAGTCTACTTTTGCCGCAGGAATTGCCCGATATCTGAGCGACCGTGGACAGGTGGTCAAAACCATGGAATCTCCAAGAGACCTTCAGGTACCTCCTGAAATCACTCAATATTCACCTCTGAATGGCAGGATGGAAGATACTGCGGATCTTTTGCTTCTTGTCAGGCCGGATTACACTATATATGATGAGGTCCGGAAGACCAGCGATTTCCTGATTTTTGCAGATATGCGGCTTGCAGGCGTGGGGATGATCGGAGTTGTGCATGCAACCAGGGCAGTAGATGCCGTTCAGCGTCTGATTGGGAGGGTCGAACTTGGTGTAATCCCGCAGGTAGTGGACACCGTTATTTTTATCGATAAAGGAGAAGTTGCAAAGGTTCTGGTGCTTGAATTTACGGTTAAAGTCCCTCATGGGATGACTGAACAGGATCTTGCAAGACCGGTAATAGTTATTTCAGATTTTGAAACCAGAAAAGTTGAGTATGAGATTTACACCTATGGCGAACAGGTTGTTGTTATGCCAGTAGGTCCCCCTACTGAACTCAGGAAACCTTCTTGGAAGCTTGCGGAAGAGGAAATAAGGAACGTTATTAGCAGGTATGCATCCGGTCCTGTTGAAGTGGAAATGACTTCAGATGACAGTTCAATCGTAAAGGTTCGGGAAGATGATATGCGAAAAGTTATCGGCAAAGGTGGAAACGTCATTGACCGGATCGAAAATATGCTTGGTCTTCATATTGATGTCAGAGAGCTGGAAACCGAAGGTCCGAGAGCTGCAAGAGGCAGGAAATATGGAGCTGAAAGCCGGGCTCTTCAGGAAAAGCGAAGAGCATCCAGCTTTGAAGAGGTGCCTGTTGTCTCTTCGGTTCATCCTTTCATCGAAAGAAATAAGAAACACCTGATTCTTGGGGCTCCGGAACTTGCAGGAAAAGATGTGGAAATCTATATTGCAGGCGAGTACCTTTTCAGTGCAACGGTGAGCCGGCATGGAGAGATAAAACTCAGGGCAAACTCGGACCTTGCTTCCGATATTATAGACGCTCAGGACAGGGGAGAACCGATTGAGATAAGGCTTATCTGATCTCTTCCTGTTTCCTCTTTTTGAGCTATTTTTTCTCTTTTTTACAGTCTTCTTTTTGTCCTTCCTCTTCTCTTTTCTGCTATTGATTTCTCTTATTTTTTCTACTATTGATTTTATTTTATCACTGCAGATACTCGAAAAATTTTATATACTGTAGACCCAGATTCTGTAATAGAAAATTAAATGGGTATGGTCCGAGTGAATAAGTCACATCAAACAGAGCCGGAAATCAGGGAGGATCTCCAGGGAAGAATTGAGGTTTTTGACCAGAGCATAAGGAGTTTTGAAAAACGACTCAGGGCAGTTGAGAGACGCCTTTCTATGGGAATCTCTCCTGGAGTGCAGGCTGGAAGAATTTACTCCGGAAATTTATCAGGATTTTTCCCTGAAAGAAACGAAGGAAGTATCGTTGCAGGCTCTTCTATTCTCCCACGGATTCCGTCGGTTTCTCCTGAGTCTCCTATTAGCGGAAATTCTTTTTTTTCAGATCTGGTTCCTTCAAGTTCGGAAGGACACATCTCAAGTTTTGGATTCAGTGCAGTGTTTCCTTCAGACGAGCCCATGAATCCCTCAATGGCTTATGCTGATAATTCTTCTGAAGTTTCCGGAACTGGTTATAAAATAAAGAATATGAATGAAATTTTCACCAGCATCGCAGAAGGCCTCCGTTCCCTCCATGCTACTATATCCGAGTTATCGAATTTTACCCACAACAGTCTCGAACCCGAGATCGAAAAATTAAACACTGAACTTCGTACTCTCAAGGCTCAGGAAGATACGAAAAATAAATATATAAAGGAACTTGAGTCCCGTATAAAAGTCCTTGAGAGTCAGAACAGGCTTACTTTCGGCTCTATGAAGATTCCATTTGAAATCTCAGGAGCTATCGGCTCTTCAGCTCTTTTTCTTACCGCCCTCCTTATCTGGGCTGGTCGGTGGGATGTCATAAGGTCTCCTTATTTCTCCATCGTGCTTGCCGTGCTGATGGCAGGAGCTGTATTTATAAAATTTTATATGGCTAACCGAAGAGAGAAAACGCTGGCAGGTAAGTTATGAATTAAGAATATGTATGTATTAACTATTAATTTTGAGTAGGGTACGGCTTCTTCTTAGCTTCTAGTTATCTTTAAAAAGTAGTCGCTGGTAAAATCCCTGTATCCTTCTCTCATTACTTTTATCTTTATGTAACCTTCAGATTTTCCCTGAGGCAGTTCGGGATTGGAAATCTTCAATGTTACCTTCCCTTCAAGATCGGTAACGCCTGAATACGCTTTTTCCCTATCAGGGCTCCAGGCAATCACATTTGCATCTCTTACCCCACGGTTTTCGCTGTCAAATACCTTTACAGGCAGATCCAAATCGATTTTTCTTTCTTCTTCAGGTGAAGGCAAAGAAAATGCGCTTAGATTCGTTGTCGCATACATGGGTTTAGGAGGAGTAGGAGCATCGCTGACGGCTGAAAGAACTGCATAAAAACCTATGAGGCCAATAACTGTGAACACGACAATTCTTATTGGAAGCCCCAGGGTTCCAGTTTCATTATTTTTCAGTTTTCCACTTAGCATGTGCAACCTCTCTCTGCAGTTTTGTTGCATACAGTTCTTTTATGCAGTTCTTTTACTATGCGCAGCTGTCTTATTGCCTTAAATTCTGTTTCCCTAAGATCTCAAATCATCTCGTCTTAATGATTATAATGGCATCCTTTTTCTCGTAGTCATAGAAACCATCAGCCACAACCTTCAGATCCATTGTCCCTTCGTTCTGGTTTGGATCAAGCCTGATTCTTGCGTTATCTGGAGTTGTCAGGATAGCGATTCCGTTGGCATCCGTAGTATTCGAGGCTGCCCCGCCAAGCCCTCTCAGAATAACGTTTGCATTCCGTACCGGATTTCCGTCGTTGTCAGTTGCTTTTACCACTACGGTTATAGCAAGAGGGTTTTCTGCGGTGCTGGAATCCACTATTATTGAGTTCCCTTTAGCAAGAGTACTTCCTCTAAGCCCTGCATTTTCCACAAACACCGACATCTCCTTTGTCGGGGTTGGAATGATCGAAATCAGCGTTGCAAGGGCAACCATCCCGACAACAAGCATAACGACTATATTAATCGGGAGCTCCATAGCTTTCTCATCACGTCTGAATAATCTGAATTTTTGCATGTATTGTCTCCATTATACTTTCTTAAATTATTCACTCTAAACTGTATTAATTTTTTGCTAAACGCTCCCGACCAATGTATTTTTAATCAAAATTTATCTTTTATAGAAAATTTCTCTGATATTTTCCATACAAAACTATATGTTTATATAGTTCCTTCCACATACTATTCTTACTGTTGCATAATATCCTTAACAATAGAAACAAGGAGAAACAGTTTTTTGACTCAGGAATGCTCTGATGACTCAGGCGAATCGGATCGTGACCCTAGTTTCTTGTGTTTTTTTGGACTGCATAAATGGAAGCGAAAAAGTGGGGCATTGTTCTTTTTGCCGACAGTGCTAGAAAAACGCTATGAATGTACACGTTGTGGCAAATACAAGGTGATGTTTGAGAGGGAAAAAAGCTCTTACAGTCTTCCGGCTGGCAGGTCTTAATTGCAGAGAATTTATAGCTACTAATTTTTCCATTTTTTCCATCTTTTTCTAATCATTCTTCATCTTTTCCTAATCGTACTTCATCTTTTTCTAATTATTTTTCCATCTTTTTCTAATCGTTTTCCAATCTCTCTAATCATTTACTAGTTTTTTCTATCTTACTCTTTCTTTCTTCCAATTGTTTTCCGCTGCCTTTCAATATTATTCCGCTGCCCTTTCCCCTGCTCGAAAAGTTAATCTATCTTAACTTTATTTGTTAGGGCTATGAGAAGAATTGTGATTCTCGATTACGGGCTTGGAAACCTCCGCAGTGTTCAAAAGGGGCTAGAACACGCCGGATCCAATCCCACAATCTCTGGGGACCCTGAGGAGATTCTTGCCGCAGATGGTTTAATCCTCCCAGGAGTTGGCGCTTTTGTGGACGCTATGAAGTGCCTTACCCCCATTAAAGGGATTATAGAAGAGTACGTTCGGTCAGGAAGACCTATGCTCGGGATCTGCCTCGGACAGCAGGTGCTCATGAGTTCTTCTGAAGAAGGAAAGCTGACCAATGGGCTTGATATTATCTCTGGCAAGGTGCTGCGCTTTCCGAAGTCTGAATTAAAGGTACCTCATATTGGCTGGAACAATCTTAACATCAAGCAGGATCATCCTCTGTTTGAAGGTATTCCTGACAATTCTTTCGTATATTTCGTGCATTCCTACTATGTGGACACAGCGGCTGAAAACACGCTTGCAGCCTGCAACTACGGGCTGGATTTCTCGGCGTCTGTTGTGAACTCGAAAGGCAATGTAATGGGTACCCAGTTTCACCCCGAGAAAAGTGGAGCTATAGGATTAAAGATCCTGAAAAACTTTGTAGAAATATGTTGAGATAATTTATCGGGGGAATATGCCCCATATCTGAGTTTATATTTCATTTTCGGGAATATGTATAATCCCTGGGAAAGCTGAATTCTGAGTCTCAGGATATTAAGTTTGATCCCTGAAGATTTTTACAATAATCATATTAAATTAATAGATTACTTAAAATAATAGACTACTTAAAATCAGCAGATTATTTGTGAAATCAATTGACTGATACTTGAATGCCAGGCTATCCTGCCCTGCCATCTTTAAGGGCAGAAAAGTCTGCAAGAGATGATTACTATGGATATAGAAGGTTATGCAAAACGAGCTCTCAGGGAGGACCCTTCAGATGAAGCAGGGCTTGAGGAAAAGCTGGTTTCAAGAATCCTCGAAATTAAGAATATAAGCCCTGAGAAAGCTCATGAGATCGCGGCTGCGGTCATTTGTGAGGCAAAAGCAACACTTAACGTAGAAGGAGATGTGTTAGCCCCGACTATTTCAGGGGTTACAATGGGAGAATTCGGTGTAGGTTCCAGGGGCGTAGGGGATTTCTACGTTCACGCCAAGCTCGGAGAGGTTATAGGGAAGACAGGTGCAGTCGTGGATAGTTCCCAGCTTGATGACTCAGGGGTTGTCAAAATCGGTGAAAACTATCTGGTGGTCACGATTGATGGTATTCACTCTCGACTGAGCGACTTCCCTTTCCTCTCAGGCTTTCACGTAGCCAGGGCAGCTCTACGTGATGTATATTCTATGGGAGCCCGCCCCCTGGCAATGCTTTCCGACATTCATGTAGCAGATGATGGAGATGTCGCAAAAATATTCGACCACATTGCAGGCATAACAACGGTCTCGGAACTTACCGGAGTACCCCTTATTACGGGAAGCACACTCAGAATTGGCGGAGACATGGTTATCGGTGAACGCATGACCGGCGGCGTTGGAGCTGTGGGCATAACCTCTTCGCTTACATCGCGGAACCGTGCCAGAGAAGGAGATCTTATCCTTATGACCGAAGGAGCAGGCGGGGGTACGGTTTCTACAACTGCGCTTTATTATGAGATGCATGAAGTTGTGGAAGAAACCATTAACATTCGCTTCCTGGAAGCCTGCGAGGCTCTGCTGCAATCCGATTTGCATAAAAAAGTCCATTCCATGACTGATGTTACCAATGGCGGAATCCGGGGCGATGCCAAGGAGATTTCAAAAACCGCAGGTGTAAAACTTGTCTTTGAAGAAGAAAAAATAAGGGCTCTTGTGAACCCAAAGGTGCTTTCAATGCTTGAGCACTTGAAAATTGATTATCTCGGGGTTTCACTTGACGCCCTGCTTGTAATTGCCCCCCCTGAATATGTTGATGACATACTCAGTACTGTCAGGGCTGCAGGCATTGAGATTGACGTCATAGGACGTGTTGAGAAAGGAAGCGGAGCTGAAATTTCCTTAAATGGCGAACTCCGGGAATTTGTACCAAGATTTAGGGAGTCTGCCTACACACCTGTGAAAAAGGTTCACGGAGATGAGAATCCCAAGGACTTTGAGGAAATGAAAGCAGCAATCGATAAAGCTGCGCTTGAAGCAATTGAAAAGAAACAAAAAGTCCTGGAAAAAATAAGAAGGAAATAAAGCCTTTTTAAAATGGTTTTAAGGAAAAATCGATTAGAATAGAAATTGAACTGGAAGAGGGGAGAATAGTTACACTTTCCTTTTTACTATGAGCACTTCCCTTACTTTTCCGATAATTTCAACCTCTGTCTTCGGTTCGATTTCTTCTTCAGAGCGAGCTTTCCAGTATTCGCCTTTAAAGCGGACGTATCCTGGTTTCTCAGGTCCCAGTGGGTCTATGGACTGGGCAGTCTCACCTATAAACTCTCCAATTACGGGTTTTTTCTTTCTGATCTCGGTTACTTTGTAGACTGCAAAAACCAGAAATAACCCGAAAACAATCGTAGGAGCGACAATCGTTATAGCAAGGAGTCTGCGGAATTCTGGAGTATAAATGTTTTCATTTCCTATAGGTATAAGGAACAGGCTTCCTATTATGAGGCTGATGAGCCCAGCAAGCCCCATGACGCCGAATCCGGGAGACTTGATTTCAAGAATCAAGAGCCCTATCCCTACGAGGATAAGGAAGACTGCTGCTATATTAATATCAAATCCTGTGCCTATCAGCCCCAATACGATTAAAATAATCCCTAAAACTTCTGCCCCAACTCCAGGGCTTGATATTCCGAAAATAACTCCATAGAGCCCTATGGTCAGGAGAAGGGAAGAAATAATCGGGTTTGAGATTAAACCTAATAAGGAAAGAGAAAAGGGAGGCTCATAGTTCTCTATCCCCGCATTTTCGGTTTGCAGCGTTTTTCCCTTTATCTGCTGCCCGTCAATCTGCACCAGCAGGTCCGGAATAGAAGGAGCCACATATTCTATTACGCCGGAATCGAGGGCTTCCTGCGCGTCAAGATTTTTGTTTTTCGTTATAACCTCTTCCGCAAAAGTCTCATTTCTCCCGTGCTTACTGGCTGTTGCAACCGAAAATTTGACAAGTGCATTTATTATCTTTTCGTCCTCTACGGGTTTTGTCCCCTCTGCCGACATCTGAACTGGCTGGGCTGATCCGATAACTGTAAACGGTGCCATTGCAGCAATATCTGTCCCTATAAGGATGAGTGTGCCGGCTGACCAGGCTTTCCCACTCTCGGGCACATATCCGATAACAGGCATACTCGTGTTTTCAATTATCCTTATGATTTCCTGGGTCTCATCCAGTCCTCCTCCAGGGGTATTCAGGCTGATTACCAAAGCCTCAAAATTTCCGTTTTCCGCTTTTTCTATCGCATCCGCTATAATATCATCCGAAGCCGGAGTTATAGCCTCGGATATTTCAAGCACAAGCACTTTCTCTTGGGGTCCTGCCTCTGCCGAGGGCATGAAGTCAGCTGTGAGAACGAAGCACAGGAAGAAGATAAATAGGAAATGGAAAGCCTTTTCTGCAGGCATATTTATCGGTCCTTTCACTTATCAGTCCTCTTTTGCTTATCCATTTCCTTCTGTTCTTTTTGTCATTATTATCCCTTTCTTTCAACCCCTGTTTGCCTTTATTATTTTTTTCTTTCACCCATAGCCTGAGATAAAGCTGCTACATTTCCAGCTTCAATAGCCTGGGACTGTGTAACTACTATGAGATTCTTTTCCCTGGCAATTTCGGCTAAAGTTTGTAGCTCTCTCAGTTTGATTGCTGCAGGTATTCCCTCATAAAGAGAAGCAGCCTCTTTCATTTTCTGGGCAGCCTGATACTCTCCTTCCGCAAGGATAATTCGGGCACGTTTCTCTCTTTCGGCTTCAGCCTGTTTGGCAATAGCTCGTTTCATTGTTTCAGGCAGGGCGACGTCCCTGATTGTAACTCCTGTAACCTTGATCCCCCATGGATCGGTATATGCGTCAAGAAGCTCCTGAATTTGCTTGTTGATTCTCTCTCTTTCTGAAAGCAACTCATCAAGTTCCATCTGCCCCATAACGTCTCTAAGGGTAGTTTGTGAGAGAGTAGAGGTTGCAAACGTATAGTTTTCTACCTGAGTTATGGCGGCTCCAGGCTCCACCACCTTATAATAAATAACGGCATCCACTTCAACTGTCACATTGTCTCTGGTGATCACAGCCTGTTTAGGAACATCAATTGCAACAACTCTCAGATCTATTTTCATAGCCCTATCAATAATCGGGATAATAAAGAAGATTCCAGGTCCTTTCACGCCGCTAAGGCGGCCTAATCTGAAAATAACCACTCTCTCATATTCATTAACCATTTTTATGGATTGTGAGAGTATTAATATCACAAGTATTAATACAGGAAGAAGTGGGCTGGCAAATTGACTGGCAAAGATATTCATGATTTTTTGACCTCTTATTCCATTAATGTTTGGATTAGAAAATAATAATTAAGTATTCTTTGTTAGAATAATTAATTTAGGTTTCTATAAAGTAAGCATTCATCATTAAAAAAACTTATATACTGTCCCCTCTAAATGTCTGAAAAACTATATGCTTACTTATTGTTTTTTGCGTAAGGATTCCCTTGGTTTTCCTTAAGATTTCAGTTTTTCAGATCTTTAGGCAGTGTTTGAGAATAAATGTTAGATACGCATATGTATGATTATCATGAAAAATATTAAGAAACTTCTCTGAGATTCATTCTGATAAATAGTTATCTCTGAAAATACTTATATCTGAAATATAGAAAATACAAACAGGAAAAAATTGAGTTAACAGGGAAAGAAAGGACTAGGATAATATTGATTTTTTTCCTGAGCCGAGCTGTATAATAGTCAGATCAGTATACTTAAAAACTGACAGATGAATGATAAAGCAAGGCTGTCAGTCAGGAACTTATTCTGTGCCCAGACAGCAGAACGAGAAAACGAAGGTTCGGAAGAACCATTGGTGTTGATGTTAATGAGTAAGGAATGTTTAGACTGCCACGGACGTGGCTACAAAATAGTTTCAACCAGTATCTGCCCTCAGTGTAAGGGAAAAGGTAAATCCAAATCAATTGACTTTATGAAAATGTCAGAGAAAAACCTTGATAATTTTTTGAAAAATGGCGCAGTGTGCGCGAAATGTAATGGCACAGGAAGTATTGAGGTGACCACTCCATGCGAGACCTGTGAGGGACTCGGGAGGATATACACATGCATGGTTTGTGGAAAACGCATTAAGGATCCCAGTGATCCCGAGGAAGAAGTATGTGATTCCTGTGCCCGTACTCAGTTTGTTTATGCACTTGATGAATCCTGCGACCTAAAAGACGTGGAGGCAGGGAAACTTTATCATGGGATAGTAAGCAGTAAAGCTTCTTTCGGAGTCTTTGTAGATCTTAACCCTCATGTAAGAGGGCTTATGCATTCCAGTAATGTTGGAGTTCCTCCGGAAGTAGGGGATGCTGTGATCGTGCTGGTAAAAAGCATTAAAGCCGGAGGAAAGCTGGACTTGATTCCTAAAACCCTCAAAAAATACAAGACCATCGAGCTTGAAAAGGAGCTTCCACTTAAGAACTCGGCTCAAATCGACTCCAATATGAAGGGAAAGCTTATCAGAATTGAAGGAGAGGTTATTCAGGTAAAACAAACCAGTGGACCCACTATTTTCACTATTAGCGATGAAGGAGGCTTTGTCCCCTGTGCAGCTTTTGAGAGTGCGGGGAAGAGATCCTATCCGCACATTGATACGGGAATGGTTGTCTCCATCACCGGAGAAGTGACTCTGCGAGATGACCAGGTACAGATCGAAGTCATGAGCATGAAATTGCTGACCGGCGAGAGGGAAGCAATAGTTAGGGGCAGGGTTGAGAAGGTAATTGACGAAAAAGCCGCTCCTGCGAATATTCCTTTCCTTATTGAAAGCGAGATTCTGGAGAAGCTCAAACCCAGAATGCTCCATGTCGCCAAAGAAATCAAAAAAGCTATCTTTCATTCAATCCCGATTATTCTAAGGCATCATGCGGACGCTGATGGAATTACTTCGGCGATTGCACTTGAGAGGGCAATCCTTCCCCTTATTACGGAAATTGGGGGCGCGGATGCAGAGTATTATTTCTACAAGCGTGCTCCTTCCAAGGCTCCTTTTTATGAGCTTGCTGATGTCACGAGGGATATTTCTTTTGCACTTGAGGATCTCTCAAGGCACGGACAGAAGATGCCGCTTGTGATCCTCGTTGACAACGGGTCAACTGAAGAAGATGTTCCTTCCATGCGGCAGGCTAGAGTATATGGAATTAATATGCTTGTTATTGACCATCATCATCCTGATGAGGTTGTTGACCAGTATCTTATAGGACATGTAAACCCTGCGCATGTAGGAGGGGATTTTGGGATTACTTCCGGAATGCTCTGTGCTGAAATCGCCCGTATGATCAATCCTGATATCAGTGATACGATAAAACATCTTCCAGCGGTTTCGGCAGTAGGAGACCGTTCTGAAGCCCCTGAAGCTGAAAAGTATATCTCTCTTGTCTCAGACCGCTACAGCCTTGAGGAACTGAAAGATATGGCACTCGCTCTGGATTATGAGCAGTTCTGGCTAAAATTCAGCAGTGGAAAGGGTCTTATAGATGACATTCTGGATCTGGGAGATCATGAAACCCATAAGAAACTGGTTTCCCTGCTCTGCGAACAGGCAAATGCCATGATAAAGGAACAGCTCGAAACCTGTCTCTTTAATGTCAAGTCTCATAAGCTGGCGAATGGGGCTATTATGAATGTGATAGACGTTGAGAACTATGCACAGAAATTCACCTTCCCGCCACCCGGAAAAACCTCAGGGGAAGTTCATGACGTGCTTACTAAAAGGCATCCGGATAAACCCGTGGTAACAATAGGATACGGACCTGACTTTGCAGTCATCCGTTCTAAGGGTGTGCTTATGAATATCCCGAAAATCGTCAGGGAACTCAGGGAAGAAATAAAAGGTGCAGGCGTCAGCGGTGGAGGGCATCTTGTCGTGGGCAGCATCAAGTTCGTAGAAGGCATGAGGACTGAAGTGCTATCCCGGCTTGCCGAGAAGATAGCAGTCGCAGAGATCCAGCATTAAAGGACTTTAATAAGTCTCTTTCCTTCCCTCTTCCTGCTTCAGACAGAAAACTCTGTCTAAATAATTTATCTTAATTCCGCTGTTCTTTAGAGAATCTGTTTTTAAATAAACCTGTTCTTCGGAATATATACTCTAAAAAGGTTTGTTCTTAATAATTTGTTTCTGGGGTTCAATTAGGAGATCAACTCTTCCTGTAAGAACTCTTAAAAAAGCTATAAATTTGGAAAACTTTGGAAACCTTTCTCTATGAAAGGTCTCCATGCAAAAAGGGTTACTGAAAATTTATTTTTACTCTGCCTTTCAGTCCACGCGCACAATCCTTACAAGCGACTGAACCGGTACATTTAAAATCATGTCTGCACCTTTTTTGTCTACTAAAACCACTACAACCCTCGGTTTTGCGCCCATTTCCCGAAGCTGTTCGATAACTTCCATAGTTGTAGAGCCTGTGGTGATAACATCGTCCACAATCACACAGTTTTTGCCAGCAACGCTTCCGAAGTTCCTGCTTATTGTCCCTCTCTGGCCTGGCTGGACTACATCCTGTCCTTTACGGGAATGATAGAGGGCGAAGTCAGTTCCCAATTCATTTGCCATCATGCTTGCCAGGGGAATGCCGCTGGCGGCGACACCGACAACCACATCAACTTCGGAGTTTGTTTTTTCCAGAGTCTCAAGCACCATATCGCAGAGCGCAAGCGAGATGTAGTGGAGCCGGGTAGCACTCTTTCCTATATTGCTCCAGTTTACGGAAATATCCTTCGGAGCGGGGGCTGATACTTCTTTTTTTGAGCGGGTTAAAAGCCAGGTGACAGTCTCCCTTGAGACGTTGAGTTCGTCGGCAATCTGGCCGGTTACAAGCCCACTGCTTTGCAATTCTACCGCTTTCTGAATTAAATCTTCTATATTCTTCATGCCTCCATTCCCACCTGAATCTTTATCTGGCTGTATTTTTCGGCACGTTTTACAACTTATTCACAACGCTACCTGGAATACTGCCTGGAAAACTACATTCAAATGTACATTCTCTCAATTAAAGACATTATTACATTATCAAGCATTATATCTTTTTCTTCAGCTTTATCAAGCGTTATGTCTTTTTCTTCAGATCAGGATGACTCTTCTCTTTTCTACTTCTTTTCCTTTTCTTTTTAAGAGGTGAGCCGCAGATAGGACAGATATCCCCTTTGTCAAAAAATTTTCTGCAGCCTATGCACTGCTTATGCCAGATAATTATATCTTTGATTTTTTTCTGGGCAATGGGCTTAACATCAATCCCAAGCTGCACGGCAACGTTCTGAACCGCATAGTCGTCGGTAAGCAGTATGCATCTGCCCCTGTATTCAAGAGCCTTTGAAAGGATTTCGATATCGGTTTTTGAGAGTTCTTCGGAGTCCCGGGTAAGTTCAGCCATTTTCTGAACTTCTTTTACAATTTCGGGATCAGGCCACTCTACGCGCAACCCTCTTTCTTTTGCAAGGTCAAAACGAAGCTCTGCGTCCTTGCTTTTCAATTCATTCGCAACCGAGGGAACAGTTATAATGAGAGAACTGTCCAGATCATAGTTCCCCATTATAAATACTGCTGAATCCGCTATGTAACAGGTCATTTTTCTTCTCTTTTCTCTTTTAGTATATAATTGATTCCTGCCCGAATTGTATCTCGGGAGAGCAGTATCAATTTTATTTGCACTCAAGAGGGCTAATTACGGCTAAAAAACTGAGTTATAACTGGAGAACTAACTGGAGAACTGGTTTAGGTAAGATATATTCTTTTTACTGGATAAACCGCGAATTTATTGACAGATTATATCGCCTTTCGGCTATCATGAATTAATTTATGATGTAAACTCTTTTCCGTGCACCAGCTCTTCTTGTACTGGTAATAGTTAAATTAGAGTCAGATGACAATGCAGTAAAGAACTATAAAAATGATAGCCGGCGAGACAGTCTCTTGAATTTTATATCTCGAAGTTTATCAGTTGTTTTTACGAAACAGAAAAGCTCATACCCCCTCGACAGGTTTCTTTCCCGGAAACATCTTGAAAGGGTTGAGCATGAATAATTTTTATATGAGGGAGCGAAATGCTTTCAGGCTTATGCAGGGCAGATTGCTTTGAGACCTGAGGCAACATCAGCCAGGAGTTCGACCGGGATTCCCATTATCATTTCTTCATCTGCGATTTTGGTATAGTTTCTGCTTCCGCTGCAGCCGACTGTAACCCCTATTTTTCCTTCTTTGTAGACCTTTACAACCCCGTCCGAGCACAGGCTCTGTTTTCCTGCGAAACTTGATTCAATCCTGCCGCCTGTTTTATACATCATAGCCTGAGTAAGCAGCATAACCTGTCTGGGAGTACAGATCACCACAGCAACATCCGGTATAAACGAAGTTTTTTCCAGGGGAGAGTACATAATGGCTTCTGTTGAGTTTGCGGGAAGTTTGGGCACCATCTCAAGGGTGCGCCTTGCAGCGCCCTGGGTGCTGAATTGTTTTAGCCCTTTAAAATAGAATTCTCCACTTGCGACTTTCGGGGGCATTTCCCCAAGACCCATTGCACCTGCTCCGCCTTTACACATCTGATCCTCGAGCAGGGTATAAAATTCCTCGCCGGTTCTTCTTACCCTATCAACCAACTGGCAGTGTCTCATAGCTTCATCTACTCTGGCAATCCCTTCCGGGATTTCTCCTCCTTTAGGAATCAGTTTTACTGCAACCGGAGAAGTTGTGAGTTTCAGGCACTCTATCATTTCCTGTCCATATTTATTTATTTCTTGTACATCCATATTCTCAACTCGGGGTTTGAGACTTTTATTCCTTCTGAGATAGCAATGCTATTTTAACATTTATTAAGTGTTAATCTCCTTGATATAAACATTCCCGAGTTTGTACGTATACAGACAATTTTTCACAGTACTCTCATGATCTTCAATTTCTCTTCCGTACCGTGAACCTCTCCAAGAGAATAATGGGGTTATATGGAATATTCACTCAAGTTTATCAAAGATAATTTCCATCTTTCCCATTTTTCGGGCAAGATTCTTCGAAATCATGCCGTTTTCAAGCCAGCAGGCATTCATTACCGCTGTCGGAACTAGACAGGTAGGTGTAAGGGGGGCTTCAGTCATTTTCTGGCTGAGTATGGTTTCGGGTCCTCCCATGAGGTCTTTCATATCCATATCAAAATGTGCGCCCCATTTCCTGAGTTTTTCACATGAAGTCTTAATATGTACGTGAGTATTTTTCCCTTCTTTTGTAGCAATTATCTTTGTCGTATGTCCACATACTGTGTTCAATGAGATCTCTGTAACCAATATTTTCTCTCCGAATCGTTATTTTTTCTCACCTGAAATGCTGCATTCCTAATACTGCATCTCTTTTTGGGCGTCATAATTTAAGTAGAAACTAATGTCTCAGTGTTAACCTGCAAAGTGATTTAATCTGTAAAATGACTTAACCAGTAAAATGATCATTCATTTTTGTAAAATGATCATTCATTTTTGTAAAATGATCCACTCATTTTTATTATTTTAATTCATTAATTTTTATTATTCTAATTAATTATTTTTTTATTATTTTTAAACTTATTCTATTTTTCTTTAAATTCATATAACTACTACTTTGGGTTAAATTCAATATTTATATCTAAAGTTCCGTAATCTTTGTTTCTAATCTTTTCGTCCCCTCTTTCAGAGAGGGGTAACTCTACCAGAGCAAGAGAAAAAATTGAGGTTTCTCTGGCTACCTGATCGCAAAGTTCTTATACGATTCTATTTGTATTGAATAGTCCATAGCAAATATGCTAATTATGTACTCCTGCTAATTTATAATCAGAGCAATTATGCTACTGACAGGTATGCTTTTGCCCTGACACGATCACCACATCAGGATTACATTATATTTACAATCAAAAAGTACAGAAATAATCATTAAGGATATAATCATTAAGATAATCACTGATAACAATTTCAACACACGATGAGGTTTTAATATGAGATGGCAAGGTAGCTCCAGAAGAAAAGTGACCGGTGGGAAAGTTATTGCTGCCCGCGGGAAGCGCAAGTTCGAGATGGGCCGCGAATCTGCGGAAACTCGTATAAGTGAAGTAAAGAGGAAGAATATCCACACAAGGGGTGGCAACAGGAAAGTAAGACTTCTCCAGTGTAATGTTGCAAATGTGACCAATCCCAAGGACGGAAAGACCACTTCTACCACTATTGAGACAGTTGTCGACAATGCTGCAAACAAGCACTACATAAGGCGTAACATTCTGACAAAAGGCTCCATAATAAGGACTTCCCTTGGAACTGCGAGAGTTACAAGCAGACCTGGGCAGGACGGAGTCGTAAACGCTGTATTAATCGAATAATTTCAATTAAATTTTCCCGCAAACAGAACCCTTTATCAAATTCTCTTACTTTGTGCCGGTGACCTACATGGATGAAAAAATTCGACATATACTGGAAATTCTTGAAAACGATGCCCGAACAAGTCCGGAAGAAATTGCATCCCTTACAGGTATGTCTGCACAGGAGGTTTCCCAGACGATCGCAAAACTTGAAGAGACGGGAGTTATCCGGCACTATAAGACCATAGTTGATTGGGACCTGGTCGGGGAAAACTATGTTTATGCTGTAATTGAGCTGAAGGTAACCCTCGAGCGCAATCAGGGCTATCAAGCAATTGCAGAAAGAATTTACAAGTTTCCGGAAGTCAGATCAGTCAGGCTGTTATCCGGAGACTATGATATATCCCTTACCGTCCGAGGGAAATCGATGAAGGATGTGGCTTTTTTTGTTGCAGAGAAAATTGCAACCCTTGATCAGGTACAGAGCACATCAACCCACTTCGTACTCAAGACTTATAAAGAAGATGGTGTTATCCTTCATGAACCTGAAACGATTGAAAGGCTACCAGTGTCGTTTTAATACGATCTGGCTTAAAGCCTGATCTCCCCTCTCCGATTTAACGTACTCATATAGTTTTCTATAGGGTGTTTTGCTTGAGACCTCCATGCGATCCTTCTAAGTTTGTTGCCGACGCTGTGAAAAATATTCCACCTTCGGGAATACGCCGCTTTTTTGATCTAGTTTCCGGACTTGAGGATATAATCTCCCTTGGTGTAGGAGAGCCTGACTTTATTACTCCGTGGCACATCCGTGAAATGTGCATTCATTCCCTGGAAAAAGGGCAAACCTCGTATACCTCAAACTATGGGCTTCCAGAGCTCAGAGATGCACTTTCCAGAACCTATTACAGGCGCTATGGGCTGGACTACGACCCTTCCTCCGAGATACTCATCACAACAGGGGTAAGTGAGGCTCTGGATATAGCAGTAAGGACAGTTGTCAATCCTGGCGATGAGGTTATTATCGTCCAGCCTGCGTATGTTGCATATGTGCCTTCTGTTATTCTTGCAGGGGGTAAGCCTGTTATTGTTTCCACATACAGGGAAGATGATTTTAGCCTGACTGCCGAAGCCCTCAAACCTGCGATCACAGACAAAACAAAGGCAATAATTCTCAACTTCCCTAATAATCCAACTGGAGCGATTATGACACAGGAAGAGCTTGAGGACATTGCCGATCTTGTTGTGGAGAACGACCTGTTTGTTATTTCGGACGAAGTTTACGAGTGCCTCACTTATGAAGGTAAGCATGTCCCATTTTCTTCTCTTGACGGAATGAAAGATCGTACTGTCATGCTCAACGGATTCTCCAAAGCTTATGCAATGACAGGGCTCAGGCTCGGTTTTGCAATGGGCTCACCTGAAATTATACACTCAATGATGATGATCCACCAGTATTCCATGCTTTGTGCTCCCATAACCGCTCAGATAGGAGCAATCGAAGCTCTCCGCAATGGTAACGAGGAAATGGAGAGGATGGTCAGAGAATATGACCGGCGCAGGCACTTTATCGTCAGGGGTTTTAACAGGATAGGGCTTGAGTGCTGCAACCCTAAAGGAGCATTTTACGCATTCCCTTACATCGGGAATACCGGTCTTTCTTCTTCCGAGTTTGCAGAACGCCTTCTGGATGAAAAGAAAGTCGTTACAATCCCAGGAGATGTTTTCGGAGAAGCAGGTGAAGGTTTTCTGCGCTGCGCCTACGCAGCATCAATAGATGATATTAGAAAAGCCCTGGAAAGAATGGAAGACTTTGTTGATAGGTTAAAACAGTAAATTCTGCCTGATCTTTCCATGTGTCTTTTCAATACTTCTTATCAAATCTCGTTTATCTTTCAATACTTTTATCAAATCTTATTCATCTTTCAATTAACTCTTTTTTGTTTGGCTCGGTTTTTAGAATATTTTCTTTTAAACTTACAATTCTGCAGCTGTGCTCTAACTCCGCGCCTGCCGAGATTAGTTAACTATATATACAATTTCCAGACTCAATTAGCTTGAAGTTTATGAAGCCGATTATTCCTGAAAATGAACGCTCTAAAGAACCTCTTGACACTGATAGGGTAATTTATCATCCGGATATGATAAGAGCCAATGAATGGGTTCTGACTGAGTATGAAGCCCCATACAGGGAACTCTGTATCTTCGTGCCCTGTGCCAAAAGGAAACCCTATCATGAAAGCCCTTCTCATAAAAAATTCGACAGGGTGATCTTCGGGATTGCAAAACCCGATGATGTACATATAGTAACCTTCGGAACCTGCGGGGTTACGCCGAGGGAACTTGATACCCAGTATCCTTTCATGCATTACAGTTTCATGATGGGAAAATGTAATGTATCAAAGATCAAGCGGGATTTCATTAAAATGGAAAGCGAAAGGCTTGCAGCTTACCTTGAAAAAACAAGGAACAACTACAAGCACAGGATAGCTTACTGTATCGGGGATTTCCGTACTGCAATGGAGAAAGCTGTGGAAATGGTCGATATAGAGGTTATTATCGTACCGAAAGAATCAACTATTCAGAAAATGATTCAGCCCAATAAGCCCTTCATTTACAATAGCCTCTCTTCTAGAGAGTATCTTCAGGATCTTTCCGATGCGATTACCGATGTTCTTAAGCTGCCAAAAAGAAAAGTCGGCCTTAAGGAAGACCTCTCGGTCGACGATACAGACTGGTATGTTCTTTAAGAATTTTCCCTTTTTACTTTCTAAAATCTACCTCCATTATCCACTAACAGCAATATATCTGGATCGGGTTTCAGTACTGATATTCCCCGAATTATTTACTGTTAAACTGACAGTATAACTTCCTGATCTACTGTATGTGTGTACAGGATTCCTGTCTGTTGAAGTATTTCCGTCTCCAAAATTCCATCTCCATGAAGCTGGCGATCCAGTGCTGTTGTCAGTAAAACTAACATTAAGCGGTGCAGACCCTGAAGTCGGATATGCAGAGAACGCAGCGACAAGGGAATTTGAAACGGCAATATAACTGGATTTTGTTAACACGTTAGTGCCATTTTCATTACTTGTTGTCAATGTAACATTGTATAGTCCTGATCTATTATACGTGTGTACAGGATTTCTCTCTGTTGAAGTATTTCCGTCTCCAAAATTCCATCTCCATGAAGTTGGAGACCCTGTGCTCTGGTCAGTAAAACTGACAGTAAGAGGAGCTTTTCCTGAAACTGGAGATGCAGAGAATCTGGTAACAGGAACATCTTGGATGCCTGAAACAGCAATATATCTGGATTTTGTCAATGCGTTGCTTCCATTTGCATTGCTTGCGGTCAATGAAACAGAGTAAAGACCTGGCTTATGGTATGTGTATACAGGATTTCGCTCTGATGAATTATTTCCGTCCCCGAAAGTCCATCTCCATGAGGTTGGATCTCCTGTGCTCTGGTCAGTAAATCTAACCGTAAGAGGCGCTTTTCCCGAAGTAGTAGATGCAGAGAAACCGGCAACAGGAGCGGCTAAAGTATTCGAAACAGCGATATAGCCGGTTCTTGTCAGTGCATTACTGCCGTTTACATTACTTGTTGTCAATGTAACATTGTATAGTCCTGATCTATTGTAAGTGTGTACAGGATTCTTTTCTGTTGAGCTATTTCCGTCTCCAAAATTCCATCTCCATGAGGTTGGATCTCCTGTACTCTGGTCAGTAAAACGAACAGTAAGCGGCATGCTTCCTGATGAAGGAGACGCAGAGAATTTGGAAACAGGAGTATTTAGAACGTTTGAGACAATAACATATCTTGATTTTGTCAATACGCTACTGCCGTTTGCATTGCTTGCTGTCAATGTAACAGAGTATCGCCCTGATTTATTGTATGTATGTACAGGATTTCTTTCTGTTGAGGTGTTCCCATCCCCAAAATTCCATCTCCATGAGGTTGGATCTCCTGTACTCTGGTCAGTAAAGCGGACAGTAAGCGGCATACTTCCTTCAGTTGGAGATACTGAGAAGGCAGCTACAGGAACAGTATCGCCATGATTCAACATCAAAGCACCGTTTTCAGAGCTTATATTTACATAGCCTAACTTTGTTAACCTATTACTGCCATTTGCATTACCTGCTGTCAATCTCACAGAATAGAGTCCTGGTTCATTGTATGTGTACACAGGGTTTCTTTCAGTTGAATTATTTCCATCCCCGAAATCCCATCTCCATGATGTCGGTTCCCATGTGCTCTGGTCGGTAAAACTAACCGTAAGAGGTGTTTTTCCTGAAGCGGGGGATGCAGAGAAATTGGCAACAGGAGCAGTTAAAACATCTGAAACAGCAATGTAGCCGACTTTAGTCGATGAATTACTGCCGTTTGCGTTACTTGCTGTCAATGTAACGTTGTATAGTCCTGGTTTATTGTATGTGTGTACAGGATTTCTTTCTGTTGAAGTATTTCCATCTCCAAAATTCCATCTCCATGAAGTTGCAACCCCTGTGCTCTGGTCAGTAAAACTGACAGTAAGAGGTGCTTTTCCTGAAACTGGAGATGCAGAGAATCTGGTAACAGGAACATCCAGGACGTTTGAGATCGCAATATATCTTGACTTTGTCAATGTGTTACTGCCTTTCTCATTACTTGCTGTCAATCTCACAGAATAGAGTCCCGGTTTATTGTATGTATATACAGGATTTTTCTCTGTTGAATTATTCCCATCTCCAAAAATCCATCTCCATGAAGTTGGAGCTCCTTTTCCCTGACCAGTAAAATCAACAGTAAGCGGCACTTTTCCTGAAATGGGAGATGCAGAGAAACTGGTGACAGGAGCATCTAAAGCATTTGAAACAAGAATATAGTTGGATTTTGTTAATGTATTGGTGCCATTTGCGTTACTTACTGTTAATGTAACAGAGTATAATCCTGCTTTGCTGTATGTATGTACAGGGTTCTCCCCTGTTGAATATGTGCCATCTCCAAAAGTCCACCTCCTTGAGGTTGGGAATCCTGTACTTTCATCCGTAAAACTAACCGTAAGAGGTGCTTTTCCTGAAACTGGAGATGCAGAAAAAGCAGCATTAGGGGCTTCATTCCCATTTGAAACCATGATATAGTCTGATTTCGTTACTCTATTGGGGTTCCCTGTTCCGTTTAATATCAATGTAACGGAATATCTCCCCGGTTCTCTATATATGTGTGCAGGATTCTTTTTCGTTGAATATGTTCCATCTCCGAAAGTCCAATTCCATGAGTTTGGCGAGCCTGTGCTATGATCAGTAAAATTAACAGTAAGAGGTGCTTTTCCTGAGGTTGGCGATGCAGAAAATACGGGATGTGCCAGAACATTTATTGTTTCAGATCTAGATTCAGTGCCGTTTTCATTGTTTACTGTAAGCGTTACTTTATAATTTCCTGCTATAGAGTAAGTGTGTGCTGGGTTCTGCTGATTTGAGATGGACCCATCCCCAAAGTCCCAGTTCCACCTATCTACATTCCTCGAGAGATCCGTAAACTGGACAGAAAGGGGAGCATAACCGGATGTGAGATTACTGCTGAAGTTTGCAAACGGAAGTAAGGGCTGTGGTGGAATGGGAGTTATGAACTGACCGAAAGCAATGGGGCTGAAACCTGTATTTACCGTGCCTATAACCCTGCCTCTTGCTGTGTCGATTATAGAGACCGTTCTTCCTAGATTATCGTCGCTGCCAAAGTTAGTTACGTATACCTTTGTTCCATCCGGGCTGACTGCAATTCCATAAGGATTTCTTCCAACTCTCACAGTATTTATAACAGTTTCTGTTTCAGTGTCAATTACGGAAACAGTGTTACTGCCTTCGTTTACCACATATACCTTTGTTCCATCCGGGGAAACTGCAACTCCCATAGGCCATTTTCCTGCGGGCAGTGTGGCGGTAATTGTATCCGAATTTGTGTCAATTACAGAAATGGTGTCATCTTCACAATTCGTAACATATAGTTTTGTTCCCGCCTGGTTAACTGTAACCCCAAAGGGACCAAGTCCAGCTTTTACAGAGGCTATAACCTTGTTTGTGCCTGTATCAATTACAGAAATATTATTGCTATAGCGGTTCGTCACATATGCTTTTTTTCCATCAGGTGTGATTGCAACCCCAAGTGGGTTAGCTCCTGCAGGTATAGTGCCTATAACCGTGTTTGTAGCTGTGTCAATTATAGATACACTGTTGACATCACGATTTGCCACAAATACTTTTTTCCCATCTGGCGTGACTGCAATTCCGCAAGGGCTGTATTTGTACCCGATGTCTATAGTGGCTGTAACCTTTTTTGTAGCGGTATCAATTACAGAGACAGTACCACGACTCTTGTAATTGACGTTCGCCACGTATACTTTTGCTCCATCCAATGAGACTGCAACCCCAAGAGGGCTTTTTCCTACAGGTACAGTGGCTGTAACAGTATTTGAACTCGTATTAATTACAGAAACTGTGTTGCTGTTAAAGTTCGTAATATATGCATATGAAGATGCTGGAACACCTTTTGGTACAACATTTGCTGTAGCAAGCTTTGTATCCGTACCATTTGGATTGCTTACTTTCAGGGTAACGGTATAGATTCCAACCTCAGAATATGTATGTATGGGGTTCTGTTCTGTAGAGCCAGACCCGTCTCCAAAGTCCCAGCTCCACTCTGTTACATTCTCCGATTGACAGGTAAACTGCACAGGTTCTAAAAGAAAAACATAATCTGATGTAATATTGCTGCTAAAGTCCGCCAGAGGGTAAACTGGCTGTATCGGGATAGAACCTATAGACTGACTTGAAACACGAGGGCTCCTTCCTACAAGCATCGTGGATGTAATAGAATTGGTTGCAGTGTCAATAACAGAAACTGTGTTATAGAGATTGATCGCTACATATACTTTTTTTCCATCCGGGCTGACTGCTACTCCTGCCGGATTGGGTCCTACAGGTATCGTGGTTGTAACTTTGTCTGTAGAAGTGTCAATTACCAGGATACTGCTAAAAGTTTCATCATTACTGGCTACATATACCTTTGCTCCATCCGGGCTGACTGCTACTCCAGAAGGAATCCCCCTTACTTTCATCATGCTGGTAATGCGGTTTGTTGCTGTGTCGATCACCGAGATGCTTCGGTTATCGGAGTTCACCAGGTATACCTTAGTTCCGTCCGGTGTGACCGCAATTTCCTCAGGTCCTTTTCCTGTGGATATTGTGGCTGTAACCTTGTTTGTGGCAGTGTCAATTACCGAGATCGTTTTCTCCCCATAGTTTGTTACATATGCCTTTTTTCCATCCGGACTTACTGCTACTGCCGCAGGATTTTTCCCTGTAATCACTTTACTTACAACAGTATTTGTGGCGGTATCAATTACAAAAACATTGTTACTGCCTTCATTCGCTACATATACTCTTTTTCCATTCGGGTTGACTGCAATTCCTTTAGGAGAACTTCCTGCATGCACCGTGGCTATAACAGTATTTGTTGCCGTGTCAATTACAGATACATCATTGCTATGAGCATTTGCCACGTATACCCTTGTCCCATTCGGATTAATTGCAACTCCCACAGGATTTGACCCTACAGATATCGTAGCCTTAACTTTGTCTGTGGCGGTGTCAATCACAGAGATATTATCACTCTCTTCGTTTGCAATATATGCAAATGGCGAGGCGCCCGCTATACTTACCAGAATTAAATAAGCAAGTGCTGTTGTCCCTAAAACTTTATTGAAGATATTCCCCCTAAATATTCTATTATTTCTTGCCCCTTCCATTCAGACCCTCAACATATGAATTATAAATTAGTTGACAATTTGAATAAACTTGAGACTTGGTTGATATTTGGAATATTATAGCAATTCATCGAAACCAGAATCAAACTCGTTGAAATTAAGGTTTAAATTTTTGAAATCTGAGTTTTTTGACTTAAAGTGATTATCACAATCAAAGCGACTATATAAATAGCAGGTCAGAAAGTTCCCCCAAAACCATGTAAAATAGTTGTAAACTACTATATAATAATCTTTCTTTTGTTAACAGTTCAACAAAAATAAATTTTACTGGTGTAATTAATTTTCATAAACTTCTAGTCTCATTAAAAAAGTTTCAAAAAAGGAGGTTTTAGAGGTTAAAATTTGCTGCCCAGGTCGAGGACAATGAAAAATTAAAAACCAGGCATGTAGATTGTGAGAGCTGTAAACTATGGTATTTTTTCCTGTACCAGTTCTTATTTCTTCAGCAGCATTTTATACGCATCTCTATAAACCGGCACGCAAGAGGGCGAAAGCGAAACCGATATATTCGATCGGAAATCCTAGATTTCTAAAATTATCGAAATTATCTACAATTCCATCCCTGTAGACTTCACTGCTGTTGTTATGTTTTACTTTTGCTTCTTTAATGCTTTCTGACGGATTTGTATCCACATGAGCCACAGTTTCTGTTCCGGCATATAATTGAGTGTTCGATGTATCGAATATAAAAATTAAGATGAGTATAAAAGAAAGCAGGACTCTATTCAAACTAACCCTCTCCACCTACTCAAATTAACCCTTCCTATCTGTTTATATCCTCATTATTCTACTTTAATATTCCCTATTTTATTATCATGAATTTAAAAATTTTATTATACTTAATTTCCTTATTATATTAGTGAATTTAAAATTTCAAGCCAGGCTAAAGATTATCAAGTCAATGAAGAGCCCGATTTCGAACTCCTGCCCGGAACAGGCTGTAAGTGGTAGAGGTTTTACTTTTCTTAGGTCTGCCTTTTGAGCATATTTTCAGCCATACAGTTAACTTTAAATAACTTTACAAGTTTTAATTATTACACAATTTACAAAATTTATAAGAGTCTCTGGTGAAAATACTGTCATCATACACTTTTAAGTCAGGGAAATCATCAGGGAAAGAAACTGGATAGGGGGTAAAAACGAGAAAATTATTTTGAGTGTCTGGTTTGCTTTTTGTCTTATTTTTAAAGACTGACCTCAAAGTCTGGGGTTTACGGGTAACGGTGACCAATTCTTTACGGTCCACTTTAACTGATCTATCGATCAACTGATATTATCGATCCAAATGATCCAAGATCAAATCCTTAATCCGGGATATCCTGTGATACCTTACATAAATTCCCCCGTATCCGGTTATTAACTCAGGCAATTGCTAAAAAGACAAAATCTTGCTATTTAATTTAAAATTCTTTACGGGGCTTACCATGAAACAAGTAAAAGAAATATCCAGAATGATTTTTATAATAGCTCTCACGCTTCAGCTGATGACCGCAGGAAGTGCAGCAGCTACTGTGATTTATGTAGGTAACAGTGCTGATCAGGCTGTAAACTTCACTTCTATCCAGGAAGCAGTAGATGCTGCAAATCCAGGGGATGAGATAATTGTCAAACCCGGTATTTATGAAGAGAATATTGCAGTTACTAAGAACGTATCCATTGTCTCAGAATCCGGAAATTTCTCCGATACCATAATCCGGGCAGCCGATAGTTCTCAGGATATTCTCAGTATCTGGACAAACGACGTAAGCATTAAAGGTTTTAGTATTAACGGGTCCGAATCTGCTGGGATTCACTTTTTTGGGGTTATTGGCTGCCGCGTTGAGAACAATAAACTGTCCAATAACAGCTGTGGTATCGATCTATATATGATAAGTTCACGTAACACGATTGATAATAATGAAATCTCAGACTGCACCACCGGCATCAGCATTAGTGGAAGCTGGAACAATAATTTGAGCAATAACTCAATCTCAAACTGCAGTAGCGGCGTCTCACTTTTTGACTCCCCTAACAATATCATTGAGAATAACACAATCTCTGGAAATATAGAAGGTATTTCTCTTACAGGTGAATCAAACGGCAATACCCTGGCGAATAATAATATAGTTCTCAATGAGGAACTTGGGATACATATTTACGAGACTTCTGGCAATCTGATTTACAACAATTATTTTAATAACACAGTGAACGTAAAATCCAATGCCATTAGGGACATGAATATCTGGAACATTACCAGAACCGAGGGTATTAACATAGCTGGTGGCCCTTACCTGGGAGGTAACGTCTGGGCAAGCCCTGATGGGATTACATATCCTCAGGGAGTCCGGGATGCCGACCTTGATGGAATTCTTGATTCCCAGTACAGCATTGAAGGTACCCAGCTCACAGATTATCTCCCTCTCAAAGAATTAAAGCCTGTAACGCTTACTGTAAATAACAGTACAGGATCGGCTGCTGATTTTACCTCTATTCAGGCTGCAATAGACAATGCATTCCCAGGTGACACAATTCTTATTTTCCCGGGAATCTATGAAGAAAATGTTGATGTATACGTAACAAACTTAACCCTTACTTCCGAACCCGGTGGCAGTGGTGATACCATTGTTAGAGCAGCTAGCGCTTTGGATGACGTTTTCTATGTTATTGCAGATGGAGTGACAATTCGCGGGCTGAATATAACAAGACCCGTAAATTCCCCAAATGCAGGCATCCGTCTTAATGGAGTTAAACACTGCAACATTGAAAATAATCAGATATCTACCTACTGTGACATATTAAATGCTTCCATAGATAACTTAAATACTTCCAGTGAGAACAGTTCCCTCATTCTCAATAATTCAAGTTCGGAAACAGGATTTGGAATTCTCCTCGACTCTTCCAGCACCAATATACTGGACAATAATACTGTGTCCGGGGATGGAACCTTAATTCTTCTACGCAGTTCCACGGAGAATAAACTTAACAACAATTCGGTATCTGGAAGCAACTATGGTATCCTGGTAGATTCCTCCAACAATAATACTCTGAACGGAAATAATCTGTCGAACAATGAAATCGGTGCCTATCTAAAGACTTCTAGCGGAAATATCCTTAATAACAGTACGGTATTAAACAACACAGTCTCCGGTATTTATCTATGGGATTCTGTTGGAAACACATTGAGTAATTCCACAGCATCGAGAAATAATGCTTCTATCGTTCTGGAGAATTCCAGTTCAAATCTGCTTGATAATAACACCGTATCCATTAGCAACTACGGTTTCTGGCTGTACTCTTCCAGCAACGATAATAAGCTAGATGGCAATACAGCATTAAATAACAGGATCGGTATTCATATTAATGCATCAAGTGGAAATGTTCTTACAGACAACACTGCATTAAACAGTATTAGAACCGGAATCAGTTTATGGGATTCTGTCGAAAGCATGCTAATTAATAATGCGGCATCGGGCAGCAACAACTCGATTTTCCTGCACAATTCCAGCAAAAATACACTTGTCAATAATACTGTATCTAACAGCGATTACGGAATGTGGGTTGCTTTTTCCAGCAACAATAACCTGAGTAATAATAGTGCATCGAATAATACGTTCGGTATCTACTTGAAAAATTCTACTGCCAATCAACTGTCAGATAACTGGATAAGCTCAAATTCCAGACTTGGGATCTATATGGGCTTCTCAAAGAGTAATATTTTAAACAACAACAGGATTATCTCTAACTCGGAATATGGACTTTACATGCTGGAATCCGGAAACAGCTCGATTTATAATAATTATTTCAACAACACAAACAATACCTATCTTAGAGGCTTAAACACAGGTACAAACTTGAACACAACCCTGGTACGGGCAGAGAATATCCTCAATGGGGATTATCGTGGGGGGAATTACTGGGCTACACCAGAAGGAGATGGCTTTAGCCAGACTCATACTGACAAAGATGGCGATGGTATCTGTGATGTAGCCTATGTTGTGGATAAAGAGTGCGTTGATTATCTGCCTCTTGCAGATCCTCGTACCACAAATCAGTCCTGAGAGCTGCAAAGGAGCGTTTCCCTGACTGTTAGGAGACTAGCAGCAGGGATCTGCTGCATGATCGGAAATCTGGGCTGTACAGCTTCTTAGAGGGATTTATAAGAAGCTGTACTTTTTTTATTCGAAAAATTTAAAAAGAATGAATAATCAATTATTAAAATGGATATATAAACAAAAAGAATAAAGGAAAAACTGGATTTTATCCTGTTCGCCCTCATCATGGAAGCATGGAAAAACTCCAGCCCTACAGGAGTTTCGAGGTAGACTGCAAAACTGTTTTCATATAATAAAAGATTTCAAGCATTTACTGGGCGTCTTTCGGTGTAACTTTTCTACAAGAGCTTTTAGCTTATCTCTTTCCTGCATATATGTATAATCGGGATGAGTACATTTAAAACCCTTTAGTCAGTTCTGGCACGAATCCTGTCACACTCTACTTATTTTAAAATCCTTATTTATCACGATTTATATTTATAATTTATTATCAGTAAGATTATATTTATATACTTATGGTGTTGTATTATTCCCTGCATAAGTAATCCGATCCTATCAGTTTTCAGGCAGGACTTTGATATTTAGGGGGTCTAAAGTCCGAAAACCAGATGATCATTGAATTGTTGTATCTCATTCAGGTAAGTGATTACTGAAAATAAAAAACGCAAGAAAACATAAGAGAAGATATTTCTCAATGTATTTCTACAGAAGTGAAAAATAGATGTTTCTTAAACAAGACAAAATTGTAGAAAAAATTCGTGAGATTCCTGTTACACTTGGAGATGTTTCCGAAAGCATCTTCGGAGGTGTAAACACAAAATACAGACTACTTCACAGGCTTGCCCTTCCTGAGGAAGGAGGTTCTGACTCATATTATCTTTGCGAGGGCATGTGTAAGCCTGTATTTTTAGAGCCTGAACTTGTCTATCCGTATGTGTCAGAGACTTTTTCTGACAAATTCACATTCCATCCTTCACCTTACGGTTTTATGCTGCCTTATGAATTGTCTGAAGGGGGAAAAAGGAGAGAATACACTATAATTCCTCCTGAAGAACTAAAGGTAAGGTTCCCTATGACTTATGGCAGAATTCTGGAGTTCAAAAGAAAATTCCGCCATGATAACTCGCCTCTTAAATCTTCAGACTACAGTATACACGGTAGAAAGTTCATGGAGTATCTCAACGTTCCTAAAATTATTGCTACTGAGGGCTATCATCTGCAGGCTGCATACGATGCTGCCGGTAATCATGTGTTTGAGAACGGGTGTGGTATTGTCCTCAAGGATTCGAGTAAGTATGCTTATGTTACTGCGGTTCTTAACAGTTCTATTGCCAGACTCTTTCCTTCGATCTGCAGATCTGAAATGGCATACTCAGAATATACTGCACCTGCAGTAATGAAACATTTCCCAATTGTGTTCCCTGATAACAGGTTAACCGAAGATCTCATAAACACTGTCTCCAGTTACCTTTCGTTCCTTAACAGGCAAAAGTATGCAAGAGATTACTGGGTTCCAGACTGGCTTCGGGAACTTATAGATTTCTATGAGCAGGTCTCAAACCTTCTGGTGCTGGATACTTACTTCTTAAACAGCCTTGATCAAAGGCTTATGAATGCTCTTGAGGAAAATATCCATCCTTATGCTGGAGATCTGAGTTCTGAAGAAAATGATCCTGAGGACAGTGATAGTCTCCTTAGTGCGCTATATTATATAAAACAGAGAATCCTTGAAGCATCAAGCTCTGAAAAGTACAAATTCAATATGGGACTGCCTGAAATTCTCAATTTCTATCAGAGTAATGAAGGATTTTAAGGCATCCTTTTTATTCTTTATTGAATTTCAGGGAGTTTATCCATCATTATTTTACATTTAGATTTTTATCAAAAAGTTTATATAATTTGACCCCCCCCCACACCCGGGGGGTAAAAAGTACTCTCAGGGCAGAAAATATTTTTTTCAGTAGATGCTGAATCTGTGTAAATAATTTTACTGCTTCAGGATGAGTTCCAAAACTCCATGCTTCAATTTCTGGCAGCAAATCAGGCGAGTAATTCCCTCCTTAATATCAGAAAATTCTTGGAAAATTTCTGCCCTGAGAGAATTTTAACCTTCATAGAGCTGAGATCAGGATCTCTATAACGCATGAAGAAGTCCAGAGAAGGCTGACAAAGAGGAAAATGCTGATGTAGAGGTTGTAGTGCTATCTCGAAGTGTACTTCAACGATCCAGGAGTAATTCAACCAAGAAATACTAACTGAAATCTATGCGCACTGCGGCTAATCAGGGAAACTCTTAAAATCTTCCCCCGGTATGATTTCATCTTTTCTTTAAATCCGTTTTAGTTTCTATCCTTTCTCTTTTATCAACAATTTTATTTTTCGAAGAGTCTCAATTTATTATGAAGTTTGTACTTCCGAGGAAGGGACTTCTCGCTGTGCTTCCACATTCCTCGAGTTAAAAAGCTCTGTATACCTTCTAACTTAATGTAAAAACTTATATATCTGGGTCTTTGTAATTATTATAACATCTTATGTTTTTTAGCTCCGTTTAGCTTATTCTCCCTATTCATAATTATTCATAAAAGGAAGGTAGTCTTATTTCCCTGCAAATTCATACCGCTGCATTTCCCTATATGGGAGCATTAATTTTTTCGGGGCTTATATCGGCCTTGCTTGCAATCAAAGCATACAAGTCCTTTAACTACCGCAGGGTGTATTTTTCCAAGTATTTCGTACTTATTATGTTAAGTATGTCCCTCTGGTCCTTGAATTATGCTTTTGAAGTTGGACTTATGGATATTAAGCTCAAATATCTCTTTGCCCGTTTAGAATATATTGGGATTGCTTTTGCTCCTGTAGCGTGGTTTATGTTTGCGGCTGAATATTCAGGGGTTGGCAAAGAATTCATGAGAAAGTATGAAAATGTTTTTCTCATGCTTCCTTTTCTCGCAATTTTCTCGATGCTTACAAATGGCTTTCATAGAATGCATTTTAAAACATATTACCTGGATATCTCAGGAGGCTTCCCACTTTTAGTACTCGTATATGGGCCTTTCTTCTGGATATTCTACATCTATTCTCTCATTTTAATCCTATTTGGAGTCTTATTCTTCATCAGGCAATATGTCCATTTAACTACACCCTATAAGGCTCAGGCAGCAATTGCTCTCACGGCAGCCTTCATTCCAATTCTAGGGAACATTCTCCATATTGCAGATATAGGTCCTTTTGCATTCTTTGATCCTACTCCGTTTGCATTTACAGTCACGGGTTTGATTCTTTTTTGGGGCATTATGCAGCATGAGTTCCTCAGTATTATCCCGATTGCGAGAGGGAACGTAATTGAGTCTATGCGCGATGGATATATCGTGGTAGACCTTAGGGATTCCATAGTAGATATCAATAAGGCTGCTCTTGAACTGGCAGGAAAAACAGAAAAAGAGGTTATCGGAAAAAACTTAAATGATCTTTTTGGGGATGAAGTGAAGATACCTCAGAGTGAAATGGGTTCGGGCACTTTCAGCAGAGAAATCTCCCTGAAGAGCGGACTTGAGACAAAGTACTTTACTTTTAGTATCAGCCCTCTTATGACAAAAGACCATGAAGAGGGTAAGCTCATAATGATCCACGATATTACAGAAACTTACAAGTATCAGGAAGCTCTGAGACAGGCTAATAAAAAAATAAATCTCATGAGCAATATTACCAGACACGATATTCTCAATCAGGTGAATGTACTTTCCGGTTACACTGAACTGATTTCAGAAACTCTTCCTGAGGATGTCAGGAGCGATCCTCGAATTGCGAGGTATCTTCAAAATCTCAATAAAGGTATAGAGACAATTCAAAGCCAGATTGTTTTCACCAAAGACTACCAAGAACTTGGAATAGTCTCCCCTACCTGGCAATCCATTAGTGATACTGCAAAAGAAGCAGCCTTTCCTTTCTCCGGTCAGAACATTAAGTTTTTCATTGAGGAGAGCGGACTGGATGTATATGCCGATCCTCTATTTAAAAAAGCCTTTTACAACCTTTTTGATAACGCAAGGGCACATGGAGTGCATGTAACCGAAATTAGTGTTAGTTCTCGCAGGGTTGATGATAGTCTTGTAATAGAAGTAAAGGATAATGGCATAGGAATTCCTGCTGAAATGAAAGAACTGATTTTTGAAAAATCCGTTGGAAAAAACACAGGGCTAGGACTTTTCCTTGTAAGAGGTATTCTTTCCATTACAGGACTGGAAATAAGAGAAACCGGAATCGAGGGCAAAGGTGCCACATTTGAGATTACAGCACCTCCAGGGAACTGGCGCGTTAATACTTCTCGGCAAAACTTACAACTTTAAGTGTTTGAGACTTCCTGAGGTCTGATTTCCTCTTTTCATTCTATTTTTCTATCAATAATGACTTTTTAACAGATGAAATTTTTAGCTCCTATTAATTTTATTTTATCTGAATGGAATTTTACATAATTTTATATCTTCGCTTTAATATATTATCACACGATAATACATCAAAAAAGCATTCTTTCAGCTAATAAGCCCATTCTGGTGACAAAATGACTAAATTTACCCTAAGAGAGAGATTTGAGAAGGCACTCAAAGGAGAGGCATTAGATATCATGCCTGTCTGTTCGGTAACCCAGACCGGCACTGTCGAACTCATGGAAATGACTGATGCATACTGGCCCCAGGCACATTACAATGCCGACAAGATGGCTGCTCTCGCACTGGCAGGATATGAGATTGCGGGATTCGAAAATGTACGCTGTCCTTTCGACATTACCGTGCTTGCCGAGACGCTTGGTTGCACAGTAGATGAAGGAAGTATAGATATACAGCCCTATATAACGGATTTCCCCTGCAAAAAAAAGAAAGATGTAAAGAATATATCAGTTCCGGATTCACTCCTTGAGAGCAGACGAACCTCAGTAGTGCTGGACGCTGTTGAAATTCTAAATGAGAAAGTAGGGGAAACCGTACCTGTTGTTGCCGGAGTTGTGGGTCCTGCAGGACTCGCCTCCATGCTTGCAGGAATGGAAAATTACCTCAGGTGGTTCGTGACAAACCCTGATGTAGTTGAGGAACTTATGGGAGTTCTTATTGATGCATGTATAGAATACGCAAATGGTCTGCTCGAAAGAGGAGCTCATGCCATAACTCTTATAGATTCCGAGGCAGGACCTGATATTATTTCTCCTCAAATGTTTGAAACATCGGTCTTCTCTCTATATAAAAAATTTTGTAGGAAAGTAAAAGGCTTTAAGGTTCTTCATATGTGCGGCGACGCTACTGCAGTGCTTGACCCGCTTGCAGATGCAGGTTTTGATGGAATAAGCATTGAAGAAAAAGTAGACGTCAGTTTCGCAAAGAGAATTATAGGTGACAGAGTACGCCTTATCGGAAATGTTTCTCCTTCTGATACTCTCCTGATAAAAGGGACTGAAGCAGTCCTTATTGAAGCTACTGCCTGCCTTGAGGACGGAATTGATATTCTTGCCCCGGGCTGCGGGCTTGCTCCCCATACTCCACTTGAGAACATAAAAGCACTTGTCAGAGCGAGAGATAATTACTTCTCACAGTGAGTTTTCGTTAAGAGCCTCCTGTTAAGTATACTCAAAAGAGAGTTTTATCCTCGCCTTCCTTTATATTTTCAGAACCCTTGAAGCTTATGAATACTGCAGAAGCCAGTATAAGTGCACAGCCTGCAAGGGTCTCAGAAGGCAATCCGATTCCCAGTACAGCAATATCAAAGAATACTCCGCTGACAGGTTCTACCAGAGCAAGAAGGCTGCCGGTCTGGGCTTTAAGATTAGCAAATCCCAGAATGGTAAATATCTCTCCAAGACCTATGGATACTATCCCAAAGGCTATAAGCACCTTCAGGTTACTGTAAAGTACATTGGGAGAAATCTCTAATGTAAAGGGACTTAGAAGCAAAAGGGCGACTCCCATGGGCCAGAACATAATTGCAAGTTCAGGATATTCTGCTTTCAGGATTCTTACATTCATAATCAATGCTGCAAAGATTACTCCTGAGAGCAGCCCGGCTGCAATACCAAGCATATAGTTGCCTGTAAGTTCTATGCCCGAAAGACTTCCGGCTTTACTATAAGGAATACTCCCGTAATTGCGATAAAGAGGACAGATATACTTTCCTTCCTAATTTTCTCATTCAGGATAAGAGGAGAGGCAAGCATTACGTAGAAGGGAGCCGTGTACTGGAGCAGGATAGCAATAGAGACGCAGGTAATTTTCAGGCAGGTAAAATAGAGCAACATGCATGCGACTACAAGCACTCCTTGAAGAAGAAGGCTCCCCTTTCTTTTCTTTAATTTCAGGTCCGAGGTTTTTCCTCTGGCAGCTATATATAAAAAGAAACAGCAGACCAAAAAATAATCTGTAAAATATTATGGGAGCAATTGACATACCGTGGATGCGGTCAATGAAGAGCCCATTCATGCCGTAGAATATACAGCCTGCAATTACTGCGAAATGCGGCTTTTTGCCCTCCAGAAACATTCAACAGGGATATGCCTGTACCATTTATATACCTGCTGTAAATGTCATAGAATTAAATTTAAAAATTCCTGAATCTTCAGTTTGGGAATAATTATATTAGTCGGTCGTTTTAAGGGCAGTTAGTTATAGTTCAAATTTAGTTGTTGGAGTTAAAGCCTCTCAAGTTCAGCTTTACTTTTTGTCTCATCTGTCAGCTTTTTAACTAATTCATCTTCAAGCTCCTTGTTTACAAGAATAATGAATTCCACGCTGTCTGTATACATTTCTTTCCTAATAACTCCATATTTCTCGATCAGATTTCTTACTTTCTGGCTTTCCGCATATCCCAGACGTACTCTTAATCTAACCTGTTCGAATACCTCGACAATTCCTGCCTCTTCAATAGCGGCAAGTGCTGTATTCCTGTATGCTCTTGAAAGTCCCCCAAAACCTAGTTTTATTCCCCCAAAATATCTGGTCACGACAACAACTGCATTCCAGATCTCCTTTGACTCCAGTATTTTAAAAACAGGTTTTCCTGAGCTACCTGCGGGCTCTCCGTCATCGTCATATTTAAGTGCAAAGGAGCTTTTTTCTTTTATAAAATAAGCCGAAACATTATGATTTGCATCCCTGTGTAATTCCTTTATCTTTTTTATGAAAGCTTTTGCTTCATGTTCACTTTCTACAGGTCTGGCGTAACCTATAAACAGAGAATTCTTGAATTTTTTTTGAGCCTTGCCGCAGGACTTAAGAGTTTTGTAATTTTTCAGTGTTCTGCCTCAAACAGCTTTTACATATTTTTTCTAAATCTAGTGTTTACAGGTTTTTATTTCTTCAACGGAGGGGTGTCGTACCACCTTTAAATATTTTTCTGTCCAAATAATCCTTCTTTTTTAATCTTCTATCCATTTATTCGCCTTCTGTTATTTATTTTAGATATTTTAAGTATAAATAAATTAAATGGATTTTTATAATTCTTATCTTATTACAGATAGTCTGGGAATATGCATTCTGATCATATAAACTATATTGTTATATTATTTCTTTACCAAATCGAAAAGTTTTAATGTAATTGGCTGGTCATGCATAAATATCTCATAACAAAATCCTAGGATTTTGTATGAGCTGGGTGTAAAAAGGAAGAGAACTTTAGAGGTATTATTAATGAAAAAAATGTTAAAGATTATGGCAATGCTCCTTGTTATTGCCACAGTTGTCTTTGCAGCCGGCTGTGCTGAGCAGTCCGAGTCAGAGGCAAGCGAAGGAGCAGAAGAAGTGACTGAAGAAGCAGCTCCAGTAGCAGATGACACCGCCCCTGTAGAAGAAACAACAGCTGAAGAAGAAGCTGCAGCCGAAGAAGAAACTGCAACTGAAGATGTTGCAGCTGAAGACGCAGCCGCAGAAGATGCTGCAGCTGACGACACTGCTGCAGAAGATGTTGCAGCTGACGACACTGCTGCAGAAGATGTTGCAGCTGACGACACTGCTACAGAAGAACCAGTCGCTGATGACGCTGCCGCAGAAGAAGTCACTAACGACACTGTCGCAGAAGAAGTCGCTAACGACACTGCTGCAGAAGAAGAAGCTGCTGAATAAGCTTAATTCTGCAATGTAAAGAAGAAATTATCTAAGTAGCCTTTTTAAAAGGCTACATTTTTCCGTTTTTCAAAAATAGTTTTTATGAGCTAATTCTAATTTTTGTGTTTCCTGAGATCGAAAATTTCAGAAAATTCAAATAAAGTGCTTGCGACTTTTCGTTAATTTTATCAGGGACGATTTTGAGGAATAGTTACTAACTTATTAATAAAAATCTGCATTATCTTTTTAAGTTGATTTGAAGACTCTTTTCTTTTTGTTTTGCTCTGGAATGTTTCAGGAGAACACCACGGTGGGTTAAATAAGAAACTGCCAAGTTTAGCTTAAATGTACCCACTAGTTATATTTTTTTGATGGATCTATCGCAATCCTTGATCCTGAAAATGATCGGGAAGGTTTTAAACATCATTAAAGATCTCGAAAAAGAAGGCATGGCAATGGGTGCGGTAACTCAGGAAATGGGTTTTGCCAGAGAAGTAGGAGATCGCGTGCTCTTCATGGATGGCTGCATAGTAGTAGAGAACGATACTTCTCTGGAAATCTTCTTTAATGTCTGGAATGAGAGGATAGTATCGTCTTTTAGTAAGGTTTGTGATGCAGTGTTTAATTTGATTTTTCTATTTTAATAATAACAACTTTTTAACTGGAATTTCAATCAGTTTTCATAATTCTTATGTAGTAGTTTCTCTTAATTACCCTCATTGTTATCGAGGCTAAAAAAAATGATAGAAACCCTGAAAGCCTATTTTGATCTTATTCGTGCTCATTTTCTTCCGGTCTGGCCTCTTATTTCCTGCTCTGGATTGATGTTTGCTTTTGCAAACTATGGCGGTTTTTCCTGGGAGTTGACTCTCAAGGTGGCTCTGATGGGTATGCTTGGGTTTGGGGCAGGCTTTATACTTAACGATTATGTTGACAGAAATAGAGACAGACTTGATGTGGAGAACGCGCTCACAAGGTACTGGAGGCCTTTTAAAGAGAGACCTATCCCTTCAGGAAAAATTTCTTCAAAAAATGCCCTCCTGTTGTTTATTCTGTTTATAACGGTCATTTCAGCCTTGATTTTCACACTTCCCTATCCCAACTCTTTATACGTGTTTGCAATTATGCTGTACTCTTACGGCATAGAGGCTTTTTACCAGGTAAAAAAGAGAAATCAGAGTTATCCGATTGCCCAGCTTTCGGGCAGGACGGATTTTACGCTTTTTCCGGCGGCAGGTTATCTCTGCTACGGGCAGCCGGACATAACCATGCTGCTATATATGGTTTTTTTATATCCATGGACAATGGCTCACCTTGGGTTAAACGACCTTATAGACCTGAAAAATGACCGGGCAAGAGATATGAAATCCATAACCGTGCTCTATGGTGAAAAAGGGACGGTATACTGGATTACAGGCTTTACAATCCTGCATCTATTTGCAGGAGTTTTCTTTATGAGGGAACTTGGAAATATTGTCCCTTATGGTTTTCTTGCAGGGTTTGTACTTCTTTCAGGATCAAACCTCTATCTCTGGAAAGAAAAAAGTCCAGCAGCCGGCTTGAAGGTGCTTCCCTTTTTCCATATGTCTCTGGTCATCTATGCGATTTCGATTATCCTTGACTTTATCTACTGAATTGAAAAATTAACTCTGTAGAGAGGGAGCCCTGGAGTTTTTTCTTTTCCTTCGCTTTTTCTTTTTCAGTCTCTTTTCAGTTCTCTATCCTTTTTGCTTTTCATCTTGCTATTTTCGACTTTTTGCCTGACCTTTTCTGCCTTTCTCAAGCAAGATTTTACTCTAGACGGAAAGTCCATTTCTCAGGAGGATGAAGCCCGATAGATGGGATGAAAACCGTCGACTTCATTATAGTAAGCTTTATAAAACCTATATATCTTTTCAAAATGTGTAATATATTAAAACCTACAAATGCCAAATCGATCCTAATAAATAAAAAGAAATGAACAAACTAAGAAATCAATCTCAAGGTTTGATTTACAGCACATTTTAGTGCATGAAGTAAAACCTTCTTCTACGCTTCATGGAGCAGTTCCGTAACAAAATTAGAGTATAAAAAGTTGAATAGCTGGGAAAAACTGCTCTAAGCACAGGAAGATTTGAGCCGTCTTCTAAATTATGCAATGTTTATGGACATTACAATTCTAATCAAAATCTTATAGTTATCTGACACCTGCGGAACGTAGAGATGGGTTTGTGGACTTGCGAACAACTATTCGAAGAATGAAGCAAGAAGGTTCCTCCTCGCTTTCATCAGAAAGCAGGAGAGTTAGTTCACGTCAGCAGGATAAATTACCAGGATAGGTGAACCGGATATGAGAATAGCAGTCTGCGGGAAAGGAGGAAGCGGAAAAAGTACTATTGCAGCTCTCCTGGCAAAGGAAATGGCAAAAACTAAAAACGTGCTTGTGCTTGACATTGACGAGTCAAATTATGGATTGCATAGCCAGCTGGGAATGGCAGCTCCACGGGATCTTATGGAATATTTCGGAGGAAAGAAGGGCTTTAAGGAAAAGCTGAGGGCAGCTCCAAAAACCACCCAGTTCTGGGGGCTTGCAGCCAATGAAGGTACTTCTGGACAGCCGGTGCAGCAGCAGTCCCGATTTTTTAAAAACAGGTGGAGTTTCTCTGACCTCCCGCCGGAATTTGTTGAGGAAAAGGATGGAGTAAAGCTGATGGCGGTTGGTAAAATCCATGATTTCGGGGAAGGCTGCGCCTGCCCAATGGGAACACTGACAAGAGAATTTCTTGAAAACCTGGATCTCGGGAAAGACGATGTTGTTATTGTGGATACTGAGGCTGGCACCGAGCATTTCGGACGCGGGGTTGATAAGGACTTTGACCTCATCCTTGTAGTTGTTGACCCTTCCTACGAATCCTTAAAGCTCTCAAAGAAATTCGATGAATTTGGTGCTCAGTGCGGATGTAAAGTTTATTTTGTGCTTAATAAGGTTGAGCCGGATATAAGGGAGGAAATGCTGGCATCGGTGAACTGCGTGAATGTTGTGGCTGAGATCCCCGCAAAAAGAGAGATCTTTAAAGCATCCCTAAAAGGTGAAGAGCTTGATTTCGAACTGGATGAAATCAAAAAACTTGCAGCGTTCCTGGAGAAAATTGAGTTATTGAAACATTGAGACATTTATCCATCAGCCGGGCAGTAATAGCCAAAAACGTATCTGGGTGGCTAATATACATGGAAAAAGTTTTGTCTCAAATATGGATCACTAAATAATTTCATGCTTATTTCATTTGAGAAGCTTTCATTCTAAATGACATGCCATTCAAAACCAGCTTTTAACTCTATTTTCAGTTTTTTGCCAAAACTATAAACTTCGAATATTTCTCATTTTTTTCCTGCCTGTTACCCTACCGCAAAAGAGGAATACTTCAGAGCACTTATCCGAAAGTATATTATTGATCGTGCTATTTCAATAATGCAAAAGTTTACCTGGTCTCGGGCAGCACGTCTATTTACCGGGCTGTCCTTATTGAACTTCAAACTTATTAAATCTTAAATCTTATTGAAATTGCGCTAAGTATCAATTGAGAAAATAATTGAATTTGTTGATGCAAATAACAAAAATATATTTAATTTTTTATTAAGCAGGATTTTCCCTGTTTAGATGCTGGAGATATGAATTATGACTATGCGTGAGTACATGCTTGGAAATGTGGCAATCGCCCGCGGGCTTCTTGAAGGTGGCGTGCAGGTTATTGCAGGCTATCCCGGAACCCCCTCTTCAGAGATTATTGATACGCTTGCATGCCGGGAAGATCGGGATTATCATATAGAATGGTCGGTTAATGAAAAAGTTGCAATGGAAGTTGCAGTCGGAGCTGCCTGGGCAGGCGTCCGTTCTGCAGTGACAATGAAACATGTAGGTTTAAATGTTGCAGCCGACCCTCTTATGACCCTTGCTTATGCAGGCACGAAAGGCGGGCTGATCGCAATTGTTGCCGATGATCCTTCCTGCCACTCCTCCCAGAACGAGCAGGATACCAGGCGCTATGCCCAGTTTGCCCTTTTGCCCTGTTTTGACCCTTCAACCCCCCAGGAAGCCAAAGATATGCTTCCCTATGCTTTCGAATTCTCTGAAAAATTTGAAGTCCCTGTAATCTTCCGGCCCACTACCCGGATCTCACATGGGAAATCTGATATCGAGTTGGGAGAGATCCCTGCAAAAAAGGCGGTTCCACACTTTGAAAAATTGCTTGACCGCTGGGTAATGCTTCCCAAGAATGCCCGCCACCGCCATACACATCTCCTCTCGATCCAGCAGCCTATTGAGGACACCCTTGCCGAATCTCCCTGGAATTCCCTTGAGCTCAAACCTGAAGCAAAATTAGGGGTAATAGGTGCAGGCATTGCGGCAATGTATGCAAAAGAGGCGCTTGTAGAGCTTGGAATTGAGGCTTCCTTCCTTAAAATTGGAACTTATCCAGTTCCAAGACGGCTGATTCTTGAGCTGCTTAAAACCGTAGATGCAGTGCTTGTATTCGAGGAGCTTGAGCCGGTTGTGGAAGAACAGGTAAAGCTGATCGCACAGGAAGCTGGGATTGAGGTCTCAGTGCTCGGGAAAGCTAATGGTTTTGTGTCCAGGGAAGGGGAACTGGATGTAGGTGCATTCCTTGAGGCTCTTAAGAAAACTTTTGACCTTGAGATAGAACTCGAACCGTCTGGCACGGCGATTGAGCTTGCACCCCGCCCACCTGCCCTCTGTGCAGGCTGCTCTCACAGGGCAACTTTTTACTCCATGAGAAAGGTCTTTGGAAAAGATGCGATTTACCCCAGCGACATCGGCTGTTATACCCTCGGAATCCAGAGCGGTACTGTTGATACTACACTTTGCATGGGCTCGAGCATCAGCATTGCCTCAGGGCTTTACCACGCAGGGGAAAAGCGTCCGATCTGCTGTTCCATAGGGGACTCAACTTTTTTCCACACAGGTATGAACTCACTGCTTAATGCAATTGTCAATAAAGCGAATATTACAGTTACAATCCTTGACAACCGTATTACAGCCATGACCGGGCATCAGCCAAATCCTGGTGTCGGGTTTACGGTAACAGGGGAACCAACCGTTCAAGTCTCGCTTGCCGAGCTCTGCAAAGCAATGGGTGCCGGATTCGTAAAAGTTGTTGATCCTTACAAGCTTGAGGAAACTCAAGAAGCATTTAAAGCCGCAAAGGAATTTGAAGGCACATCAGTAGTTATTGCCAGACAGCCCTGCGTGATTTCTGGAAAGAGGGCAGGCATACGTCGGGTCCCATATATTGTTGACCCTGAAAAATGCGAAGGCTGTAAGCAGTGTGTAAAGTTCGGCTGCCCTGCAACTGAGTTTGATGAGGAAAACAAATGTGCTGTGATTACAGCACTCTGCAGCGGGTGCGGGGTCTGTGCCCAGATCTGCAAGTTTGAAGCTATTCAGGAGATGAAAAAATGAGCCAGGCTGAGCAAAAAAAGTTTGACCTCCTTATTACGGGAGTAGGAGGGCAGGGCGCAATCCTGGCCTCAGACATTATCGGAAAAGCTGCCGTTACTGCAGGGCTGTCCATCCGGGCTGCGGAAACACACGGCATGGCCCAGCGCGGAGGCTCTGTTGTGAACCATATCCGGATCGGGCAAGCTTATGGCTCCATGATCCCGAAAAAAGGTGCAGACATTATGCTTGCCCTTGAGCCAATGGAAGCCGTAAGGTATCTGGATTTCCTGAAAGACGGTGGGGTTATTATAGTAAATACCCAGCCTGTAGTTCCTGTAACCGTTACTTCGGGTCAGGCAAAATACCCTGAGGTTTCGGACATTCTGAATTCCCTGTCTGAGAAGTATATAGTAAAAGCCTTCAATGCCGATGAACTGGCGTTTGAAGCCGGGAGCAGGCTTTCAATGAATGTCGTAATGGTAGGGGCAGTCTCAGGCTATCTGCCTATTCCGAAAGAAACCCTGCTTGAGAGCATAAAAGCCCTTGTGCCTCAGAAAACGATTGAGGTGAATCTCAGGGCTTTTGAGGCGGGAAGGCAAAAAGTAGAGGAAAGCTGAAACTGAGGAAAGCTGAAATTTAGGAAAATTAAAGCCTTTTAGCTTGAGGATTTACAGTGAGAAATAGTTTTTCTGCGGAAATTCATATCTTTTGAATAGTTGTGTTATTGCACAGCTATTCGCCTGTACCTTTTTTTATTTCATCGAATTTCTACAGAGTCATTTTTTCTCTCCGTTAACGATATCTCAGTAATCATACTCTATCATTATTTCCAAAAGGTATATTCAGTTTTACTCCTCAAAATCTGACAATTTTTACGTATAGTTTTCGATTCATAAATTTTTACAAGCTTAGCCTGCAGGTAAAGAGACAATTCTATCTTTGCTTTTCACTTTCTTAGCTGTTGTTACTTATAAGATTATGGAATCTATGAGGGTTTTTGGACTCTCTTAAACTGTCTTTAATTATTTATACAAAATATTAAATAGACATGTTTTTATAGAGATTACTTTCTCTAATTGTTTACTTGTAAATTTATTAAAAACTCTAGTAAAAACCCCAATTTGGTAAGATTCTGCTGCTCTAATATCGCTCCCTCAATTAGAGTAGCCGGAAAAAAAGGTTTACTGAACGACTTATCCCTATAATCGAAACTAGTTGCTTTGAGAATTTGCCTCCTCGAATCGAATTTTGAGAAGGCGGTTTAGTTTTCTATTTAAGCAATTCTGAAAACTCTTGATTTTTCAAGGGTGAATGCTTTGGGACGGCTCCAGACTGAATAAAATCTGATTTCTGAGAACGACGCCCCGTAATTTAACGTATGGTTTTAGAGGGGATACTAAATGAGTGAGATAGCAGGAAATTCTCTGGGAATCAAGCCGGATCTCCAGAACCAACAGGTACAGTTGTCGAAAAGTGATATCTTTGGGATTCTTCAGAACGACAGGCGAAGATACGTCCTTGAAATTCTCCGTAGCAAAGGCAATCAGAGCGTACGCTCTCTTTCGGAAGAAATAGCCCGCCTCGAATCCGGAGAAGACGACCCGAAAAGCACGCTTAGAAAGAGCGTATACGTCTCCCTTCTCCAGACCCATATCCCCAAGATGGAGAGCCTGGGAGTCATCAACTACAACCGTGAAAACGATTTTGTGGAACTTCTCCCTGCAGCCAGCACCTTTGACATCTACATGGAAACCGTCCCGAAGGGCGACATCCCCTGGTGCCAGTTCTACGTCGGTCTGAGCACCCTTGCCTTCGTCGGCAGCGTGTCTATCTCTGCAGATCTCTTCACCTGGGTCTCAAGCAAACAGTGGATGCTCCTTACAAGTAGCCTTTTTATGGTATCTTCCCTGGCTCACATGCGCCACGTCCGCAAACTCTGAGCTTTCTCCCTTTTGCTCAGGTTTTCTCCTTTTTTTCTCTCTATTTTACTTAAATTTTTCAGTGTCATCTGAATGCGGTAATCTTCCATTAAGCCTGTATTAGGATGAGTAGCTCAGATTTGTTGAGTTTAATAAGTTCGGTGGAATTCCTATGTTAAACTCTTATCACAACCATCATAATCTCCAGTTAATTCATTCGGCAAAAAGAGTGGAATTACGTTTACAAATAAATTAGAAGAGGAATAAAGAAGACGAAGGAAGTGATTAATCCTTTTCCGCAGATGTCTCAAAACGCCATTAATTTACAGAGAATTAGTGGGCAATATCGGCAAGTAAATTCTATATCTGTGAACATCTACGGAATGTGGGTTCTAACATTTTCCCTCATTATGATTCTAAGATTTTTATTAAATGAAAATTTTTTATATTTATCTTAAGTTGAGGGTCTTTTTCCAAAGTGCTAATGTTCTTTTAAGTCCAATTTTCTTTTTGTGCCTTCCTCTTACCTTTTTTTTGCACCATAAAGGCAAAAGGAAAAGGGTAAAAGCAGAGGTATAAATCAAAATTTCCGCAACTGCGGGGAGGTATGGGTTGATCTCCGCAAGTTCAACTATCCAGAAGACAGGCAGAATATAAGGGACTGTACTGATTTCTGCCGGCGTATTTTCAGGAGCGGTAACCACTATTTCGTTAAATTGGGTAATAGTAGATGGGGCAACAACTCCATCAGGAGCACTGACCTCATATTCATTAACTTTAGTCTCATTAAACGGAGTAAGCACTCCGTACCAGGGGTAAATATCAAGCATCAGTTCCGGATTATCAGGTTTTATGGTATACACCATGGGAAGAAAACCAGAATTGTCTATCTTGTTTTCACTTTTAAGAACTATATGCCCGTTATCTCCCAGATTAAATGCAACTATCCCTAAAAAAACAAGCCCGCTTACAAGAATTAATTGTGTTAGTTTTCTCCACTCTAATTTATAGTAAGTTTTTTTAGCGATCTTTTTCTGCTCGCGTTCCAGTTTTCGGGCACGACGTGGATTGTTGTATATCATCATATTTCTTATTTCATCGAGAACGATTATGCCTGAAGGAAGTATAACCATAAGAATAAAAAAGATTTTACTGGTTCTGAATGCGTCAATCAGTAATCCTAAAAAGGGAATGACAAATGCCAATTTTCCAACTACATTAAATGCAGGCACCTTAAAGTCATCTGCTATGTTGTTTGCATCGCCTTTAGTATGGAAGGAACGTATTTCTCCTGTTGAGGAGTGGACTTTTCCTATGGAAATTATCCGGTGTGTAACGAAGGTACCAGGTTTACCGCCTGGAACTTGAAAGGTTATAACATCTCCAACATTAAGCTCATTAGGATCTACAGATTTTGTGATCACGATGTCACCAGGAAGAAAAAGAGGCACCATGCTTCCGCTCAGGACTATCATAAGCTTGTATGATCCTGTATAGAAGGGCATTAATGTATTAATGAGAAATATTCCAATTATAAGGAAAATCGCTATCTGGATAATTTCCTTTTTCTTCATCTTTTCATATCCGGGCTGATACAGTAGCGCATTTATTAATTTAATATTTCCGTTTATCTTTTCTCATTTAATATTGTTTCGAATTATCTTAATGTTTGAATTTAAAAGTTTCAGCAAATTATCGGAATTTCCACTTAAACTTTTTTATTCCAGGCTCTTCATTGTTTTTTGATTTATCATAATCTGGACCTGCAGGAAATCCCTGAAATTTCCTGATTTTTCTGGTGTTTCCTGTGCATAAAGGAGTATTATGAAAGAATAACACTATTTCCTGGTTACCGCGCACGTTAATAAAATATAAATATAAATCTTTCGCAACTTGTAATAAAATATTAGATATTGAGCTTAAAAACTCTTAGTAATCTTTTGTTACTTGAGATATATTGACCTTAATCGGCAATTACTTCTTATCAGTCTATAATGTGCCTCTTGATAACAGTAATTCTTCGTTACCTGCCCGGAATTTCCATCAATCGGCTAATAACTATATTCGAATGAACCATAGCAAAGTATAGCTCAAACAGTTGAGAGAAAATGAGTGTTTAAGACATCACAATGTCTAGAAGTATTTTCTTTCATCTGTTTGGAGTAATTATTTGGAAGAGGTGTTTAATAATGGTTAACAAAAAAATGCTTTTAAGCATATTGATAATTGCCTTTGTTGGCATTGCAGCAGCTGGAACTTGGGCAAATTTTGTTGTCTCAGCTGAATCGACTGGTAACACGCTTACTGCAGGAGAATTGGGTATCGATCTCAATAGACCATTACAGCGGGCATTTGCTGTAAATGGGATAATTCCGGATTCTAAAGAACAAATAGAGTACAAATACCTTTTCTTCTTTGAGGATGAATATTCTGTTAAAATAAGGAATACCGGAAACATCCCCGGACAACTCTTTATCTCAGCAACTGAGTCCTCAAGTGTTCAATCATTAGCAGATAATGTTAAAATCTACTATTCCACAAATCCGAATGACCCCAATCCAATAGAAATAACCGACACCCCAGTAGACACTGGCGAAGTCCTAAATGGCGGCCAGTCTACGACTCTCTATTTCTGGTACTCATATAAGAATGTAGATTCCTCGATTCAGAATAATGAAATGGGACAAACTCTCAATGTAGATATGAAGTTTGAATTAAGGAATCCTGAGACCTCAGTAAGCACAATTCCAGGGGCATAAACACAGTTTAATTTATTTTTAAACACATTTAAATCGACTACATATGTAGTCGATTTTTAACTTTTTCTGAACATGGTTATCAAATTATAGGTTAATCGCAAGTATTAATCAAAAATTAACTTTGAACTCCAAGAATCCTGATACACCTACACCAGGTGACGGTATTTAAATTGTTCAAGCCTATTTAAATCAGCTACAAATGAAGTCGATTTCTATTTTTTCTAAATATTATAAAGTGTATTGTCATTGACTAAAAACCGGTACTGAGTTTCTTATATATAGTATTTTTGTGATATTCATATTACAATTTTTAATCAAGAATCGCTCGAGACTCAAAACTTATCTTTGATAACTTATAAAAAACTAATCTGGTTTTAGAAAGACATGAAAACAATAGATACTCTCGTTAAGGTGTTTATTCTCTTAATACTCTTACCAATCTTTATTACTAGTATTCCTACTGGTCCCTTACATATTATGACCGTTTCGGGCAACAGCATGGAACCTGTAATAACAGCTAATGATATCGTTGTAATTATTCCTGCAATTACACAACCTGCAGTTGGAGACATTATCACCTATCGTCCTCATTTTCAAAGTGACGAGGGAGCGAGCATCACTCATAGGGTAGTAGGAGTAGTAGAAGAGGGATACATAACTAAAGGAGACGCAAACGAATTACCGGACGGCATCGTTGCCCCTGGAGACGTGATAGGCATTATGGTTTTCAAAATTCCCTTCATCGGTGCCTTAGTTCATTTTGCGCGTACTCCGGTTGGATTTTTGACAGTTGTACTTTTTCCTTCAATTATACTGATAATTATAGAAATACGAGAGATAATTAGACTCCTGTAAGAATAAATAATTCCATTTAATTTTCAGATTATACTTAACATACATTAAGAACTATAATATAAAAAAATAATATGTTTAAATTAGATATCTATTATTTCCGATAATCATACCTGCCATTATTTGAATGATTTACCCCGGCAATCTAGAGCTTTTTTGGTCATGTTTACTTTAAAATACTATTTTCTCGTGGAGTTTTGAAGACCGGTTTTTTATGATTTTATTTCTGATAATATTTGGAACTACAAAAAATATTGTTACATAACTATGTCATTTACGCAAAGAATTACACTTTAAATTGAACCTATACATTCCCATTTAGAGAAATTTTGTTTCTAGTTCATAATGAGAATTAAAGTGTAATTTTTTGCATTCAAGGCTATAAAACAGAGCTTTTAACACCTTTAATCTTGCCCGCCGTGATCCTCAATACAGAAAGTATGGAAAATCACCAGAATTGTTAAAAAGAAAATTAATTCTTGCCGCGATAAGAGGCTTTCATTTATAAAAATATGTGTTTAACTGCATATGCTTTCAAAATTTAACATTAATTAAGAAATAGAATCTAGACTCATTCTATTTATTTTTCCCATTCATTATTAAAAAGTCAAGTTTCTCTTAAATATATTTATATTATATAAGTGTAGTAAATCAAAAAAACAATTTCTCCATACTTTTTTTGAAAATAGCTTCCTTTATCCTTTTTAATTACTTAAACTTTATTTATTTATTAATTAAATGTAATTATATATCCCGATAATTTTATATATAGGATAGATATACTCATTAATTATCTTAAATGTGATTCATTAATCAGGTATGAAAAAATAAACATTAATCCGTTTTTGGAACACATGTTTAAAAATTCATACTCATGCTCAATGAATCATATTCACAATAGTATATATTATTCTGGCTCGACAACCTGTTTTCTTCCTTAAGAAGAAATAGACTTGCAGCCAGAGTATGAAAAAACATGAAACTTGCATATTATATACGGTAATTTACTTCGTTAAATTCAAATTTCAGGATTAATATTCATTTGAGGGCAAAATAAGGGCTAGTAGACGTTTTAATTAAATCCTGGGTTAAAACAATTGGGTTTTGTTGGGTTTTAGATCTTTCAGGCTCAACCAACAGGTTGCAGGTCTGTCAATCTCAAATTGAATATATTTATCAGAAGTTAATTATCAAATCAACATAAATATATATGCTTCATTGGGGTTAAAAAAATAGCATACTGGCAGTAGGGTGATTAAAAATGAAGTCCGTTAATAAAATATTACTATGTATGGTGGTATTTTCTTTCTTTACCTTCAGCACTTTTCCTTCCTTTACAGATACATCTGCTTCATTCACTGATGCAAAAAATGTTAATGCCGAAATCAGGACAGGTGTCTGGGAAAGCCTGGAAGAGCTGGTCGGGGCGCCTGACCTTAACCTGACTGGAGGCAGGGACGGGCTTCAGGAAAACGATTTCGGTCCGATAGGAGACTCTAATTCGAGAAACTACAGTGAGTCTGTAGCTGTAAACTTTTCGGAGAATCCCAGTTCTATTCATAACGAAAGTTCTGCAGAATTTACTAATCAGACAGATAATTTGCCCATAGAGGCAAATGAGACCATTGACCCTACCAATCAAACCAGTGATATTAACCTTACAAATAATACTAACTTTACAAATTCTACTGATATGATCAACAATACTACTGATACAAAAAGGACAGTTTCCCTTGAAGAAGCCAGTATCAACACCGGCAGCCTGGGTCCGAGCTCTGGAGGTTCTGGGCGCGGCTCTAGAGGTGGAGGTGGGTCAAGAGGTTCAGACGAAGATGACGGAGTCCTTCCTGATGCCGGCTTTAGCAGCAGTGTCACAGAAGGCTATGCTCCTCTAGCTGTGCAGTTCACCGACCTCTCGCAAAACGCAACAGAATGGAACTGGGACTTTGGAGACGGAGCAAGCTCTTCCGAACAGAACCCGGCACATATCTACCCTACAGCAGGGACCTATACCGTTACTCTGGAAGCCTCCAATGCAAACGGCACGGATTCCGAATCTGCTGAGATAACCGTTCTGGAACCTCCTGAAGTGGTTCTTCCCCCTGTTGCCGGTTTCACAAGCAGCATAACCACTGGACCTGCTCCTTTTTCCGTGCAGTTCACTGACCTCTCGCAAAACGCAACAGAATGGAACTGGGACTTTGGAGACGGAGCAAGCTCTTCCGAACAGAACCCGGCGCATACTTACTCTGCACCAGGAACATACACGGTCACGCTTACAGTAAAAAATACGGCTGGAGAAGATTCCGAGATAAAAGCAGGTTATATAAAAGTAGGTTTAGCTTCCTCAGTAACATTGACTGACCTGACCCTAGACGGAGAAAACTCCGCTGGGGTTACTACAGGCTCAGGGGCTTTTACCACAAACCCTGAAGACTCCTTCGGGCAGATAGGCGTCAGGGATGAAAATGGAATTTTCTTTAACATTCCTTCTTCCGGTGGTCCGCTTGGCAAAATTTCCATACCCCTTCAGTTAGGAGTCAATAATTTTTCCCTTGTTGCCGATGGAATCTACTCTGGAAATGAATACTACGGTGCAGTGCTCTTCTTAAATGGATTCTCTGACTCCCCTCAGATAGCAATTTACAATTCCAATGGCGGGGCAGGGGCTTTTTCTGTGCAGCCTGCAGGTACGGACATAACAGGCAGTGCTGAAGGAGGTTCATCTTCAGTCAAAGCACCTGGCTCATCCTTCTATGTTACTCCAGACGGGACAAAAATAGAAGTTGTAAGTTTTGTTGTCGATTCAAAGAGGGGGCTTACGGATGAAATTTCAGGCGAAAATTTTGGTGCAAACGGAGTTCCCGATACCGTAGCAAAACTAAGCCTGATAGTGACTCCTTCTGTCACGGTTCCGCTTGCATCTTTCTCTGCATCCTCCCTTTCCGGGACAGCGCCTCTGCAGGTCTCCTTTACTGACAGCAGCACAGGCTCCCCCACTTCATGGAACTGGGACTTCGGAGACGGAGCCAGCTCAACCGAGCAGAACCCAACACATACTTACTCTGCACCAGGGACCTACACCGCAACGCTCACAGCAAGCAATGGAAACGGTACAAGCTCAACATCTGCCGTAATTACTGTCCTGCAGCCTGTACTTCCTGTGGCAGACTTCAGCAGCAATGTCTCATCCGGAAACGCTCCTCTGACTGTACAGTTTACAGATCTGTCTCAAAACGCAGCAGCATGGAACTGGGACTTTGGAGACGGAGCCAGCTCAACTGAGCAGAACCCCTCGCATACCTATTCCACGGCAGGGACCTATACCGTTACTCTGGAAGCCTCCAATGCAAACGGCACGGATTCCAAATCATCCACAATAACGGTATTAAGGCAGCCTGTACCCCCTGTAGCAGACTTCAGCAGCAGTGTCACAGAAGGCTATGCTCCCCTGACCGTGCAGTTTACCGACCTTTCGCAAAATGCAGCAGAATGGAGCTGGGACTTTGGAGACGGAGCCAGTTCAAGCGAGCAGAGTCCCTCGCATACTTACTCAGCAGCAGGAAGTTACACAGTAACGCTTACTGTAAGCAATGCCGATGGTACGGATTCAAAAACAGGAGGGATTTCTGTAGCTGAAAAGCCCGCAGATAATTCTTCAAATGATACTGCTGCCGACAGTTCTGGAGATTCCAGCTCTACAGGCAGTTCCGGAAATGATGGTTCTGAAGATAGTTCCGGAAATGATGGTTCTGAAGACAGTTCCGGAAATGATGGTTCTGAAGACAGTTCCGGAAATGATAGTTTTGAAGATAGTTCCGGAAATGAAAGCTCTGCATAACTGAGGTAATGGACCCGGTGCGGAAATGAAACCATGAAGAAAAAAGAGATTTCCAGGCAGCAATTCTCCTGCTCATTGTGTTATTCCTGGTCAATGCTTTAATCCCATTCTTTACAGGATCAAAAATGCCTCTTATAGTATTGAGTGGAAGCATGACTCCGGTGATGCTGCCTGTCTACTGGATAATTGCGCTTTCGGAAATAAACCCCTATCTTCCTGCTCTAGCGGAAGTTGTGCTCTATACCTGCCTTTCTTCCCTGCTCCTGCTCCCCCTCTGGTACAGGAAATCGGTTGTCGGCAGAAAAAGTAAAAAGGTAAAATTCCGCCGTCTGGTTGCACAGTGGATAAGGACGCTGCATCTTGTCTGAGCTACAAGCTAAATCCCCGGATGGTCAGATGTTTAAATCTCTGGTGTACTTATTGCTGGAAAATCTTCACCCTCAAATAAGTTTGATAGAAACATAGACAAAAATTTGAAGCTTAACATAGCTAATTTGAGACAAGATCTAAATTGAAGCTGAATATTAAATTTAGCGCAAAAATTCGAAATAAAAAATATAAAGCCCAGCTAAAAGCGAAGAAATTGAAATAAAGGCAGAAGTTCGTATCTTATATCCAGTCGTGGCCAGTTAATAATAGAAATTTAAACTGCTTAACTGCTTGTGTTTTCATCTTATTAACTGGTTTTGGCTTTGCCTTTAACTATTATTCAATATATCCATTTTTATTTTAATGTGTATGTAAACCAAAAAAGTGCCTAAGATGGAAAAACAAGAGGCTGAACAATGAAAGTATGTGAGCGTCTGGAAAAATATCAATTACTGTTGATTGAATGCCTGTGTATAGCACATGGAGTAAATATCGAAAAATGGGGGTGAAACTCTGAAACCTGTATTTCTTAAGCTTAAAAACATCTTAATAGACAAAGCGAAAATCCTTTTTTTCGTATTCTTCCTGATGGTGATTCTTTCAGGTTTTTGGATGTTTCAGGAATATTCCAGAGTGGTATATGAAGAAAAGAATATAACTGCTTATACACAGCGTGCCAATTATACATACTCGGCTCCTGTAACTGAGCCAAACCCTCTCTACCCTGAAGGAACTCAGCTTGGAATGGGAAAGCCGGCTTATTTCTTTTCCGTATCTCCTACCGCAGACATCTCATTCGTATATAGCCTTGAAGCTGCAGAATCTGCTGACATTAGCGTGGAAGCTAATACAGTGATTTTGGCAAGCTGCAAGGGAGGGTACGGAGAAGAACAGAAAATTTTCTGGCAGAAGGGGTTCCCTCTTGGAGATTCAAAAACTGCTCAATTGAAAAGTGGGGAAGTTCTTACCTCTAATTTTACCCTTGATGTCCCTCAAATCCAGTCAAAAGCCAAAGAGATTCAGGATCAGCTGAACTATTCCTCGGATCCTACAATCGAAATTGTTACTTCCATCAATTATGAAGGTAAAATAAATGGGAAAGAAATTACGGGTACAGAGAGCTTTGCTATACCTGTTAACATCAGTTCTACATACTACCAGATGCCTGAAGAACTTGGGTTCGTCAAGAATACATATAATAATATCTGGGTCCAGAAACCTCCTTCTCTCTCAACGGTAAAACTCCCTCTGCTTTTATTCCTATTAAGCGTGGTCCTGCTTGGAGCGATGATTCCCGTCAGGAAAATGAGTAGAGTTGATCCTGAGTACATTGAAAGACTGGAAAAAGAAGAAAAAAATTCGTCTTTTAAGGAGTTTATAAGCGAGGGCAAACTCCCAGAAAACAGGAAATCCCTTCTGCAGGTCGAGATTTCTTCACTTCAGGATCTTATAGATGCTGCTGCTGATATGAATGAAAGAGTAATCCATGATGCTGGAACCGGCACATATTTCACAATTCATAGTGGTGCATTGTACATTTTCTTTGATGCACCTCTAGGAGAAAACTAGATAAACAATTAAAAATTAAAGCCATCAATTTCTGTCAAATTTCTAAAGCGAGAAGTTCTTTTCCACTCATATTTATGTATTGAGCTCATCCCAAAACTTGATTTACCCTCACTATTGCTGCTAACATTACAACTCCAAGGTATGATATTTCTTTGACTTCATATCTTGGAAAAACTTTATTGTATGACTCTATCCAGCTAAAGAACCTTTCTATTGCACTTTTCTTTTTGAACTCTTCCCAATCTACCTTTATTGGTCTTCCTTTCTTCTTTTTCTTTCTATTTCTTTTGTTTACTGGTATATTGGACTTTATTCCTCTTCTTCTATTATATTTTCTGATACAACCTGTTGTAACAACATACAAAATCCCATTCATTAACTTCCTTAAGTCAGAACGAGGTCTTCCTGTATGTGGTTTCTGTGGAGGAAAATGATGTTCTATGGATTCCCATAGAACATCGCCGATTGTGAGCCATATCCGGATCTGGCAAACTTATGGCTCCATGATCCCGAAAAAAGGCGCAGACCTTATGCTTGCCCTTGAGCCAATGGAAGCCGTAAGGTACCTAGATTTCCTGAAAGACGGTGGGATTATTATAGTAAATACCCAGCCTGTAGTTCCTGTAACCGTTACTTCGGGTCAGGCAAAATACCCTGAGGTTTCAGATACCCTTGATGCCCTTGTCTGAAAAATACATAGTAAAAGCCTTCAATGCCGATGAACTGGCGTTTGAAGCCGGGAGCAGGCTTTCAATGAATGTCGTAATGGTAGGGGCAGTCTCAGGCTATCTGCCTATTCCGAAAGAAACCCTGCTTGAGAGCATAAAAGCCCTTGTGCCTCAGAAAACGATTGAGGTGAATCTCAGGGCTTTTGAGGCGGGAAGGCAAAAAGTAGAGGAAAGCTGAAACTGAGGAAAGCTGAAATTTAGGAAAATTAAAGCCTTTTAGCTTGAGGATTTACAGTGAGAAATAGTTTTTCTGCGGAAATTCATATCTTTTGAATAGTTGTGTTATTGCACAGCTATTCGCCTGTACCTTTTTTTATTTCATCGAATTTCTACAGAGTCATTTTTTCTCTCCGTTAACGATATCTCAGTAATCATACTCTATCATTATTTCCAAAAGGTATATTCAGTTTTACTCCTCAAAATCTGACAATTTTTACGTATAGTTTTCGATTCATAAATTTTTACAAGCTTAGCCTGCAGGTAAAGAGACAATTCTATCTTTGCTTTTCACTTTCTTAGCTGTTGTTACTTATAAGATTATGGAATCTATGAGGGTTTTTGGACTCTCTTAAACTGTCTTTAATTATTTATACAAAATATTAAATAGACATGTTTTTATAGAGATTACTTTCTCTAATTGTTTACTTGTAAATTTATTAAAAACTCTAGTAAAAACCCCAATTTGGTAAGATTCTGCTGCTCTAATATCGCTCCCTCAATTAGAGTAGCCGGAAAAAAAGGTTTACTGAACGACTTATCCCTATAATCGAAACTAGTTGCTTTGAGAATTTGCCTCCTCGAATCGAATTTTGAGAAGGCGGTTTAGTTTTCTATTTAAGCAATTCTGAAAACTCTTGATTTTTCAAGGGTGAATGCTTTGGGACGGCTCCAGACTGAATAAAATCTGATTTCTGAGAACGACGCCCCGTAATTTAACGTATGGTTTTAGAGGGGATACTAAATGAGTGAGATAGCAGGAAATTCTCTGGGAATCAAGCCGGATCTCCAGAACCAACAGGTACAGTTGTCGAAAAGTGATATCTTTGGGATTCTTCAGAACGACAGGCGAAGATACGTCCTTGAAATTCTCCGTAGCAAAGGCAATCAGAGCGTACGCTCTCTTTCGGAAGAAATAGCCCGCCTCGAATCCGGAGAAGACGACCCGAAAAGCACGCTTAGAAAGAGCGTATACGTCTCCCTTCTCCAGACCCATATCCCCAAGATGGAGAGCCTGGGAGTCATCAACTACAACCGTGAAAACGATTTTGTGGAACTTCTCCCTGCAGCCAGCACCTTTGACATCTACATGGAAACCGTCCCGAAGGGCGACATCCCCTGGTGCCAGTTCTACGTCGGTCTGAGCACCCTTGCCTTCGTCGGCAGCGTGTCTATCTCTGCAGATCTCTTCACCTGGGTCTCAAGCAAACAGTGGATGCTCCTTACAAGTAGCCTTTTTATGGTATCTTCCCTGGCTCACATGCGCCACGTCCGCAAACTCTGAGCTTTCTCCCTTTTGCTCAGGTTTTCTCCTTTTTTTCTCTCTATTTTACTTAAATTTTTCAGTGTCATCTGAATGCGGTAATCTTCCATTAAGCCTGTATTAGGATGAGTAGCTCAGATTTGTTGAGTTTAATAAGTTCGGTGGAATTCCTATGTTAAACTCTTATCACAACCATCATAATCTCCAGTTAATTCATTCGGCAAAAAGAGTGGAATTACGTTTACAAATAAATTAGAAGAGGAATAAAGAAGACGAAGGAAGTGATTAATCCTTTTCCGCAGATGTCTCAAAACGCCATTAATTTACAGAGAATTAGTGGGCAATATCGGCAAGTAAATTCTATATCTGTGAACATCTACGGAATGTGGGTTCTAACATTTTCCCTCATTATGATTCTAAGATTTTTATTAAATGAAAATTTTTTATATTTATCTTAAGTTGAGGGTCTTTTTCCAAAGTGCTAATGTTCTTTTAAGTCCAATTTTCTTTTTGTGCCTTCCTCTTACCTTTTTTTTGCACCATAAAGGCAAAAGGAAAAGGGTAAAAGCAGAGGTATAAATCAAAATTTCCGCAACTGCGGGGAGGTATGGGTTGATCTCCGCAAGTTCAACTATCCAGAAGACAGGCAGAATATAAGGGACTGTACTGATTTCTGCCGGCGTATTTTCAGGAGCGGTAACCACTATTTCGTTAAATTGGGTAATAGTAGATGGGGCAACAACTCCATCAGGAGCACTGACCTCATATTCATTAACTTTAGTCTCATTAAACGGAGTAAGCACTCCGTACCAGGGGTAAATATCAAGCATCAGTTCCGGATTATCAGGTTTTATGGTATACACCATGGGAAGAAAACCAGAATTGTCTATCTTGTTTTCACTTTTAAGAACTATATGCCCGTTATCTCCCAGATTAAATGCAACTATCCCTAAAAAAACAAGCCCGCTTACAAGAATTAATTGTGTTAGTTTTCTCCACTCTAATTTATAGTAAGTTTTTTTAGCGATCTTTTTCTGCTCGCGTTCCAGTTTTCGGGCACGACGTGGATTGTTGTATATCATCATATTTCTTATTTCATCGAGAACGATTATGCCTGAAGGAAGTATAACCATAAGAATAAAAAAGATTTTACTGGTTCTGAATGCGTCAATCAGTAATCCTAAAAAGGGAATGACAAATGCCAATTTTCCAACTACATTAAATGCAGGCACCTTAAAGTCATCTGCTATGTTGTTTGCATCGCCTTTAGTATGGAAGGAACGTATTTCTCCTGTTGAGGAGTGGACTTTTCCTATGGAAATTATCCGGTGTGTAACGAAGGTACCAGGTTTACCGCCTGGAACTTGAAAGGTTATAACATCTCCAACATTAAGCTCATTAGGATCTACAGATTTTGTGATCACGATGTCACCAGGAAGAAAAAGAGGCACCATGCTTCCGCTCAGGACTATCATAAGCTTGTATGATCCTGTATAGAAGGGCATTAATGTATTAATGAGAAATATTCCAATTATAAGGAAAATCGCTATCTGGATAATTTCCTTTTTCTTCATCTTTTCATATCCGGGCTGATACAGTAGCGCATTTATTAATTTAATATTTCCGTTTATCTTTTCTCATTTAATATTGTTTCGAATTATCTTAATGTTTGAATTTAAAAGTTTCAGCAAATTATCGGAATTTCCACTTAAACTTTTTTATTCCAGGCTCTTCATTGTTTTTTGATTTATCATAATCTGGACCTGCAGGAAATCCCTGAAATTTCCTGATTTTTCTGGTGTTTCCTGTGCATAAAGGAGTATTATGAAAGAATAACACTATTTCCTGGTTACCGCGCACGTTAATAAAATATAAATATAAATCTTTCGCAACTTGTAATAAAATATTAGATATTGAGCTTAAAAACTCTTAGTAATCTTTTGTTACTTGAGATATATTGACCTTAATCGGCAATTACTTCTTATCAGTCTATAATGTGCCTCTTGATAACAGTAATTCTTCGTTACCTGCCCGGAATTTCCATCAATCGGCTAATAACTATATTCGAATGAACCATAGCAAAGTATAGCTCAAACAGTTGAGAGAAAATGAGTGTTTAAGACATCACAATGTCTAGAAGTATTTTCTTTCATTTGTTTGAAGTAATTATTTGGAAGAGGTGTAATAGGTAATGAATAAAAGAATGCTTTTAAGCATATTGATAATTGCCTTTGTTGGTATTGCAGCAGCTGGTACCTGGGCAAATTATGTTGTTGGTGAAGAAACAAGCGGTACACTCACAACTGGTACACTGGCTCTCACAATAGGCCAGGCGGGAGGAGCTTCATTTGATGTAAAATACATTATTCCTGGTGATGATCATGCAGGTATAAATTACATAAGAATCTTCCAAGAATGGGTTTACCGTTACTATGACTGGTGGACTATGTCTTGGGTTGATGTTTATAGGGAAGTCTCTGAAGAGGGTCTGTATTATATTGAACCAACTAACACAGGGAACATACCCGGTCAGGTGTTTATCTCAGGAACAAAATCTTCGTCATCTAGTACATTACCAGAACATGTTCATATATATTATTCCAATGATATAAACGATCCAAATCCAAAAGAATTACCTTCTGAGGCTGAGGACACAGAAATAATTCTCAATCCGGGTGAGTCAACAAGGTTCTATTTCTGGTATTCATATGACAACGTTGCTGACCAGAATGCCGAAATGGGTCAAATTCTTAACGCAAACATTAGAGTTGAATTAAGGAACCCTGAGTCCCTGGAAGGTGAGCCAATTCATTAATTTTACTAACATTTAAATCGACTACATCTAGTCGATTTTTTTATTTTTTATGATTATTAATCATGAGTTAACCCCTTGAGTAAAACCAATCAACATTCGGTGTGTACATTTGAATCGACTAAATCTGGTCGATTTTTTCATTTTTTTGTATGATTATTAATCATGAGTTAATACGCAGGTATTAGCCAAAATCTAATGTCAGAGGCATTAAAAATGATACACAAAAAATGGTTTTAAGTGTAATCATAATTGCCTTTGTTAGCATTACAGCAGCAGTACCTGGGCAAATTTTACTGTTACAGCTTCATCCGGTGGCAACACTTTGCAAACCGGTACAATTGGAATTAAATTGTACGAGACAACAGGCGCTCCATTCACTGTAACAGGACAGTACTATAAACGACATCATATTTCACTAGCTTGTCTTGCCTCAAGAATGACAATATGCTGTTACAATACAGAACACTGGCAATATACCTGCAAGCTTATTTCTAAGTGACGTTTTGACA
>ENA-OWPA01000373-OWPA01000373.1-bioreactor-metagenome-genome-assembly--contig:-NODE-373-length-65160-cov-11.839282_pt1 | contig 65160 bp, 64 predicted proteins | sample MGYA00238139_ERZ651803 | MGnify/ENA primary metagenome ERZ651803 (study PRJEB26909, sample SAMN07631231) | bioreactor metagenome | isolation source: Switchgrass digestor | place: USA: Dartmouth...
GGAATAGCAGATATTGAAGATGTAGATAAGGCTATGAAATTTGGGCCTGGCTTTAGGTATCCAATAATAGGGCCATTGGAAACAGCTGATTTAGGTGGATTAGATACATTCTACTATATTTCATCATACTTATTTAATGATTTATCTGATGCTAAAGAACCTAATGAAATATTGAAAGAACTAATAGATAAAAAGGAACTTGGAGTTAAAACGAAGAAAGGATTCTATGATTACTCAAACGGAAGAGACGAAGAAGTTATAAAGAAAAGGGACAAGATGTTTTTCAAGATGCTTAAGTATATAAAATAGTTTAAACATATATTGCATAATTAAGTTTAAAAAGTGGATAATAAATTAAAAAAATCTGTAAATTTTAGGATGCCAGGGAAGATGCTAGGAGATTTCCTCAAAACAATATAAAAGTAGGAGGATGATAAAATGTCAAATTTTATTACAAGTGATGGAATTAAACTATATTATGAAGTAAAAGGAGAAGGTAGACCTGTTGTATTTATACACGGTTGGACAGCTGACCATACAGTATTTGCTCCTCAAGTAGAAGCATTAAGTAGTGAATTTAAAGTAGTAACTTATGATTTAAGGGGTCATGGTGAATCAGATAGGCCAGAAAAGGGATTAACATTAAAGAGATTTGCTACAGATTTAAAAGAATTGATAGAACATCTTAATTTAGATGATGTTATTGTTGCAGGTTGGTCAATGGGATCCTCAATAATTTTTGAATATGTGAAAAACTTTGGAGTCAAATATCTATCAAAAGTATGCATATTAGACATGACTCCAAAACTTATAAATGATGATGAATGGAAATTAGGTCTAAATCATGGCACATTTACAATGAAGGATACATTTGATGCATTGACAGTTATGTGCGACAACTGGATGGATTTTGCTAAAAGTTTTGCAAAAGACGCATTACCATACTTAAATGAGGAAGGATTGGGACCAATTTTTGAAAGTCTTGAAAAGAATACTCCTCATGTAATGTATGCAATGTGGATTGCAATGTCTGCAAATGATTATAGAGATGTACTTGACAAAATAACTGTACCAACATATATTGTATATGGTGAAAAGAGTACTTTATATTCAAAAGAAACAGCAGAATATCTAAATTCTAAAATACCAAATTCAAAGGTAATACCTTTTGAAAATTGTACCCACTTCTTAGTAGTTGAAAATCCAAAGAAGCTAACTGAAGTTATAAGGGAACTTGCTGATTTCAACTAATTGGAAGACCTCTACTTATTTAAGTAGGGGTCTTTTACAATATTAAGGTTTTATAATGTATTATATTAGTGATTATTTACGGTTTTTAAAACATCTAAAGGGATGCTTTCTCTGCTAAAATCTTGAAGATATGGGCATTATATAATATCATAATTGTAAGGACATATTGAAAGGAGTTAAATATATGAAAATTGGTCTGAGAAAACCAAGCCTTAAAAGGCGAATTAGCGCAAGAACAAGCATTAAAAGGCAGATAGTCCATAGGGCAGGTTTAAAAATGCCAAGGGGATATGGCTGGATTAGGGACCCTAAGAAATATGTTTATAACAAAATTTACAATAGGACAACATTTGATGTATTTAAGCTTTTAAAAAAGTTGTTTAAATAAAGAATTAGAGTTCTTGTTTTATAAAAGCGAATGAACAAACATGGATGGCAAAAAAGGAAAAATCATAACTTAATAAGAAGTTATAAAAAAATATAACCCTAGATGAACTGGAAAGGTGGTGTGATTCCCATGCCCTACTTTAAAACCACCGACAACACAAATCTATATTACGAAATTCATGGTGAAGGAATTCCAGTTGTATTCATCCATGGATTTTCAGAAAGTCAGGACTCCTTTAGGATACAGAAAAGAGCTTTATCTAAGAAGTTTAAAGTAGTTACTTACGATATAAGAGGCCATGGCTTATCTGATAAAGTTGATTATGGCTTAAACATGGAAAGATTTGCCCAGGATTTAAAAGAACTTATGGAATATTTAAATATAAAAGATATTGTTCTTGTAGGCTGGTCTATGGGTGCTTATGTTATATTTGAATATATAAATCAATTTGGTGAAGAAAATGTCTCTAAAATATGCATAATAGACAAGGGGCCAAAGATTTTAAACGATGAAAGCTGGAACTTGGGATTGTATCACGGACAATATACCAATGAAGATGCTGAAAAGGACTTGGAGTTAATTAAAGATGATTTCATGGAATTTGGGGAAAAATTTATAAAAAGGATGACTCCATATTTTGATGAAAAGCAGTTAGAGATTGGATTAACTAGATTTGCAAAAAATAATCCTTCCATACTTTATGAAATATGGAAGGACATGATAAAAAGGGATTATAGATTTGTTTTAAATAGAATTACAGTACCTACTCTTATAATGTTTGGAGGAAATAGTACCTTTTATTCTATTGAAACAGCAGAATATTTAAGGGATAATATTAAAAATTCAGAGCTAATTACATTTGAAGACTGTACCCATTTGCTTGTATTGGAAAACCCTGTTAAATTTAACAGGGTTTTAGAAGAATTTATATCTGATTATATGAAAGGAAGATAGTTGCTATTTCTTCCTTTTATGTTTTTTGATAATATATCTTTTAGTATTTTAATCCCTTTTATTATGTCTTCATTGTTTACAGATCCAAAGCTAAGCCTTATATAGTTGGAATATAAAGTACTGTCTATGAAAAATACATTGCCTGGAACTACGGCTAATCCTCTATTGCTGCATTCATTGTATAATTCAATTGAGTCCATGTCCTTTGGAAGCTTAACCCAAATGCTTAATCCTCCATTGGGCTTTATATAAGATATGCCATAGTCTGTTAGTTTGTCTAATTCCTCAGTCATTATGTTGTATTTTTCGTTATAGACTCTCTTGATGTTTTCTATATGGTTTTTCCAGTATCCCTTTCTTAGGTACAAGTCAAAGGCTCTTTGTAAAAAACCGGAAGAAGTAATATCAGTTGTGTGTTTAGCCTTTATTATTTCTTTAAATAAGGCATTAGGAAGTGTTAAAAATCCAATCCTTACACCGGGCATAAATATCTTTGAGAAGCTCTTTATGAAAATCACCTTGTTGTTTACATCCATGGACTTTAGGGGGATTTTCTTTTCGCCATAGGATAAATCAGTTAGGAAATCATCTTCTATTATATAGAAGTTGTGAATATTTGCCAGAGATATGAGCTTTTTCTTTTTTTCCTCGCTGTATGAATAGGTAGTAGGACACTGGAAGTTTGCCATTATATATATGAATTTTGGGTTGTATTTGCTGATATAGGTCTTTAAGATGTCAATATTTATGCCATCTTCTTCCATAGGTATTCCAACTATTTTTGCACCTCTTGATTTAAATTGAGCCAGTGCACCGGAGTATGTTGGGTTTTCTACAAATATGACATCTCCTGGGTTAATTAGGGTTTTAGAAATTATATCAAGTCCCTGCTGACCGCCAGAAGTGATTAGAATTTGGTCTTTGTTTACTTCAATATTGTGATTTTCTATTAGAAATTTAGAAATAGATTCCCTTAAGGGCTCGTATCCAGTTATTTCTGGATATACAAAGGCGTGTCCCCCATCTCTATCAAGGACTTCTATTAGGGCTTGCTTGAATTCCTTTATTGGAAAGAGGTCAGGAGTTGGCGACATGGAAGCAAGGTTTATGCTTTCCTTATCAATAGGAAGTATCCCAGAAATCATCAATTCAAGGTCTCCTTCTTCTACATAGGACATCTCTTCTGAAGTTGGCAGTTTCTTTACATAGGTTCCGCTTCCCTTAATGGAATATACATATCCTTCTTGTTCCAGCAAGTTATAGGCGCTAACTACAGTTACATTATTTACGCCCAATGATTTAGCGAGGCTTCTTATGGAAGGAAGTTTGTCCTTTTTATACTCATTGTTTTCTATTAAATTCTTGAACTGTTCATACAACTGGATATATAGAGGGATATCGGAATCTTTATCTAATTTTATCTTTTCCATGAGTATCCTCCTTAAATTGTATGGATACATTTAGTATAGCATATTTCTTAAAATTAAACAAAAAAATAATCCCAAAACATGGGATTATTCAACTATAACTTCAACTTTTGTGCCATCTTCACTGTTGACATCTATAATCTTTCCAGTGGCTCCACTTTTAATTGCTTCGAATATTTCATTCATATCCTGTTCAGTAAAACCAGCTTCTTTAAATTCTGGAGAAAGTTTGCTAGCCAATTTCACGCCTACATTTACTAACGCAATAGGTATAGTTACATTTACTTTAGTACTGTCTTCTGGGTCAAATACATTGATTTTTATCCATTTTGCGTTGGTTCCGGAAGGTAAAATGTTACCAGCAGAATCAGTTGGCTCTTCTAAGGCTTCTAATAATTTTACTCCTTCCTCAGGAGTTATTTTTCCTTCCTTAACCATATTGAGAATTTGCATCTTTTCATTCATTTTAATACCCCCCTTAAGTTTTAAATTTCACCTTGCAATAGCTTTAAGGCTTCTTCGGTTGTGATTTCACCATTATTTAATTTTTCTAATACTTCGTTTTTATCTACTTTAGGTTCATCAAGTTTAGGATTATATCCTAGAGCTTCTAAAATGTTGTCAAGTCTTGCCCTAACGGTTGGATACGAAATTCCTAATTCCTTTTCAATTTCTCTGATATTTCCCCTATTTTTCAAGAATATCTCTACAAATCTTTTCTGCTCATTTGTAAGCTTGCAGAACTTACATAAGATAAAATTTCCTTCAATAGTTGTATGGCATTTAGGACAGCTTAATTTGGTGACATACAATTCTTCGCCGCAGACAGGGCATCTTCCCAAAGCTTCTCTATTCATCTATTCACCTTCCTTAATTAAAGAATTGAAATTTTAACTTGGGTGCCTTCACCATTTGACATATCTACTAAGTCAAATTTTTCGTAAGACCTTAAAACATCAAATATTTCTTTAATGGTTCCATAATCTAATTCTTCCAGTGCAAACCTTGCTTGTTCCTCTAAATCATCTGCGTATTTTAATATTAAAGGCTTAAACAATAATGCCAAATTAAATAAAGAAGAAATAATCCAAAATGGTATTCCAGGAAGTCTTAAATTAACATTTTCCTTTTTGTCAATTACTGTAACCTTTATTCTTGTAGCCAATTAAAACACCCCTTGGGTTTAAATCAATTCTTTTAATAATATAATATTATCAAATTTTAAAAATGTCAATATAAATATTAAAAATTTTAATTAAAAAATTAAAGAATTTAAAACATGATTTTAATATTAATAAAACATATGAAATGATTATTTAAAGTTGGCTTAATTATCAAAGAAATTAGATAATCAGTTTAAAATATTTCGTTGTAGGATTTTTTGTATGATATAATATTAAATAAAATTATCAAGGGGATAAATATGGAAATGGATAAAAAGGGCTTGAAAGGTTTTAAGATATTTATCTTAATTCTTTTAGTTTTCAGCTTATTATTTTTAAATAAAAACACTAGAAATAAGATAATGGCTTTGTTTAATTCTTTTATGAATAGTGAAAAGACATTAAAATTAAAATACACCATTAAGGACATTTCTGATGTTGAAAGCGTAAGCTTTTATGATGGGAATGTTATTAAATGGAATACCAATAGGGTATCATTTTTAAATCCTGATGGCAGCATAATATTGGAAAAAGAATTTAATTTCTTCAACCCAAGCATTTATTACGGGGACAAGTATATCTATGTCTTTGACAGGGAAACCGGTGACATATATGCTTTTGACAGTAAAGGGAATACAGTTAAAAGATACCAGTTAAATAAGGAGATATATAATATCAAGGAAAGCAGTGAAAATTTAATTGTACATATAAAATCCTCTGATGGGGAAGTCGTTGAAGTGTTGGATAAGGGCAAAGTATTGATTGGAAATTATATTTATGAAGGTAAAAATGTCCTTACCTACAATGCCAATGATGAGGGGACTAGGAGTCTTGTAGCTATTTTAGATTTAAATGAAGAAGCATTGAAGTCTCAAGTAGATATTTATGGTATAAACAATGAAAGGATAAATACTTTAGATTTTAAGGAGGAAATCGTAATATATCTGGATTTTACCCATAATGGGGATATAATTGTCCTTACAGATAAGAACTTGTATTTTATTAGTAATGGAAAAGTGATGTGGAAAAAGCAGTTTGATTTAATTAAGGACATATATTTAGAAAAGGATAAAATCAATGTTTTATACAGCACTTATTTAGAAATCATTGATTTCAGTGGGAGAACTGAAAAGAAGCTTAATTTGATAGAAGAATATAATAAAATGGTTCCATTTGGAGACTACTTATTGCTGTATGGAAACAGCAACATGCTGTTTATAAAAGAAGGAAAGGAAGTGCTAAAATCTACTGAAAACATAAATAAGGTATTTGCAAGTAAAAATGAGGTTTTAGTCTTAAGTGATGAAGATATAAAGATATATGAATTTACAAATAGATGATTAATATTCATTTTATCTATAGGAAAAATATAAGTATTAGATTTCTTAATAGTTCAAAGTTGGAAATTTTAAACTAGTATAATATAGTTAGTAAAAATAAACAAGAATAAAGTTAGGAAAAATCAAGGAGGAATAAAAATGAAAATAGAAGTTGATGCTAGAGGACAAGAATGTCCAAAACCAGTTATTATGACTAAAAAGGAATTAGACAGGATAGAAAGTGGGGTTGTTACTACCATAGTAGATAATGAAGTTGCAAAGGATAATGTATGCAAACTTGCCATGTCTTATGGATACAGCTTTATTATAGATAAGAAGGACAACGATTATTACATTCACATTACTAAAGGCGGAGTGGAAGAAAAAATTGGCATGAAAATAGAAAAAGATGAAGAAAAGGAAGCTGTTGAAAATAAAGAAAGTGCTTTTAAGGATTTAACCATAGCCATAGGCTCTGACAGAATGGGCAATGGGGAAGAAAAAATCGGAAGAATACTAATAAAATCATTTATTTATACTGTAAAAGAAACTATTCCTCGTCCAAAAATTATGGTATTCTATAATACAGGAGTATTTTTAACATGTGAAGGTTCCGAAGTTTTAGATGACTTGAAAGTGCTAGAAGATGCTGGAGTAGAAATTATTTCATGCGGAACATGCCTAGATTATTATAACTTGAAGGAAAGATTAAAAGTAGGGCAAATTGGAAATATGTATACTATATATGAAAAAATGAGCAGTTCAAAAAATACTATAACATTAGGATAGGAGATAGAAATGAATAAAGAAGTTTATGGAGTAATTACCTTTATGTCTACTCACCATACTATTCAAGCAGAAGGAATTTTGAAAGAAAAGGGCATAACTTTTAAAACCATACCAACACCAAGGGAAATTACTCGCAGCTGTGGCTTAGCCATCTTGTTTACTTTAGATGATTTAGATAAAATAAAGAAGATGGTAGATGACGGGGAGATTATAATAGCAAATATTCACAAGTTAGTTAAAGAAGGGCCAAATAGCAGTGTAGAGAAAATATTATAAACTAGGTGGGAAAATGGATAATCTTATACAAACAATAGATTATTATTTTAAGGATAGCAGTGGGAACTTAAATATATTTGGCAAAATAGGGAAAATCATAATAATCCTAATAGCAGTAAAGATAGTATCATATTTAATCAGCAAAATAGTAGATAAGTTTTTAAAAAACCGAGCAGAATTAAAGTTTTTCACCAACAATAAAAGAGCCACTACTATAGGGGGAATACTTAAAAATATCATTAAATACACCTTATATTTCATAGGAATTATTATGATTTTGGATGTATTTAATGTAAACACTACATCTATCATAGCTACAGCTGGGATAGGAGGACTTGCTATAGGTTTTGGTGCACAGTCCTTGGTGAAGGATGTCATTACTGGGTTTTTTATTCTTGCGGAAGACCAGTATGCAGTAGGTGATTATGTTAAAATTGATTCCTATGAAGGAATTGTTGAGGAAATGGGTTTAAGAGTTACGAAGCTTCGGGATTTCTCAGGGGACCTTCATGTAATTCCAAATGGAATGATTCAAATTGTAACCAATAAGAGCAGAGGAGCCATGAGGGCTTTAGTAAAAGTTTCAATTGCCTATGAAGAGGATGTAGACAATGCAATTTCGGTTTTGAAAAAGGTATGTGAAGAAATAAAGAATTCCAATAAGGACATAGTAGAAGGGCCAGACATTATTGGAGTAAGCGATATGGATAATGTTGGTGTAGTAATAACAATAGTAGCAAAAACCAAGCCTATGTCTCAGTGGGCAGTTGAAAGGGAAATTAGAAAGAAAGCATTAGAAGCATTAAAGAAGGAAAATATAGAAATCCCATATCCAAAAGTAATCGTATTTGGAGGTAGCGATAATGCTTAAATATGAGGTAGGAGATATAATTACATTAAAAAAAGGTCACCCTTGTGGAGAGAACAAATGGGAGATTTTAAGGACTGGAGTAGACATAAAGCTTAGGTGTCTAGGATGCAATAGGCAAATCTGGCTAACTAGGATTGATTTTGAAAAAAAGGTTAGGAAAATCTTAGTAGGGGATAAATGGATAAGCATAGTTCATTACAAAGGTAAAGACGCTAATAATGAAGAAGAACAAAAGGAGTCCAACTAATACATTTGACAACTGCTATATAAAATGTATAAAATAATATTAAAAATATTTAATTTAACATATTAGGAGGAGTAAAATGGACGAAGGGTCTGGGGGCACGATAACTGGACAATTACTTTTACTATTTATTTTAACCATGACCAATGCCTTCTTTGCTGCATCAGAAATGGCCATGGTATCAGTCGATAAGAAAAAGCTAAGTGTAGAAGCCGAAGATGGCAATAAAAAGGCCAAGATGTTATTAGATCTATTAAAAGAACCTTCAAGGTTCTTTTCCACCATCCAAGTTGGGGTAACTGCTGCAGGATTTTTCGCCTCTGGATCTGCAGCTAAAGGTCTTTCTGATGACCTCGGGAGATTGCTTGTAAGATTTGGTGTTCCTTTTGCAGATAATGTAGCCTTTGTACTAATTACTGTTATTTTGATGTATTTTAATTTGGTCTTCGGAGAACTAGTGCCAAAGAGAGTTGCACTAAAATATTCTGAGAAGTTTTCCAAATTTGCCATAGGCGCCATAAATATAATTGATAAGTTAATGCGTCCTTTTGTTGCTCTTCTATCTTTTTCAACTAACTCAGTCTTGAAGCTCTTAGGAATCGAAACAGAAGGCGTAGAAGAAAAGATAACCTTAGAGGAAATACGTTCTATGGTAGAAGTAGGGCAAGAGCAGGGAGTTATTAATCCTATAGAAAGGGAAATGATTGATGGCGTTATAGGATTTGACGATAAACTTGCCGAAGAAGTAATGACAGCAAGAACTGAAGTCTTTATGATAGATTTGGAAGACCCATTGGAAGAATACCTTGATGAGCTGTTGCAATTGAAATATTCCAGGATTCCTGTATATGAAGGATATGTAGATAACATCGTAGGAATACTATATCTAAAGGACTTGCTACTAGAAGCATATAAAGTAGGGTTTGACAATATAGATATTAGAAAAATCCTAAGGCCAGCTTATTTTGTCCCTGAAAGGAAAAACATAAATGAACTATTTAACGAGCTTCAAGCTAAAAGGCAGCATATGGCAATTCTAATTGATGAATATGGAGGTTTCTCAGGTATTGTAACCATGGAAGACCTAATAGAAGAAATAGTTGGAGATATAGATGACGAATATGACCAAGATGAACCAGAGCTAAGGAAAATAGATGAAAGTGTATATATTGCAAAAGGTACATTATCTATAAGAGAACTAAATAACAAGCTAGACCTTGAACTGGACGAGGATTCAGAAGACTACGATACCCTTGGTGGGTTTTTAATAGATCAAATTGGCTATATACCTGAAGATGGCCAAAAAGTTGTCGTGGAATATGAAAATTTGGAATTTCACATAGAAGAAATAAGCGACAAGCGAATATGCTGGGTACGTATAGTTATAAATGAGCCTAAAGAAGAAGTAAAAGAAGACGAAGATGATGAAGATTAATAATAGAAGCCAAATACCTAAAAAAGTATTTGGCTTCTATTTTTTGTCACTTAGCTAAATAAATTAAAAGTATATATTGTTCATTTTTTCACCATATTCACATAATATTGCAATGGAAAAACTATTTCTATTTTGATGTAAAATTAATTATTATGTTAGACAATTTAATAATTAAATAGTAAACTATAAGTGAGGGTATAAACCTAAATCATGGAGGTGCTTATGATGTCATTTAATCTTGCGAGGCGTATGGAGTATATTAGAGCATCTGAAATTAGGGAATTATTAAAGCTTACTCAACAGCCTCACATCATATCATTTGCTGGAGGGATGCCAGCCCCAGAAGCTTTTCCCCTAGAAGAATTTAAACAAATTAGCAAGGAAGTTCTAGAAAACTACGGAACAATAGCTCTACAATATGGACCTACTGAAGGATATTTCCCCTTAAGAGAAGCAATAGCAAAAAGAATGAAAAAAATGAGTGTAGATGTTGAAGCAGAAAATATTTTAGTTACTAGTGGTTCACAACAAGGATTAGATTTTGCAGCAAAAATATTCATAAACCCAGGAGACATCATAGTATGTGAAAGCCCTACTTATTTAGGTGCAATAAACGCATTTAGAGCTTATGAACCTAGATTTGTGGAAGTTCCTACTGATGACTTTGGAATGGACATGAATGCGCTAGAAGAAGTTTTGAAAAATAACGATAATGTAAAATTCATCTATGTTATACCAGATTTCCAAAATCCATCAGGAAGAACTTGGTCAGTTGAAAGAAGAAAACAACTAGTAGAACTTGCAAATAAGTACAATGTAGTTATTATAGAAGACAATCCTTATGGAGAATTAAGGTTTGAAGGTGAAATCTTACCAGCAATTAAGCATTTTGATACAGAAGGAAGAGTAGCATTTTTAGGAACATTCTCCAAGATATTATGCCCAGGATTTAGACTTGGCTGGGTAGCAGCAGATAAGGAATTATTAAATAAGTTTATCTTGGTAAAACAAGGTGCAGACCTGCAATCCAGTACAATCTCCCAAATAGAAACTGCTTTATACTTGCAAAAATATGATTTGGATGCACATATCAAAAAAATTACATCCATCTATAAGCACAGAAGAGATGTAATGATGGATGCAATTAAAGAAGAATTCCCTGATGTTGTAAAATATACTTACCCAAATGGCGGGTTATTTACTTGGATAGTATTGCCTGAATACATCAATGCTAGAGAGCTTGCTGTAAAGGCTCTAGAATACAATGTTGCTTATGTACCAGGCGGTTCATTCTTCCCCAATGGAGGAAATGAAAATACAGCTAGATTAAACTATTCAAATATGAATGATGATAAGATAAGAGAAGGGATAAGGTCCCTTGGAAAGGTAATAAAGGAGGCCTTAACAAAGGAAGCATTGGCGTAAGATATTGAAATCCCCTCGAAAGAGGGGATTATTTTATTGGAAAATAGGCTTCTGTTGTAGTCCCTTCTCCTTCTGTCAAATCACCAATGGAAATAAATAGTCGTAAATTTTATTTTATACTTATTAATTTAGCACATTATTCGATTAAATCAATATATTTTTTTGTTTTTTTGTAAATTTTTTAATTGAATTTACCTGTATTGTTATTTTCAATGGGATTATCCTGGAGATTTAGAAATGTAACCCTTATATTGTTATAGGATATGATTTACTATCTTAGGCTGCTTGGCATTGTTATATTTTATTTTAATTTTAAACTATATAAAATCTGACTTTTTGCTACTATAATATTGTTATTATAAATTAATTTTAGTATTATAATTGGCTGAGAATGAAATTTTCAAATTAACTTAGGGCATAATCATATTAAATAAAAACGCTTGCAACTTTTAAAAAGGAATGTTATAATACATTGGTAATCCTTGCTCTATATAAAATATAGGGCCGATAGTCCATAAGGAGGTGAAAGCATGAGGAAGTATGAATTATTAGTTATCTTCTACCCTGGCGAAGATGAAAAGAGAACCCAAGTCCTAGAAAGGTTTAAAGGTATAATAACTGAGGACGGGGGCAATATTACAGACATTAATGAATGGGGAAATAGGAAACTAGCATACGAAATCAATGGCCAAACAGAAGGATATTATGTGATCATTAACTTTGAAGGTACACCAAAGGTTACTCAAGAGTTAGACAGGGTTGCTAGGATTTCCGATAGCGTTATGAGACACATGATCGTTAGAGAAGATGAATAGTCTTAGGTGGGTGAGAATATGAACAGTGTTGTATTGGTCGGGAGGTTAACTAGAGATCCCGAGTTGAGATATTTGCCTATGACAGGAAATCCTGTTACAAGGTTTACATTGGCTGTGGATAGAGGATTGTCAAAAGAAAAGAAACAGGAAATGGAGGCTAAAAATCAGCCTACTGCAGACTTTATAAACATAGTAGTATGGGGTAAAGCTGCAGAAAACTGTGCCAATTACTTGACAAAAGGTCGATTGGTGGCAGTCCATGGGAGACTTCAAACCAGCACTTATGAAAAAGATGGCGTAAGGAGATATACAACAGAAGTTGTAGCAAATCAGGTTGAATTCCTAGAATGGGGTGACACCAATAAGAATATGGACTTTGATAATTCCGATTTAGATTTTGGAGAAATCGAAGGATTCCACCCAACCGACGATGATGATATTCCATTCTAGAAGGAGGGTATGAAGATGCAAAGAAAGTATAAGCCTAAGAAAAGAGTTTGCAGTTTCTGTATAGAAAAAATTGATCATATAGATTATAAAGATGTAAATAGGCTTAAAAAATACATCACAGAAAGAGGAAAGATAATTCCAAGAAGAATTTCCGGAAACTGTGCAAAACATCAAAGAGAGCTTACAAATGCTATAAAGAGAGCAAGACAAGTAGCATTGCTACCATATAGTGCAGACTAAGAGAGGGGTACCCTCTCTTTTTTTATTTGACTTATGGATTTATACTTTGTATTATTTTAATAAGGTAAGTTTTAAATAAAGGGTGGGGGAAATGCAAAACAGGGATATAGATATTATAAAGAATATGAGGACCATAGAATGGCTTAAGGCACAGCTATTAAGCTCTATAGCAAACCTCTACGATGCACTGGCAAATGGAGAAGAAAATACGAAAGAGAATCTTGAAGACCTCATTTCGAATATAATATTGGAAGCTCTGCTTCTAGGGAAAAGGCTTGGACTTAAGTACGAAGATATAGTATCAGCTTTAAAGGAAAATATTAAAATAAATTTAATAGAAGAGCATAAAATAGAAAAATGGTATGGAGATTTAAGCCTACTGCTTGAATTTATTGATAAAGGAAAGAATTAGAGGTGAAATCTTTGGGCAATAATGATAAGATGAAAAAAAGCATTCTTGAAAGTTTAGCTGTAATATCAGTAATGGTTGTATATGTTGCATTTGGAGTGCAATTTATACCAATATTAATGTTATTTATTCCCCTACCATTTATAATATTAGGTGTGAGAAATCATATATATAATAATATAATGGGCATGGTTTTTACATCCATAATAATCCAGTTTCTGATGGGCAATACTTATGGGACATCAATGGTGTTATTGTTTGTACCTTTAAGTATTGTAGCTAATTATTGTTTAAAATACAGAAAGAACAGCATGGAATCCATACTTATATCAACAGCAGCGTTTTTCCTATCTTTTCTTTTAATGATATTTTTAGGGCAAGTAGTTTCAGATTTCAATTTTAGTAAGCAGATAGAAAGTATTTTAACCCAGTCTATAAATGCTCAAATTGAAGCAATTAAAGAGCTGGGAGCATCAACTCAAGAAATAGCTACGATAACTGAAGCTTTAGAGGACCAAAGCAGGTCTATTCTCATAAGAATACCTGCACTTTTGATAGCCATTTCCTTTTTTACTGCTTATATAAATGTATTCATTGCAACCTTCATACTTAGGAAAATGGGGCACAATTATGTACCTGAACAAAAATTTTCAACATTTAAGTTGCCCAATAATATAGTTCCTGGCGTTGGCGTAATGCTTTTAACTGCCTTTTTCTTGAATGAATTAAAGGTTCAGTATCATGAAGCTTTACTTATGAATATTACATTCTTAGTGGGATTTATTTTTATAGTACAAGGGCTAGCTGTTTTGGATTATCTAATGGTTAAGTTTAGGATAAAGCCTATTTTTAGGTTTATTATATTAATTTTGAACATTTTTGTATTTCCAATAAGCACTTTACTGTTTATCATTGGAGTAATGGATAGCATATTTGATTTTAGGAAACTTAGAATGCAGAGATCCTAATAGGAGGATTTGTATGAAAAATAAAATATTAGAATGGTTAGACAGCTATCTATATCTTATTGTAATTGGGTTATTGAGCATAATAATAGTATTTTATCAACCAATACTAGGAACCATAGGTATTGTATTATTAGGCTATTTAATCTTTCACAATATAAAGAATGTAAAGAAGAAAAATGATGAATTTAAAAAATTCGTAGAAGGCTTGTCTGATGAGTTTGAATCTGCAACAAAACATGCCATATTTAACATGCCATTTCCATTGGTTATGGTTGATGAAAATGGATTTATTCGTTGGTATAATACGCCATTTTTAAAGATGGTCAATGATTCAGACATATTGAATAAGGAAATAATGAGCTTAATTCCAGGATTAAATATTGATGATGTGTTAAAAGATGGGGAGCTAAAGCCTATTGATATAAAGTATAATGATAAAAATTATAAAGTTTACCCTAATCTAGTAGATACAAGTAAAACCCGAAGCCCTAATAACAAAATAGTGATGCTTTACTGGGTGGACAATACAAAATATGTAGAACTGGCTCAAAAATATGTAAATGAAAAATTAGTAGTTGCTTTAATTTATGTAGACAATTATGATGATGTAAAGAACAACACTCCTGAAGTAAATAGGCCTTTAGTTTTGGCTGAAATAGATAAGAATATCAATTCCTATTTTTCCAAATATAATGGTGTAGTTAGAAAATATGAAAATGATAAATACTTTGTAATAATAGAATATAGTGGCTTTAAAGCTATAGAATCTAAGAAATTTGACATATTGGACCAAATGAGGGAACTAAATTTAGGAAATACTATTCCAATAACCTTGAGTATTGGTGTAGGTGCAGATGGCAATAATCCTAATAGTGCTTATGAAAATGCTAGGGCTGCTATTGATATTGCTTTAGGTAGAGGCGGAGACCAAGCAGTTGTTCATACTGGCAATAATTTAAGGTTTTATGGCGGAAGGACAAAAGCAGTTGAAAAGCGAAATAAAGTAAAGGCAAGGGTTATTGGCTATGCATTAAGGCAGTTAATAGACCAAGCAGATAGGGTATTTGTAATGGGCCATAAAAATCCAGACATGGATTCCTTTGGCGCAGGCATAGGTGTATTGCGGGCAGTAAAAAATAGGAATAAAGAAGGCTATTTAGTGCTAAAAGGGGAAAATCCATCTATTAAAAACATATATGAAAGGATGAAAAGTGAACAGCCTGAGCTATTGGATAATATAGTTACTCCAGAGGCAGCACTGGAAATGGCTGATGAAAATTCGTTGCTCATTTTAGTTGATAATCATAAGCCTAGTTTTACAGAAGAGCCTGAACTTTTGGATATTATAAATAAGGTGGTTGTAATTGACCATCATAGAAGAGGAGTAGAGTTTATTAACGACCCAGTCTTAATATACTTGGAACCGTATGCTTCTTCTACTTGTGAATTGGTAACAGAAGTATTATCATATATGAGTGAGAAAACTAACTTAACAAAATTTGAAGCAGAGGCTCTGCTTGCTGGTATTGCACTGGATACCAAGAACTTCAGCTATCAAACGGGAGTTAGGACCTTTGAAGCTGCATCAGTTCTAAAAAGGGCAGGAGCAGATACTACCGTAGTTAGACAGTTGTTCAGGGATGACTACAATACATTCCTATATAAAGCTGAGATTATAAAGTCATCAAAGATAGTATTTGATAAAATAATAATTGGAAGACTGGAAAGGGAAATGGAAGATTCTCTTTTAATTGCTGCCCAAGCTGCAAATGAGCTGTTAAACATCAATGGAATAGAAGCTTCCTTTGTAATGACTTATATGAATAATAAAATCCATATTAGCGGAAGGTCTATTGGCAACATAAGTGCTCAATTGATTCTTGAAAAGCTAGGAGGCGGAGGGCATTTGACTAGTGCAGGAACCCAAGTAGACAGTACCGATATTGATGAGGTTGAAAAAAGGCTTATAGATGTAATTGCTGAATATTTAAAGGAAGGTGAAAAGGAATGAAGGTAATATTATTGAAAGACGTGAAGGGATTAGGCAAAGCTGGAGAACTTGCTAATGCAAAGGATGGATATGCAAGAAATTTCTTATTTCCAAAGGGACTAGCTATAGAAGCTACACCTGCTAATTTGAAGAAATGGGAAGAGCAAAAGAAATTGGAAGCTCAAAAGAAGGAAAAGGAATATAAAGAGGCTTTGGAATTGAAGAAGAAAATTGAGTCTTTAACAGTGGAGATTAAAGCAAAGGCTGGAGAAGGGGGAAAACTTTTTGGCGCCATAACTTCAAAGGACATAGCAGATGCTTTGAAATCCCAACACAATATCGATATAGATAGAAGGAAGATTGAATTAAAGGAAAATATAAAATCATTAGGTATAGTTCAAGTGGATGTCAGAGTTTATACAGAAGTGTTGGCCAAGCTTAATGTAAAAATAACTGAACAGTAAGGAGTTGGTTCAAATAGATACTCAAATGATGGGAAGGATACCGCCTCATAGTATTGAGGCTGAGCAGTCAGTTCTTGGGGCTATGATTTTAGATAGGGAAGCCATAAATATAGCAGTAGAAATGATAAAACCTGAAGACTTCTATAAAGAAGCCCACAGGGAAATATTTGAGGCCATATTGAATCTGTACAACAAAAATGAACCAGTGGATTTAATTACTTTGGCTGAAGAATTGAAAAGGCGTGGCACCTTGGAAAATATAGGCGGCGTTACTTATCTTGCTGATTTGTCAAGTGGTGTTGCAACTACTGCAAATACAAAATACTACTGTAAGATTATTGAGGAAAAATCCACATTAAGGAAGCTCATTAAATCCTGCAATGAAATAATCTTAAAATCCTATGAGAATCTGGAAGAAGTAAATGCAATAATTGAGCAAGCTGAGAAATCCATATTTGACATTACCTTAGGTAAACAAAGAGAAGGGTTTGCACCCATTAATGAAGTATTGCTAAAAAGCTTCTCAAAGATTGAGGAAAGGGCAGCATCTCAAAACCCAATAACAGGAATTACTACTGGTTTTATAGATTTAGATTATAAGCTTTCTGGATTACAAAGGTCAGACTTGATTTTGGTTGCAGCTAGGCCCTCCATGGGGAAAACAGCCTTTGCTTTAAATTTAGCAACTAATGCTGCTTTAAAAGGCGGAGCAAAGGTTGCCATATTTTCGCTGGAAATGTCTAAAGAGCAGCTTGTTCAAAGGATGATTTCTGCAACAGCTCATGTAGATTTACAAAAGATTATATCAGGAAGGCTGTCAGAAGATGAATGGATACAGATAATAAATGCCATGGGACCTTTATCCCAAGCTCAAATTTTCATAGATGATACTGCTGCAATATCTCTTATGGAGATGAAGGCAAAATGCAGAAGGCTAAAAATTGAAAAAGGCCTAGACTTAATCCTAATAGACTATCTGCAATTGATGCAGTCAGAAAGCCGCCATGAAAATAGGCAACAGGAAATATCAGCTATTTCGAGAGGGCTAAAGGCATTGGCAAAGGAATTGGAATGCCCAGTAGTAGCGTTATCTCAGTTAAGCCGTGCACCAGAATTAAGGTCAGACCACAGGCCAATACTGTCAGACTTAAGGGAATCTGGAGCCATAGAACAGGATGCAGACGTAGTCCTTTTCTTATATAGGGATGAGTACTATAATCCAGACACTGACAAGAAAAACATTGGGGAAGTAATTATTGCAAAACATAGGAATGGACCTACAGGAAGTGTCGAGCTGGTATTTAAAAAGGAATTTACCAAATTTGTCAATATGGCTAAAGAACAGCAATAAAACTTTAATGCACAATTCACAGATTACAGTTGGGAATTGTGCATTAATATTAAGTATTAGTTTGTATACTAATTGTGCATTGCAGTTGATAATACTGTTGATTGGAAGCGGAGGTTCTTTATGGAAATAAAGGGGAGAAGAGTTACCATAAGAGAATTGCAGTTGGAAGATGTATTTGAAATGAGAAAATGGGGAAAGCATGAAAATCCTTTATTAGAAGATTATAACTTTCCAGATATGACTGATAGGGAAATAAGGCTATGGTACAAGATGAAAGTAAACAGCATGTTTAACAAGTACTATGGCATAAGAAATGAACACAATGAATTAATAGGATACATGGGGATTAAAGGAATAAAGATTTTTAGAAGGGAAGCCACTTTAGGAATTGTATTAGATCCAAATCATGTTAACCAGGGATACGGAACTGAAATATTGGATACATTTCTTAACTATTACTTTACACAGATGAAAATGAGGAAGATGATATTAGAGGTTGCAGAATTCAACAAGCGTGCATATCGGGTTTATGAAAAAATTGGTTTTAAGCCTGTCGGATACTACCTTGATGAGTTTTTCAATCAAAACCTTGATTTAACAGATCCCCATTATTTAGCAGAAAAATCTTCTTTTGTAATCAGTGGTGAAAAGATATATAATTATATTTACAAAATGGTACTGACAAAGAAGAGATTTTTCCAGCTTAAAAATACGAGGGCTTAGGAGCTGATTTTATGAATTTTTTCCTTGAAACTACTGACATGGATTTTGGCAACACTCCCATAGAGAATATATTTATAAATGATTTTATGCCCATGGCTAATGGTACCTATGTAAAGGTATATTTACTTGGCTATAAATATGCCTATGATAGAGATGCCAATGTAGAAGTGAATAATCAAGTTATAGCAAAGCACCTAGAAATTCCATTGGAAGATGTTTTAAGGGCTTGGGATTTCTGGGAAAGCAAAGGGATAATTGAAAAGATATATGAGGATGAAAATGATAAATACAACTATAAAGTTAAGTTTTTGAGCCTTAAGCAATTATATATAAAAAATAATTTGTGTTTGTTTAATGCAAACAATTCAAAAGATGAAGGAAGAAAAAACATCAGGACAGCAACGCCAAAGGAACTAATAGAAGCGAACCAAATACCTGTAATAAACAGGATGTTTAATAATATTGATGATATACTCCGAAGGCAGACTACTCCAACTGAAAAGCAGAAAATCCTTTCATGGATACAAAACTATAATATGAATCCAGATGTTATAGAAGCAGCTTTTGCTTATGGAGTTGAGAAAAAAGGAGTAAGGAAGAACATCAATTATATCGAAGGCATAATTAGGAACTGGTATGATGAAGGCTTAACAAATATGGAAGATTTGCTTGAGTATTTTAAGGCTCAAGATGAAAAATTCTATAGGTATCAAAGAGTAATGAAAGCTTTGGGATTTAATAGAATGGCCTCTGAAAATGAAATGAAAATAATCGACAAGTGGTTTAATGAATATCAGTTTTCAATGGAAATGGTTTTAAAAGGATGTGAAGGCTCCTCTAAAACAGCCAATCCAAGTATAAATTACATAGATGGCATTCTTTCCTCATGGTATGAAAAAGGCATAAGGACCGTGGAAGAAATTGAGGAAAAGGATAAGCCGAAGGAAAAGGCAACAGAAAAGAGGGAAGTTAAATCAGTTTCTACTGAAAATAAGGTTACCCCTAAAAAAACTAGGTTTCACAATTTTAAGCAGAGGTCAGATAATTATACAGCAGATGAATTAGAAGAAATATTTAGGAAAAAAAGAGAAGCATATATACAAAAGTTAAAAGGAGAAACTTAATATGTATAAAGAAATGGTAAAGGAAATATTAGCTGAATATGAGAAAAAAAGAGATAGGAAAGTGCGCGAGCAAAGAATTAGGCAGGAAGAAGTATACAGGAAAATTCCTGCCATAAAGAAGATAGATGAAGAAATATTTAAAATTGGCCTTGATATGTCTAAAAATATCCTCAACAATCCTGATAACTACAAAAAGATAGCAGAAGAAGCAAAGAATAAAATCGAAAAGCTTAAGATGGAAAAAGCGTACCTTATGACTGAAGCAAATATTCCCCTTGATTATATGGATATAAAATACGACTGTGAAGCATGTAAGGATACTGGCTTTCTTGAAGATGGAAGCCAATGCAGCTGTTTAAAACAAGCCTTGGTATCACGGGCATACAAGATGTCCAATATTGAAAATGTTTTAAAAAAGGAAAACTTCCAAACTTTTAACATAAACCTATTCAAAGATGAGCCCTTTGAAAATGAGCCTTTAACTCCAAGGGAAAACATGAAGCTTATACTAAGCATTGCAGAAGGGTTCGTACACAATTTTGATGAGAATAATGGTGAAAACCTGTTATTTTACGGCACCACAGGATTGGGGAAGACTTTTTTATGCAACTGCATAGCAAAGGCCCTTCTTGATAAGAATAAGATAGTTATATATCAAACAGCCTTTACTATTTTAGAATTAATAGAAAAATACCGCTTTAGTGAAAATAAGGAAGTTTACAGCAGGGAATACGATTTGCTGTTTGAAGCAGATTTATTGATAATAGATGATTTAGGCACAGAAGTATCAAATACCTTTACAAATGCTGAGATATTCAACATAGTAAATTCGAGAATTCTTGCAGGCAAAAAAACCATTATATCTACAAATTTGACTCCTAAGGAAATTTCTGAAATATACACTGATAGGGTCTTTTCTAGAATATCCGATAAGTTTACGCCTTTAAAGTTCTATGGTCAGGATTTAAGGTTTGAAAAGTGATTTAAAGGGGAAATTCTAATGGATGGAAATGATAGAAGAATTGAAATTTTAAAGATTCTAGAAAGGGCTCAAGAGCCCATTAAAGGGACAGATTTGGCTGAAAGGTTTAATGTAAGCCGACAGGTAATAGTACAGGATATTGCCTTATTAAGGGCAGAAGGTAACAACATTCTTGCCACCCCAAGAGGATATGTTTTACCTAGAAGCTATGAGGAGAAAAAAATAAAGAAGACTATCGTATGCAGGCATCAAGGCTATGATGAATTGGAAGAAGAATTGAGAATAATAGTGGATTTAGGTGGAAAGATAATAGATGTAATAGTTGAACATCCGCTTTATGGCGAAATAAAAGGGTCTTTGGAAATAGCTTCTAGGTATGATTTAAAATTATTTATGGATGAATTGAGAAAAACCAAAGCAGAACCTCTAGCATCTTTAACAGGCGGAATTCACCTTCATACAATTGAAGTACCAGACGAAGAAACCTTTGAAAGGATAAAAAGAGAATTGTCCAAGAAAAAACTATTGATTCAAGAATGATTAGATGGTATATTTATAACTAAAGGTGTCAAGACAGATGTAATTACATTTAAAAAGAGGTGTTAACATGTCAAAATCAAAGGGTGGCATTAGTGATTATTTTGTAAGGGTATTAAATGGCATGGCTTTAGGTCTATTTTCTTCACTTCTTATAGGACTAATCATAAAACAGATAGGAACTTTATTTAATCTCTCTTATCTTGTTACATTTGGCAATATTGCTCAAAAGTTAATGGGACCTGCCATAGGTGCAGGAGTAGCTTACAGCATTGGAGCTCCACCATTAGGCATATTTGCATCAGTAGTTGTTGGAGCCATAGGTGCAGGAAGCATCACATTTGATGGCGCCACTGCTGTAATAAATACTGGAGAACCTGTAGGAGCATTTATTTCAGCATTAGTTGCAGCTGAGGCTTCTAAATTAATCAGCGGAAAGACAAAGGTTGATATTGTATTGGTTCCATTCAGTGCCATATTAGTTGGTGGATTAGTTGGAATCTATATAAGCCCTTATATGGTTATGGTCATGAATTTCTTCGGAAACATAATCAATAGGGCAACTGAAATGCACCCAATACCTATGGGAATTATAGTTTCTGTAGTTATGGGGATTGTACTTACTTTGCCTATTAGTTCAGCAGCCCTTGCCATCTCCTTAGGGCTATCAGGATTGGCAGCAGGAGCAAGTACAGTTGGATGTGCAGCTAATATGGTCGGATTTGCTGTAGCATCTTTTAGGGAAAATGGAATAGGCGGATTGATAGCTCAAGGCTTGGGGACATCTATGCTTCAGATGCCCAATATAATAAAAAATCCGCTAATTTGGATTCCTGCCATAGTTGCTTCTGCAATATTAGGACCTATTTCCACTACTGTATTTAAAATGAAAGGAACACCTATGGGTGCAGGCATGGGCACAAGCGGTTTAGTAGGGCAATTTGCCACAATTGATGCAATGGGGGCAACTCCTAAGACTTTTGTCTTAATTTTATTGATGCATTTTATTTTGCCAGGATTAATTGCCTTTATTGTTTCAGAATGGATGAGGAAAAAAGGATTAATTAAACCTGGAGATATGAAATTAAATTAGAATTAAAGTATACTTTTTTGCTAAGATTTTATAAGTTAATGTTTTAACGAGTATTTTCGTGGTATAATACCTTCAGGAGGACAACCTCCCCTACTAAAGATAAACTATAAAAAAACATAAGATAAAAAAGTGTAATGCACAAAAGAAGAGGCAGCTAAATAAACAAAAGATAAAAGAAAATAAAAAAACAAAAGATGAACAGGCAATTAAAAAAGCTAAGTTTCTTAGCTTTTTAATTGCTGCTTTTTTTATCCCTTGACATTATTTCCTTTTTTGCTATAATAATCCTTAATTAAATACTAGGCAATGAAGGGACCTAGTAAATACGTAGCTTTTATAGAGAGCCAATGGTTGGTGGAAATTGGCAAAGCGAAGTATTGAATCCAGCCCAGAGCCTTTTACTAATTGAGTGAGCCTTTTTAGGCTAACTAGGGTGGCAACGCGGGAATTACTCTCGTCCCTAATCTGGGGATGAGAGTTTTTTTATAGTGTATGATTAGTAATTTATCACCTTTATAAAATTCACAATTCTCTATGCTTTTAGTGAATAGTGAATAATGAATAGTGAATAATTTAATTAGCTAACAATTGAATTTGCTGTTATCAATTAAATTATTAAATTTTTCACTATTAACTATTCATTATTCACTATTAGCTATAATTATGAATTGTGAATTAAAATAAAGAAAGGGAGGAGATAGAATGCTGGATATTAAAAGAATCAGATCTAATCCTGAAGAAATAAAAAGAGCATTGAAGAAAAGGCATGGAGATTATCCAATTGACAAGGTTCTTGAATTAGATGAAAAAAGAAGAGGACTTCTAAAAGAAGTAGAAGAAATGAAAGCAAGGCAAAATCAAGTATCAAAGGAAATACCAAAATTAAAAAAGGAAGGCAAGGATACAGAGCCTATATTGGCAGAAATGAAAGCTTTATCTGATAAGATTAAGGAATTAGATTCGGAAGTAAAGATAGTTGAAGAAGAATTGAGGAATATCTTGCTTCAAATTCCAAATACACCCCATGAATCTGTTGTAGAAGGAAAAGATGATTCAGAAAATGTTGAAATAAGAAAATTTGGTGAGCCTAGGAAGTTTGGATTTGAACCTAAGCCACATTGGGAAATAGGTGCAAATTTAGGCATATTGGATTTTGAAAGGGCTACAAAGATTACAGGTTCAAGGTTTGCATTGTTTAAAGGTTTAGGTGCAAGGCTTGAAAGGGCTATAATTCAATTTATGCTTGACCTTCATACTAGGGAACATAATTATATAGAAATGCTGCCACCATTTATGGTAAACAGGGACAGTATGATAGGTACTGGACAGCTGCCTAAATTTGAAGAAGATATGTTCCATTTACCAAGCAAGGATTATTTCCTAGTACCAACTGCTGAAGTACCACTTACAAACCTATTAAGGGATGAAATAGTAGATGAAAAGGACTTGCCAATATACTATACAGCTTATACACCTTGCTTTCGTCAAGAAGCTGGGGCTGCAGGCAGGGATACAAGAGGCCTTATTAGGAATCATCAATTTGACAAGGTAGAATTGGTTAAGTTCTCAAAACCTGAAAATTCCTATGAAGAATTGGAAAAATTGACAAATGACGCTGAAGAAGTTTTAAAGAGATTGGGATTGCCTTACAGGGTAGTAATGCTCTGCACTGGAGATTTAGGGTTCTCATCAGCTAAGACCTATGATATAGAAGTTTGGATGCCTTCATATAACAGGTATGTTGAAATTTCAAGCTGCAGCAACTTTGAAGATTTCCAAGCACGCAGAGCTAATTTAAGATATAGAAGGGCAGATAATGGCAAGGTAGAATACCTTCATACATTAAATGGTTCAGGCCTTGCAGTAGGTAGAACCTTTGCAGCAATACTTGAAAATTATCAACAAGAAGATGGCTCTGTAGTTATACCAGAAGCATTAAGGCCATATATGGGGAATATAGAAGTAATTAAATAAGAGATTTTAAGTATTCAACAAATGGAAAAGGCCTAGAGTTTTCTAGGCCTTAATTATTTTAAGTACTATTCAAATTCCTTAAATAGTTTTTCAAAGTCTTCCTTACTGTCTTTTATATGGTATACATGTTGGTCTTCTGGGAATCTTTCGCTTTTAACATCGTCAACATATTCTTTAAAGGCGTTAATTACAACTTCAGCTACATTTGCATATTTCTTTACAAATTTAGGTGTGAAAGCTTGGAACTGTCCTAACATGTCTCCGCAGATTAACAATTGCCCGTCGCATGGAAGCCCAGCTCCGATTGAATATACTGGAATGGTAAGTTTTTTAGCTATAAACTCTGCAACTTCTGGTGGAACTGCTTCCAAAAGAAGTGCTTGAGCACCTGCTTCCTCAACTGCTATTGCATCTTTTATTAGTTCCCTTGCACTTTCTACAGTCCTTCCTTGTGCTTTAAATCCACCTAGTTGTCCTGAGCTTTGTGGAGTTAATCCTATATGGCCAAATACCACAATTCCTGCATCTGCAATGGCCTTAATTCTAGAAACGACTCTTCTTCCACCTTCAAGCTTAATTGCATCCATGTCAGCTTCCTTTATAAACCTTATGGCGTTTCTCACTGCTTCTTCATCAGATACTTGATAAGAACCAAAGGGCATATCTCCAATTACAAAAGTATTTGGTGCACCTCTTCTTACAGCTTTACAGAGAATAATACATTCGTCCATTGTAACTGGAACAGTACCGCTGTATCCTAATACAACCATTCCCAATGAGTCTCCAACGAGTATCATGTCGATGCCTGCTTGTTCAGCAAAGGACGCAGTAGGATAATCATAGGCTGTTACCCATGCAACTTTTTCACCCTTTTTCTTCATTTCATGAAAATCCAATATTGTTTTCTTCTTTCCCATAAAAAGTCCCCCTTTTAAGTTTACATCCCTTTTATTTATTGCTATTATATCAGAAAATGTTAGAAGTAATAAATAATTTTTGCCTTAAAGTAAATATTAATAATTAAAATACCATATCTGGGAGTGATATAGTGAGGAGAAAAAGGGATTTTCTTATAATTTTAGTATTGATTATAGGGCTCATCTTTTCAGGATGTTCCAATACTAAAATAGCAGAGCAAACAGAGCCGGATGAGAATGTAAGTGAAGTAAATATCCTAGAAGAGGAAAGCTTAAAGATTAATGAATATATCATAGACGTAGAATTAAATCCTTCAGATATGACTTACAATGGAAAGCAGAGGGTAGTATATGTAAATAAAACAGGTACCAATTTGCAAGAAATATATTTCCACCTATATCCTAATGCTTTTAGTACCTTAGAAAATGCACCAATATTATTTAACATCGGGGAGAAGATGGATAAGAAAACCTATACTCCGGGATATATAAACATAGAAAAGGTAGCTGTAGGTGATAAAGAAGTTGAATGGGATATTGAAAGAAGTGATACAGTACTACGTGTTCAACTAGATGAGCCATTAGAGAGAAATGGGGAAATAGAAATATATTTAGAATATACAGTAAAAATTCCCAGTACAAAAGATAGGTTTGGCTTTCACGACAAGGGCATAAATTTAGGGAACTGGTACCCTGTAGTTGCTGTTTATGATGATGAAGGCTGGAATATAGACCCTTATTATAAAATAGGAGACCCATTTTACAGCGATGTTTCAAATTATAAAGTTACAATAACAGTTCCACAGGAATATAAGGTTGCTTCAAGTGGTAAAATTATCTCCGAAACTTTAAACAATGGGAAGACAACTTATTATATAGAAGGGAATCAGATAAGGGATTTTGCATGGGTTGCCAGTAAAAATTTTATAACTAAAGAAAAAGAGGTAGATGGAATAAAGGTTAAGTTTTATTCTGTAAATCCAAATGAAAGCCTTCTAGATGAAGCCTTAAAGTTTGCTGAAAATTCCTTAAAGGTTTTCAACAGGGTATTTGGGAAATATCCTTATGAAGAATATACTTTGGTGAATACAGAGTTTCCATCCGGTATGGAATATCCAACAATAGTATTCATATCAAATGACTATTTTTACAAATCCCTTTTAAATTCCTTGGAAAAGGTTATAGTCCATGAAACTGCCCATCAGTGGTGGTACGGAATAGTAGGAAATGACCAAGTAGATGAAGCTTGGCTAGATGAAAGTTTAGCCAGCTATTCAGAAGTCATATATGTTAGTGAAATCTATGGAAAGGATAAAGGGGAAGAATATTTCAATGAAAACTTTAAGATACCCTATGAATACATGTCTGAGTATATTGAAAATGATGAAGGGGTCAATAAGCCACTGTCACAATACAAAGACTGGAACGATTATTCGTTTTCAGTCTATGTAAAAGGGACAGTTTTTCTAGATAGGATTAAGGAAGAGTTTGGAGAAGAAGCATTGTATAAGATATTAAATACTTATTATGAGCGATACAAATTTAAAATTGCAAGTACAGAGGATTTTTTAAAGATATGTGAAGAAATAACCAACACATCCTTTGACTCCATAGCAAGTGAATATTTATATGTAAAGTAAATAGAAGCAGGACTAACCTGCTTCTATTTATCTTCTATAGAATCCATTGCTAAATAAGATTACTAATAGCAAGAAGAAGAATAGTAAACTAGCATCGTCTTCTCTAAATAGTCCGCCGCCTCTGTTTTCTACCATTAAAAATCCCCCTTATGATTTTTTTATTCCTAAACATTCATATTAGGAATACCTAATACATTATATAAATGTAAGCATAAATTTGTTACAATATATAGGGGAGGAATATTATGAGGAGAAAGTATTTTATACTATTTTTAGCACTGGTTATTATAATAAATCCAGTACTAGCCTATGGAGAGGATAATTTAGAGAATGGAAAAACATATTCTCTAAGTGACTTAAGTGATGGCTTAAGGTCCTATTTGTTGGCAGATTATGAAACTGGAGAAATACTTGAAGAATACAATATAGATGAAGCAGTGGAAATAGCAAGTATTTCTAAGCTTATGTCCTTCCTAATAATTATGGAAAAGGTTGAAGAAGGGATAATTTCTCTTGATGATGTAGTGAAGATAGACAAGGATACAACTAAGATAAAGGGCTCCAGCTTTAAATTAAAAGAAGGAGAGGAATTTACAGTTAAGGAACTTCTTGATGCAGCCATAGTTATATCTGGAAATGATGCAACTTATGCCTTGGCAAAATATGTAGCAGGTACAGAAGAAGAGTTTGTAAAGTTAATGAATGAAAAGGCAAAGGAACTTGGATTCAATAATGCAGTATTTTATAACTCAACTGGGCTTCCTGTAAATGGTTCTGATGTTCAAAATAAGATGACTACAAGAGAGATATTTAAACTTTCCCAGTACATAATTGAACATTATCCCATTATACTGGACATATGTAAGATTAAGGCAATAGAAGTGAAGGAAAGGGATTTTTTTCAAATAAATACAAATCCCCTCTTATATGAAATAAAAGAAGTAGATGGGTTAAAAACTGGTTTTACAAATAAAGCTGGATACTGCTATGTATCTACTTTTAAGATAGATGGGATAGAAGGACAAACTAAAGACCTAAGGCTTATAGCCATTGTAATGGGGGCAAAGGATTTATTGGAAAGAAATCAAATGGCTAAGGTATTGGTAGAATATGGCATAAATCATTTTTCCAAAAAAGTAATCCTTGATAAAAATGTTCCACTTGAAACATTATATTTTCCTAAGGGAGATATAACAGAAACATATGTGTATCCAGAAGAGGAGTTTTCAAAGTTAATTAGAAAAGGGACTGATATAACAATAGATTTGGATTTAGATGATATTGCTCTGCCATTAAAAGCAAATACCAAAGTGGGAAAAGCCTATGTCAAGGAAGATGGGAAAACGATATTTGAGACAAGCATTTTAGTAAAGGAAGATGTAAATAAGGCTAAATGGTATGTATTAGTCTGGAGATTTATAAAAACCCTATTTGAAAGGCTGAGTTTAAAGTTTGCTTAAAATAGTTATCAGGGGGAATTGCAGTGCTAAATCCAATAAATGTTGCTATATGTGAAGATAATAAAGTAGAAGCTGAACTATTAGAGAAATATGTAAAAAATTGGGCAGTAAAAAATAATACTTCCGTTAGAACAGAGGTCTTCTACAGTGGGGAGGCCTTTGAATTTAGCTGGTCCATGGACAAGAAGTATGATGTTCTCCTGTTAGATATTGAGATGAAAAAGCTAAATGGAGTAGAACTGGCAAAGAGAATAAGATTGGAGGATGAATTGATTAACATCATCTTTGTTACAGCTATACCTGATTATATTGGAGAAGGATATAATGTGTCTGCCATAAACTATTTAATAAAGCCTATATCGGAAGAAAAACTGTTTGAATGCTTAGATAAAGCAGTAAAGAGAGTTTCAAAAGAATCAAAAGCAGTTTTAATAGATGTAGATGGTGAAACTATACGGCTAAAGCAGGAAGATATTTTTTATATTGAAGCCTTTTCCCATACTGTGGAAATAAATACCGAGAAAGAGAAGTATGTTACAAGAAAAAACATCAGCGCCATAGAGAAAGAATTAGATGAAAATGCCTTTGTTAGATGCCACAGGTCTTATATAGTTGGATTAAAACATGTAAAGAGGATTGGAAAAAATGAGATTGAGTTAGATGATGGAAGGATGATACCTGTAAGCAGAAGGCAGTATGCAAATGTCAATATGGCCTTTATAAGATATTATAAGGGTGAAGATGATGAATAAGGTATTGTTGGCTGTTTTGTCAATCCTAATAGCAGTAGTCCTATTTTATTTGATTAAATACCTTTTAAATAGGCTTATAGATAAAAAGATTTCCAACTACCAAAATGACCTAGTAACTAAGCATTATAATGAAGTAGAAAATATTTATAGGCAAATGCGGGGATGGAGGCATGATTTTCACAATCATATACAGGTAATGAAGGCATATCTAAAATTGGGGAAATATGAAGATATGGAAAAGTACCTGACAGAATTGGATAAGGACTTAACCAATATAGATACTGTTTTAAGAACTGGCAATTTAATGGTAGATGCCATATTAAACAGCAAATTATCTATGGCTAGGAGTCAGGATATAAAAATAAATGCAAAGGCAACAGTACCTAAGGATATTAGGGTATCGGATTTGGATTTATGCATAATCATAGGGAACTTATTGGATAATGCCATGGAAGCAACAATGAAACTTGAAAATCCTGAAGACAGGTTTATTAGGGTGTACATAAGGGAAATGAAAGGACAGCTTTATATTTCAGTTACTAATTCATTTGGAGGAAAGATTAAAAAGATTAACAAAGAGTACATAACGACAAAGTTAGGTTTAAACCATGGCTTTGGATTGAAAAGAATTGACAGCATAGTCAATAAATACAACGGATTTGTAAATAGGCAGCATGAAGAGGGAGTATTTGCAACTGAAATAATCCTACCCATATAGTGCCATTGGTGTCATAAAAAATACCATTGGTGCTATTTTTTTATAGGAAGATGCCTATTTTGCTATGATGTTGTTGAGGTGATGGAAATGGCGGAAAATGTTAGAAAGAATGCAACTAAATATAGTTTAATAGAAAATATTAGGTATCTAATAAAAAACATGTGGATATGGGATAAAAAGCTTTTTGCATTTTATCTTTTGCAAATTCCATTGTTGGTTTTAGGACCATTGCTTACTATCTATATACCTAAGGTGTTGATAGACTGTATTCAAAATGGAGTTGGTTTAGGAGAGTTTATAAGGAATATTGGAATGCCTATATTAGGCTTAATTATAGTTCAAACCATAAGAGTTGGGTCTGAGTTTAAAATCAGCACAGGGGGTTATGTTTATAGGATAAAATATTTTGGACAGTTAGGAGAAAAATCTGTAGATACAGATTATGAAAACATAGACGGAGCATCAGGTCAAGATAGGCTTATGAAAGCTGCAATGTCTGTTGCTAATGATAACTCAGGCACCCAAGCCATAACTACAGTTTCAATTCAATTGCTTTCTAACATCATCGGTATGATATTATATGGAAGCATAATATTTACCATACATCCCCTATTTATAGTTCTTATTATATTAACATCCTTAATTAACTACTTTTTAGGAAATTATGCCAATAAATTTGAGCACAGGAGTAAAAACAACTTAGCACCTGTAAAAAAGAAATTAGAATATATTAGGACAAAGGCAGGAGATTTTAAAGCATCTAAGGACTTAAGATTATATAATATGGTTTCTTGGTTTAAGGATATGTATCAAATATTTATAAAGGAAAGGATAAACTTAGAAAGAAAAAATATCAGTAAAAGGTATTTAGTAAACTGTGTTGATGGCTTACTAGCTTTCTTAAGAGATGGCTTGGCTTATGGATATTTAATATATTCTGTATTATTCAAAAATATGGATATAGGCGATTTTGTACTATATTTTGGAGCTATTGGAGGATTTTCCGCTTGGATATCAGGTATAGTCAATAACTTTATAGAACTCAATAGAATCCATTTAGAGACTTCAGATTTAAGGGATTATCTTGAAATGGAAGATAAGATGAATAGGGGCAAAGGAGTAGAGCTTCCTAAAGAATGGGAGCTGCCCTGTGATATTGAATTAAAGAATGTATATTATAAATATCCTGGTGCTGAGGATTATACTTTAAAGAATATAAACCTTCATATAAAGAAGGGAGAAAAGTTAGCAATTGTAGGTGTAAACGGAGCAGGCAAAACTACTTTGGTGAAGCTGATATGTGGATTATATACTCCAACTAAAGGCGAAATCTATATAAATGGAAAGAAGTCAAGTGAATATAACAGGGATGAATACTATTCGATGTTTTCAGTAGTATTTCAGGACTTTTACCTATTACCTGTAAGCATTGCAGAAAATATTGCATTACGAATGAAAGATGAAATAGATGATGAAAAGCTAGATATGGTTTTAAATATGTCAGGGCTAATGGATAAGGTTAAATCCCTTGAAAAAGGCAAAGATACTTTGCTGGTGAAATCCGTATTTAATGATGCTGTAGATTTATCAGGAGGGGAAATGCAAAAATTAGTCCTTGCCCGTGCATTGTATAAGGATGCGCCTATAGTTATTTTAGATGAGCCAACTTCTGCTTTGGACCCTATAGCTGAAAATGAATTATATCAGAAATATAATGAATTTACTAAGGATAAGACTTCAATATTTATATCTCACAGGCTGGCTTCTACTAAGTTTTGCGATCGCATAGTTCTAATTGATAATGGAGAAATTGTTGAAATAGGTGATCACAAAACACTTATGGACCAAAATGGTAAATATAGAAAGATGTATGATATGCAATCCCACTATTATAAGGATAAAATAGGCGGTGAAGAAATTGCGTAAGTTGGGTTTTAAGGAAGATTTAAGAATTATATCAATGTCTCTTAAAGAGATTCATAAGCTGCAAAAATGGGTAATTCCAGTAGCCATATTAAATGCTATTGTCAAAGCCATTTCGCCTTTTGTAAACATATATATGTCTGCAAGGATAATAGATGAATTAATTTACTTTAAGGATATAAATAAACTTATATTATTAGTGTGCATAACCATAGGCTTGAATTTATTCTTTCATATATTATCCAATGGATTAGAACATTTGTTGAGGATTTTGAGAATTATAATGGGAAACAATCAAGAAATGCAGTTAAATGAAAAGATAATCAATATGGATTACGAGCATATTGAAAATGCAGAAGTTCATTCCCTAAGGACAAAAATACAAGAGGCAGAGATGCAAAATGGTGGAGGTATACATGCCCTTGTATATTACCTAGGAGATTTTGTAAAGGGATTAGTTGCAGTATTTGTAAGCTTGTTCTTTATTTTGGATATGTTTAAGCCAACAGATAATCTAGGGATTTTAAATTCATATATATTAAATGTTGGATTTTTAATATTTCTAATGATTGGGACCATGTTGAATATGAAATTCAAAGAAAATGCAGACAGGAGGTATTTTGAGTCATTTAATAAGTTAATAGATTTAAACAGGGCTACTTTTTACTATTTTGAACACATCTTAAATTACGAAACTGGAAAGGAAATAAGGTTATATAATCAAAAAAATCTAATACTGAATTCCTTTGGAAATATAGTTAATAAGTATTCAAAATTAGTTGATGATATCTTAAACAACAGTATGAAATATGGAGTAGTAAATGGATTTTTATCTAGCTTATTATCATGCCTTGTATATGTCTTTGTTGGCATAAAGGCCCTTTTGGGAGCTATTTCTGTAGGAAATGTAATGAAGTATGCAGGTAGCATTTCAAGGTTTATGAACAGCAGCAGCGACCTTTTAATAGGCATAGTGGGATTAAAAACCAATAACCAATATTTGAAGTTATACTTAGATTTTCTAAATATTGAAGATAAAATGTATAAGGGCACTTTACCAGTGGAAAAGCGGGATGACAATGAGTATGAAATTGAGTTTAGAAATGTAAGCTTTAAATATCCAGGAACAGATAAATATGTTTTAAAGAACATATCATTGAAGTTAAAAATTGGAGAAAAACTTGCCATCGTAGGCATGAATGGTTCTGGGAAGACTACATTTATTAAGCTTCTATGTAGGCTCTATGACCCAGATGAAGGCGAAATCCTTTTAAATGGCATTAATATTAAAAAATACAACTATGATGAATATATAAAGCTTTTTTCTGTAGTATTTCAGGACTTTAAGCTGTTTTCCTTCTCCTTAGGGCAGAATGTGGCTGCTTCTGTAGATTTTGATGAAAGGGAAGTTGAAGATATATTAGAAAAGGCAGGATTTGGAGAAAGGCTGTCTACAATGCCATTGGGAGTTCATACTCCGTTGTATAAGGATTTTGATGAAAATGGAGTTGAAATCTCAGGAGGAGAGGCCCAAAAGATTGCTCTTGCAAGGGCGATATACAGGAATGCTCCAATAATTATACTAGATGAGCCTACTGCAGCATTGGACCCCATTGCTGAATTTGAAGTTTATTCTAAATTTAATGAAATAGTGGGAGATAAAACCACCTTCTATATAAGCCATAGATTGTCTTCCTGCAGATTCTGCGATGAAATAGTGGTATTTCATGAAGGAAGGATAATTCAAAGGGGCACCCATGAGGAATTAATAAAAGATGTTAATGGCAAATATTATGAATTATGGAATGCTCAAGCCCAATATTATAAAGAAGAAGCTGTTTAATGGGACAGTTACCTGTCCCATTATTTTTTGTAATAATATATTGCCAGCTGTGTTCTATCCCTCAAGCCCAACTTTTCCAACATATTGGAAATATAATTCCTAACAGTTCCTTCGCTTAAGTATAGCCTTTCTGCAATTTCCTTATTATTAAGCCCCTCAGCAACTAATAGGAGGATATCTATTTCCCTTTCAGTCAACTCTCCGTGGAAATTTTTTCTAGATGGCTTTTGAATACTAGAAATAATCTTTGAATCGAATACTAAGTTGCCAGAGTAAACTGCATTTATGGCAGGGATAATTCCCTGAATGTTTTGCTTTAATATATATCCCTTACATCCTAAGTTAATGGCGGACAAAATATATTCATCATCTTGGAAGGTGGTGATTAGAAGTATCTTAGCATTTGGGTCAAATTCTATTATCTCCTTGGTGGCTTCTATTCCGTTCATCTTTTCCATTCTAATGTCCATGAGTATTAAATCGGGCTTATGTTTTTTGTATAGTTCCACTGCTTCAATTCCATTATATCCTACAGCTATAACTTCAATTCCACTGGCACTTACTATGGTCTTTAAAGAATTAACTACTAAAGGGTCATCATCTACAATAATAATCTTCATAAAATCATCCCTTCATTAAAGTCATGTGAATCCTAAATCCATTATCGAATCCATAATTTATAAATCCGTTGTATTTACTGGCTATTTCTTTCATGGAAAGCAGTCCAATGCCTTTTTTTGATAGGTTGTTAATGTTGTCTACCTTGCTTCCGTTGTCCATGATGACTATGGAATGGAACTTAGGCTGACTCATCAAGGTAATCTTTAATTGGGTGGCGTTTGAATGTTTCACGCAGTTAGTAATTGCTTCCTTTACTACAGATAATATATCGAATTTTAATTCATAAGGCAGGTTGTCCTCCAATTTGTAGGTTAGCTTTATCTCTAAATTAGATATTTCATCGCAAAGTTCTTCAATCTTGCTTTTTAAGTCAAAGGATTCGTTGTATAAGTTGTGAATGTTGTTTCTGATATCATTCATTCCATTTATTAGGGTGTTTTGAAGGATGTTTAAGCTTTCCTTAATGTTGTCATCAGCAACTGCTTTCAAGGCTTCCACCTGTAAAATACTGCTGCTTATCATGTGTCCAATGGAATCGTGAAGTTTCCTTGCAATACGGTTTCTTTCAGTTAATATGGCAATTTGGATGTTCTTTTCTCTATCCTTTTTCAGCTGCTCATTGTATTTTTTTAAGTATATGGCATCTTCCTTTAATTCATCTCTGGTTGTTTTGTTTTCCCATAACAGCATTTCGAATTTTTTTCTCATCATTGATAAATACACTGATATAACTGAGCAAATTAAATTTATTATGGAAAAATCTAAAAGAAGTAATAGAAGAGCCAATAAAGAGTAAAGCTTTAAATCTAAATATAGGTTATAGAGTATTAAGGGAATATAATAGACAAATAGTTGGTCATAGATTATAAAACCTAGAAAGCATATATAAAGGTAGAATCTAATTTGCTTTTTGGGAATTAAATCTAAAGCGACAGATATAATCAAAGACACTAAAAAATAAAAGACTAAATTCAAATCTGGATTAACCTTATAAGTATTAAATAAACAAAATAATATGATTATGGCTTTCTCTATAAATCTCCTCATAAGAATTCTCCCAAAAACTTTACTACTGTAAGTTAATTATATATTTATTAATTACATTATACAATTTATATCTGACAAATGTCATATTAAATTGTGATTTAGCACACTACAGTGGAAATTTCCCATTTCATATAATAAAATCAAGAGAATAATCAGGGAGTTGATTGTATGATAGTTGAGGTTAGGAATTTAGTAAAAAGATATAAGGAGTTAATAGCTTTGGACCATTTCAACATGGAAGTTGAAGAAGGGGAAATACTAGGGCTACTGGGTCCTAATGGATGTGGCAAAACTACTGCAATAAACTGCATTTTGGCTTTATTGAATTATGACAAAGGAGAAATACAACTATTTGGCAAAAAAATGACTCCTAACTCCTATGAAATAAAGAGGCAAATTGGTTTAGTTCCACAGGAAGTATCAGTATTTGAAAACTTAACAGTAAGGGAAAATGTAGATTATTTCTGTGGTCTATATGTTGATGATAAAAATTTGAGGAAAAGATATGTGGAAGAAGCCATAGAGTTTGTTGGACTAAAGGATTATGTGAAATTTTATCCTAAAAAACTAAGTGGTGGGCTTAAGAGAAGATTGAATATAGCCTGTGGCATAGCCCATAAGCCAAAGCTGATATTCTTAGATGAGCCTACTGTAGCAGTAGATGCACAAAGCAGAAACTTCATCTTAAATGGAATAAAGAGATTAAATCAAGAAGGTAGTACTATTATTTACACTACTCATTATCTGGAAGAAGCAGAAATGATTTGTAAAAGGATAATTATTATGGATAATGGAAGAAACATAGTATCTGGAACTAAGGAAGAATTGAAAGAGATGATTACTACAACAGAAAAAATTGTAGTTGGATTTTTATCCATAGATGATGAAACTGCAAGCAAGATGAAAAAAATCCCTCATGTAATAGATGTTGAAAGGGATGGGGAAGACTTTGTCATTAAGTTTGAAAATGGATTTAACAATATAGCCAATCTCTTGGAGTTCATAAAGAGCAATAATTTAAGCTATGTAAAATTATATAGCCAGTTGCCAACATTAAATGATGTGTTTTTAGAGCTTACTGGAAAGGAGTTAAGGGATTGATGGAAGGCCTATTTAGAAATATTTTGTATCAAACCAAAAATACCTATAGAAACAAATCCTATTTTTTCTGGGTTGTATTATATCCAATAGTGTTGGCTGCCTTTTTCTATGCTGCATTTAATGGAATGATGGACATAGAATTAGAAGATATTAACGTAGGCATAGTAGAAGATAATCCAATTTCATTCATCTTAGAAGAAATAGACCTGTTAAATGTTGAGAAAGTTAGGGAAGGGGAAATAGAAGAAAAAATTGAAAATGAAGAAATAGATGTATTTATAGATAATGATTTGAATTTACTTGTGAAAAAATCCGGTATCAAGCAGACCATAGTAAAAGAAATAGTAGAACAGATAAAGCAGATGGTTAAATTAAATAGGCCAATGGATAGTTATGATTTTTCCATAGATTATACTATTTCTAAAAATCAGCAGGCAAATCCCATGATAATTATTTTCTATTCCTTAATTGCCATGGTTTCTGCTTATGGAGTATTTAGTGGCATAGAAAGTGTCTATTATATTCAAGCTAACCTATCAAATATTGGTGTAAGAATAAATGCTACACCATTAAAGAAAAGCAATTTTCTAGTTGCAGGCATAATCGTAGCTTTAGTATTAAACTTAATTTCAAACTTTCTATTAATAATATTTATACAATATGTATTAAAACTTCATTTATTCCATGAAATAAAGTATAGTACCATATTTATACTTTTAGGAAACCTATTTGGAGTACTACTAGGAGTATTAATTGGAGTATCTAATAAATTAAATCCCAATACAAAAACGGCCCTTGGTATTATTGTACTTCTATTTTTATCATTTTTATCGGGTATGATGAGTCCAGATATTAAGATAATAATTGAAAGCAAATTCCCCATCATTTCTAGGATAAATCCAATTAACATAATAACCAGCAACCTCTACAGGATAAATCTCTTAGGGAATACAAGATTTGTGAATGAGGGAATGATTATACTGTCAATTTACTGTATGGTTTTAGTTATTATATCCTATTTCTTCCTAAGGAGGAGAACTTATGACAGTATTTAAATATTTTCTGAGAATATCGTTGAAGTATAAATGGGCAATGGCCCTCTATGTATCTATATTTTTTATGGTATCTATATTTTTTATGTCAAGTTTATCCCAAGGACCAGCTATATTTAAAGAAACAAAGTTAGATATTAGTATAATTGATTACAGCAACAGTAAGCTATCCCGAAGCCTAGTAGATTATTTAGCTGATAAAAATAATATAATAAAGCCCCCAAAGGATGAGGAAAATGGAAAAGAATTGATATTCTTGGAAGTTGCAGATGCTGTAATAATTATTCCAGAGGATTTTGAAGAAAAAGTGGTTAACAAGGAAAAAGCCATAGAAATATACAAGGATGACAGGAAAATGGAATCCTATCAGATACAACATCAAATCAATAAGTTTATCTCCTTTGTAAATGCTACCAATGAAAATGGTGAATTTGATTTAGATGGTGTGAATCTTGCATTAAAAGAAAAAACAAATGTAAAAATACTAGAAACGAAGAATAGCAATGAGAGAATAAAAAAATGGTTCAATTACTATTTTAATTTTACATCTTATGTAATAGTAGCTGTTTATATAGCTGTGATAGGCATGGTAATGACAGACTTTTCTGAAGCTAATATTGAGATTAGACAAAAAGCATCTTCCAAGAGGAATATTGAATTTAATAGGGAAATATATCTTGGCCAGCTAACCTTGGCTTCTATTATAACTGCTATTTTTATATTAGGCAGTATTATATTAAGAGGAAAATATATAGGGGAAGTTCAGTTTAGCAAGTATACAATAAATACAGTAATATTTTCTCTTACGATTTTAAGTTTAACATTTTTGATTAATAATGTTACTAATAATAGGTTTGTAAAGAATGGAATAAGTACAGTGCTTTCCCTTGGGACTTCTTTTATATCAGGAGTTTTGATACCTCAGGAAATGCTTGGGGAAAAGGTAATTGCAATATCTAAATTCTTTCCAACTTATTATTTTGTAAAGATTAATAACTCTGATATTAACTCAATACTGGATGTGAAGTATGAAATATTGATGCAGTTATTATTTGCTATAGCTTTTTTACTTATTGGATTGTATTTTTCAAAGGTAAAACAAAGAGCGTAAATCAATTCACAATGCACAATGCACAATTATTTTTAGTGAATAGTTAAAAGTTAATAGTGAAAAGTTAGTAATCATTATTAGTTATTCACTTTTCACTGTAATTGTTAATTGTGAGCTGTGAATTGTGCATTGAACAAAGTTGTGCATTGTGCATTGATTGTAGTTGTGAACTGCAGATTTATAAGATGTGGGTGTGTGCTATTGGTGATAAAACACTTGACTATGTTCGTAAAATATTATACAATAATAAGGTAAGTTGTGCACCCATAGCTCAGTAGGATAGAGCGACGCCCTCCTAAGGCGTAGGCCAGAGGTTCGATTCCTCTTGGGTGCGTTTTTTTCTAGGTGGTTGTCATGGATATTTTATATATGAGAGAAGCTTTAAAAGAAGCTAAGAAAGCCTATAGCATCTACGAAGTACCAGTAGGTGCTATTATTGTTTATAATGGACAAATTATAGGAAGAGGGTATAATCAGAGAGAGACTCTAAAGGACCCAACAGCCCATGCAGAAATCCTAGCCATAAAGGAAGCAAGTAAGTTTTTAGATTCCTGGAGGCTTGTGGACTGTACAATGTATGTGACTTTAGAGCCCTGTGCCATGTGTGCAGGAGCCATAGTGAATTCTAGAATAAAGAGGTTAGTCATAGGTGCTAGGGACTTGAAAAGGGGCTGCTGCGGTACTGTGGAAAACTTAACTAACCATCCCAAATTTAACCATAGATTAGAAGTAGAATTTGGGGTTTTGGAGGAAGAGTGCAGCAGTATTTTATCTGATTTTTTTAAGGAATTACGGGAACAAAAGAAAAATTTAGAAGGCTGAATAGTATGCATGGTTTAAAAAACCGTGCATTTTTTTTATATTTTTTAAATTTTTTATGGACACTTTCCCTTTTTATTTCGTCTTATTAGTGACAAAAGAAAACAGGGAATAGAAAGGGGAATTAAGATGTTTAATGTACATCAGAACCCACTACTGGTTGGTGATGGATTAGGGTTATGTAAAAAACATGAGTCAAAGGATATAAATATTCTTAGTAGGCCAAAAAGGAAGCTTTTAAAAAAAATCATTAGAAATATTTTATTGTTCCTAAAACCATAGTAAACTTATATTAAATCTTTGCATTTTCTAAGGAAAGAATAGAGGAAGTGAATTATGAATTTATATACAGTTTATGAAAAATATCATAATGACTTTTTATCCTTTGCCAAAAGCCTTACAAAAGATTATGACGAAGCCTTTGATTTAGTCCAAGATGCGTATTTGTCAGCTATGGAGAGGGAAGAGATGTTTCAGTATATGAACGAATATCAGATAAAAGGCTGGTTTTTTACAACTATAAAGAACAAAAACATAGATAATATTAGAAAAAGAAAAAGACTTGATTATCAATGGGAATTTAATTTACTCTCAGAAGAAGATAACTTTGAAGAAAAAATAGCTATAGAAAGTTTACTTGAAAAACTGCCCAGCGACTTAAAAGATGTTGTGGTTTTAAGATATATTATGAATCTAAACAGTACAGAAATAGGAGAGAAGCTTAAAATTCCCCCTTCAACTGTTAGATCAAGGCTTAGTAAAGCCTTAAAAATATTAAAAAACTATTTATAAAAAATATTAATTAATAGGAGGTATTATTATGGCAAAGATAGAAAATATCGGTTTATTAGATGTTAGGGAAATAAGGGAAGAAGTTGCTGAGAATATAACATCAATTGAAAATGTCGGTATATTAATAGAAAGCGATAAGTCTCAAATCCTATTAAAGAATGCTAAAAAAGTTAATATAGGAATGACCTTGAAGGTACCCTCAGATAAAAAGATTAATGTAGCAATTCAAAATGGAAGCCAAGTGGTAGATAAGGAATATTTAGAAGGAATAGATGACCAAGTGGCATTTATAGTCAATGGAGAATTGATTTTCAAAAATGATGTTGATTTAGAATTACTAAAGGAAAAACTATTTACAGTTATGGTTAATGGAGAAATAATATGCCCAAGAAGATTATCAAGCACTATTCAATCTAGAGGTACTATAAATGGATATTTAACTTCATATTCCAGCGATTATACTTTAATAAATGGAAAAGTGAAATTTAATAATGGATTTTTAAGGAGTTTAAAGGGGAAATCAAAAATATCTGTAGAAAAGTTAATCGTTTTAGACCCAATAGATTCTGCCTTATTAAATGAAAGAATATCAAATATAGAGGTATTAAAGAAGCTAATAATACTAGAAGATTTAGAAGGAGAAATCTCCAATTATATTGACAACTACTATTCAGTAAACAAGGAGATTATACCAAATATATCTAAAGAAATTCACTATATAGACAAAAGAGTCAAGATAGATAACAATTTCCTAATGAAATATAACGAAGCAGTTCTTTATGTAGATGGAAAAGTTGATTTTAATTTAGAAGAAAATACTGATTTTGGAAAGCATATTAAGTTGTTGTTATGCAAGAGTATTACCTGCGACAAGAAAACCTATGATATGATAAAAGACAATATTGGTGAAAATGTAGAAGTGGAAATCATAGAAGAAAACGTATTTGTTAATAATGGAAATATGAGATTGACTGGAAGTATAAACGATGAAATGATTATCAAAAATATGGGCAAATTACAAATAGATGATAATTTAGATATGGAAAGCTTTGCTAAAAATGTTTTAGAAATAAAAAACTATGGACTAATAGTGGTACCAGAAGATAAGCTAGCTATGGTTAAGGAAAAGGTTAAGGAAAATAAGGGTGCCATAATATCTGATAAAGACAAGAGAGAAAAGGGAATCGAGAAGGAAAAAGAAGACATCCTTTATTCAAATATGGGAGAATTGAAGCTATAAGACAAAATGGCCCTATATGTTATAGAAAAACATATAGGGCTAATTTTTTAGAAAAGCCATATAAATTTCCTGTTAGAAGCTTGGCGGTGTCATTGCCCAGATGGATTCGCATACTTCGTCTCCTATGTTTATATATCTATGAGGTATTGTGCTGTCAAAATATATGCTGTCCCCTTCTTCTAGGATATATTCCCTGTCCTTCATTTTAACCATCAGTTTACCTTTAATTACTATTCCACATTCTTCACCTTCGTGGGTTACGAAATCCTTTGTGGAATAATCTCCAGGTTTGATTGTTATATATAAAAACTCTATTTTCCTATTTAAATCAGGAGATAAAAGCTCATAAATGGCGTTGTTGTTGGAGGCAATAATCTTTTTCCTTTTGTCTTTTTTTACAACAGGGTTTGTTATATCTTTTGTTTCTTCATCAAAGAAATAGCCTACTGATACTTGAAGGCTTTGGGCTATTTTCCAAAGGGACGCAATGGAAGGGGTTACCATGTTTCTTTCTATTTGGCTTATTAAACCTTGGCTTAGTTCAGATTTATTGGCAAGATCAGCTATGCTCATTCCTTTTTCTTTTCTCAGTTCTTTTATCTTTTCACCGACGTTTATTTCCATTGCTATTCCTCCATATAAATTTTTATATATTTATTTTAACATAAAAGATATGTTAAAAAAATAATTTAATATATTTAAAAAATATTTAATATATAGAATTTAATATATTGAATTCAAATTTAATATAATGTATAATAAAATTACCAATTTGAAAGGGGGAATTATATGACTTCTTTAATTAGTGCTGAAAACAGTTGGGCATTATGGGCAATTTTAGTTAGTATTGTAGCAGTTAGTATTTATCTTGAACAAACTTACAAATGGGCGTCAAAAGTTACAGGCGCAATTATAGGTTTGCTACTTGCAATGTTTCTTGCTAATATTAAAGTGATACCTACTGAAGCAGCTACTTATGACATAGTATGGGGTTATGTTGTGCCACTTGGAATTCCTCTATTACTATATAATGCCAATATCAAGAAAATTTGGCGTGAAAGTGGCAAAATGTTGATAATGTTCTTATTAAGTTCTATAGGGACTCTTTTAGGAGTATTTGTATCATTTATACTTTTAAAGAACCATATACCAGATCTCTATAAGATGGCTGCAATGATGACAGGGTCATATATTGGTGGAGGAGTAAACTTTGCAGCTATGGCACAATCATTTGGAACAGGATCAGAATGGGTTTCTGCATTAGTAGTTGCTGATAACTTATTAATGGCATTATATTTCTTCGTTCTATTAGCTATACCTTCAATAGGATTCTTTAGAAGGAAATTTATCCATCCATATATTGACGAAGTAGAAGGTAGGATTGATACTAAAGAAGGAGAAAATCTAGCTAAACAATATTGGGGAAGAAAAGAAATATCTTTAAGGGATATTGCTTTTGGAGTAGCTCTTTCATTTGTAATAGTATGGATATCTACAGAAATATCTAATTTCTTGGGAAGTGTAATTCCTACTGGTAATTTCATATTAGATTTACTTAATGGATTCCTAGGAAACAAATACCTATTGATAACAACATTTACCGTATTATTGGCAACATTTGCACCAAACTTCATGAGCAATATCCATGGTGCACAAGAAATTGGAACATTTTTAATCTATATATTCTTAGTTGTAATAGGAGTGCCAGCATCTATAGAATTAATAGTTACAAGAGCACCATTGCTTCTATTATTCACTGGTATAATTGTAGCGATAAATATGATAATATCATTAATATTAGGTAAAATATTTAAATTCAGCATAGAAGAAATATTAGTAGCATCAAATGCTAACATTGGTGGACCTACTACAGCAGCTGCAATGGCCATTGCCAAGGGATGGAACAAACTAATTGGACCAAGTATCTTGGCAGGTATTCTAGGATATGTTATAGGAAACTATCTAGGAATATTTATGGGCAATCTATTACATCTGCTATAAACATAAGAGGGCACATCCTGTGCCCTTTAAATTTGGAGGTGAAACATGTTAATAGACATACATGGTGATATTTGGACAGATGTTACAGTGAGAAGAAGTTTAGGAGAAAGAGATGTTATAAAAAGGCGCCATCTTGATAGGTTTAAAAAAGGCGGAATGGTAGGAGGAACCTTTGTAATATGGATTGACCCGCCGCATGATGAAAGGCCCAAAGAAAGATTTGAAGAAAGCATAAAGTATATGTCTGCTGAGATTTGGGAAAACCAAGATATATTAAAGGTTATCTACAATACAAATGATTTTTACAAAGCAGTAGGCGAAGGAAAGTTAGCAATTCTTTTGGGGCTAGAAGGGATTAACTTCTTAGGTGAAGATGTAGAAGGCTTATATTTCCTATATCAAATGGGATTTAGGCAAATAAGCTTAACATGGAATGAGCAAAATGCCTTTGCAACAGGAGTAAGGGGAGACCCAAATAGGGGCCTAACTGAATTGGGGAAGAAAGCAGTAAAAATAGTAGAGGACTTAGGGATGATACTTGATTTATCCCACGCAAATGATAAGACCTTCTGGGATATTTATGATGTAGCAACAAAGCCAATTATCGCTTCCCACTCAAATGCGAGGGCATTGTGCAATGTGCCTAGAAATATCACTGATGAACAAATAAAAGCCATAGGGGAAAGTGGTGGCCTTGTAGGAATCAACGCATTTAATGAATTTATCCATGTTGACAGGGATAAGAGAAATGCTGACTTCCTAATTAATCACATTGAACATGTTGTAGAGCTTATAGGCATTGACCATGTGGCCTTTGGTTTTGACTTCTTTGAATACTTGGAAGAAAATACATCAAGCACCTTCATTGAAGACCCTTACAGAGGAACTCCAGGAATTGAAGATATATCTCAAGCTCCAAATCTACTTCAAAAACTAAAAGAAAGAGGCTTTTCCGAAGAAGACATTGAAAAGATAAGCTATAAGAATTTCCTAAACTTAATGGATAGGGTTTTAAAGTAAAATGATACTCCCTTCAATGGTTAAATCCATTTGGAGGGAGTATTTTACCATTTTTTTATGAGAAGTTTTATGTTATAATATCTGAGTAAGTATTTTTGGAGAGATGACCGAGTGGTTTAAGGTGGTGGTCTCGAAAACCACTGTGCAAGAAATTGCACCGAGGGTTCGAATCCCTCTCTCTCCGCCATAATATTTTTAACAACACTTTTAAAGTGTTGTTTTTTTATGCAAAATTTTATTGTCAATTTATTGACTATTAATGGTATAATTTACTAAACATTTTTTATTTAATCAGAAATAATATTTAATTTATAAGTAAATTTATACAATATTAACAACTAAGATACATGATTGCCATGCATATATGGCTGAAAAGTCTGGAAACATCATTATTATACGCTTTGGAATATATAATATTCCTGTTAACTTTGTTATAATAGACAATCAAATTGTTATTAGCAAAGTAATACAAGAATGTGGGCTAAAGCCAGGAGACATTGTACTAAAAGTTGGAGACGAAAGTATAGAAGAAATATTAAATGATAGAAGGAAATATATATCTCAATCACGAGAGGATAGTGGAAGTTTGTTTTATCTTAGTTTGTTTCGAACAAATAAAAAGAATATTGATGTAACTGTAATTCGAGATGGAAAAACAGTTGTTGTAAATGTAAAAAGTAGTCAAAAAAACATTAGCTATAATATTGATACTAAATCGCAAGCCATGGAAGATGGTCAAATATATTATATTAATGTTGGGCTATTGAAAAAAGGGGAAATTAAAAAATTATGGAGAAATGGTGAAATACAAAGGGTTTAATAATAGACCTTAGAGACTATCCTTCAACCCCAATTGTTTATGAATTGGCAGAATATTTAATACCAACTGCAAAAGAGTTCTTCACAGCATCTATCCCTAATCCTGAGGTCCCAGGTGAATTTTACTATACTGAACCTTTTGTTTCAGGGAAAATAAATGAAGCAGATGGTGAGATAACAGATGATGAAATCTATAAAGGTAAAGTTGTGATTATAATAAATGAACATACTGTAAGCCAAGGCGAGACTACAGCCATGTCTCTAAGAAACACACCAGGGTCTATTGTGCTTGGAAGGCCTTCTGCTGGAACTAACGGTGATATATGTGATTTTACTTTACCTGGAAATATAAAGACAAGTATAAGTGGGCTGGGTGTTTTCTGTCCAGACAAAAAACCAGTTCAAATAGTAGGAGTTCAGCCAGATATCTATGTGGAACCTACAATTGAAGGTATTAGGGAAGGTAGGGATGAATATATTGAGAAAGCTATTGAAATAATCAAAGAGAGTTATAGATAGAATAATTCTATGTTTCAATTTATCTTTATATGGGAAAAAGTAGATTAGAGTGTATTAGAATTAATTTTACAGGGGGTTAAAATGGAAAGGAAAATTAAAAGTAAGATAATGGGCTTTAGGACAAAAGATGGTGCTGGTGTGAGCTTAGTAAGAGTGTTAGGACATAATACAGTAGAAGAATATGACCCAATTTTATTACTGGATTCCTTCGATAGCACAAATCCTGATGAGTATACAAAAGGCTTTCCTATGCATCCACATAGAGGGATAGAAACTATTAGCTATGTATATCGTGGTAAGATGACCCATAGAGATAGCCTAGGCAACGAGGACACCATCGGAGATGGAGAAGTACAATGGATGACTGCAGGCTCAGGTATATTACATGAAGAGATGCTGCCAGAATCTGAAAGACTGCTGGGAGTACAGCTTTGGTTAAATTTACCAGCTGAGGATAAAATGGTACCACCAGCATATAAGAGCATTAAAAATTCAGAGATAGAAGAGATAGAGTTAGAAAATGGGAAGATAAGATTACTTGCAGGTAGATATAAAGATAAAAAAGGCTATATTAGTAAATATCTGCCACTAGATTATTACGATATACACCTAAACCCAAATGCTTCAACAGTTATAGAAACGGACAGAGAACGTTCAGTTATGGTCTTTACTTTATTGGGAGATGCATATATAGCTGGGGAATTGGTTAAAGAAAAGACAGCAGTTAAATTAACAGAAGGAGATTATGTAGAAATAAAAGCTACAGATAAAATGGCTCAAGTATTGTTTATAAGTTCCATAGCCTTGAAAGAACCTGTTGCTTGGGGTGGGCCAATTGTCATGAATACAAAGGAAGAGCTGTACAAAGCCTTTGATGACTTGAAGAAAGGAACTTTTTTACAAGAAAATATATCTTATTAGGGCTAGTATAAATGATAAAAGGAGTTTAGAAGTTAATATGGGAAATAAAAGGAATTGTCACTAGGTCAAAGGGTATAAATTTAAATGCATCCTAAACATAAGGATGCATTTATTATTTCAACAGCTCTTCTATTGTTTTAAATACTAACTTAGGCACTACATTGAATGAATAATCTTCTTCCAGCCTTTCTGTAAACTTATGGGCGTCCTTTCCATAAGGGCCAATGTTAACTACAGGCAGATTTAATTCCTGCATGTCTTCTAAAGGAAGGTTATATTTAATGCCAAATCCGGGCATGTTATTTTTTAGTGATTCAATGGCACTCTTTTCCCTTGGTGCAGAGCCATAGCTTAAGTCTGATATATATGGATAGAATTTCTTCATCAAGATGTTGTATTTAGTATTAGTGCATTCTATGGCTTTGTTTACAGCATTTAGCAGTCTTTTTTCAAGTTCAGTTTCTCCTTTTACATAGTTGTGTGGATAGTATGGTGGGGAGAAATATGCTATTACTACTGGATTTTTGTCAGACCATAGATTATGGACTGCTTCGACTATTTTTAAAGCATACAGCCTCTCATCTATGCTTTCGTCTTTTAATAATTCATTGTTTAATTTATTTAACATCTCATCCAGTTCTTTTCCTCTTTCTCCCTTAACTTTTTCTAATAATTCAGCAAAGGATATAACTCTGGCCTTCCATGGCAGCTTCTTATAAGGGAAATTATTCAGTTTGCAGTATTTTTCATATTCAATGTTTAAATTGTCAATTACCTTTTGGAAAGCAGAGGTTGCACCTTCAATTATCTTTTTCATTATTTCATCTGGGGTACTTTTGTGGGTTCCAAAGTTAAAATATAGGTAGCTTGTTTTTGCAGTTTGAACTGAATATTCAGGCTTCAAATCCTGTTGCCTTAGGGATATTGGAGGTACAGTAACTTCCCCTTCTGCTTCGTCGCAGTATTTTGTATTGAAATTTATTTCTTCCATTATGGCAGAGGATATGTGGTTTGGGTCTATGCCCCTAAAGGGGTCTCCGCCATGGGCCTCGGAGCCAACTATATAGAATGAAGGCATGATTTTCCCGATTGTTCCTACATATACATATCTATTGTTATCTCCTTCATATCTTGGAGCCATATAGTCAGTATCTATAATTGCTTGATATTCAAATCCTTCTTCTTTTTTTAATCTGACTAATTCAGGAACTACAGACAACATACCGCTAGAATTGCCTTCTTCATCGCAAACTGCAGCAAATACAATGTTTCCATCCAGATTATCAACATCATTTGACAGTTCTTCAACTAATGTCATCAAAATAGCCACTCCACACTTCATATCGAATATTCCTCTGCCAAATAGGTAATTTCCAGATTCTAAATCTTTTTTAACTTCTTCAGAAATTGAAAGCTCTTTTAATTTTTCCTTTAATTTCAAAGGTTTTGTTGCATATTCTTTTATATGTCCATAATCTGAAATTCCAACTGTATCAGTATGCCCTATTAATACAACAGTTTTTTTGCTGTTTCCCTTTTTACCTTTAACAATAGCCAGTACGCTATTCCTGCCTAATTTATCATCTTTTACATCAATTAGTCTTACTTTATCTGGATTTTCCTTGAAATATTTCATGTTTAAAAATCTATCATATATTCTATTCACAACATTAATTTCCTCTTTTGTCCCTACTATGCTTTCAATCTCCGTTAATTCTATGGTAAGTTCCTTTATTTTTTCCGCCATGTCTTTTAACATTTTATACCCCCCATAATGTGAGTTGGTTTTATAATATCACTTATGTTTTAAAAAAACAATTTAAATATGTTAAATAGGGAAGGCTGCCATTAAGCAGCTTCCCTAATCATATATTTATAATTTGTTATTCTTTATTGTAATATTTAGGATTTTTAAAGAAATCATCTTTGATTTTTACAACTTCTCCACTTAATGCTATTAATCCTATAATGTTAGGTATGATTATGCATGCCAAGAATAAATCTAGGAATTGGTATAGGAATTCAATACCACCAAAGGCGCCTAGAATTATTGCCAATAGGTATATTACACGCATTATCTTGGCAAATTTAGTTCCAAATAGGTATTCTGCTTGTTTTTCTCCATAGTATATTATGACTATAATAGTAGATATTACAAATAGTGCGATGCTCAAAGTCACTATTCCGCCACCTAGTGCTTTACCTAATATGCTTTGGAATGCCAAAGAAGGCATGCTTCCAGCTTCACTGGCTGGAGTTGTTTTGTACAATCCTGTTACTAATACTACTAATGCAGTTGCTGTACATACAATTAAAGTATCTACTATATTTTCAAAAATACCCCACATGGCTTGGCGTACTGGATGGTCAGTAATAGCTGAAGAATGTGCTATTGGTGCGGTACCCATTCCAGATTCATTTGAATATACTCCTCTTGCTGTTCCCCATCTAAGTGCTTGAGCTACTGTTGCACCTGCGAATCCACCTGCTGCTGCAGCTGGAGTAAAGGCATGTTTGAATATTAGAAGTATTACTCTTGGAAATTCTGCAATATTGAATATTATTATTGCAATAGCTCCCAAAATGTATAATAATGCCATAAATGGGACCAATTTTTCACAGACATTTGCAATTCTCTTTATTCCACCGAAAACAACTAATCCAATTATAAATGCAAGCAGTAATCCTGTAATCCAGTTAGGTAGATTTATAGTTGCTGCTGTCTGTACAACTGAAACAGTTTGAGTAGCAATGGATGGGATTATTTCAATCATTAGGAAAAAGGCAAATATTGAGCCTAATGCTTTTCCTATTTTAGATTTCATCCCTTTGCTTAAGTAATACATTGGGCCTCCTACATATTCTCCTTCTTCATTTTTCTCCCTGTATTTAATACCTAAGACTATTTCTGAAAACTTTGCCCCTGCACCTACTAAAGCAATTACCCACATCCAAAATACTGCACCTGGCCCACCAAAGGCTATTGCAACTGGAACACCTACAATGTTTGAAGCGCCTATGGCAGATGCTAACGCTGCAGTTGCAGCTTGAAAAGCTGTGATTGTACCTTCTCCTTCTGATTTTTTAAACATTTTACCAAAGGTTTCTTTTACAACAAAGGGAAGATATCTAAATTGAACAAAACCCAATCTAAATGTTAAAAATACACTTCCTCCAACTAGAATAATGAGCATAGGAATTCCCCATAGCCAGTTAGAAAAATTAATAAGTCCATCCAAAATAACCTTCATACTATCCCTCCTAGATAAAATATCTTTATGTACTTACATCACCCACTTTACATATTCTGTAGTTAAGTTAAAAAATTATTGTTTATACAATTATATTGTTCATATTTAGGAAATATTAGTTAAATTGATTAGTTCCTATAGGACAAATAGAGGCATATTTAAAGACTTTATCAAGTATGATGTAATATACAAGTTATATGGGGAAGGGATAATATGAAGGAAATTAGGGGGAGGCTTATTGAGCTGTTGTCAAGCTTAATAGAAATATATAGTCCATATTTTAAAGAAGAAAAAATAATGGAGTTTGCTTATGAATGGCTTAAAAGTCGAAAAGTACCTGTTGAATATCACAGGTATTATGAAGGAAAAGTAACTAAATATAAAGGGATTAATGTAATAGGAATCATAAAAGGAAGGGAAAATGGGCCAAGAATACATCTTAATGGCCACCTTGATACTGTAACATTAACAGATGGTTGGACTAGAAATCCCCTTAAGGCAACTGTAGAAGGAGATAGGCTTTATGGATTGGGAGCTTTAGATATGAAATCTGGCTCTGCTGCCATTATGCTTGCATTAGAGGAATTTATAAAGAATGTGAAAGATTTTAGAGGTGAGATTATATATTCTTTAGTATCCGATGAGGAGGGTCCCTATGGCTTGGGAACAGATGCACTAATCTTAGATGGGATATTAGATAATATTGATTTTTCAATTGTAACAGAGCCCAGTGCTGGGTTTTGTCAAGTACCATTTCCATGTATTTGTCTAGGAGCTAGAGGAGGATATAATTATACTGTTAATATATATGGAAAGGCTAGTCATGCTGCTAATCCAGAACTAGGCATAGATTCAATTTTAGATGCATCTAGACTAATATGTGAACTTAATAAAACTCAATTTAAAATGGATTCAAAATTAGGGAAGGGTTCTCTGGTGGTAATATCAATATCAGGTGGAGGGGCAGCTGCAAGTGTAGCTGAAAGGGCAAGTTTTACTGTCTTTAGGCATGTTGTAAGGGGAGAAGATAAGGAATATTTAATCAAGGAAGTTGATGAAGCAGCAAAGAGGGCAGGCATAAGGTGTAAGTATGAAGTAGTATTTAGGGAAGCACCTCATGAAGGAATAGATGGAGGATTTATGCCATATGTAATAGATGAGGATAATCAATATCTAAAGTTTCTGCAAGAAAGTGTAAAGGAAGTAACGGGTCAGTATGGAAGAATTTCGTATTTCTCAAGCATTGGAGATTTTAACTACTTAGGTACCAGATTAGGAGCACCAGTATTTATATTTGGTCCATACGGTGAAAATTATCATTCATCTGATGAATGGGTATCTATTGAAAGCACAGTAAAGACAACAGAAGTAATATATGATTTGCTAATTAGATTATTAAAAAATTTAAACAAATAAAATCCACATTTGGAAAATTGTAATCTTCTTTTTGCATTAATAGTTTAACAAAATTTATTATATATATGTTAAAATATAGATGACAAATTATCAAAGACCTCATCATTAGATTATTAAGTTTTACAAAAGAGGAGAGATAAGTTATGTTCGAAGAATTGCTAGAACATTTAGTACATTATATAGCTTGTACTGTAGAATATATAGGCGTTATAATCATCGTAATTGGAATTTTAAAAAGCCTTTATTTATTAGTTAAAAACAAATTAGATTTCGGAAATAAGCATATTGCAGCAGAATTGGCAAAGGCATTATCCTTATCATTAAGTTTCCTACTTGCTTCAGAAATATTGCACAGCATTTTGACAGTAAGCACAAGAGGCGTAATAGTTTTGCTTGGAATTGCTGCTTTAAGGGTAGGACTACATTTTGTTCTACATTTAGAATTGAAGGAAATAGAAGAAAACACACACAACAGCAGCCATTAAAAGAAAATTTACCGTTTATGATTAATATGAAGGTCTTTGATAATTGAAAACTCATGTAGGAGGGATCCTATGAAAAAGCTTCTAACAGGAAATGAAGCCATTGCTCGTGGCGCCTATGAAGCAGGCTGTTTAGTAGCAGCTGCTTATCCAGGTACACCTAGTACTGAAATCCTTGAAAACATCTCAAAGTATGATGAAATCTATTCAGAATGGTCAACAAATGAAAAGGTAGCTTTGGAAGTAGCTGCAGGAGCATCTATTGCTGGAGCAAGATCATTAGTTGCCATGAAACATGTAGGCTTAAATGTAGCAGCAGACCCACTGTTTACAATAGCCTATGAAGGTGTAAATGGAGGATTAGTAATAGTTACTGCTGATGAGCCTGGAATGCATAGTTCACAAAATGAGCAAGATAACAGATTGGTTGCACCTCATGCTAAGGTAGCAATGGTGGAGCCATCAGACAGTCAAGAATGTAAGGAATTTATAAAACATGCATTTGAGATTTCAGAAACCTATGATACTCCAGTATTGTTTAGAGTAACTACCAGAGTTTGCCACAGCAAGGGAGTAGTAGAATTAGGGGAAAGAGAAGAAGTAGGCGTAAAGGAATATGTTAAAAATCCAAAGAAATATATTATGGTTCCAGCCAATTCAAAGGTTAAACATATAGAGATGGAAACTGAAAGGATTCCAAAATTAAGAGAGTATTCAAACAACAGCCCACTAAATAGAATTGAATGGAATGATAGAAAAATAGGGGTTATAACATCAGGAGCATGTTATCTACATGCGAAGGAAGCCCTTGGAGATAAAGTTTCTTATCTAAAAATAGGATTTAGCTGGCCATTGCCAGATAAACTAATTAGAGAATTCGCTGAAGGAGTAGACAAGTTATATGTCATAGAAGAAACTGAACCTTATATGGAACAGTTCATAAAGGCTATGGGAATTGAATGTATAGGAAAAGAAATATTCCCTGTATGTGGTGAAATAAATCCTCAAATCATAAGGGAAAAAATATTAGGGGAAAAAGTTGAAAGCCCATATAAGCTAGATGTACAATTAGCTTCAAGACCTCCAGCCTTATGTGCAGGATGTCCTCATAGAGGTATTTTTTATGCCTTGTCAAGATATAAAAATAAAGTAATAGTTACATCTGATATTGGATGCTATACATTAGGTGCAATGCCACCTCTTGGCATGGGCGATGTAGTAATATGCATGGGAGCAGGTATTACTGCAGGAATAGGTTTTGATAAGGTAAACAAGATGGCTAACAGGGATAAGAAGGTATTTGGTTTTGTAGGGGATTCCACCTTCTTCCATTCTGGTATAACTGGCCTTGTAGATGCAGTATATAATCAAAGTAACATGGTAATGGTTATTTTGGACAACAGGATAACTGCCATGACAGGTCATCAAGAAAATCCTGGTACAGGAAAGAATATAAAGGGAATGGAAGCCCCAGAAATAGATATAGAAAATATAGTTAAAGCTGTGGGAGTCAAAGAAGAAAATATTAGAGTAATTGACCCATATAATATGGATGAAAATAATAATGCTGTTAAGGATGCACTAGCAGCAACTGAGCCATTTGTAATCATCACCAGACAGCCCTGTGCGTTGATAAAAGATGTTCAAAGAAAGAGAGCTGGGTTATACTGCCAAGTAAATCAAGAAAAATGCAGGAAATGCAAGACTTGCTTAAGAATTGGCTGTCCAGCTATATCTATGAAGGACAATGTAGTAAGTATTGATACAGTACAATGTAATGGATGTACAGTATGTAAACAGGTATGTCCATTTGACGCAATAGAATTTTTCGGGGAAGAGGTGATGTAAATGGCTACATCTTTGCTATTGGTTGGAGTAGGAGGTCAAGGTACCATTTTAGTATCTAAAATCCTTTCAGAAGGGCTTCTAGAAGAAGGTTATGATGTTAAAATGTCTGAAATCCATGGCATGTCTCAAAGGGGCGGCAGTGTAACTACTCAAATCAAATTTGGAGATAAAGTCTACTCACCAACAATAAATATAGGGGAAGCTGATGTACTAGTTGCTTTTGAAAAGCTAGAAGCTGCAAGATATATATCTCATTTAAAGAAGGATGGAATACTTATAGTAAATGAAGAAGAAATATTTCCACTGCCTGTATTGGCGGGCCTTGAAAAATATCCTGAAGGCATAATGGAAGAATTGAAAGCAAAGGTAGACAATGTAATTTCCATAAATGCAAGAGAAATAGCAGAAGGGCTTGGAGTACCAAGGTCTGCAAATATAGTAATGCTTGGAGTTATGGTTAAGGCTTTAGGGTTGGAAGATATAGACTGGGCAAGTAAAATTAAGAAGTATTTGCCAGAAAGATTGCATGAAGTAAATATTAAAGCTTTTGAATGTGGCTTAAATTCATTAAGTTTGGCAGGGAAATAAATTTTCCTGCCCTTTTTACTTGTCTTATTTTTTTAAAAGTGAGATATAATTTATTTAAATTCAGCATGAATGGAGGTAGCTATGAAGGAATTTGTTAAATTTAAAGAAAAAATAATAGAAAATGTATCAAAAGTAATTGTAGGAAAGGAAAAAGAAATTGAACTAATCATCACATCTTTTCTTTCAGGTGGCCATGTACTTCTTGAGGACATGCCTGGAATGGGAAAGACTATGATGATAAAAGCCTTTTCTAAAACATTAAATTTACCTTTTAAGCGAATTCAGTTTACACCAGATTTACTGCCTTCTGATATTACAGGAATTAATTATTATAACCAAAAAACTGGGGATTTTGAATTTAGGGAAGGGCCATTATTTTCCAATATAGTCCTAGCTGATGAAATAAACAGGGCTACACCTAGAACTCAATCAGCACTTTTGGAAGCCATGGAAGAAAAGCAAATAACAGCAGATGGAATTACGAGAAAATTAAACATGCCTTTTATGGTATTGGCTACACAAAACCCTGTGGAAACCTACGGTACATTTCCGTTGCCAGAGGCGCAGCTTGATAGGTTTTTAATGAGGATAAAATTAGGCTATCCTGCTAAAGATGAAGAAAAGCTAATAATCAGGAAAAATATAAAAAATCCGTTGGATAGCATAGAGCCTGTGATAGATAGGGAAGAATTAGACTATGTATTGTCTAATGTCTCAAATGTAACTATTTCAGAAGATGTAATGGACTATTTAGTAAATATTGTGAATGAAACAAGAAGCAAAGATAACATTAAACTGGGAGTAAGCCCAAGGGGTTCCGTTGCATTATTTAAGGCTTCTCAGGCCTATGCAGCTATAAATGGAAGAGATTACATAATTCCAGAGGATATAAGATGTTTATCGCCTTATGTTTTAAATCATAGAATAATTGCTACTGGAATAAATGGCGTAGATGATGCAACTGAATTTATAAAGGAAATAGTACAATCCGTTGAAGTTCCTCTAGAAAAAGTGTAGGTGGAATTATGATTTGGTTTTTAGTAGGATTTATCATTTTAACTTACATAATAAATAAAATAACACTAAACTTTGGTTTTGAGAATTTAGATTATCATATAGAATTTAACAAGAAGATATATGAAATAGGGGAAGATGTAGAGGTTTCATCTATACTTGAAAATAGGAAATTTTTAACCATATCCTTTTTAAAGGTTGTGGAAAAGTTTTCGGGCGGATTTAATTTTAATGATAACATTTATACTACATTTATTCTTCCATATCAACGAGTTAAAAGGATTTATAAATTAAAAACAGCAAAGAGGGGACATTTTACTGTAAAGGATGTTATTTTAGAACTAGGGGATTTTATAGGATTTGACTCTGTGAAAAAACAAATAGAAACAGAAGAGGATATAGTAGTTTTACCTAAAAAAATCGATTTAGAAAAAAGCATTGTGCCTTGGGGTTCAATTAATGGAAATACATCTGTAAAAAGATGGATTATTGATGACCCTCTAATGACAATAGGTATAAGGGAATATACAGGAAATGAGCCAAAAAGATTTATTCACTGGCCATCATCTGCAAAGTATAATAAATTGATGGTAAAAAAATTTGATTTTACTACAGACAATACAGCAATTATAGCTTTAAATGTAGAAACCATGAAACCAAGCTGGAGGCCTGCGGAAGAAGAAATGATAGAAAAGGTAATATCGCTTTGTAGGGCAATTTTGGAGGAGTTTGAAAATCTGAGGATACCTTATGGACTAGCAACAAACGCTTATATTGATATATCTGAAAATAAGAAAAATCATTTCTACCATCCGGGCTTAGGACAAAGCCATCTTTATAGCTTATTAGAAACCTTAGGTAGGATTACATATAAACTTCCGGGATTTTTCGAAAATACTTTGAAAGAGCTAGACAAGAAAAAAGGGAACTTCACTACAGTAGTAATTGTAACTCCTAGAATTTTGGATACTTATGTTGGGCCAATTAACAACATAAGTAAAACAGTAAATAAGCTAGTTGTCATTTCCTTGGAAGAAGAGAATCTTTCAAAATTGAACAATAACATTATTAAATATAGGGGTATATAATATGGTCGATTTAGTTATACTTGAGATTATTTCTTTAATATCCTTTTTATATTCCATAGTGCTGATGTTTACTTCCATAGTTCCCTTTAATGAAATGGTTGCAATCTTTATATTTACAGTTGTGGTATCAACAATATTTGCTTTATACTACAGAAAATCAGTAGTTTATGAGGTGCTTTATCTTTTGGTATTTCTTCCTGCTGTAGTTCACAGCAGTAAAAGAGGCATAATCTTCTTTGTTTTTGTTGGAGTCTTAACCTATATTTATATTAAAAAGGCCTTAGAAAGAGGGAATCATCGCCAATATGTAAATAGGCTTAGAATTTCCTATGGCATATATGCATTTTTAATGTTAGTTAGGACACCTCTCTATGAAATATCTGTACCTATAAACAATAGCTTGGTATTTATTGTCGTTTATTTAGTCTCTTCAATAATACTTATCAGGTTACAAAGGCATATAGACTCAAAAATGGATATTAAAAAAATCAGAAAGACTAATATAAGGTACTTATTAATTTTAGCTTTAGTATTCCTAGTTTTAATGTCAGATGGTTATAAGACTTATATTACTGATGGAGTAAACAACTTTATTGATATTGTATATTATCCAATGTATTTATTAACCCGCAATTTGGATTTGACAGGGATTTTAGAAAAACAAGATTCAATTTATGAGGTTGATGCTGAACAAGAGCAAATCTATGAGGGGTTAGGATATAGCGGAGAGGCTGATTTTGAGAAAAAAGGCACTATAGCTAAATACCTTAATGTAATTGTAGCAGTATCAGTCCTTATTGCAGCTATTATTATAATATTATTCATAGCTAAACTATTTATAAAAGGTGGAGAAAAGAAAAATAAAAAGTATGTCATTGAGTATGTTGAAGAAAGAGAATTTATAAAGGATGGCAGAAAAAAGAAGCAAAGAATCTTAGATATCTATCCTCATGACCCTAAGGAACAAGTAAGGTATTATTATAGAAAATACCTTAGAAAGGTCAATAATGTAAGCAAAATAGAAAGTACAGATACTTCCTTAGATGTCAATAATAAGGCAGTTGGCTTCAATAAGGAGATTATAGAAAAAATAAGGAATATATATATAAATATTAGATATGGCAATAAAGAAGCAAAAGAAGATACAGTAAAGGAAATAGAAAACTTGTATAATAAATTATAAAGACCGGGATACCCGGTCTTTATTGGCTTTTATGTTCTTTTAATAATTTGTCCTTTATTTCCCACAACCTTTGAGATAAATCAACAATGTATTTATGTGGTTTTTCAAATCTCTTAACTTCATCCCATAATAAATCCAATTGTTCCATGCAATAATTTCTTATTTCATGAATATTTGGGCTTTCATATACACATTGGCCTTTGTCAAATATTTTTACTAACAATTTTCTTACATAAAAGTTTTCCAATGTTTTTCTCTTCCAAGTATAAATAGGATGGAAGATTTCATAAGGTCTAGATTCGTCTATTTCTTCATCATGTAGAGTAATTACATCAGCAATAGCTTTATTGGTAGTTTTATCGAAAAACCTGTATACTTGTTTAAACCCTGGATTAGTGATTTTATCTACATTTTCACTGATTTTAATCTTAGGGATAATTTCCCCATCCTTTTCTATGGCAGCTAATTTATATACACCACCAAATACTGGTTGGGATTTGGCAGTTATTAGTCTTTCACCAACACCAAAGGAATCTATTTGAGCACCTTGTATTAGCAGTTCTCTGATTACATATTCATCTAAGGAACTTGATGCTATGATTTTACAATCAGGATATCCAGCTTCATCAAGAATCCTTCTACATTCCTTCGATAGATATGCAAGGTCTCCACTGTCAATCCTAATACCTTTTGGCCTATATCCTCTAGGTACGATTTCTTCATCAAAGACTTTTATAGCATTAGGTAGGCCTTGCTTCAAAACATCATAAGTATCTACTAACAATACGCAATTGTCTGGATAAGTTCTTGCATAGGCTCTGAAAGCTTCAAGTTCGCTTGGGAACATTTGAACCCAGCTGTGGGCCATTGTTCCTAATGCTGGAATATCAAAGTCTCTGTCAACTATTGTATTTGCAGTACCAACACATCCACCAATGTATGCAGCTCTGGCTCCCAGTATTGCACCTTCATATCCGTGAGCCCTTCTTGAGCCAAATTCCATTACAGTTCTTCCATTGGCTGCTCGTACTATCCTATTGGCTTTTGTGGCAATTAAGCTTTGATGATTAATAGTTAAAAGCACCATAGTTTCTATAATCTGTGCTTGAACTACAGGGCCCCTTACAATAACTATAGGCTCGTATGGGAAAATTGGTGTGCCTTCTGGTATAGCCCAAACATCACATTCAAATTTAAAGTTTCGTAGGTAATCTAAGAACTTTTTACTAAATATTTTTTTGGATTCAAAATATGCTATATCTTCATCGTCGAATTTGAGGTTTTTTAAATAGTCTATTAGCTGTTCTACTCCTGCCATTATGGCAAAGCCGCCATTGTCCGGAATGGACCTGAAGAACATGTCAAAGTATGCAATCTGATTTTCCATGCCATTTTCAATATAGGCATTGGCCATGGTAAACTCATAATAATCAGCTAACATCGTTAGGTTTTTACTAGGCTTCCATTCAAGATTAAGCATTGGCAATCTCCTTTTTTGATATTTTATTTATTATATTATAGACCTTAAATTTATAAAATTCAAGGAATCGAGAAAATTCATATAAAATGGGATTTTTATATTTTTAACAAGAAGTTGGGAAAGAGAACTGTATATCAGTATATTTTTTTGATATGTAAGATAAGCATAAAATGTTATATTAAAGGCTGTTTCATAACATATAAGGTAGTTATGAAACAGCCAAATTTAAAAAGGGGAAAATTTTATATGTTGTTTAGAATTTGTCTTCCTTTTTCAGTGATAGTAAGGGTTTTTATCGAAATGGTATTGCATGAGAAATGGTATGCACATCCGCTGCATTTTGAATCACAATTAGGTTTAATCTCCTCTTCAGTTATATAACCCATGCGTAGTAATTGATTAATAGCATCTTTAACTAGTTCGTCATCTATATTTAGGTTTTTAGCTATGGAAGAGGGAGAATAAATTCTTGTTTTGCTGATTTCTTTTAATATTTGTTTTAACATGATATCGCTCCTAGAAACCTAATAGGCTGCCAACTTGGTAGATGATTACTGCAACTATCCAGCCTATGGCAAAGGTGTATAAAGCAGAGAAAACTGTCCATTTTATAGAGTTTGTTTCTCTTTTTATTGTACCCAATGTAGCTGCACATGGAGTATATAAAAGGGTCATGGCTAGGAATGAAACTGCAGTTAAGGGGGTAAATACTTGTTGCAACGCTGCAATCAATTCATTTCCTTCTGTAACGCCAGCATATACCATGCCAAGTACTGCAACTACTGCTTCTTTAGCTGCTATTCCTGCAAATAAGCTGACTGTGGCTTGCCAAGTTCCGAAGCCAGCAGGTTTAAATATTGGTGCTAAAACAGTACCTATCCTTCCTAAAATGCTTTCTTGGCTGTATGGTTCAACTCCAAAAGGAAGTACAGATAATATCCAAAGTAGTGATACTACGACGAATATAATTGTTCCTGCCCTTTGTAAGAAGTCCCATACCTTATCCCACATGCTTCTTACGACATATTTAAATATTGGTAGCCTGTATGGTGGCAATTCCATTATGAAGTGTGAAGATTCTTCCTTAAATAGGTATTTTGAGAATAACCTACCCATGATTAAAGCCATAATGATTCCGAAAGCATATAATAGGAACAATACTAATCCACCGTGTTCTGGGAAGAAAGCTGATATAAATACTAGATAAATTGGAAGCCTTGCACCACATGACATAAATGGATTAATAAGCAGTGCAATCATTCTGTCCTTTTTATTGTCTAAGGTCCTTGTAGCCATGATTCCTGGAACATTGCATCCAAATCCAACAATCATTGGAATAAATGCTTTTCCATGAAGGCCTAGGGCTCTCATTAATCCATCCATTACATAAGCTGCCCTTGCCATATATCCGCTGTCTTCAAGTATACCAAGTAGGAAATATAGAACAACTATTAATGGTATAAATTCAAAGACTGTTCCAATACCGCCAAATATACCTTCAGAAATAAATGCCTTCAACCATTCTGGTGAATTGATTAATGTAAGAAAATCTACGACTTTTTCACCAATGAATCCAACAAATTCGCCTACATATCCGCCTAATAAATCTTGCCCAATTACAAATGTTAATTGGAAAATTACAAACATAATTGCTGCAAAAATTGGGATGCCCCAGAATTTATGAGTAACTATTTTGTCAATTTTATCTGTTAAGGTTTCAACTTCTTTTGAAGGCTTTTTAACAGTTGTACTTATTATATTTTTTATAAATTCGTATCTTTTATCGACTATTTCCAATTCATAAGTAGCAGCTTTTTCTTTTATAGAAGATAATGAATCTTTATCCAAATTAAATTCTTTTTCCACAAGCTTATATATTTCTTCATCGCCTTCTAGGAGTTTTATTGCAATCCATCTGTTTGGATATTTTGAGTTTGAACTGTCTAATATGGATTTTATTCTTTCTATTTCCTTATCTATTTCTTCGCCATAGCTAATCTTTGTTTTTGGTGATTCTCCATCCTCAGCATATTTAATGGCCTTTTCAATTAAATCGTCTAATCCTTTATTTTTAGAGGCTATGGTTGCGACCACAGGGACTCCAAGTTTCTCAGACAAGGCATTTATATCTATTTCTATATTTCTCTGCTTAGCTTCATCCATCATGTTGAGGGCAACTACTACCTTTACGCCAATTTCTAACAACTGGGTTGTCAAATATAGATTTCTTTCTATATTAGTAGAATCTACTACGTTAATTACAACATCAGAATTGCCATGCAATATAAAATCCCGTGCCACTATTTCGTCTTCAGAATAGGCACCTAAACTGTAAGTACCGGGCAAGTCAATTACATAATATTGTTTATTGTTATATTTAAACTTTCCTTCCTTTTTTTCAACAGTAACTCCAGGCCAGTTTCCAATATGCTGGTTGGAACCAGTTAAGGCGTTGAATACAGTTGTTTTTCCACTGTTAGGATTTCCTGCTAAAGCTATTACTGCCATTGTTAATCCCTCCAAAGAATTTATAATGATTAGTTTTTATTAGAATATGGCTCTACCAGTACCTGTGATGCCAGTCCTCGGCCTAGAGCGAGCTTGTTTCCTGATATATTTAAAATAAGTGGCCCAAAGTCGTTCTTTACCACTTTAACAACAGCATTTTTATACAATCCCAATTCATACAATCTTTTATTAACCCTTCCGTTTTGTAGAATCCCTTTTATCCTTCCGTATTCATTAGGTTTCAAGTTGGATAGGTACATGTAGGCCATTACAATCATCCTCCAATAAACTCAAAGAAATTGATAATCATTATCATTTAGCAATTTTATTATAATATATTTTGTAAATAAATACAATAGTTTAAATCATTTTTTTGACAAGGTTCTTTATTTTTTAAAATCTAAAGAACCTTTAGTGAGTTCTTATATTTATAAACAAAAATGAAAATAAAGTGAATTTTACAATACAATATCTTAATTATACAAATTGTTAATAAAATACCAAACTGTTATAATGTAGAAAAATGTAAAAAAACATTAACAAAGGAGATGACAACTATGAAGAAGAAATTGTCTGTAGCAATGGCCATATTGTTATCATTGTTATTAGTTTTATCAGGATGTAAATCAAATGATAAAAATCAAAGCCAAAAGCAGACAGGTTCTAATGAAAAGCTAGTTTTAACTTCAAGTGCCCAAGGATTTGGCGGAGAAGTGGTAGTTACTTTAACAATTCAAGATGGAAAGCTAATTTCTGTAGAGGCAAAGGGAGAAAAAGAAACAGAAAGTATAGGTGGTAAGGCGTTAGAAATTTTGCCTGAAAGAATGGTACAAGCTAATTCTGTTAATGTTGATATAGTATCAGGTGCTACAATGACTTCTAATGCCATCATTGAAGCAGCAAAAAAAGCGTTAGAGGAAGCAAATATTGAGCTAGTTAAAGCAGAACAAACTAAAAAGGCATTGAATTTTACTCCAGGTACATATGTAGGTCAAGCATATGGAAAATGGGATCAATACAGCAAAGAAGGACTAAGGTTTGGTGTAGAAGCTCCTATAACACCAATGAAAGCCACAGTTGTAGTAGATAGTGATAAAATTGTATCAATAGAAATCAGTGATATATCTGAAACTCCAGGATATTATGAACCAGTACTTGAATTTATGATTCCAGATATAATTAAATATCAAAGCTTGGCAGTTGATGTTGTTGCTGGATGTACAGAAACAAGTATGGGAGTATTAAAAGCTGTAGAAGAAGCTCTAGTAAAAGCGGGAGCATCTAAAGAAGATCTATATGCTCCTATTGAGAGAAGCACAGAAACTGAAGAATATCATACAGATATTGTTGTTGTAGGTGCAGGTGGAAGTGGTACAGCTGCAGCTTTAACAGCAATTGAAGCAGGAGCAAAAGTCGTCATTTTGGAAAAGACTGGTAAGGTAGGAGGAATGAGTGTATTATCTACTGGATTTATTGCACCAGAAAGTAAAGCTCAAAAAGAAGCTGGCTCTACTGTAACAGTTAAACAATTATTTGATGAATTTGTTAACTACAATTATGGAACAGCTAATAATCTACTAGTTAAAACAATATTAGAAAAAGCAGGGGAAACTGCAGATTGGCTAATAGAACATGGTTACAAAGTTAAACCAAGTCCAAATGGAGTAACTCTAGATACTGGAAAAGGACAAGATAAGATAGATAATCTATATAAGAATTATATTTTAAAAGATCCTAATAGTAAGCTTTTATTAAGGACAAGAGCAGAGGAGCTAATATTTGATGAAAATAACAAAATAATAGGAGTTCGTGCTAGAAAGCAAGACGGAACAACAGTAAATGTTTATGCTGATGCAGTAATTATAGCCACAGGCGGATTTGGCGGAAACAAAGAGATGTTGAAAGAATATACACATTCAGATAGATATTGGTTATCTGGTCTTCATGCTTCTAGTGGTGATGGTATAAAAATGGCTCTATCTGCAGGTGCAGCTTTATCCCCTGAATTGTTCCCACATATTACAGAATTTGCAGCTAATGCAGATGTAGATTACAATGATTATTACTATAAATATTTGAATTATGCAGGATTATTGCAATTAGATACAAATGGCAGAAGGTTTATGAATGAAGAATGGTGTTTAACTCAACCTTTGGCAAAAGGTGCAGCTTCCATAAGAACTGTTGGCTCATTCTGGGTAGTATTTGACCAAAAAACATATGATATAATAAAAGAAAAGGGCTTATCAGGATTATTTACAGAAGAACAAGTAGATTACTTAATAAAAGAACATAACTGGCGTTCAAGGGCATTGGACCCATTTGGAGAATTAATGGAAATAGAATTTAACCGTGCAAATGAAGTAGGAGCAGCTTATAAGGCAGATACCCTAGAAGAATTAGGCAAAAAGTGCGGATTTAATATGGAAGAATATATGGCACAAATGGAAAGATACCTATCCTATATAGAAAAAGGCGTTGATGAAGAATTTAATAAAGACCCAATGTTCTTAATACCAATTGAAGAAGGACCATTTTATGCTGTAAGAATGGAACCTGCCATATTTGGTACATTAGGCGGAATTAGAGTAGATGAAAAGATGCGTGTTTTAGATGAAAACTTAAAACCAATAGAAGGATTATATGCAGCAGGACAAGATGCAGGTGGAATGTATGGATACCCATATTATGAAACTCCTGGTACTACACAAGGATATGCTTATACCTCTGGTAGGATTGCAGGAGAACAAGCAGTAGAGTATATTAAGGGGAAATAAAGTATCTAGAGGTTCCATTTTGGAACCTCTAGTTTTAACTTTAACTATTTGAGGTGGAATAGATGGATATTACTCTGTCCAAGGATAGATATGATGCAATAGTATCTTATGCTAGAAGTAATATGCTTAATTTAATAGCTACTGGTTCTCCAGCTTCTTCTGTTTTTCGTGGACAAGAAAGAACCGGAATAAAACTTACTGATAATCCAGCTCATTTTTGCTTATATGTAACGGGAAAAGATGAAAAATTTCTTTATTCAATAGGGAAGAACAAGCATGATAATGTTGATATTTTTAATAGAATCTGTGCTGGTTTAAGAGAGTTAAAAGACGCAAGATGCTATAAACTTGAGCCTTTCTATCACAATGTTACAAAACAGCCTATAATATTAATTAATATCCCTGAAAATGATAATGAAGCTACAAGAAAGAAACTATTTAATGATATAAATGAAGTAGCTAACAATGCTTATAAACTACAGCTAGGCGAACTCTTTGACAACAATAAAATAATCTCAGCAGTAACGGAAGATTTTCGCGATTTTGG